>Ga0308157_10000103_pt1 | contig 350767 bp, 330 predicted proteins | sample PhyBR1_FD_201035 | JGI IMG/M metagenome (GOLD analysis project Ga0308157, IMG submission 201035) | Phyllosphere microbial communities from UC Gill Tract Community Farm, Albany, California, United States - DLSLB.R1 | ecosystem: Host-associated > Plants > Phyllosphere > Unclassified | place...
TTTGCACTCGCAAAAAGGGAACAGCGATCTTTTGAATTCTTTTTTATTAAATGCTTCCATAGCTCAGTTGGCCAGAGCACGTGATTTGTAATCTCGGGGTCGTGGGTTCGAATCCCTCTGGAAGCTCAATTTAATATAAAATATCTGGGGAGATTCCAGAGTGGCTAAATGGGACTGACTGTAACTCAGTTGCTTCGGCTTCGTAGGTTCGAATCCTGCTCTCCCCACATTTTATATTAGAAAAAAAGTTGCAGGATTAAATAGTTTTTCTTAGTTTTGCACAGCGTTTACCAATAGTTTTGGAAACAAAATTGCGGAAGTAGCTCAGTTGGTAGAGCGTCAGCCTTCCAAGCTGAATGTCGCGGGTTCGACCCCCGTCTTCCGCTCAAAATATCACTCAAAAAGGGTGATTTTTTTTCACTACTGAAATGCGTAGAGTAGAGTTTCTCCATCGCTTTCAGTCGAAATATTAAAATGCCTCCATAGCTCAGTTGGCCAGAGCACGTGATTTGTAATCTCGGGGTCGTGGGTTCGAATCCCTCTGGAGGCTCAATTTAATATAAAATATCTGGGGAGATTCCAGAGTGGCTAAATGGGACTGACTGTAACTCAGTTGCTTCGGCTTCGTAGGTTCGAATCCTGCTCTCCCCACATTTTATATTAGAAAAAAAGTTGCAGGATTAAATAGTTTTTCTTAGTTTTGCACAGCGTTTACCAATAGTTTTGGAAACAAAATTGCGGAAGTAGCTCAGTTGGTAGAGCGTCAGCCTTCCAAGCTGAATGTCGCGGGTTCGACCCCCGTCTTCCGCTCAAAGAAAATCACGCTAATCAGTGTGATTTTTTTGGTTCAATGCCGACTTAGCTCAGCGGTAGAGTGCTTCCTTGGTAAGGAAGAGGTCACGGGTTCAAGTCCCGTAGTTGGCTCACTATCATCCCGGATTTTTTCGGGATTTTTTTATGCCTGCAAGCCAGAAATTAATAAAAAATATTCTTCCCAAATTTTGAAACTGACCCTTTATCTTTTGTGAGTTTATAATCTGTATTATTCCATTTACAGCTTAAAATTTAATTAAAACTGTCTATCTATTTTTTATGGATGATCCGGGACCATAAAATTTTCGTTAAATTCGTGTAAAATAAATTTTGATGAATATTCTTTTACTGGAAGACGATCTTATTCTTTCTGCGGAGCTTTGCAGATTTTTAGAATCAAATAATTTTACCTGTGATAAGATCTATGACGGAGAAACTTTTCTCCGCCAGATTAAGAACAATACCTATGCTCTATATCTGCTCGATATCAATGTTCCTAAAATAAATGGACTTGATGTCTGTCAGACTATTCGTTCCTTTGATAAGAATACGCCTATCATTATTATTTCGGCTTATGGCGATATCTCCGATAAAAAGGATGCTTTTACCCGTCTTGCAGATGATTATCTCGTAAAACCGTTCCAGTTTGAAGAGCTTTTACTGAGAATGAACTCCCTTCTAAGAAGAAAAGCGCCGTCAGATACCACAGATCAGGATATTATTCGGGTAGATGATCTGATCATTAATAAAACTGAGCAGAAGGTTTACCGTGCAGGGAATGAAATTGCCCTTACCCTGAAAGAATTCCAGCTGCTGGTTTATCTGGCCGAAGCACAGGGGAGAACCGTTTCCAAGCAACAGATCACTGAACATGTATGGGAACATAACTTTAATACGAATACCAACACCGTAGAGGTTTATATTAACTTTTTACGGAAAAAGATTGATAAAGATTTTAAAATTAAACTTATTCATACCCGTTCAGGATTTGGATATTATTTAAGCCCGTTATAATAAATGTCGTTAAAAAGAAGGATAGCATTAACGCTCAGCATCGCTTTTTCCCTGCTTTTTGCAATGGTAATGGCGGTGATTTACCTGTCCTTTAATGATTTTCGAAGAGACGAATTCAAAGAAAGATTCAGGCAACGTCTGGAATTTACCACTCATTTTATTTCAAAGTCTAAGGATTTTGAAGAAGAAGCCCCTGTTTTTTTTAATGAAAATTCGGATAATATCCTTCTGAATGAAACGATTTTAATTTTTAATGCTCAGAAAGAGCTTATTTACAGTACAATCAAAGACCGGAACGTAACCTGGGATAATACATTGCTTAAAGAATTGGATGAAAAGAAAATCATCTATACAGAAAAAACAGTTCCCGAGATTTATGCGGCATTACGCAATATCAACGGTGAAAATTATTATATTCTTACCAGTGCTTTTGATACCAATGGCAAATCAAAGCTGGCATTCCTGAAATATCTTTTGATTACAGCCTATGTAATGAGTACGCTTCTTATCGGCTTTTTGAGTTATTATTTCATGGGAAAATTTTTACGTCCTTTGGAAGATCTTAACCAGGAAATTTCAGAAGTGACAGCTCATAAGCTGACTACAGAGATCCCTGTCCGGCAGTCTGATGATGAGATCAATGTATTGGCAAAATCATTCAATACCATGATTGGCAGGCTGGATGATGTTTTTCAGTCACAGAAAGATTTTACAGCCAGTGCATCGCATGAGATCAGAACTCCCATTACAAGAATGGCCTTTCAGTTGGAAAATCTGATCAAATTTGAAGAACATTCCCCAAAAACGCTATCCTCTTTAAAACAAATCCAACGCGATATTTATCAGTTATCTGATCTTACAAACTCTTTGCTGCTGCTGACAAAATTTGATAAAGAAAATATCCAGAGTATTTATGAAGAAGTAAGAATTGATGAAGTGATCTTTGAAGCCTTTGAAGCCGTTGAAAAAAGTTACCCAACGCTTAAAATGGATTTTCTCATCTCTGAAGATACTTCTGAAAATGGTCTTCTTATCATCAATGGAATCCAGTCGTTGCTGGTTATTGTTTTTATTAATCTGTTTAAGAATGCCGCAGTATATTCTGATGATGCAGAAATGGATGTCCTCATTACGGAAACCAATGAAGAGCTTATGGTAGATGTTATTTCTCATGGTAATACGATTCCGGAGGAGGAGCAATCCAGGCTTTTTGAGGCTTTTATGAGAGGAAACAATTCACAGAATATTTCGGGCTCAGGCCTTGGGCTTCGTATCGTTAAAAGAATTCTTGAATATCATGGTGCGCAGATCATATATTCTTCACCATCTGAAAATCTTAATAAATTCAGTATAATTTTCAATAAATAAATTGTCAGGAATATTCCGTTTAGCCACAGACTTTTTTACCCAAGCAAAATTTAATTTTTTTTTAAGCAATCTTTAAGAGCATTTTAATCCTGTAGAGGCAATTTTGTTGATAAATAGAAAGAATGAACAAGATTGCCGGACTGCTCATTGCCATTTCCTCATTCATGGCAGGGCAGCAGCGGGAGCTGTCGCTTGTGGAGTGTGAAGAAGCATTTCAGAGCAATAACCTACAGCTTCTCGCAGAACAATACAACATCAACATGGCTGATGCAGATATTCTGCAGGCAAAAATCTGGGAGCTTCCTCAGCTCAGCGGCCAGATTAATGCTTACAATCCCGAAGGAAATAAAGTATTTGATGCAGGCCATGCAAAAGGAGCCCAGGTTACCCAATTGATTTACATGGGCGGGAAAAAGAAGAATGAAATTGCTTTTGCAAAATCAAATAAAGAATTGGCCCAGTTACAGTTTTCTCAATTGCTTGTAGATTTAAGGGCCCAGCTACGTACTGCTTATTTCAATCTCTACTACGAAAAACTTAAACTTGACAATACCAATAAGCAATTAGGGTATATGAATGACCTTTTGAGTGCCTACCGCGTACAGTCGGCAAAAGGAAACGTTTCCCTTAAAGACGAAGTAAGATTACAGAGCCTTGTGATCCAGCTGAACAATGATAAGCTGGGAATTAATAAAAATATTCTTGAATTCGAACAGAGCTTAAAACTACTGACAGGGATTACCGAAGATATTGAACCCCGGATTTCCGATGCCGAAGCAAAGGATATTTTGGCTGCCCAGCCTTTTGGTGACGATGAAGAACTTAAAAAGAAAGCGCTGGAAAACAATGCAGACTATCAGTATTATTTAAAATTAATAGAAAACAGCAAATTATACGCCCAGTGGCAAAAATCTATGAATGTTCCGGATCTGAACGTAGGTGCCGGATGGGACCAGAACGGAGGAACATTTAAAAATGAAGTGAATCTTATGGTGGCTATTCCGCTGCCTTTATGGAGAGCCAATCAGGGAAATGTTGAAAAAGCGAATTATGCCATTCAGCAGAATCAGAAAAATGCAGACTATCAGAAATTAAACCTTGAAACAAAAGTCCGGGCAGCTTATAAAACATGGAAAACCCAATACGATCAGCTGGCAGAGATCAAAACAACAGATCTTAATAATATGGATCTAGTGTATGACGGGATGATGAAAAACTTCAGGAAAGGGAATGTAAACCTTATTGAGTTTACAGACTTTATGGACAGCTACAGGGAGACAGCCCTTCAGATCTATGATATGAAAAATGAGATCATCCAGTCTGCAGAACAACTCAATCAATTAATACAAACCAAAATCTTCTATTAATCATGAAAAAATATATTATCCCTGTACTGATCGCTCTGACTTTACTATCCTGCGGAAAAAAAGAAGAAGTGAGGCCGCAGGCCAAAAAAGGGTTTGAACTGAGCAATACCATGCTGAGCTCCATCTCTCTCGCCAAAGTTGAAAAAAAATATATAGAAGATGAATATAATTTCTACGGAAAAATTTCTGCTGATAAAAACAGTTATATTGATGTTTACCCTTTAGTAGGAGGAAACGTTTTAAGCGTAAATGCAGAATTGGGCGATTATGTGAAAAAAGGGCAGGTTCTGGCCACCATCAGAAGTACAGAACTCGCAGAAGTACAGAAAGACGTAAGTGATGCTAAAACTGATCTGGTGGTTGCCCAGAACAATCTTAGGGTAGCTAAAGAAATGTTTGAAGGAAAGCTGACCACAGAAAGAGAAGTTCTGGAAGCCAAAAGTGTTCTGCAGAAAGCACAGGACCAACTGCAGAGGGCTATCGCGGTAAGTACGGTATACAATGTAAAAAAAGGAAATATTTACAGTGTTGTAGCGCCAATCAGTGGATACATTGTTCAGAAAAATATCAATAAAGATATGCAGCTGAGAAGTGACAGAAGCGAAAATATCTTCGATGTAGCCAATACCACCAATGTATGGGCCATCATGAACGTAAACGAATCTGATATAGACAAGATCAGCCTTGGAATGAAAGCTCAGGTTTCCACTTTATCTTACCCGGATAAAATTTTTGACGGAAAAATTGATAAAATATTTAAGATCATTGATCCCGAAACCAATGCCATGCAGGCAAGAGTTGTTTTGGATAATGCTAATGGCCTCCTGATCCCGGAAAGCAAAGCAACGATAAAGGTTTCCAGCTCTGAGAGCAGCACAGCACTTACCGTACCTTCAAAAGCCGTGATCTTCGATGACAACAGAAGCTTTGTAGTGGTTTTTAAATCCAGAACCGACATTAAAGTGAAAGAAATAAAAGTAATGAAGCAGGTAGGAGAAGTTACCTATGTGGGAGGAGGCCTGTCTGAAGGAGAAGAAGTGATCACCAACAACCAGTTACTGATTTACCGTTCCCTGAACAGCTAATTTTTAAACTTTGTTTTAAAATTCTTTCAACGGCTTTTTTAGGTCATCAATGTAATCAATCATGAATAAATTTATTAAAAATATAATTGCTTTTTCCTTAAAGAATAAAGCTTTTACTTTTATCTGGGTTGCTATTTTAGCAATATCAGGCTTTATCAGCTTCAAAAATATGCCCATTGAAGCTTTTCCTGATGTTACCAATACCCAGATTGTCATTATAACCCAATGGAATGGGCGGAGTGCCGAAGAAGTCGAACGTTTCGTTACCACCCCCATCGAATTGGCCATGAGCCCGGTTCAAAAGAAAACAAACGTAAGAAGTACTACCATGTTTGGTCTTTCTATCGTGAAAATTCTTTTTGACGACGGGGTGGATGATACTTTTGCCAGAAATCAGGTCAATAACCAATTAAGAACCATTAGCCTTCCTGATGAGGTAGATCCTGAAGTACAGCCACCCTACGGGCCAACCGGTGAAATTTTCAGATATACCCTTGAAAGTAAAACCAAAGATTCCAGAGAACTGCTTACCCTTCAGAACTGGGTTATCGATCGAGCCTTAAGAGGAGTTCCTGGAGTAGCAGATATCAATGTATTCGGAGGCCAGGACAAAGTTTTTGAATTAAGCATAGATCCACGGACACTGGATAAATACAATCTTACGCCACTCCAGGTATATGATGCTGTTACCAAGAGTAACCTGAACGTAGGAGGAGATGTTATTGAAAAGAACGGGCAGGCTTATGTGGTAAGAGGCATAGGACTTGTGAAATCCATCTCTGATATTGGGAATATTACCATACATAACGACAGTGGAAATCCTGTGCTGGTAAAGAATGTTGCAGATGTTCATGAAAGCTCTATGCCGAGAGTAGGGCAGGCAGCCCTGAATCATCATGATGATACCGTGGAAGGAATCGTGGTGATGAGAAAAGGAGAAAATCCAAGAGAGGTTCTGGTAGGAGTAAAAGCGAAAATTAAAGAACTCAACGAAAAAATCCTTCCAAAAGATGTGAAAATGGTTACTTTCTACGACAGAGATAACCTGATGGATTTTACCACACACACTGTAATGCACAATCTGATTGAAGGGATTGTACTGGTAACGGTAATTGTTTTGATCTTTATGGCAGACTGGAGAACAACTCTGATTGTTTCCATCATCATTCCTTTGTCCCTGCTGTTTGCTTTCCTGTGTTTAAAACTGGCGGGAATGAGCGCAAACCTTCTTTCTCTGGGAGCTGTAGACTTCGGGATTATTATAGACGGAGCCGTCGTCATGGTGGAAGGGCTCTTCGTAATGCTCGATCATAAAGCACATAAATACGGAACTGAAAAGTTCAACAAACTGGCCAAAGGAGGCTGGATCAAGCAGACAGGAACAGGTTTGGGAAAAGCCATTTTCTTCTCAAAACTGATCATCATTACCTCCCTGATTCCTATTTTCTCATTTCAGAAAGTAGAAGGAAAGATGTTCTCACCTTTAGCCTTTACCCTGGGTTTTGCACTGATGGGAGCATTGATATTCACGCTAACCCTGGTTCCGGTTCTTTCCCATATTTTATTAAATAAGAATGTAAAAGAAAAGAACAATCCGTTTGTTAATTTCTGGGACAGAATTGTTTTAAAAGGCTTCAACTATACTTTTAAACATAAAAGGATGAGCCTTATTGTGGCTATTGCATTTCTGGCAGTAACATTGTTCTCCGGAAAGTTTTTAGGAACGGAATTCCTGCCGCAGCTTAACGAAGGTTCATTATGGATCACAGCGGAAATGCCGATGAGTTCATCATTAAAAGAATCACTGAAAACAGCAGATCTTCTCAAGAAAGATATTATGAGTGTACCGGAAGTAACAGATGTTCTGGCGCAGACAGGCCGAAGCAACGACGGAACAGACCCTAATGGATTCGGATTTGTACAGTTTGCCGTAAATCTTAAACCTAAAGAAGAATGGAAACGCAAGATCACCTATGAAGAACTGATTGATGAGATCGATAAAAAACTCAGAAATTATCAGGGAATTACATTCAATTATTCACAGCCGATCTCTGACAATGTTGCTGAAGCAGTAGCCGGATTTAAAGCGGAAAACGGAATCAAAATCTATGGAGATAATCTGGAAACCCTGGATAAGCTGGCAGAAGAAGTGCTGGCACAGATCAAAAATGTAGAAGGGGTAAAAGATCCGGGAATCATTAAAAATATAGGCCAGCCGGAAGTAAGTGTGATTCTGGACAGAGATAAAATGGCTGCTTACGGAGTGATGCCGGCAGATGCACAGGCCGTGCTGGAAATGGCTTTCGGAGGAAAAACAGCTTCAGAAATGTTTGATGGCGAACGAAAATTTCCTATTCGTCTCCGCTATTCTCAGGAATATAGGAAAGATGAGAATGATATTGCTGCATTGATGGTGCCTACACAGGATGGAGCTAAGATTCCTTTAAAAGAAATCAGCCGTATTGTAAAAGATAATGGGGCTGCATTTATCTACAGAGATGACATCAAAAGATATATTGGTGTTAAATTCTCAATCCGCGACCGTGATTTGGGAAGTACGATTGCCGATGCTCAGAAAAAAGTAGCCCATATTGAACTACCGGACGGCTATTCTATCGGATGGACAGGGCAGTTTGAAAACCAGCAGCGGGCTTCCCACAGACTTACCCAGGTGGTGCCGGTGAGTATACTGATGATTTTCTTTTTATTATTTATCCTGTTCGGGAATATGAAAGACTCTCTTCTGGTACTGGCTAATGTGCCTTTTGCCCTTATCGGTGGAATTATTGCGCTCCATGTTACAGGAATCAACTTTGGAATTTCTGCGGGGGTAGGAATGATTGCCCTTTTAGGAATCTGTATACAGAACGGGGTAATCCTGATTACGGAATTCCATCAGAATGTGAAAAACGGACTTATGATAGATGATGCTATTTTAAGCGGTGTAAAATCCAGAACCAGACCTGTAATTATGACCGCATTGATGGCCTCCATAGGATTGATGCCTGCTGCTTTATCTACCGGTATCGGATCAGAGTCACAAAAACCACTGGCTATTGTGATCATTGGAGGGCTTATTACAGCCACTGTTCTTACCTTACTCATTTTCCCGATCATTTTCTGGATCTTCAACAGGACCAAAAAGTCCCAGCAGATCTAGTATTCTTTCATTTATATTATATTATTGTGCCTGAAATATTCTGTATTTCAGGCTTTTTCATAAAAGCTTCCTCAAAGTTTTCGCAAAGTTTTTTTCAATCGGGAAATTTATGTAAATTTGCAGTCTCAATACATTGAAATAAAAGGTTTGTGCTTCATTGGATCTGAATATTGAAACTTTTTTCATTAAAAAGGTTTTCGTATTTAAAAATTCATTATATTTGCACACCGAAAATTTGAAAAACAATAAATAAATAATTTTAAATCATGGCAAAGGAAACGTTTAATCGTAACAAACCACACTTGAACATTGGTACTATTGGTCACGTTGACCATGGTAAAACTACTCTTACAGCTGCTATTTCTGCTGTATTAGCTAGCAAAGGTCTTGCTGAGAAAAAAGACTTCTCTGCAATTGACTCTGCTCCAGAAGAAAAAGAAAGAGGTATTACTATCAATACTGCTCACATTGAATACGAAACTGAAAAAAGACACTATGCTCACGTTGACTGTCCAGGTCACGCCGACTATGTTAAGAACATGGTAACTGGTGCTGCTCAGATGGATGGAGCTATCGTAGTATGTGCTGCAACTGATGGTCCAATGCCTCAAACTAGAGAACATATCCTACTTTGCCGTCAGGTAAACGTACCTAAGATCGTTGTTTTCATGAACAAAGTTGACATGGTGGATGATCCAGAATTGTTAGAGCTTGTTGAAATGGAACTTAGAGATCTATTAGCTACTTATGACTTTGATGGAGATAACTCTCCAGTAATTCAAGGTTCAGCTCTTGGAGCACTTACTGCAGCTACTAACGGTGACTCAGAAGATAAGTGGTTCAAAACTGTTGAAGCATTAATGGATGCAGTTGATGAGTGGATTGACGAGCCAGTAAGAGATACTGAGAAGCCTTTCTTGATGCCAATTGAAGACGTATTCTCTATTACAGGTAGAGGTACTGTAGCAACTGGTAGAATTGAAGCAGGTATTATCAACACTGGTGATCCAGTTGATATCGTAGGTATGGGTGATGAAAAATTAACTTCTACAATTACAGGAGTTGAGATGTTCAGAAAAATCCTAGACAGAGGTGAAGCTGGTGATAACGTAGGTCTATTGTTGAGAGGTATTGAAAAAACTGACATCAAGAGAGGTATGGTTATCGCTAAGAAAGATTCTGTTAAGCCACACAAAAAATTCAAAGCATCTGTTTATATCCTTTCTAAAGAAGAAGGTGGACGTCACACTCCATTCCACAACAAATACCGTCCTCAGTTCTACGTAAGAACTACTGACGTTACAGGTGAGATCTTCTTACCAGAAGGTGTAGAAATGGTAATGCCTGGTGATAACTTAGAGATCACTGTAGAATTGTTACAACCAATCGCTCTTAACGAGGGTCTTAGATTCGCGATCAGAGAAGGAGGTAGAACAGTTGGTTCAGGTCAGGTTACTGAAATCTTAGATTAATATCTTAAAATATAAAAGGCTTCCGTAAGGGGAACTTCTTTACGGAAGCTTTTTAAATCTACGGGCATCGTCCAATGGTAGGATACCGGTCTCCAAAACCGTTGATCAGGGTTCGAATCCTTGTGCCCGTGCAAATATAAATATCGTATGAGTTCATTTGTCGATTTTTTAAAAGGTTCTTATAACGAATTCAGACATAAAGTTGAATGGCCAAAGTGGTCTGATCTTCAGTCTTCTACAATTGTAGTGACTATAGCGACAGTGATTTTGGCATTATTTACCTTTGGAGTTGATGAATTGTTTTCTAAAGCAATCAGCAACATAATTGGAATGCTAATTAACGTGTTCAACTAAAACAAAAGTATTTTCCCATAATGAGCGAATTGAAATGGTATGTGCTGAAAGCAATCAGCGGACAGGAAAATAAAGTGAAAAACTATATTGAGACGGAGATCAAACGTTTAGGGTTTGAGCAGTACGTTACTCAAGTGGTTATTCCTATGGAAAAGGTAATTCAGATTAGAAACGGTAAAAAAGTTCCTAAAGAAAGACCTTACTATCCTGGGTACCTGATGATCGAAGCTGATCTGATGGGAGAAATTCCTCACGTTATCAAAAATATTCCTGGTGTAATTTCTTTCTTAAGTTTAACAAAAGGAGGAGATCCTGTTCCGATGAGAAAATCTGAAGTGAACAGAATGCTTGGAAGAATGGATGAACTTTCAGAATTTGCAAGCGATGTTGAGATTCCATATGTAGTAGGAGAGAATGTTAAAGTAATTGACGGACCTTTCAACGGATTCAACGGTACAGTTGAGAAAATTCTTGAAGATAAAAAGAAAATTGAAGTTTCTGTATTAATCTTCGGTAGAAAAACTCCAATGGAACTGAGCTACATGCAAGTTGAAAAAGTATAATACAACTTACTATAAAATATAGAAAGACCGCTGAATAAGCGGTCTTTTTTTTATTCCCTTTTCTTTATAATTAGAATCTAATAGTAAAATAAAAGGCTTTGCTTAAAAACTTATAGGAAGTTTTTTATTAATCGCTGAGTTAAACAAGGATAAATAATTTCAGACGTTTTTAAGATAAACAAAGCCGCTTCGCTTATTTTTGAAATACAAGGGTTTTCTTTGTATTACTTTACCAAGTTTACGCCTTTGTTTACCTTATTTACACATTGTATAAATATTCTTTGTGTATCCTTGCGGGAAATCTATTACCTCATAAGTTTTGAACCTATCCTGCTATTATACTTTTTGTTTTCATGATTTATAAAAAGCATAGTTTTCCATTTGATACGATCTGTCTGATTTTAATTCCCTCAATATTTGTTCATTGAATTGAGCTCTTTCCAATATTACACCTGATTCATTATCAATCTGTAAAAACATTCTTTTTGTTGTTGTTGATATTATAATTATTTGTGCTGTTTTTAGTTTTGTATTCAATGTTTTTAAATTAAACTGCTTGTTTTGTTCATAATAATTAATTATTTTTTGATTATTATTCATGTGGCACACTTCTTGTAAGTTACTGCCTGACTAATCCATAAATTTTATATGATCTCCATTGAATACTATGCCCCGCAGGAGTACGGGGTTTGTTATGCCTATAAATTAATTCAGAGTTCTATCATATAAAATTGAAAAGTTAAGTAACCAATAAACACACATTTCTAATGACGAAAATTATTTCGATGGCGCTTGTGGCAAGTGCTGTGCTTATGAACGCTCAGGTTGGCATAAATACTACCACACCTGAAAAAGAACTGACTGTAAACGGGACAATGAAAACATCTGGAATGGTTTTCAAAAAGCCTATGGAAAAACTAGGTGCCAATGAGAATTATACTTTTATTATTAAATCTCCCGCACCGGAAAATAAAATTACAGCTTACAACGACTCCTTTGTACCTAATTCACCTGCACCCATCAATCTTATTCAGTTTAAAATTACTTGTGATCCTTCCGATAAAGATTGGGTAAACCAGTTTGATACAAAGATTAATGCTCAAAAGTTTTTTGTAGTTATCTCTTCTTTTGGTTTTACTCAGCCGGTGAGATCTTCTACAGATTGGGTAACACCTGTTCCCCAAATCTATGCTTATCCCTTAGGTGGAACATGGAAACTTAAGGCAGACTACCAGGGATTCTCTCCGGTTTCATCATTACCTACCGGTGAATGGACGCTTAATTTATTAGTTTTTGACAGATCCTATGCAAAAGATGTAAGTTCTACACAGGACCTTAAAGCTTCTTCTACAGGGGCTGCAGCAGCTCCGTTAATTCAATAAAAATACAATCATGAAAAAAATTACCCTGTTATTATGTATGGCTTTTGCTTCATTAGGAATAAAAGCCCAAATTGGAATCAATACTGCTAACCCAAAAGGAACGCTGGATGTAGAAGGAGAAACTTTGGTTGAGTCCTATTTAATAGATACGGAAAATGCTCCGGCAAGAGGAAATTATCTGCTTCTTACCCGTTCCAAGGACAGTTCTCCTGTCGGAAAAGTGAAAATGCTCGATATTTCCCTTCGTAATGTGGCCCCTGTAAATATGTATACTGTTATTTTAAAAAATGTGAAGCAGGACGAAGTAGTTAGCCTGAATACAGGATTAGACGCGGATAAATACGTTCTTGCTATTACAGGAGCTGTTTTTACTGATGCGGTATCAGCTGCCAATACAAGTACCAGTCCTAAATCGTACGGAGCTTATTCTACTGAAGTTACTAAACTTTCAAAAAATGGTAAAAACTACCATGCCGTGAATTTAAGCTTCAAGGGAGCAGGTACTGTTTCTTCACAAAACGGAACATGGACATTTACACTGAATGTTTTCGAAAAATCATTAGTCAAGGATTGGGGAACATTCAATGGTTCTGTTTCGGCTTCTGCCTCGCCAATCTATTCAGGAGTTTCTGCTAATACCCCTCTGGGGCTTCAATAAAAAAATATGAGAAAGAAAATTTATATCACTATAATAATGGCTTTGGGTTTATTTTTGAATGCCCAGACAGGTAAGGTAGGAATCAAAACGGATAAGCCCACAGAGACTCTTGATGTGAACGGAAAAAGTTACACAAATGCTTTGTATCTGAGAAACCCGGGAGAACCTACCATGACAGGAGGAAGCTTCTTAGCAACTTCAGAAAACGGACTTCAATTGTATGACCCAACCCTGGAAAGCAGCGGATTGTTTAATTACATCAAGCTTACCCTTACAGGAGTTTCCGGAAACGGGATCACAGATTACGATACTAAAATTGATGCCAATAACTTCTTAGTTGTTCTTCACAATTATTCATTTAAACTGAATGACAATTCTACGAATGTAATGCTGGATTACGGAGACAACGGAATTAATGATAATAAACAGGGTTCTCCGGATGTAACCGCTTTCAAAAGCAATGGGACATGGCATATCAAAGCAAAATTTACTGATAGCAGGATTATTGCTACCAATACCAATCCTCCATCCAGAACCTATGATAATTTTACAGTAGATCTTTATTTAATGGCTTATAAGAGATTAATCACAAAACAAAATATCAGCGATGTAAATGCTGATCTGGGAGGAACAGATGGTTCAGCTCAAACGATTAATAAGCCTTCAGGATTTTAATATAAAATAAGATTTCGATCTACATTAAAAGTCATACATTACGATATGACTTTTTTTGTTTTCTAAACGTGTCCATCATAAAAAATGGGAGTAAAATCTTCTGTTTTTCTTCCATCTTTCTTTACTTTTGCTTTTTAGAAATCTATATATGCTAGGTAATTCAAAAATACGATTGGTGAATTTTTTCTTGAATTGGAAAACGTTCCTTATCTTAAACCTTTTCATTCTTACAGTTAAAATTCTCTTCTCAGTATATACAAAATTTAATGCTGAGTTTTTTGAAGACTGGTCCATTGCTGAAAATTTGGCTCGTGACGGCGTATACTCTATGCAGTCCAGATTTGGAAGCTCTGTCTATAAACTTCCTGTTTATCCATTGTTTTTAAGCTTTTTTATAAAGATATTCGGTACCGTAAAAGCGGTGAAATGCATTGTTATCATCCAGCATGTATTCTATTTTGTGATCCCGGTAATTATTGTTAAAATATTCGAGAATTTTAATTTCAAAACAGCTGGATTTCTGGCAGCATATTTCTTTATTTTCTCTCCTGCCTATTTTTACTATTCTAATGTTCTTGAGGCAACCAATCTGTTTATACTACTTTTTGCAGCTTGGATTTATTTTTACTCTATAATATGGACACAATTAGTTATCTATAGAAAATTGATCATTTTCTCAGTAATGACAGCCCTTGTAGCGCTCACACAGGTTGTGGCAGTTCCTATAATGGCCGTACTGATTCTGGTTTTGTGTTTTTATAAAAAATTATCTATAAAACAGAGCGTGACCGTTAGTTTCATAGCCGTACTTCTTTACTCTCCCTGGGTAATCAGGAACTATCTTACTTTTGATCAGCTTATTGTGAGCAAATCTCCTGTTTGGCAGAATGTATTTTTAGGATATGAATCCGAATATCAGATTTTGCCCGGTAATAAATTCATGACAGAAGAAGAGGAGAAACTCATTGAAGAGAAAATTGCAGTTCATAATGAATTTGCGGATGAACCTATTTTTGAAGAGGCCGTATCAAAAATTGTGGAAGCAGATAAAATGGCCCCTCTAAAAAAGGGACTTAATAACTTTATAAGTTTATGGTTTGTTCCCAAACGGTATTTTGATAACAATGGACTATCTGTTCTTATCGGAAGAAAACTGTATGTGATTGGGATCAATTTACTATTCGTAGTGAGTCTTGGCTATTTCTTCAGAAAAAACAAACCCCTTTTCCTGTTTTTAACGGTAGTATTTGCAGGATTTACATTTCCTTATCTGATAGGACACGCTGCGAATATCCGATTTAAATTGGATTTTGAATGGATAGAGACTTCTGTAATTTCCCTGTTTATATTTTTGAAGTATCTGAATATAAAAAAAGAATCTGTTAAAGAGCAGGGAGGGAATTTAAGTTAATGAATGCACCTGTATAAAAATTAAAAAGATCATTTTGCTCAAAAATGATCTTTTTGTTTAATAGTTTTTCTGTAATATCTTGAATTGGTTTAAGAATCTGCTAAACTAATTCGTGATGAATATCATTTGTTCAAATGATTTTATAATTTTATACGGAATTATAGATTTATGAAAAATCCATTGCTTTTAATACTGTTATTATTTTCAGTCTTCTTTTGTTCAGGACAGAATAAGAAAAGCTATGAGCAGTATATGAAGACTGCCAATGAACTGAAATTTAAAGACTGGTCAAAAGCTGAACTCAATATACAAAGTGCCCGGAAAATAGTTTCGGAGAATGATTTAGGAAATTTTTATCTGGAAGCAGCTAAAATTTACAGTGACATGAACTATTTTGATATGGCACTGGATTATGCTGCAAAAGCCTATCATATCTTTCTGGATAAAGACGGTGAAAAAACAGCAAAAGTAGATGGCGTTTTTGCTTACATCTATTCCCAGCTTAATGATACCAGACGTGCAGTTACCTATTATAAAAAGCTGCTGAACTTTTACAGGAAGCAGAAAAAAGAAACCGAAACCATAAAATCACTCAATAATTTAGGGAATGCTTATTTGGTATTATCCAAGCTGGATTCGTCAAGATATTATTTTGAACAGGCGCTGATGGCTTTCGAAGTACATAATGATCCGGTTTTAAAAGCTTTTGTGTTTTCAAATTTTGGGAAGCTTAATTTTTTAGAAGGAAATATTAACAAAGCCGAAAATTATCTGTTGGAAGCAGATCATATTTTAGCAAAAGATCATATCGAAGATAGTAAGTCAAATTATCAGGTACACTATAATCTGGCTAATTTCTATATTCAGACACAAAATCCTGAAAATGCTTTATGGTATGCAAAACAAATTGAAAAAGATATTGCTTCCAATACAGTAAGTTTTGACCAGACCAACTATCTGAGAACACTTTACAAAGCTTACCTGCTGAATAAGGATTATAAATCGGCAGCAAAAACATTTAGCAGGTATGATTCCATTAGAGAGTTACTGAATGTAGAAGAGAAAGCGGTAAATGTAGAAAGGCTGAAGGCAAAGCATGATTATGAAATGCAGAAAAGACTGGATACAATAGAGCAGGACAAAAAGAATATCTTGTACATGGTAACCGGGATTATTCTTCTGCTGATATTGGTGATCTGTATTTTACTGCTTATTAATTACAGAAACAAGACAGAAAAACTCAGCTTAGAAAAGAAACTGATTGAAAACAGAGAACGTGAATTGGAGATAGACAATCAGATGAAAGAAAAAATGCTGGTGTATAAATCTATGGAACAGTCTAAGATAGAAGGCATCTTCAAATCTATTCTGGAACAGATCAATGTACTTAAATCAAAATTCGGAGATCAGGAGATCAATGAAATCTCAGGAATCATTAATGAAATTAAACTAAGCACCAAGCAGGATTCATGGGGAGATTTTGAATATCATTTTTTAAATGTTCATGAATCATTCTATGAAAATCTGGACAAAAAGCATCCCGGACTCACCAACTACGATAAGAGGCTGGCAGCCATGCTGAAACTTAAATTATCAACCAAAGAAATATCAAGTCTTCTGAATGTTACTCCGAAAACAATAGAAAATTCCAGGACCAGACTGCGTAAAAAATTAAATCTTACCAATACCAAGGAAGATCTGGCTCAATATTTAAATGAAATGTAAACTGTTGTTTATCAGTTGTGTATTTTGATGTGTGTGGAAAGAGGGTGGTGCTTTTTGAAAGTGAAGTGGTAAGCATGTGGGGGATTTTAAATGATTTTTAGGAAGATTGTCTTCCTTTGTTTCATACTTAAAATAATAGCGCAATGAAAAAACTACTTACTCTTTTGATGATTACATCAATTGGCTTCTTTGGAAGAGCACAATGGAATTCCGCACTGGATCAAAACCTTCTTGTAACCAATCCCGGATCCGGGTCCTCCTTTGCTGCAACAACAAATGACGGGAAAACTTATATAGGATATTGGAAAAGCGTTCCCTCCCCTGTAAATTTCGAATTATGGCTGCAGATCCTTGATACGAACGGAAATAAAATGCTTCCCGATGATGGCATTATGCTCAGTAACCAGATTCCGATGAGTACTTATACTATTTTTGAAAGAACAGCAGTAGATGCCTCCGGTAATTTTTACATTGGTGTTACAGGAACAGGAACGGGAACCAAAGGATATGTTTTCAAAATTACCCCTGAAGGAACATCAATGTGGCCTAACGGAATTAATTTAGGAGAAGCCTATCTGCCTACCATTCTGCCATTGTCCAATGGAGATATTATTGTAGGATATTATCCACCAAGTCAAAAATATACAAAAGTGCAACGGTTTAACTCTGCAGGACAGCCTGTATGGGAAAATCCCGTTCAGATCATTTCTGATGACGCTGCTAAAAATACTATTCCTGCCGATCTTTTTGAACTCTCTGATAATCAGTTTGAAATTGTTTTCCACAAACAGATGTCTTTTGGAACAACAAGTTATTTATTTGCACAGAAACTCAGCCAGGATGGAGCTGTTATCTGGAACAATGCAAAACAGATCTCTACCAAATCTGTAGCCTATAATGCAAAATACAGCGGAGCAGCAGACGGGGGTGTTGTATATTATGGATACACCACCGGTGAATCTTCAAGATTTGATGGGTACTTACAGAAAATTAATGCAGACGGAAGCCTTCCATGGGGAACAGCAGGGATGGATTTTGATACTAATCAGACCTATTTCGAAAAGGATCTTAAAATGGCTTTTGCTCCAGGATCACCTTATGTATGGGCTATCGCAAATTACAGTACTTCCAGCCAGGGACAAAACGGGGAGTTTGTACAGAAATTTGATAAAAATACAGGAGCGAGGCTTTTTACAGATCATGGAAAACAGGTTTTTCCTATTAATGACCTTTCGATGTTTCATTACGGGGAACTTATCCTGTTGAGTGATATGCCTTACTTTGTTGTACGTAAAAAAGCAGATTCTTCACCTCTTGGTTTTTCACTGAACGCTGTGCAGCTGGACGGCAGCGGTAATTTTGCCTGGACTGAACAATATCTTCCTTTTGCCACTTTCCCTGCCTCTAAAGCCTATGCCAGCATATTAAAACCTATAAACAACCAGGCGGTTATTGTATTTCAGGAACAGAAAACAACAGATGCTAGCCCTGCAATATATGCACAGAACCTTAAGCTTCCAGGCTTAAATTTAGCGATTCATGAAACTTCCGATAAAGATTCTTCTGTGAGAATATATCCTAATCCGGCAGTAGATGTGATTCATATAGAAGGATTGAAAGATAAGGAATTTAACATCTATAATACAGCCGGTCAACTGGTAAAATCAGGGATGATAAATCAGGGGAAAATAGAAGTAAAAGATCTTTTAAAAGGCAATTATATTCTTAAAATTAAAGAAGTGCAGGAAAGTTTGAAATTCATTAAAAAGTAAAATGAAAGAATAAATGCAGAGCTTAAATAAAAATGGGAAAAAGAGTACTGAAAAGTGCTCTTTTTTTGCGGGATAAAAACAGATTAAATTTTCTTAAAGTATATCTTTAATTAGGGAAATATTATTTAAATTTATAGAATAAAACTAAACCTAAACTTAAAAATTAATAACATGAAGAAAATTTTTCTTTTGACATTCTTGTCATGTATGGCTTTTAATAAAGCTCAGAACTGGTCGTTAACTGGTAATTCCGGTACAGATCCCGCAACTAACTTTATCGGTACAACAGATAATAAAGACATCGTCTTTAAGACCAATAATGCTGAACGATTCAGAATTGCTGACGGCAGGATGTTTTTCAATATTAATACAGTTGATGGAGACGGTATTGATATTATTGATAACACTCAAAACAAGAACAGCGGAACAGATGTGGTATGGATTAAAAGTACTTATAGCCAGCCTAATGATGTTGGACTTTTAACAATATCTACAGCTAACTGGCAGTATCCTATATTTTCAGCAAGAGAAAACGGGAAGATTCTGATGGGAGTGAATGCCTACAATGCTGGTTTGTCTTCGTGCACAGACTGTAATAACTACAGACTATTTGTGAAGGATGGAATTAAAACTGAAAAAATTAAAGTTGAAATTGCCAGTGCTAATGGCTGGGCGGATTATGTATTCAGTGACAGCTATAAACTGCTGCCTTTACATGAAGTGAAGAAATTTATCACATTAAATAAACACCTGCCTGAAGTTCCTTCTGCAGATGAAGTGGTAAAAAACGGTGTTGAATTAAAGGAAATGAATGTCCTTTTATTGAAAAAAGTAGAGGAACTGACATTACATCTGATTGATCTGAATGAAAAGCTTGAAAAGCAGGACAAAAAAATACAGCAATTAGAAAAACAAAAATTATGAAAAAAATTCTCTTTTTCTTAATTGTATGCAATCTATTCGTTACCTTCAAATCACAGCAGGCAGATGCTCAATCAAGAGCTTGCGTAATAGATGTAAGCAGTAAAAATCTTCCCACAGAATTACAGAAAAACAGTACGAATTGTGGTAATACCTCATTGTATGCCTATCATTATCATGACAATCCGAAGTACATTCCACAGGTAACCGATGATGTTATCTATGTGAAGCTGAATTTTATTTTTCCTACCAAACCAGACGGAACTGGTAATTTTGAACAGAATAATCCTGAACATACGGCATTTCTTAACAGTTTTGTAGATATGATCAATTATCGGCTGGCCAATCTGGGGAGCCCGGATAGCACATGTGAAAATCCTACACAGCAGATCTCTGATACGAAGATAAGAGTAATCGTCAATAAAATCTGGAAAGTAGATCCTGCATGGGATTTTCTCGTTACAGGTTTTAATCCGGCCAATAATAACCCTTATGATAATAATAGTATTTTAATGCCGGGAAGTACCTATTACTATTCTTATTACGATAATGATCCAGCTATACCTCAGGGAATAAATATTACATTTCCCAATAACGGACAGATCTATACCGAATACCAGAATGGAAACTTCAGCCAGACACCTTTAGGCTGGGCAGCTTCTGAGTTCCCGTTTACCAATCAGTTTGATGCAAAATCAAGACAGCTGTGGCCGGATATCTATAATGGTTTTCTTCACAGGAAACAGTTTGCTGTAGGTAACCCGGCTTTGGGCAACCCTACCTGGGAAACGGTAAAACAGTGGTATTATTCTGATATGGGAGCAAGAGCAATGGTTCATGAATTAGGGCATAACCTGGGACTGTATCATCACGACTGCGGTGCAAACCTGATGAGTTATTCGGCGGGAAATCATAGTTATCTGAGTATTGAAGATGTTTCTATGATGTTTCAGACCGCTTCTGTAACCAGTGTAAGACAGTATTTTACAGAAAACTCATTTAAAAATACCTATTTAAATGTAAATTCTAATGAGCTGTGGGATATTAATTTCAGGAACTATTCCAATGTGAAAATTGATAATAATTCAAGCTTAAAAGTAACCTGTAAGTTGATAATGGCCCCTCAGAGCAGGGTGGTTGTCAAAAGCGGAAGCAATATGATCATTGAAGGTGCTGATGTAAGGTCGGCCAACGATTCTTCCTGGAATGGAATAAAAGTAGAAGGAACCGGTTACTGCCTAATTTTACCGGATACCAAAATAGATAACGGGTATTTCTATGTTTATGCAGATAATACTCCGTTACCGGTTACTAAAAATACGGTAGAGAATCAGGTTATCAAACCGGAAGCAAGAGTGAATGGAGAAGCAAAACCGGCTGCTTCGGATTCATTTAAAATTTATCCTAATCCTACCGGTGATTTTATTAATATTCAGACTGATGTGGAAGTGTTGGCTGTTTCTGTTTATAATGCCTCAGGAAATAGAATCATCAATCATGCAGGACAAACTAAAAGAATAGATGTACAGTCTATTCCGTCGGGAATGTATTTATTGGAAATTAAAACGAAAAATAAAACGATCACCGAAAAATTCATTAAAAAATAATAAGCAAACAAACATAATTATTCATAAAAGGTTAATTACTGTTCAGAAATGGACAGTAATTTTTTTAACTGCATATTTGACTTTTATTCATGTATTTAGATAATTATTATTTGCTATTTCAAAAATATTTTATACTTTTGCAGTCCGAAAAGTAGGTTTATTGTTATGTGAGTGCATTAACCTGCTGAATAATAAATGCTTCCAAACTCATTAATTATTCAAACTAAAAAAAAATAAAATGGCTAAGAAAGTCTTTAAAATGGTAAAGCTTCAGGTGAAAGGTGGCGCAGCTAACCCTTCTCCACCAGTAGGTCCAGCTTTGGGTTCTGCAGGTGTGAACATCATGGAGTTTTGTAAGCAATTTAACGGAAGAACCCAAGATAAGCCAGGGCAAGTTTTACCTGTAGTAATTACAGTATACGAAGACAAATCTTTTGAATTCGTTATCAAAACTCCACCTGCAGCAATTCAGTTAATGGATGCGGCTAAAATCAAAGGAGGTTCCGGTGAACCAAACAGAAACAAAGTAGGTTCTGTATCTTGGGATCAGGTTAAGAAAATCGCTGAAGATAAAATGGCAGACCTTAACTGCTTTACATTGGATTCAGCTCTTTCTATGGTTGCAGGTACTGCTAGATCTATGGGATTGAGAGTAACAGGAACTAAACCAGCTAACGCTTAAAACTTAAAGAAATGGCAAAATTAACTAAAAAGCAAAAGGAAGCTTTAAGCAAAGTAGAAAAAGGAAGAATCTATAACCTTGAAGAAGGTTCAGCTCTTGTAAAAGAAGTGAACACTACAAAGTTTGATGCTTCTGTAGATATCGCTGTAAGATTAGGAGTAGATCCAAGAAAAGCAAACCAAATGGTAAGAGGTGTAGTATCTCTTCCTCACGGAACTGGTAAAGATGTTAAAGTATTAGCTTTAGTAACTCCAGATAAAGAAGCAGAGGCTAAAGAAGCTGGTGCTGATTATGTAGGTCTTGATGAATATCTTCAAAAAATCAAAGACGGTTGGACTGATGTTGACGTTATCGTTACTATGCCAGCTGTTATGGGTAAATTAGGACCATTAGGTAGAGTATTAGGACCAAGAGGTTTAATGCCAAACCCTAAATCAGGAACTGTAACTATGGAAATTGGTAAAGCAGTAACTGAAGTAAAAGCTGGTAAAATTGATTTCAAAGTAGATAAGTATGGTATTATCCATGCCGGTATTGGTAAAGTGTCTTTCGATGCTGCTAAGATCAAAGAAAATGCTCAGGAATTAATCCAGACATTGATCAAAATGAAGCCAACTGCTGCTAAAGGAACTTATGTGAAAAGCATCTACTTGTCTTCTACAATGAGCCCAGGTATTGCAATTGATACTAAATCTGTTAACTAATATTAAATCCTTAAGACAATGACAAAAGACCAAAAAGTTGTAGCAATACAAGAGATCAAAGACTTGCTTCAGGATGCAAAAGTAGTATACGTAGCAGATCTAGAAGGATTGAACGCTGCAAAATCTTCTGACTTCAGAAGACAGGCTTTCAAACAAAATATCAAAGTAAAAGTAGTTAAAAATACACTTTTACAAAAAGCAATGGAGCAGATTGATGGAGTAGATTTCTCTGAAATGTTCCAGTCTTTCAAAGGAAACTCTGCGATTATGATTTCTGAGACAGCAAATGCTCCTGCGAAATTAATCAAAGATTTCAGAAAGAAAGATGAGAAGCCGGCATTGAAGTCTGCTTTTGTTCAAGAAACTTTCTATATTGGTGATAACAATCTTGATACTTTAGTAAGCATCAAGTCTAGAGAAGAAATGATCGGTGAAATCATCGGATTACTTCAGTCTCCAATTCAAAGAGTTGTTTCTGCTCTTCAAAACAAATCTGAAGCTGTAGAAGCTACAACTGAAGAGGTTGCTGCTCCTGCTGTAGAAGAAACCCCTGCTGAGGCTGCTCCAGAAGCTCCTGCTGCAGAAAGCACGGAAGAAACTCCAAGTGCTGAATAATTACACTCAAGAAATTAAATAAATAATCAACAAAAACATTACAACAATGTCAGATTTAAAAAATTTAGCTGAAACGCTAGTAAACTTAACAGTAAAAGACGTAAACGAATTAGCTGCTATCCTTAAGGATGAGTATGGAATTGAGCCAGCTGCTGCTGCTGTAGTAGTTGCTGCAGGTGGTGCAGGTGAAGCTGCTGAAGAAAAAACAGAATTCGACGTAATTCTTAAGTCTGCAGGTGCTTCTAAATTAGCTATCGTTAAATTAGTAAAAGATTTAACTGGTGCTGGTCTTAAAGAAGCTAAAGACATCGTAGATGGTGCTCCTGCTCCAATCAAAACTGGTGTTTCTAAAGACGAAGCAGAAGCTCTTAAGAAGCAACTTGAAGAAGCTGGTGCTGAAGTAGAATTGAAATAATTCATTTTACTATAAAATAATAAGCCTGAGTATTTTACTCAGGCTTTTTTTGTGTTCTTCATATCCCATGTAGGTGTTTTATAGGTAATTATATTTAAATATCATTGCAGGATAACCGACGGTATTTAATTATTTTTATCGATTCAGTATTATTTAACATAATTAATTGATTATTTTTTTATAGAAATAACTTTTTAGTGAAAAATAATTGTTAAAATATTGTTTTTGTTGAAAATTTATTATATTTGTACTGAAAAAAACACACTCACTTGAAAAGAAATTATCTTCTTTTCTGTAATCATATTGCATTCTGTTCGATAGGCATATTGGCAGCATTGATTATAGGAAATCTAAATATAGAGCATGAGCCATTTTCAAAATGGTCAGCTTCATTATTTTCTTATTCCGGTACATCTTATAGTATTTCAGATGAAGACAGTCAGAGAGGCGGTGTGAAAAATAACCTGCTTTCTGGATTTGATCAGTTGAAGGATAAGGTGAATTTTGATCATAATCTGAAACACTCTTTCTTTGTACCCTATACTTATAGTTTCTTATCTTCTTTAAACAAAAATATTTTTTCAAAACTTACTTATCGTCATTTTTCTGAATTCCCAAAATATTTTTTTTCCGACGATATTCCGTTATATGGAATAAGATTAAAAATAAATGCTGAAACCACACAATATTTAAGATCTGATATATTATTTACAGCAGATCTCAAACAGTCAAAAGGTTTTATATCTATCGTTAAAATTCCGGATAAATCTTTTTCTTAACCTGATCCGGCAGTTTCTTACTGCTTTTTTATACTTTATTCATTTCCCAAGTAGGGAAAGGTTTTTCGACGCTATATTCTATAAAAACACACAAAAAAAACAACAAATATCACTAAAAAAATGAAAAGCAAATTATTTACGATCGCAGCATTTTCTTTAAGTTCTTGGGCAATCGCACAAGTAGGAATCAATACAAATGATCCGAAAGCGAGCCTTGATGTTACCGGCTTTCCAGCCATAGCTGGTAAATTAGACGGAGTTATTGCTCCAAGGCTTTCTGGAGATCAGCTGAGATTAAAAACATATACCAATGCTCAGACAGGGGCTATTGTATATGTAACGGCGGCAGATACTAATCCTGGTGGGCAGACTGTAGCGGTTTTATCACCAGGATATTATTATTTCGACGGATCGAAATGGGCACAGTTCGGAGCAGACTGGCATACAGCCGGAAATATAGGAACTACAGCCACGGCAGCAACCTTAGGTACGAATATCACTACAGGAAATTACTTGGGAACAGCAGATGGGCAGAATCTGGTGCTGGCTACCAATAAAAATGTCAAAGGAACTCTGGATACTAATGGAACTTTACAGGGTGGAAACATGAATGCCTCAGGGCCCTATGCTTCTTTTACATGGGGATCCAATAATACACTGGGAAATACAAGCTCTTCGAATGTTGCTCTTGGAAGGGATAATACCGTTTCAGCACAGGCTGCAAATTTTCCCGGAATAGCCATTGGGATGAAAAATACGGCCGCCAGCGGTGCCAAAATTATCGGAAGCAATAATACCGGAACCGGTGCCACTACTTTAATATTTGGAAATGGGAATAATCTCATCAATACATCAGGCATTACTATTGGAAACAGCAATACAAATGACGGAGGGCTTGTTGTAGGTACCGGAAATACAGCCAGTATAAGCAATATGGCTTTTGGAGCCAATTCTACGGCTTCGGGAAGTGGCTATGCCTTAGCTGTTGGGTTTTCTGCACAGGCTTCCTCAAACCAGTCGGTGTACGGTAATGTAATGCATGTTTTTTCAGGACAGGGTGCAGTAGGAACAGCTGCTACTGATGTAGGAATCAATATGGCACCCAATGGGAATAATTTTGCAGATCTTGAAGTAAGTAAAGCGATTCTCATTAAAGCGAATACATTTAGTTCAAGCAGCCCAAGGCCTACATGCGATGCCTCCAATGCCGGAACTATCATTTATGAAGTATCATCATCAGTGGGGAATTTCGTAGGATGCAGACAAACCGGAGCTTCCACTTATGTATGGCAGAACCTTTAATAGAAACACACACAATTTTAAATAAAAATAAACAAAATGACAAGAAAATTATTCGAGAAATTAGCTGTGATGCTGATGGTAGTAATGTCTGCCATCGCATTTGCACAACAAGGCTATGAGCCTATCCGCGGGATGGGGGTAGAAGCAAAACCTGTTAATAATTCAGGAATTTGCCTTGCATGTTATAACGGGAACATGAATCCTGTAATAGACGCAGATCTGGACAATAAAGTAAGCATGGGGAACTTTGCCTCTCTGATTAGCGGAAACGGTATATCTGTAAAAAATACGAATGTTACCTATCCAGCAGGATATATTACAGGTTTTAATGTAGATCTGGGAACCAGCTTTATTACCGTAGATCTTTTAAGTTCATTGAAAATCAGTACTTATAAAAATGGAGTCCTTCAGGAGAGTACTACCAGCAGTACACTTCTTTCGGTTCCTGCATTCGGAGGAAATAAGAACAGAATTTTCCTGCATTTTAAGACGACAAAAGAATTTAATGAGGTAAGGTTATATCAGACCAATGTACTTTCGATATTCAGTGCAATGAATGTATATTATGCATTTGCATTCGATCCGGCTAAAGTGCCTGTTGATACGAATGGAATTTGTGATGATATCATTGCGGGAAGCGGAGTAGACGGAAATGTTTCCGGAAGCAGCAGTTTCCTTGCACCACTTTCATTTGTTCAGAACAGAGAAAGAATAGGGGATGGAGATAAAAATTCTTACGGTTCAATTGTACTTCCTGCCGGACTTTTAGGATCATATTCTGTAGGAGTATTAGATAAAAATCAGGTGTATCCTGCCGGGAACAGAACCGGATTTGTGATCTCTCCTGATGATGAAGGAAAGCTTTTAAGTGCTGAATTCTTAAAAAACATTACCGTTGAAACGTATTTATATGGCCAGCTTCAGGATTCCAGAACACTATCTGATGGTGGAGGTCTTATCAATATTAAAGTGCTTGGATTTGGATCAGGAAAACAAAAAGTAACGGTTACTACAACCAAGCCATTTAATGAAGTGCGCTTGAAAATAACGCAGACATTAGGCGTGAATCTAGGTTCTTTAAAAGTATATTATGCGTTCGAAGAGCCTGTAGCCTGCGACTGTGATGATAAAATCCAGACAAGCGGTTCCGCAGTCCCGGGAAATCTGGTAACAGGAACCAGCTGGACGTCCGGACCTGGATTCTTAGGGCTTATTCTTGCAAAAATGAGCAATTCAGGGAATATTGTAGATAACAATCCGTCTAATTATGCAACAGCAACTATTCCGGCAGCTTCCATTTTCAGTATCTTCTCGGCTTATGCCACGGTAAGTACCAATAGTGTGATGCCTGCCAATACCTATGCCGGATTTACTCTGGAAAAAGCTGCTAATCTGATCGGGGTAAGTGTTTTGGAAAATATCACAGTAACATTGTATAACGGAAATACCCAGACGGATACCTTTACCAGCACGGGAAGTCTGATCAGTGGAAACTTTTTTACTACAAATTCCAATAAGTTTTATGTAGGAGGAAAAGCAACAAAACCTTTTAACAGAATTAAAGTGACTTTTAACAGCGGTACAGCTGTGCGTCTTCCTCAGAGCTATAATATTTACAATGCTTTTGCGAGCAGAGATGATGATAATGATGGAGTGCCGAACTGCTTTGACCAATGTCCGAACGGGAATGATAGCATTGATAATAATGGTAATGGTATTCCTGACTGCGCAGAAGGCTGTACAGTTGTAAACGACAAATCACCTACACTGGATACAGATGGTGACGGAATTGTAGATGCATGTGATCTTGATTCTGATAATGACGGTATTCCGGATTCAATAGAAGATGCTGATAATGATGGCAAATTTGAAAACGATGATCTGGAAGGAGATCTATTAGTTGTTCCGGTTCTTGGTGATTCAGTTCCTAATTACCGTGATCTTGATTCCGATAACGATGGTATACTGGATCTGTTTGAGTCAGGTATTCCTATCTCGGTGATCAATCAGATTGATGCTGATCGTAACGGTATTATCGATAGTAATATAGCAGTAGGACAAAACGGTATTGCTGATATTCTGGAGACATATCCTGATTCCGGAGTGATGAAATATCAGATTAAAAATACAGATGGTGATGATAAACCTGATTTCCTTGATATTACTTCCAATGGTTCACAATATGATCTGTACGCTATCGGAAAAGATAACCTGGATGATCTTGGTGGTGGATTTATTTCCAGAATCAACGATATGGACAAAGATGGTATTCAGGCTGTGGTAGATACGGATCTTGTAAGAAGAGGAGCTCCAAATTCTCCGCTTTCCCCTTATGCGACTCTGCTGAAAAACGAACAGATGAAAACAAGTAAAGCGATAGGTGCTGAAATTACAGAGGCTTCCAGCGATGCTAAAATTTATCCTAACCCTGTAAAATCCGGTGAAAACCTTAATATAAAATCAGAAGAAGGTGGTATATATACAATGTTCTCTGCTCAGGGACAGCTGATTAAAACGGGTCAGTTCAACGGAAATACAGAGATTAGTACTTCTTCATTACCTGAAGGAATCTATATCATCAAAATAGAAACCAAATCAACTGTAAAATCTTATAAAGTAATTGTAAAATAACAAAAAAATATTTTCACTTATAATAATTTATTTATGAAAGGAAACCACTCGAAAGAGTGGTTTCTTTGTTTTGTTGATTGTTTAGTATTTTGAGAATTATGCTTTGAGGGTTTTAAGCGTAGATGGTATTGGAGTAATTTAATAATGTATAAAATATTTGTTGATTTAACCCCGCCTCCAAGTATGATGGTTTATGATACCACAACAAAATTATTAGCAGTTTTCAACGGATAGGCATGTACCTTCTGGAAACAGTAAGATAAAAGTTTTAAAATATTAACCACTTCATTTTGAAGTGGTTTTATTTGTTCACGCGGAAAATATTTTGTACCTTTGTCCCTCTTTTGGCGCGAATAATTGTTTGTATATCTATAAAATATTGAATATCACCTCTTTCATTAAAATGAAGGGGATTTTGTGTATATAGATGTTGCGGCGATCTCTGCCTCAAAAGTAATAAAAATATTTTGCATTACGCTGTGAAAAGATATACCAGCGTTGCAGTTAGAAGTCGGATAAAGACTTAAAGAATTGAGAATAAAGAATAAAGACCTGATCATTGCGCCAAAATTTTCTTGCTTTTTCTTTTCTCCAGCCTCTTTTTCTTTACTTTCTTCTGATATTTTTGTAATTAATCAAAATATTTTTTAACCCTTTCTTAAAAGTTTTATGAGTAAAACAACAGCAACAACTAGGGGGAATCAGAGAATTAATTTCTCTTCAGCTAAAGGAAAAATTATCACTCCTGACTTCCTGGACATCCAGATTGAGTCTTTCAGAGAGTTTTTCCAGCTTGATACTCTTCCGGAAGACAGAACAGACGAAGGTTTGTACAAGACTTTCCAGGAAAATTTCCCGATTACTGATTCCAGAAACCAGTTCGTATTGGAATTCCTGGATTATCTGGTAGATTCTCCACGTTATTCAATTGATGAGTGTGTGGAAAGAGGATTGACTTATTCAGTGCCTCTTAAAGCAAGACTTAAATTGTATTGTACAGACCCTGAACACGAAGATTTCCAAACCGTAGTTCAGGATGTATACTTAGGCCCGGTTCCGTACATGACGCCTAGTGGATCTTTCATCATCAATGGTGCAGAGAGAGTTATCGTTACGCAGTTACACCGTTCACCTGGTGTATTCTTCGGACAGACTTACCACGCTAACGGAACAAAGCTTTACTATTCAAGAATTATCCCTTTCAAAGGATCTTGGATGGAATTTACAACCGATATCAACAGCGTAATGTACGCGTATATCGACCGTAAGAAAAAGTTACCATTAACAACTTTATTAAGAGCGATCGGTTATGAATCTGATAAGGATATCCTTCAGATCTTCGATCTTGCTGAAGAAGTGAAAGTTTCTAAAGCAGCACTTAAAAAAGTAGAGGGAAGAACATTGGCAGCGAGAGTATTGAACACATGGTTCGAAGATTTCGTAGACGAAGATACAGGTGAAGTAGTTTCTATCGAAAGAAACGAAATCATCTTGGACAGAGAAACAATTCTTGAAAAAGAACACTTAGATCTTATTCTTGATGCTGGGGTGAAATCAATCCTGATTCACAAAGAAAACAGTAACGAATTCTCTATCATCCAGAATACATTACAAAAAGACCCTACGAACTCTGAGAAAGAAGCTGTAGAGTACATTTATCGTCAGTTAAGAAACGCAGATCCGCCAGATGAGGAAACAGCAAGAGGAATTATTGAAAAATTATTCTTCTCGGAGCAAAGATACTCTCTAGGTGAAGTAGGACGTTACAGACTAAACAAAAAGTTAGGTCTTAACATCCCTACTACAACTGAGGTTCTTACAAAAGAAGATATTATTGCTATCGTAAGACACTTAATCGAACTTGTAAACTCTAAAGCTGAGGTTGATGATATCGACCACCTTTCTAACAGAAGAATCAAGACGGTTGGAGAGCAGTTAGCAGGACAGTTCGGTGTAGGTCTTTCAAGAATTGCAAGAACAATCAAGGAGAGAATGAACGTTAGAGATAATGAAATCTTTACTCCGCTTGATCTTGTAAATGCTAAGACATTAACATCTGTAATTAACTCGTTCTTTGGTACCAACCAGCTATCTCAGTTCATGGACCAGACCAACCCGCTATCAGAAATTACGCACAAGCGTAGACTTTCTGCACTAGGGCCTGGTGGTTTATCAAGAGAAAGAGCAGGTTTCGAGGTTCGTGACGTTCACCATACTCACTACGGAAGAATCTGTCCGATTGAAACTCCGGAAGGACCAAACATCGGTTTGATTTCATCTTTAGGAATCTATGCTAAAATCAACAGACTTGGTTTCATCGAAACGCCATATAGAAAAGTAGAAGACAGCAAGATTGATCTTAACGCTGATCCTATCTATCTTAATGCTGAAGATGAAGAAGACAAAGTAATTGCTCAGGCAAACGTTGAATTAAGTGATAACGGTGACTTCTTAACAGACAGAATTATTGCAAGACTGGATGGCGATTACCCGGTAGTTGAACCTGCCCAGGTTAACCTTATCGACGTTGCTCCTAACCAGATCTCCGGTATTTCCGCCTCGTTAATTCCATTCCTGGAGCATGATGATGCGAACCGTGCATTGATGGGATCCAACATGATGCGTCAGGCCGTTCCATTGTTGAAGCCACAGGCTCCAATCGTAGGTACAGGTCTGGAACAACAAGTTGCGAAAGACTCAAGAATCTTAATCAATGCTGAAGGTACAGGTACTGTAGAATATGTAGATGCTGACAAGATTACTATTAAATATGAAAGAAGTGAAGACGAAGATTTAGTACAATTCGAGTCTGCTACTAAAACATATAACCTAACCAAGTTCAGAAAAACCAACCAGAGTACTACCATTACCCTAAGACCAAACGTAAGAGTAGGTGATGTAGTAGAAAAAGGACAGGTTCTTTGCGACGGTTATGCTACTGAAAACGGAGAATTGGCTCTTGGTAGAAACCTGGTGGTTGCATTTATGCCTTGGAAAGGATACAACTTCGAGGATGCGATCGTAATCAACGAAAAAGTGGTACGTGAAGACTGGTTTACTTCAATCCACGTAGATGAATACTCTCTTGAAGTTCGTGATACCAAATTAGGTATGGAAGAGCTTACAGCAGATATTCCAAACGTATCTGAAGAAGCTACCAAAGATCTTGACGAGAACGGTATGATCAGAATCGGTGCTGAAGTGAAGCCTGGAGATATCATGATTGGTAAAATCACTCCAAAAGGTGAATCTGACCCAACTCCTGAAGAAAAACTTCTTAGAGCAATCTTTGGTGATAAAGCAGGTGATGTAAAAGATGCATCATTAAAAGCTGATTCTTCATTAAGAGGAGTGGTGATCAACAAAAAATTGTTCTCCAGAAACATTAAAGACAAAAAGAAAAGAACTGAAGAAAAACTTAAACTTGAAGAAATTGAAAACACTTACAAGGCTAAGTTTGACGAGTTGAGAAACACTTTAATTGAAAAATTAAATACGCTGGTAAGCGGTAAAACTTCTCAGGGAGTGAAAAACGACCTTGATGAGGAAATTATCGGTAAAGGAGTGAAGTTTACTCACAAGTTATTAACTTCAGTGGAAGACTACGTAAACGTTAGCGGTTCAGACTGGACAGTTGACGCTGATAAAAATGAATTAATCAAACAATTAATTCACAACTACAAAATCAAGTACAACGATATTCAAGGGGTTAAAAACCGTGAGAAATTTGCTATTTCAATCGGAGATGAACTTCCTGCAGGTATCATGAAGCTGGCTAAGGTTTACATCGCTAAGAAACGTAAACTGAATGTAGGAGATAAAATGGCAGGACGTCACGGTAACAAAGGTATCGTTTCAAGAATCGTTCGTGAAGAAGATATGCCGTTCCTTGAAGATGGAACACCAGTAGATATCGTATTGAATCCACTAGGGGTACCTTCACGTATGAACATCGGTCAGATTTATGAAACAGTTCTTGGATGGGCTGGTCAGAAATTAGGATTGAAGTTTGCTACACCAATCTTTGACGGAGCAAGTCTTGATCAGATTACGGAGTATACAGAGAAAGCAGGTCTTCCTAAATTCGGTCACACTCACCTTTATGATGGTGGTACCGGAGAAAGATTTACTCAGGCAGCTACTGTAGGTATCATCTACATGCTGAAACTGGGTCACATGGTTGACGATAAGATGCACGCACGTTCTATTGGACCTTACTCATTAATTACTCAGCAGCCGTTAGGAGGTAAAGCTCAATTCGGAGGTCAGAGATTTGGAGAGATGGAGGTTTGGGCTCTTGAAGCATTCGGAGCATCCAACATCCTTAGAGAAATCCTTACCGTGAAATCGGATGACGTGATTGGTAGAGCGAAAACTTATGAAGCGATTGCAAAAGGTGAATCTATGCCTGAACCAGGTATTCCGGAATCATTCAACGTATTGCTTCACGAGTTACAAGGTCTTGGATTAGACGTAAGATTGGAGGAGTAAGATATCAGATGTCAGACACAAGATGTCAGACTATGACACTCTAAAAATTTTATAATCCTTGAATTTGGAATGATGATTTCGTCTGAAATCTGAAATCTGAAATCTAAAATCTAAAAAAAATTATGTCAAATAAAAATAAATCAAGTAGATTTAATAAAATAACCATCGGTTTAGCTTCACCGGAATCCATTCTTCAGGAATCCAGAGGAGAAGTTCTGAAACCGGAAACTATTAACTACAGAACGCACAAACCTGAAAGAGACGGGTTATTCTGTGAAAAGATCTTCGGTCCGGTAAAGGATTACGAATGTGCTTGTGGTAAATACAAGAGAATCCGTTATAAAGGAATCGTTTGTGACCGTTGTGGAGTAGAAGTTACTGAGAAAAAGGTAAGAAGAGAGAGAATCGGACACATCAATCTTGTTGTTCCAATTGCTCACATCTGGTATTTCCGTTCTTTACCAAACAAAATCGGTTACCTTTTAGGAATTCCTTCCAAGAAATTGGATATGATCATCTACTACGAAAGATATGTAGTGATTCAGCAGGGTATTGCTAAAAAATTAGACGGTTCCGATTTTGAAAATATGGAATTCCTTACAGAAGAAGAATACCTTGATATCATGGAAACTCTTCCTGTGGAAAACCAGTATCTTGATGATTCTGATCCAAACAAATTCATCGCCAGAATGGGTGCTGAAGCTGTAGAAGATCTATTAAAAAGAATCGATCTTGATGCGTTGTCTTTCGATTTAAGACACAAAGCTCACAACGAAGGTTCCAAGCAGAGAAGAACTGAGGCTTTAAAAAGATTGAACGTTGTAGAAGCATTAAGAGGTGCTAATACAAGAATGATCAACAAGCCTGAGTGGATGATCATGCGTGTACTTCCTGTTATCCCGCCAGAACTAAGACCATTGGTTCCATTGGATGGAGGACGTTTCGCGACTTCTGACTTAAATGACCTTTACAGAAGAGTTATTATCAGAAATAACCGTTTGAAGAGACTATTGGAGATCAAAGCTCCTGAAGTAATCTTGAGAAACGAGAAGCGTATGCTTCAGGAATCTGTAGATTCATTATTCGATAACACAAGAAAATCTTCTGCAGTAAAATCTGAATCAAACAGACCATTGAAATCACTTTCAGATTCATTGAAAGGTAAGCAGGGGCGTTTCCGTCAGAACCTACTAGGAAAAAGGGTTGACTACTCTGCTCGTTCGGTAATTGTTGTAGGTCCAAACTTACAGCTTCACGAGTGTGGTATCCCTAAAGATATGGCAGCTGAACTTTACAAACCGTTTATCATTAGAAAACTAATCGAGAGAGGTATTGTAAAAACAGTAAAATCTGCAAAAAGAATCATCGACAGAAAAGAACCTGTAGTATATGATATCCTTGAAAACGTGATGAAAGGTCACCCTGTTCTACTGAACAGAGCACCTACCCTTCACAGACTGGGTATCCAGGCTTTCCAACCTAAGATGATCGAAGGTAAAGCGATTCAGCTTCACCCGTTAGTAACAACAGCATTCAACGCCGATTTCGATGGTGACCAGATGGCGGTACACTTACCGTTAGGACCAGAAGCGATCCTTGAAGCTCAGTTATTGATGTTAGGTTCTCAGAACATCCTGAACCCTGCAAACGGTTCTCCAATTACAGTACCTTCTCAGGACATGGTTCTTGGTCTTTATTTCATGACTAAAGAATTGAGCTCTACAGAAGATATGAAAGTAAAAGGGGAAGGTCTTGCATTCTATTCTCCTGAAGAAGCGGAAATCGCTTATGCTGAAGGGAGAGTGTCTTTAAATGCTAAAGTAAGATGTAGACTTCCTATTAAAGAAGATGGAGTAATCGTAACAAGATTAATCGAAACTTCTGTAGGTAGAATCTTATTCAACCAGATCGTACCTAAGCAGGTAGGATATATCAATGAACTTTTAACTAAGAAATCATTGAGAAACGTTATCGGTAAGATCCTTGCTGATACAGATTTCCCTACAACGGTGAAGTTCCTTGATGCAATGAAAGACTTAGGATATTCAAACGCATTCAAAGGAGGTCTTTCATTCTCACTAGGGGATATCGTAGTTCCTGTTGAGAAAAAGCAGATGATTGCTACTTCAATTGAAACTGTAGACGAAATTAGAGCCAACTATAACATGGGTCTAATCACCGATACAGAACGTTATAATCAGGTAATTGACGTTTGGACAAACACCAACGCCGGATTAACTGAAATGATCATGAGCAGAATGAAAACCGACCAAGGTGGTTTCAACTCTGTATACATGATGCTTGACTCTGGAGCGAGGGGTTCTAAAGAACAGATCCGTCAGTTATCAGGGATGAGAGGTTTGATGGCGAAACCGCAGAAAGCCGGGTCTACCGGAGCGGAGATCATCGAAAACCCGATCCTTGCGAACTTTAAGGAAGGTCTTTCGATTCTAGAGTACTTTATCTCTACCCACGGTGCCCGTAAAGGTCTTGCGGATACCGCTCTTAAGACAGCCGATGCTGGTTACTTAACGAGAAGATTGGTAGACGTTGCACAGGACGTTATCGTTACAGAAGACGACTGTGGAACACTGAGAGGAACAGAAGTTACTGCCCTTAAGAAAAATGACGAGATCGTTGAAAAGATTTCTGAAAGAATCTTAGGTAGAGTATCTCTTCATAACATCTATGATCCTGAAAGTGATGAATTAATCACTGAAGCTGATCAGGTAATCAACGAAGCATTAGCTAAGAGAATTGAAGAAGCCGGATTAGAAGCAGTTGAGGTTCGTTCACCATTAACTTGTGAAGCTAAGAAAGGTATCTGTGCGAAATGTTACGGTAGAAACCTAGCAACAGGTAAAGTGATCCACATGGGAGAAGCGGTAGGTGTAATTGCAGCACAGTCAATTGGGGAACCAGGTACTCAGCTTACGTTGAGAACTTTCCACCAGGGGGGTACTGCAGGAAACGTATCGGAAAACCCATCTATCGTTGCAAGAAGAGACGGTATCGTTGAAATGGATGAAGTAAGAACCATTACTTCTGAAGATGAAAACGGTAATACAGCTGAGGTTGTAGTTTCCCGTTCAACAGAATTCAGATTAGTTGCTGATAATGAGTCCAGAACTCCATTAATGGTAGCTAACGTACCTTATGGATCTATATTAGCTGTGAAACCAGGTGATAAAGTGAAAAAAGGAGATACAATCTGTAAATGGGATCCGTATAACGCGGTAATTATTGCTGAAACTTCAGGTAAGGTAGAATACGAGGATATTATCCAGGGTATTTCATTCCAATTGGAGATTGACGAACAGACAGGATTTGAAGAGAAAGTAATCTCTGAATCCAGAAATAAGAAAGCCGTACCTACACTGAAAGTGGTAGACTCTAAAGGAGTTGAGCAGAAAGCTTACAACTTACCGGTAGGTGCCCACTTAATGGTAAATGATGGTGAGAAAATTAAGGCTGGTAAAGTCCTAATTAAAATCCCAAGAAAATCTGCAAAAGCAGGGGATATCACCGGAGGTCTTCCGAGAGTTACCGAATTATTCGAAGCAAGAAACCCTTCAAACCCAGCGGTTGTTACTGAAATCGATGGGGTCGTTTCTTACGGAAAAATTAAGAGAGGTAACCGTGAATTGATCGTTGAGGCTAAAACTGGAGAAAGAAAAATTTACTTAGTTAAATTATCTAACCAGATCTTAGTACAGGAGAATGACTTCGTTAGAGCTGGTTCACCACTTTCTGACGGTTCAATTACTCCGGACGACATCTTAAGAATCAAAGGCCCAACAGCCGTTCAGGAATACTTAGTAAATGAGATTCAGGAAGTTTACCGTCTTCAGGGGGTAAAAATTGACGATAAGCACTTCGAAATCATCGTAAGACAGATGATGACTAAAGTATCTATCGTGGATGGAGGTGATACTCAATTCCTTGAAGGAGCTCTTGAGCATAAGTATGACTTCCTGGAAGAAAACAACAGAGTATTCGGTCTTAAAGTAGTAGTTGATGCAGGTGATTCTAAAGAATTCAGACCAGGTCAGATGATTACTGCTAGAGAATTAAGAGACGAAAACTCTAAACTGAGACGTGAAGATCAGGCCTTAGTAGAAGTAAGAGAAGCTCTTCCTGCAACAGCAACACCTGTACTTCAGGGGATTACAAGAGCAGCTCTTCAGACGAAGTCATTCATGTCTGCAGCATCGTTCCAGGAAACGACTAAAGTTCTTAATGAAGCAGCAGTAGCTGGTAAAGTAGACGCTCTTGGTGGTCTTAAAGAAAATGTAATTGTAGGGCACAGAATTCCTGCAGGTACAGGTCTTAAAGAATACCAGAATGTTATCGTAGGTTCTAAGAAAGAATTCGAAGACCTTAACTAAAATTAAATGATTTGAAATTTGGGATTTGGAATTATTTTTATATTTTCACAATCTCAAATTTCGAATTTTAAAAACATAATTTATAACAATGGACAACAATCAAAATCCACAAGACGGAAACATCAACATCGAATTAAACGAAATGGTAGCTGCTGGTATCTATGCTAACTTAGCATTGGTAAACCACTCTCCATCTGAGTTCGTAGTAGATTTCATCCAATTAATGCCGGGGGTACAGCAAGCTAAAGTAAGATCAAGAGTTATTCTTGCTCCTCTTCATGCTAAAAGAGTTTTAAACGCTCTTCAACAGAACATCGCTAACTATGAGCAGCAGTTCGGAGAAATCAAAGAAGTTGAGCCTTTCGTATTAGGAGGAAACAACGTACAAGCTTAAGATTTTTCTTATCATAAAATAGAATACCCCGGTTTTCCGGGGTATTTTTGTTAAATGCTAATAGATCTTTTTATAGATCCATGATCTTCAAAATAAGTTCTCGGTTTTTCCTTATAAAATTCATATTATTTTAATTTTCAATTTAAAATATATATTAAAAATACCAATATTTAGTTATTTTTAACATTATGATGAAAGATTTTTATTAATATCGCATATTAGTTGCTCGATTTTATATATTTGCTTAAAAATACCTCACAAAAAAAGATATGATAAATGACCAGTTTATTCTCCAGAAATTTGGGTTTTTAGGTCGTGGTTTTTTAACTGAAATTGAAAAACATGCAGTGATGACCAATATAAAGTCGAAGACGGAAATTATAAGGGAAGGACAGAAAAATAAATATGTCCCTTTTCTGATAAAAGGCTCTATTAAAGTTTTTACCCTTAATGACGGCCGGGAACTTATTTACTATTACATCAGGCCCAACGATAGCTGCCTTATGACCTTTTCCTCCATTTTTACAGACTATGTGAGCAGAGTATATGCGATAGCAGAAGAAGATTCTGAAGCTTTGCTTATCCCTGTTTCCGTAATACACGACTGGCTGATTCAGTTTCCGGAAATCAATAAATTATTCTACCGGGAATACGACAGACGTTTCTCGGAAGTCATGAGTATGGTCAATGAAGCTGTTTTTCACAGGCTTGACAGACGTGTTTTGAACTATATAAAACAGCAGATCTCCTTAACTGGAAATAATCCTATCAAGATTACCCATCGTGAAATAGCCAGCAGCTTAGGAACTTCCCGGGAAGTGGTAAGCAGGGTGTTAAAGAAAATTGAAAGTGACGGAGAAATTGTTCAGGCTAAGGAAGGAATAAAAGTCGCTGTAAATGAAAATGTTAGATTAGTCTAATTTATGTTGTTTTAAAGGTTTTAGTTTAATCATTGATAAAAACTATTTATATGGTGACTTTTATCACACATTTTTGAATCGATATCTCTATAAGTTTGTCATATCATAATTTAAATTCAAATTGTAGTAGTATATGACAAAGACTCTATTATTTTTGTCAGTATTTTCATCAGTTTTTGCCTTTGGACAGGAAGATCTGCTGAAAGATATTGACACTATTAAAACCGATACAGAAATTTCACAGCCCGCTTTTAAAGCTCTTCAGATTGTTACGGCACAATCTACAAAACTTGCTGCCAAAAAAGAATGGTATATTGTTGTTGCCCATAGATTTGGTGACATAAGCACAGGATTTAAAGACTTTTTCGGACTGGATAATGCATCCACTAAATTAGGTGTTATCTACGGTGTTTCAGATGCAGTTTCTGTAAGTCTTTCCAGAGAAACCAATATGAAAACCTTCGAAGGGGCATTAAAATATAAACTGACCAAGCAAGATGAAAACTTTCCGGTGGATATCGTTGGCTATAATGTAATGGGAGTAAATACGGATCTTAGTAAAGATACTTATCCTTATCTTAAATTCGGTGACAGACTCACTTATCTTACACAAGCCTTAATCTCAAGACGATTTAATGATAACCTATCATTACAGCTCATCCCTTCATACGTCCATAAAAACCTATATGAACCAACAATAGAAGATAAGAACCAGTTTTTAACCGGATTGGGAGGACGCTATAAAATATCAAAAAGAGTTTCTGTAAACGCAGAATATTTTGTGAATTTTGATAATCACAGTTTTTATAAAAACCCTCTGTCATTAGGAGTAGATATAGAAACTGGAGGACATATTTTCCAGCTGCTATTCACCAATTCCCAGATCAATTCAGATATAGGCTATCTTACCAATGCAGTGGGAAAGTGGGGCAAAGGGCAGATTTTCTTTGGATTTAATCTTTACAGAGTATTTTAAAATGAAAAAGAACATATACATAATGCTTTCAGCAGTTTTACTAACTGCCTGTGACAGCAGAACCTACGAGGAAGTATCTGAGAATAAGCCAATTGTCGAACTGGTAAGATACAACCAGGATGTAAAGCCAATTGTGGATAATAACTGCATAGGTTGCCATTCGGCAGGAAGTTTTAAACCTCTGGTGTCTTATAATGATGTAAAAAATAATATAGAAGGAATTCTCAACAGAATACAGAGAGCAAACGGTGATCCCGGGAAAATGCCTCAGGGCGGATCTTTGTCTCAGACACAGATTAATATTTTTATTAAATGGAAAGCTGACGGATTAACTGAAAATTAAAAAATATTTGATATGAAAAAATTAGGATTATTAAGTGTATTACTACTTTCGGCTGGTTACGCTTCAGCACAAAAATACAGCTCTAAAACGGGAAAAGTAAGTTTTGAGGCTTCAGTACCTTTATTCGAAGATATTTATGCGAAGGATGACAATAATGTTGTTGTTTTAAATGCAGATACCGGAGAAATGGCATCAGTTTCATCTGTGAAGAACTTTCATTTTAAAACAAAATTAATGGAAGAACATTTCAATGAAAGCTATGCCGAGACTGCGAAATATCCGAAAACGACTTTCAAAGGGAAAGTTGTCAACTTCGATAAAGCAAAGCTGAGTGCAAGCCCACAAAAGTATACCGTTCAGGGAACTTTAAATTTTCACGGAGTGGATAAAGCCGTTTCTTCCACAGCAACAATCTATGCAAAAGATGGGAAAATCTATATGCAGGGTGGTTTTATAGCGAAGCCTGCAGATTATAAAGTAGCTATTCCGAAGATGGTTACTAAGAAAGTAGCAGAGAATGTAAATATTGAATATAACTACGTAATGCTCCAACAATGAAAAATCTGATCTTCATGTTAGGAATATTTCTGGGTTCACTGGTATCTGCTCAGGAGAAAGCAAAGTCAATATTTGATATTGCCAGAAGCGGAACACTTACCGAAGTAAAGGATCTGATGAAACAGAACCCGGATATTATTAACCAGGTCAATGAAAATGGTTTTTCGCCACTTATTTTAGCCTGTTACAGAGGGAATATTGAGGTTGCTCAATTTTTGATTGACCATGTAAAAGATGTTAATTATAAAAGTGGCGAAGGAACTGCATTGGCAGGACTTGCAATAAAGTACAACAGAGATCTGGTGGAACGGTTGCTAAAGAAAAATGCAGATCCAAATATTGCTGATGCTACAGGATATACACCTTTGTTCTGGGCAGTAAAATCAGGAAACAAAGATCTGGTAGAGCTGCTGCTGAAATATAAAGCAGATAAATCCAAAAAAGATTCAATGGGAATGACTCCTTTTGAATATGCATTACAGACCAATAACAACGAAATTATTAAACTCTTAAAAAATTGATATGAAAAAAATTCTACTAACACTTAGTTTAGCCTTTGCAAGTTTAGCCTGGGCGCAGTTTTCGTCAGAAACGGTAATGACACCTGTCATGACGGTGAAATTAGTGACTGATCCTACAAAAGTAACCCTTACCTTAACAGGAGATAGTAATTCAATGCTGGGAATAGGTTTCGGTAATTCAGGAATGGGGGCTGGTGCAGATGGGTTCATTTATAATTCGTCTGCGAATAGAGACTATTCTTTCAGTGGAGTTCCTAATGCTCCTTCACCTGATTCATCTCAGGACTGGACGCAAACATCAAATACTGTGTCAGGAAGTATAAGAACTATTGTGGCTACAAGATCTCTTTCCGGTGGAGCAGGGGATTTTGCAATTCCTAATGCAGCAGGAACAATCAATATTTTTTATGCACGCAGATTAGGTAATCAGGATTTAGGATATCATGGAAATACAGACAGAGGTTATGCAACATTAACAATGACAGCTACTACCTTAGGAACCAGTGAAGTTGCTGCCGAGAACAAGAAAGTTAATCTTTATCCGAACCCGGCCAAGGAAACTGTAAGTATTAAAAACGCAGACAAAATAAAATCTGTTGAGATCTACGACTCAACAGGAAGGAAGGTAAGAACAGCAAATACGGATGGAGAGAATATCAATATTTCCGACCTGAAATCCGGAATTTATTATTTCGAAGTTACTTTAAAAGATGGAAATAAGTCTTATGAAAAGCTTATCAAAGAGTAATTAGATCTCTATACAGATGGAAGTCCCTTTTATAGCTTGCTGTAGAGGGACTTTTTCTATAAATACCTAAAAGATTTGTCTATTGTTTTATACCTTTGCCCTATCTGTATAGTATGAAAATTATTTTTGAATAATATTAATTCTTCATAGAAAAAAATATAATAACAAGAAAACAATGGAATTTAAAAATTTAGCAGGAACCGATATCAAGGAGCTTTTATCCGTATTTAACCTTTCTTTTTCAGATTATATCGTTCCTTTTCATCTGACAGAAGAACAGCTTATTTCAAAAATAAATACTGAAAAAATAAATTTGGATATCTCCGTAGGTGTATTTGATTCCGGACACCTGGCAGGTTTTATTCTACAGGCAGAAAAGGAAGAAGATGGTGAAAAAATAATTTATAATGCGGGAACCGGAGTAATTCCGGAGGTTAGGGGAAAAGGTCTGGTAAGAAAAATGTACGATTTTATTCTTCCTGTATTACAAGAAAGAAATGCAGATAGATTATTGCTTGAAGTCATTGAAGGAAATGAACCCGCCATCCGGGCTTATGAAAATTTAGGTTTCAATGTGGTAAGAAAATTACTTTGCTTCAGAGGAAATATCATTCTGGCAAAAGAAAATCCTGATATTATTGTAAGAGAAATGGAAGGCTTCCAATGGGAGAATTTCCTTTCTTTTTGGGACATTGAACCTTCATGGCAGGCTTCTGTTTTTGTTCTTGACGATATACTCAAAGAATGTATTATTCTTGGAGCTTATAGGGATACAAAGCTTGTAGGATACGCTATTTATAATCGTTCTTCAAAAAAGATATATCAGTTGGCTGTCGATAAAAGTCATAGAAAACAAGGAGCTGGAACAATGCTTTTCAAAGCGATAGCACAAATAGCAGGAGGATCAGAAGTATCGGTAAATAATGTAGATGATATGTCAAAGGAAACTTTTTCATTTTTGAGCAGTACTATTGGTCTTAAAAACTGGATATCGCAGTTGGAAATGAAAAAAAATCTCTAAAAATTCAGTTTTAATATACTTTTAACCTCATTCATTTTTCGGACAGATATACAGGCCGTAACTTTGTCAAAATTTAAATAATGAAGCGAGGAATACAAATTTTACTGCTCTTTTTTTCTTTGACAGCTTTTGCCCGGCAAACCATTATAGATACGGCACAGATCATCATACCCGGCCGTACCAATAGTATAGAATCCCAGAGAAAACCTTATGTAATCATGATTTCAGCAGATGGCTTCCGGTATGATTATGCCAAAAAATATCATGCTGAACATCTTTTACAACTTTCTGAAAATGGAGTACAGGCCAAAGCAATGATTCCAAGCTATCCAAGTATTACTTTTCCTAACCATTGGAGTCTGATCACAGGTCTATATCCTTCTCATCATGGTCTGATTGACAATTTTTTCTACGATTATAATAGAAAGGAAGCCTATGCGATGAGTAATAAAAAGAATGCTGAAGATGGAAGCTGGTACGGCGGAACTCCGCTTTGGGCACTGGCCGAAAAGCAGGGAATGGTATCTGCATCTTTAATGTGGGTAGGTTCTGCAAGTGATGCCGGAGGAATAAGGCCTTCTTATTATTATCCCTATCATGAAAAATTTACTCCTTCTGAAAAGGTAAATAAAGTAGTGAACTGGCTGAAGCTGCCTGAAGATAAAAGGCCCCATTTTATCTCATTATACTTCCCGGAAGTTGACGGAAGCGGCCATCACTATGGACCAGATACTCCGGAAACTGAAAGCGCGGTTCATTTAATTGATCAGGCTGTTGGTGATCTGGTTCAGAAAGTAAATGGCTTAGGTTTAAAAAATGTCAACTTTATTTTTGTTTCAGATCATGGAATGATTAAAGTAGATGGAGGGGCTCCGCTGGAAATTCCAGCCATACTTTTTGATAAAAACAGATTTGATTTCTATAACTCTCAGACCCTGTTAAGAGTATATGTAAAGAATCCTGCTGAAGTAAAAGCGGTATATAAGGAATTAAAAGCTCATAAAACAGCTGACTATGAAGTGTATCTGGATAAAAAACTTCCCAAATATCTGCATTTTGCCACTAAAGATGATACTTATAAAAGAATCGGGCAAATCCTTCTCATTCCTAAAGCTCCAAAAATATTTTTGGAAAAAGACAAGAAAACGTCAGCAGGAAAACACGGTTACAATCCTGGAATAGTTCCGGAAATGAAAGCTACATTCTATGCTTGGGGCCCTGAATTCAAAAACAATCAGCAGGTCAATGAGTTTGAAAATGTAAACGTCTATCCTTTAGTTGCAGAAGTTTTAGGATTAAAAACGGATCAGCCGATCGATGGAAAATTAAAAGTTCTGAAAGAAATATTGAAAGATAGAAAAAAGTAAAATTCAAAGCTATATAAAGAGTTTCGGCGCACCAAAGGTGCGCCGAAACTGTTCCAGAACAAAAAATAAAACTTAGAATTTATCCGCAAATTCTTTAGCAAAATCCTCGAGCTTAATATTTCCTGTAACAGGTGCTCTGTGATCAATAAAGTCTTTTTGTATAATGCCTGTTCTCATTCCTTTTCCCATCTCTGTATACAGTTCGGCCATATTCTGGGGAAGTCCCGCCTGTATCATTCCATTGAAAGCATCTTCATCAGAAAACTCTATCCAGGGTAATTCCGGTTTTTCTACTGAGGCTCCTAAAACTTTAGCAAAATCAGAAGCGTTTCGGGTGTCGCTCACAATATATCGGATATTTTTACCTGTTTCATTTTTTACAAGCTCTTCAGCGGCTGCTTTGGCAATATCTTTAGGATGAACCAGAGGAATATTTATCTCTGCAGAATAATTTCCGCCAATGATTCCTGCATTTTTAATTAAAGGAATATCATTAAAAAAGTTGGTGTAAAAATACCCTGCCCTTAAAAAAGTAAAAGAGGTGTTTTCTACATTGCTATAGAGTTTTTCAATATGATGAAGGCCTTTAATCGGACCGTTTTCTACAGGAGATTCTGCTCCCACGCTGCTCAGCATAACGGCTCTTTTTACCTTGGCTTTTTTCAAAGCTTCAGCGTAATTTTTTCCTGCGTTAATAGTATTTTCAACGATATTTACAGCACTGATGGCAGGAGGTGTCATTAAAAAGACAGCATCTGCACTTTCAAATGTTTGGGCCAGAAAATCTACATCTTCTATTGACCCGATTGCAGGAATGGCACCCAGTGATTCAATATCATGTTTTCTGGCTTCACTGCTGCTGATTATGGTGATCTCATGGCCTTCTGATAGAAGCTGTTGTGCTAAAGGCTTGGCTGTATTTCCTAATGATCCTGTGATGACAATTTTCATATGTAAATTTTTTTTATTGTTTTTAATGGTCATATATAATCGCTGGATATTGATTCACCTTTATGGATTGATCAAATGACTGCGATTTCATAATAAATATTTTTTTATTTCTGAATACAAAGTTATATTTGTACTTACTTTTTTACAAGTACTTACCCTAAAGTATGTATTATTATGACAGCAATCAAAGAAAGCTCAACCATTCAGGAAAACAGAAAAGTGCTGCAGGACTGCCCTGTAATGTATGTTATGGAAAGAATCGGGGGATTCTGGAAACCCATTATCCTTTTCAATCTTTCCACAGGTGAAAAAAGATATAGTGAACTGAAAAAAGCAATTCCCGCCGTCACCGAAAAAATGCTGATTCAACATCTTAAACAGCTGGAGGCAGACGGACTTATCATCAGAACCGCCAGACCTGTTGTTCCTCCTCATGTCACTTATAAACTAAGCAAAGCCGGAAGTGGATTAGGAACAGTCATTGATGCTATGGCAGAATGGGCATTTCAGGATATGGAAGGGAAGTATAAAAAATAATCAGTCTAGAATGTAAAAATTAAAATATATCTCGGGATTCTGAAAATTTTTTGATAAAAAAAGACCTGTAAAGAGAACCTTATTCAATAGAAATGGGCTTCAGCCCATTTAATAAAAATCAACAGACACCAATAACGCTACCTAATTCTAAAAAAATAAAAAGACCCTTCCAATTGAAAGAGTCTTTTATTGTTATATGATGGAGATCTATAAAGATTTCATATCAATTACAAAACGGTATTTTACATCGCTCTTCAGCATTCTTTCGTAAGCGTGATTAATATCCTGCATTTTGATCAGCTCAATTTCAGAAACAATATTGTGTTTTCCGCAGAAATCCAGTAATTCCTGTGTTTCAGCAATACCGCCAATTAGCGATCCTGCAACAGAACGACGCTGGAAGATCATTGGCCTTGTGCTCACTGCATCATTTTCGAATTCGCCAACAAAACCTACAAGAACAATCGTTCCGTTCAGTCTGAGTGTCTGCATATAAGGAGTGATATCATGCTCATAAGGAACAGTATCAATAATCAGGTCAAACTTTCCTTTTACGGCATCCATCTGTGAATCATCAGTAGAAATAACAACATGGTCTGCTCCAAGCTGTTTGGCATCTTCGGTTTTCCCTGGAGTTCTGGAGAATAATGTAACTTCTGCACCTAATCCCTTGGCTAGTTTGATCGCCATATGCCCTAATCCGCCAAGCCCTACAACGGCTACTTTAGAGCCAGGACCAGCGTTCCAGTGTCTCAAAGGCGACCACGTGGTAATTCCTGCACACAGAAGCGGTGCTACTGCTGCTAAATCTAAATTTTCAGGAACACTTAAAACAAAATGTTCATCAACCACAACTTTTTGGGAATACCCTCCAAAGGTATGGCCTCCCAAGTGTTGGTCCTTACCATTATAAGTCCCTGTAAATCCGTTTAAACAGTACTGTTCAAGATCGTGCTGGCAGCTGTCACAGTGCCCGCATGAATCCACCATACAGCCCACTGCGGCAAGATCCCCAACCTTAAATTTAGATACTTCGCTTCCCACATTCGTAATTCTTCCTACAATTTCATGCCCGGGAACCGCTGGATACAGCGATCCGCCCCAGTCATTTCTTGCTGTATGGAGGTCAGAGTGGCATACCCCGCAATAGAGAATTTCAATTTCTACATCTTTGGAAGTTACCGCTCTTCTTTCAATATTCATTTCTTTCAGATCTGCCGTCTTGGATTCTGCTCCATAGGCTTTTACTGTAATTGTGCTCATTTTATATATGTATTTAAGTTAATAAATTATGATTTATAAATGATTATATTCATCATCGGTTACAGGCTTAAGCCATTCCACAATACCGTTTTGGGTATTCAGATTAATGGCAATATGCGTAAATTCACTTTCCGGACCTGCTCCATGCCAGTGAATGATTCCCGGAAGAATATTGACTGTATCTTCCGGACTAAGGATTTGTGCAGGCTTACCTTTGTCCTGATAAAAACCGGTTCCTGAAGTTACAATTAAAATCTGTCCGCCGCCATGAGAATGCCAGTTATTTCTACAGCCAGGCTCAAAAGTGACATGAGCAATCTGACAGTTCAGTTCATCCGCATTGGGTTTTAAAATATGTACCCATGCTGTACCACCTGAAAAATAATCAGCAGACGCCTTTTCTCCTTTTGGAAAAATGTTGGTATTCAATATTTCCATAACAATACAAAAGTCGAAACTTTTGTAAAAACAGAGCTTATACAGATTACCGGAATACTTACCAATTTTACAGTCCTTATTCTATGGTACAAATGAAAGTAGTAATTTTGAATCAGATTTAAAATCTATTTTATGGAAAATCAGGTCGTTGAAAAGATCAGCAGTATTTCGGAATACAATAAAATGACGAATCATGAAACACTTCATCCGCTGGTAAGTGTGGTCGATTTTTCAAAATCTGATCCGATATGCCAGTACAGGAGAACCTATTCCTTTTATACCGTTTTTCTGAAAGATGTGATTTGCGGTGATATGCATTATGGTAAACACAGTTATGATTACCAGGAAGGAACATTGGTTTTTATTGCTCCCGGGCAGGTAAGCGGGGTTACCAATGATGGAAGATCCGTTCAGCCGGGAGGATATGCCCTGCTTTTTCATCCGGATCTGATCAAAGGAACCAACCTTGGTAAAAACATCAATGAGTATACTTTTTTTTCTTATGATGTACATGAAGCACTCCATCTCTCCGAAAAAGAAAGAGAAATCGTTCTGGAATGCTTTAAGAATATTAAACTCGAATTAGAGCAGTCTATTGATAAGCACAGTAAATCATTAATTGTAAACAATATTGAATTATTTCTAAACTACTGTATGCGTTTTTATGACCGGCAATTCATTACCAGAGACCATATCAATCAGGGGGTGATCGGAAAATTTGAAAAACTGGTGGATGATTACTTTACATCCGATAATCCTAAAACGATAGGCTTCCCGATGGTGCATTATTTTGCAGAACAGCTCAATCTTTCTGCTAATTATTTCGGGGATCTGATTAAAAAAGAATTAGGAATTTCCGCACAGGAGTTTATTCATAATAAGCTCATAGAAATGGCTAAAGAGCTGATTGTGAATCCTTCCAAATCCATCAGCGAGATTTCTTATGATCTGGGATTTAAATATCCGCAGCACTTTACAAGACTATTCAAAACCAAAGTAGGAATTTCTCCAAGCGAATATAAAAGTCTTAATTAATAGCAAGTAGCCGTTTCATAAATAACTTTTACAGATCATGACATTCGGTAAATTTTTTATTTATTATATTTAAAATAAGAAAATTTTTCAGTTTTATCATGAGACCACAACAGAATGGAAGCCATATTTTTGAAACCCGTTTTGGAAGAATCACTGCTGTAAAAGAAAATGGTATTATTAAGGCCAAAAGTATCCGTTATGCCTTTTCGAAAAGATATCAGAGACCTGTTCCTGTAGAACCTTCAGGGTCTGATATTATACTTCCGGATAAAACTCCGGTATGTCCCCAGAAGATTAGTCTGCTGGTAGAAAAGATGATTGGCCCTACCCAGATTGATGATTTTAATCCGGACGAATCAACACAGTATCTTTCAGTGATCCGACCTGAAAATTTTACCGAAAATCAAAAGCTTGCAGTTGTCGTTTGGATTCATGGCGGTTCGCATGAGATCGGCTGCGGAGATCTTCCTACCGCTGATGCAGGAGAGTGGGTGAGGGAGCAGAACATTATTGTGGTGAATGTTTCTTACAGACTTGGACTTTTCGGTTTTTTAGGAGGTGATGAAACAAGACCACCGAATCTGGGCCTTTTTGATATCATAGAAGCGTTGAAATGGGTTAAAAATTACATTTCTGACTTTGGAGGCGATGCCGAAAATATTACGCTTTTAGGACAGTCTTCAGGAGGTGATGCTATAGCACATCTTATGATTTCTGATGGAGTGGAAAACCTTTTTCAAAAGGTTATTATTCAAAGTGCTCCTTTAGGGTTACGTCACAAAAGACAGAAAATGTCTGCCGAATTTCTGAAGAAAACAGAAGGATTGAAGGATGAACCGGATATCTATAAAATGATGGACGAGTACGGAAAATATGTACCTTCTGTGATAAAATACGGCCTGAAAGCGGCAATGCCCTTCGGAACACAATATGGTTTTCCTCCTTTATGTAATGAAAGTGAAGCCGTGGAAAAGTGGAAATCAGGTGTCGGAAAATATGATGTTCTGATCGGTTTGAATAATGATGAAACCGCATTTTATCTTAAAACCTCCGAAGCTTTAAATAAATATTTCGGAAAAGGTTTTGGACTGAAAATTCTTGATAAGACGGTCCAGAAAACTACAGAATTTATTTATGGAAAACCGGCTGAGCACTTTGCTGAAGATTTTGCCAAGGCAGGTGGAAACGTTTATCTCTTCAGAATTCATTCAAAATTAAAGGAAAACCAGATCGGGGCAGCACACTGCATTGATCTTCCCCTAATTTTCGGAAATGAATCAGCTTGGAAGCCTGCAGAATTATTGAAAAATGTTTCCTGGGAATATATCCACGAAAACGGGAAAAAAATCCGTGCACTCTGGGCAGAATTTGCCAGAACCGGACATGTATCCGATGAATCTGAAAGGCCTGAAATTCTGAGTCTCCGGAAAATCAAGCTTTAAAAATACTCAGCATAGATCTGCTATCTTTTGAAATAGACAGATAAAAGAATGTCGTTGGTTAGTTTTATTCAAAGGTTGGTGATATTTTATGTATATTTAATTAAATCATAAAAATAGATCATTATGAAAACAAAAAACCTTTTACATGTACGAAAAATTGAAAGAGAGAAACTAAAAAATCTCAAAGCAGGAGACCGCTGGGGTAACCGGGTATGCTGTACCTATAACGAGGAAAACTTTTGTTGTGAGTGGGCCAGCGATTTTATGAACTGCCGAGGTATTCAGTGCTAGAATCATTAAAATAGATGGTTTAAAGAATCAGCTAAGGCATACGTGGTCTCTATGGATGCCTTAGTTTTTTATCATTTTTACCTTTATTCAGGGATCCAGACACTTACATTTCCTGCGGGAACCGGGAAATTTCCCCATCCGTTTTCATCAATAACAACCACATCTTTGAATCTTTTAAGCAGATCTTTACATTTTTTTCCGGCATAGTCTTTTCCCATTTCCATAGGCTTGTTATAAGCGTCTTTATTGCTCAGAACCACGGCACACCCTGGATGTTCTTCATCACCTGTGCGTATCCATCCAAGACAATTGGCGTCTTCAAAATAATCCCGCTGCTCTCCGTAAGCATGATTCTTTCTGGCTTGAAGGAGTTCTTCAATACCTTCCACTTTAGATAAAAATATTTCCTGATCATTTCCGGCGCTGTCTTTATCGATATAATGAGCGCCATATAAATCAGGATAAAAAATACAGGGATAACCATCTTTCCGCAGTAAGATCAGGGCATAGGCAATGGGCTTAAACCAGGCTTCTACCGGGGCTTCAAGATCCTGTAAAGGTTGTGTGTCGTGATTATCAACAAGACTTACCGAGTGCATTGGGTCTGCTTCTGTGAGAGAACCTTCAAAAATTCTCCGAAGATCATAAGAACCTCCTTCTTTTGAGGCATTATAGAAATTATTCTGGAGTGAACTGTCAAAAAGACTCATACAGCCTTCCGTGACTTCGATATATTTCTGGAGAAGATGCAGATGGCCGGGAGCCCAGTATTCACCTACCGCGAAAATATTCTTTTCGGAATTGGAGCGGAGCATCGTAAGCCACTCTTTATAAAAATCAAAAGAAATATGTTTTAATGCATCCAGCCTTACCCCGTCGAAATCAGTCTGATCAAAATACCATTTTGCCCAATGATTCAGCTCTTCACGTACAAAAGGATTGCGATGCTCAATGTCATTATACATCAGGTAATCGTAATTGCCCTTTTCATCATCAATCATTTCTTCCCAGTCGTTTCCATATTCAGACTGTATCTTGAAAATGTGGGATTCCATACCTTCAGCATAATCTACACCGCTAAAACAGGTGAAATTCCATTCAAAATCAGAATATTTTTTATTCCGCCCGGGAAAAGTAAACTTGGTATAAGATTCAATCTCAGTAATATCAGAAATCATCTTTTCCCTGTTGTTTTCATCTACTTTTACCGCTTTGAACTTTTCCAGTTCGTCACCTCCTGCTTTATGTCCCAGTACAATATCTACAATGATTTCTATATGGTGCTTTTTTAAAGCTTTGATAGCCTTTATATATTCGTTTTTAGTACCATATTTCGTGGAAATGCTTCCTTTCTGGTTGAATTCCCCAAGGTCATAAAGATCGTAAACATCATATCCAACAGAATAGCCACCGCTATTACCCTTATAAGCCGGCGGAAGCCATACAGAAGTTATTCCTAGGCTTGAAAGAAATTTGGCTTGTTTTTCAGCTTCTTTCCACAGTTTGCTATCCCCTTCGGAATACCAGTGGAAAAATTGGATCATTGTTGGGTTCATAAATGATGAATTTGGCCAATACAAGATAGTGAAAAATTTTCACTACTGATTTTCAAACTCTTCAAACGGAATTTTTAGTTGAATAGAAATCTGCTTTTTTTCTTCCGTATTAAGATGAGAAAGAGACAATCCCAATAATCTTACTGGTTTATTATAAGGACGGAGTTCCCAGAGTTTTTTACCGGTATTGAAGTACTGTTCCGGAGAAGAAAAATACTCCTCTTTTGTGATACTTCTGGTGAACATAGAGAAATCCCTGTATTTTATTTTTAAAGTGAGAGTTCTTCCCAGAATATTGTTTTTCTGTAACCGCTGATGGAGTTCCTGTCCTAAATTTTCAAGCTTTTCATCAATTTGCTGTTCATCAAAAAGATCTTCAAAAAAAGTCCTTTCAACAGCGACACTTTTCTGGATTCGATGAGGTTTTACCTCGGAAGTGTGAATGCCACGCACCACATTATAGTAATGCCTGCCGGATTTTCCGAAAAGCCGGTCCAGTTCTTCCAGGGATCTTTTCTTTAAATCTTTTCCTTTGTAAATCCCTAAACTAAACATTTTGTTAGCTGTAACCTTACCTACGCCGTAAAATTTTTCAACAGGAAGTTCTTCCAGAAAGTTTTCCACTTTATCTGGATGAATGGTTTTCTGGCCATTGGGTTTATTGATGTCAGAAGCTACTTTCGCTAAAAATTTATTGACTGAAATTCCTGCAGAAGCCGTTAATCCGGTCTGTTCAAAAATTTTCTGACGGATTTCACGGGCAATCAGGTTGGCAGATTCCATTCCCTTTTTATTTTCAGTAACGTCCAGATAAGCCTCATCCAGAGACAGCGGCTCCACCAGATCAGTGTATTCATAAAAAATTTCTCTGATCTTTCTGGAAATTTCTTTGTACCGGGCAAAGCGGGGCGAAACAAAAATAAGATGCGGGCATCTTTCCCGGGCAGTCTTACTGGGCATTGCAGAACGAACTCCGTATTTTCTGGCTTCATAGCTCGCGGCAGCAACTACTCCGCGGTGCTGGCCGCCAACTGCAATGGGCTTGCCTTTAAGCTCCGGATTGTCATGCTGTTCCACGGAAGCATAAAATGCATCCATATCTACATGAATAATCTTACGAAGCGGCAGGTCCATAGTACAAAGATAGGATTTTAGAGGGAAGAGAGATGAATAGGGGGAGTGGGAAGATTATGGGATCTGTATTTTACAATTAAAATATTTTCAAATAAAAGAGGATAGGAATTTGTAAAACATCATCATCTTCCGGCTTTTATCTTCTTGTTTTCTAGCTTTTCAGTCTCATCGTGAGGAGAAGCGGCTCAAATCCTGCTTTTTCATAGGCTTTTATAGCAGGTTCGTTCTGAGCGTAAACATCCAGTCTGATCTCTGAAATATTTCTTGATTTCGACCAACTAATCAGTTCGTCAGTAATCAGCTTGTTGATTCCTTTTCCCCGATACTCCGGTTTTACATACATAAAACCCAGATAAGCATAAGTTTTAAAATGATAATAATTCTTATCGGTATTTTTAATGAGAGCGTATCCCGATGCAACGATTTCATTATCCTCTTCCGCAATGATTAAAACAGCATCAGGAGATTTCATAAAATGGGTCAGGTCATAGTAATGAATTTCCCCATCAATAAGGGTACTGTTGAATGGTCTTTCCGCTGTGACAATGCCCTGTTCAAATGTTAAAAGAATTTCTAAATCCTGTTCTGTTGCTTCTCTTATGATCATGGTTGAAAAATAAAATATCGATTACTTTAAAAGGTTATTTATGGTTTGCTGGATTTCAGGATCTTCCGGGGAAATAGCGTAATATTTGGCAATGCCGGACTTCTGGTTGATGATCATATATCTCGGAATCCAGTTAAGATCAATATAATTATTGAAATCATTTTTCCATCCTGTAACAAACCAATAATTGTCTTTATCCTTCATATTAAACCTCACAAGACTTTTATCAAAGCTCTCTTTTGATTTTTCCAGCGACAGAAACACAAAATCTACATTGGGGTTATTCTTTTCCAGTTCTTCTGCTTTTGGCAGTGCCTGCAAACAGTCTCTGCACCATCCGGCCCAGAAATCAATGACTAAAACTTTTCCTTTGTGCTGATCCAAAATCTGTTGAATGGTAATCGTTTTTCCCTCTTCATTTTCCAGTTTCTGCTTCAAAGCTTCTTTAGAAAATCCTTTCTTAAGGACAGCAGGATCTTCTTGGGAATAGCTTATTCCAAAAATACCTATCATAAAAATTAATAACAACTTTCTCATCTCTTACAATTTCATGGTACAAATCTAAACAATGAATGGCAACCGGAAATCGATTTTTGATGAATTAAGAAAAATTTATGAAATTGAAAATTTCTATTGATATTTTTAGCCACTAATGCACTAATAAAATAATTCGTAAAGGTTTTATTTTAATATTGCTTATATTAGGAGGCAAAGGAGGGAATCAACTGCGTTGATTTGATGAAGCGGACGTAAAAAATAGTTCAAATTCGATATTTTATCTCTGTTTTTTAGAAAGGCTGCATGAAATCTGCCTAATCAGAATAAAAAAATATCAGTGAGAAAAATTTGTTAAAATCTTTGATTTTTTGCACCTTAAAAGCAGTTTTAGATCAAAAACTTGAATCCTTGCGCTTTCCAATTCTCCCTACTTCTCTTACAGGTATTGGCAATGACGCAAATTGATGTTCAGAGCCAATAAAAATCATAGAGCACTTCCTAACGTACAGTTTGTCTCTTAAAAGAAATCTTAAGTGTTAATCTTTTGTGGTTAAAAAATTCCCGATAAATTTTAAGTTACTGAATAATTTCTGATAAGTCCTTTCACAACGGTAATTACATTCGGCATGGCTTTATTGGCTGCATTCAAGACTTCTTCGTGGGAAACGGAATAGGCAATATCCGGACCGCCAAGGTCTGTAATGATGGAAATACAGAAAACATCCATGCTCATATGTCTGGCAATGATGACTTCCGGAACGGTGCTCATCCCTACCATATCTCCACCAATGGCCTTAATCATTCCATATTCTGCCGGAGTTTCAAAGGTTGGCCCTTGCAGCCCTACGTAAACACCCTGGTGAATTTTAATATTATTTTCTTTAGCCGCTTTTTCAGCGACCTCAATCATTTTTTTGTTATAAGGCTCACTCATATCCACAAAACGTGGTCCGAAAGAATCAATATTTCTGCCACGAAGCGGATGCTCAGGCATCATATTAATGTGATCTTTTAAAATCACAATATCTGCTACACTGTAATTCGGATTTACTCCGCCCGAAGCATTGGAAAGGATAAGGTTTTTAATTCCCAGCAGATGAAAAACACGTATCGGAAATGTTACGGTTTCCATAGAATGGCCTTCATAGTAATGAAAACGGCCGCTCATCATCAGAACTTTTTTCCCTTCTAAGATTCCATAGATTAATTTTCCTCCATGTCCGGCAACGGTAGTCTGCGGGAAATTGGGGATTTCATGGTATTCCAGTGTATGAATGGCTTGTACTTCGTCTTGTAGCTTTCCAAGCCCTGAACCTAATACGATTGCGAAATCAGGAGTTTCCTTAATAATACTTTTAATGAAATCTGAGGTCTGCTTAATTTTTTCTAACATAATCTAAGATGATTTGATTGAATTCTTCCTTTTTATCAATAATGACATTGATAGGCCAGTAGTAAACAATTTCTCTAAGATAGTCAAAAGTTTTCAGACGTACATAATCTTTCTCCGTCGTCAGGATCAGTTTATATTCGCCCAGTTTTTTGTATTCTGCGTTGATTTTTTTAATATCATCGTCCGTGAAATTATGATGATCCCTGAATTTCAGATGCTTCACCCTTTGTGAAAATTTTGCCAGATGCTCAAGAAGAGGTTTTGGATTGGCAATTCCTGTGATCAGCAGAATGTCATAATAATTCAGATTATTGTCCGGAAGCATTTTATCTTTTCCGTATACGTTTTCATCATAACCAATGGATGAAAAGAAAACTTTTTGGTTATGAGAAGGTCTGATCCTTGAAATGTAATATCTTTTTGTTTCCTCTGTCAGTTCATCAGGACATTTGCTGACCATAATGATGTCTGCTCTTTTGGAACCGGCCCTGGATTCTCTTAAGTCTCCGGCAGGAAGAAGATGGTCTTTAAAAAACGGGTCGTTAAAATCCGTCATCAGAATATTGAACCCGGCCTTAATGGCTCTGTGCTGGAAGGCATCATCCAGAACAAGAACATCAAGGTCCATATCTTCAATTACCTTTTGGGCTCCCGGAACTCTTTTCTCCGAAACAGCGATTACAAAGCGGTTTTTAAAACGCTCAAAAAGCTGCATGGCTTCATCGCCCACCATTTTATAATTACTGTCGTAATTGGTTACTTCATAGCCTTTGGTTAATCTTCCGTAACCACGTGAAAGAACACCGGTCCTGTAATGTTTGGACAGGTATTGGGCAAGATACATCACCATAGGCGATTTTCCGCTTCCGCCCACGGAAAGGTTCCCGACATTAATTATCGGTGTTTTGAACTTTGTTGACTTAAAAATTCCCAGATCATACATTGTGTTTCGGATACCCGTTACCAAATGATAACCAAGGGAGAAAGGATAAAGGTACCATCTTTTCATACGATTGCAAAAATAGGAATTTTTGCAGGGATTTGATGCAAGATTCTCAAAGACTTTTCAACAATTATTTCGTGAAATTAAAGTATTTTTGTGGAGTTATTGAAATACATTGAGATACTTTATAGAATTTTCTTACAACGGAAAAAATTATTTCGGCTATCAGATACAGCCGGACGCTGTTTCTGTACAGGAAGAGCTGGAGAAAGCACTTTCCACGATTCTGAGGGAAGAAATTAAAACCACAGGAGCCGGAAGAACAGATACCGGAGTTCATGCTAAAAAAATATTTGCCCATTTTGACACAGAAAAAGTGCTGGACGAAAATCTTCCGCACAAGTTGAACAGCTTCCTGCCTCCTGATATTGCGGTGAAAAGAATCTTTCTCGTACAGGATGATTTCCATGCACGTTTTGATGCTACTTACAGAACCTACGAATATTATATTTCCCTTGCTAAAAATCCTTTTACCCAAGAGTCGGCATGGCAGCACTGGAAAAGACCTCTTGACATTAATAAAATGAATGAAGCCTGTAAGATTCTTTTTGAATATGAAGATTTTACAAGTTTTGCCAAGTTGAAAACTGATAATAAAACCAATATCTGTAAGATCTACAAAGCGGAGTGGGAGCAGAACGGGACAGAACTGAAATTTACGGTTTCGGCGAATCGTTTCCTTAGAAATATGGTCCGGGCTATCGTTGGAACCATGGTGGAGATTGGTACCGGAAAAATAAAGCCGGAAGATCTGCGTAAAGTTATTGAAGATAAAAACCGTAATGCCGCAGGAACCTCTGCTCCAGGACATGGGCTCTATCTGGTGGATGTAGGATACGAATTTTAAACCCAAATCTATGATTTCTGGACTTATTGCTGTAGCCATATTTTTTATTACGAGAAGCTGGCAGCCCGTTTCGGAAAGAAGAAATGGCTTTATGGTTTTTTAGGAATTGCTCTGTGTTTCGGGCTACAGTTTATATTTGGTCTTACGTACGGAATAGCAGGTGTCATACAGGATCCCAATCACTATTCGCAGGATATTGATTTCCATTCATTCACTCTGGTGAATATTCTGGGCTGGATTTTTTCTGCTATTGTGGCTTTACTAGTCGGATGGTACTTTGGCAGACGCTGGAAGAAGATTCGCTGAACAAACCAGCATATTGAAGATTATAGATTAGCGAATCACATTTTCAGGCCGGAGTCAATCTAAGGTAGGAAATCCGGAAAAAGCCAAAACTATTCATATTGTAAATGATGCCTATCTAAAATTTTCTATGAGGATTTGCTGAAGTTGTAAAGGCAGACAAATTATAAAGTCTTATTTTTGCATAGAATTTTTAATTCTTTTCTTCAATTCGAACAATGAAAAAACAAGATACTTGGGGGATTATAAGGAGGCTGTTCTTTATCGGGATGAAATTCCGTTCCTGGTTCATCCTTACATTAGTAATTTCCGTTATACTATCCATCGTTTCTACCTATAGACCTTATCTTACCATGGAAGTGGTGGATAATGACATTACCAAGCTTAAAGACAAAGCTTTGATGATGAAACATATTTATATATTGGTAGGGCTGGTATTTGCAGAAACTGTTCTGAACTTTTTTCTGGTCTATTTTTCCAACTATATTTCTCAGAATGTTATCCGTGATATAAGACAGAGGTTATACGCCAAGCTAATCTATTTCAAGACTTCTTTTTTTGATAAAACTCCTATCGGACAGCTGGTAACACGTGCTGTAGGGGATGTGGAAACTATTGCTACAGTATATACAGATGGATTTCTGATGGTTTTTGGGGATATCCTCAGAATTATTTTTGTTCTGGTGATGATGTTCAGTACCAATGTACATCTGAGCTATATCACCCTGGCAATTCTTCCTTTAATGGTAGTGATTACCCGATTTTTCCAGAAAAGGCTGAAAAAGGCTTTCGGAGATGAGAGAAACTGGACATCTAATCAGAACTCTTTTGTTCAAGAAAGGCTTGCAGGGATGTCTATTATTCAGGTTTTCAACAGACAGGAATCAGAATTTAAAAAGTTTGATGATATCAATATTACCCTGAAAGGAGCCCTTTTAAGGACTGTTTTTATTTTCTCATTATTTTTCCCTGTGGTAGAACTTATTTCGTCACTTTTCATCGGATTTATTCTGTTCTATGGAGGATATATTACAATAAGTGCCGGGGTAGTGATTGCTTTTATTCAGTATATTTCTATGCTGATTCGTCCTTTAAGGCAGATTGCTGACCGTTTTAATAATATCCAGCGAGGTATTGTAGGTGCGGAAAGAGTACTGGGACTGATGGATGAAGAGAATTCAATGCCGAATACTGGGACCGTGAAAAAAGACCATTTTGACGGAAAAATAGAGTTCCAGAAGGTACACTTTGCCTACGATGAAAAACAGGAAGTATTGAAAGGGATCGATTTTAAAGTAAATCCGGGAGAAACGGTGGCGATTGTAGGAGCTACGGGAGCTGGAAAATCTACCATCATCAGCTTAATTACAAGGCTTTATGATATCAATTCCGGAAAGATCCTGATTGATAATGTAGACCTGAAAGATTATGAACTGTATAACCTGAGAAGTCACATCGGGGTCGTATTGCAGGATGTTTTCCTGTTCCATGGAAGTATTTTTGAAAATCTTGCCTTTGGAGACAGTAGCATTACACTGGAAAAAATAAAGGCAGGTGCAAAAGAAATTGAAGTGGATAAGTTTATTGAACAACTTCCGGGCGGGTATGAGTATGTTGTGAGTGAAAGAGGTTCTTCTATATCTTTAGGGCAGAGACAGCTTTTATCTTTCCTCAGAGCCTACCTGTCTGATCCGAAAATTCTTATCTTGGATGAAGCAACATCATCTATTGATCATGAAAGTGAAAAACTAATCCAGCGGGCTACTGAAAAAATCACGAAAAACAGAACTTCCATTATTATTGCACACAGGCTTTCAACCATTGAAAAAGCAGATAAGATCATCGTCATGGAACATGGGAAAATTGTGGAAGAGGGAAAACATCTGGAACTTCTTGATAAGAACGGATATTATGCCACTCTATACAAAGCCCAGCTGCGTCACGAAGTAGAGTTGGAAGAAGAAAAAGAAGCATAAACGGGAATACATTAATTCGACTCTATTCAATGTCATATTCCTTTTCCAGGATCTTTTTAAAATCCTCCTTCGAAACACCGTTTCGGGATCTGAATTTCATGTCAAGGAGAAAATCATCAGTATAGTATGTATTACGGCCATAAACAGTATCTAAAATATGCTGAAATGAATATTGTTTAGATTCAATTTTATATATTTTACCTGCAGAAGAGTCTATTTTGATGGATTGCTTATCCTGCTTATTGAAAAATAAACGTTCTTTAATTTCCAGATTATAATTTTGCCCGGCTCCGGTATCCATATGTGGATTGGTAAAAAGCAAAGTGATATAGGGAATGGGTACAATAAAAAGAAAATTCCAAAGCGTATGGTAAAAATAAGCATAAGAAAAATCTAGCCTTACCCTGATAAAGCTGAGAATAAAGCCGCCAAATAACTGGCTGAAAATAATTAACGGAGATAGTATATAAAAAAGAGCCGTATCATTATTATAATTGAAAATATGGATGAGGCCGAAGAAGATACTGAGACTATAGACTGCAAAAGGAAATATACAGTTCCACTTGTCTCTTTTAATAATTTTGGAAAACAGCCTGTTATACCTCAGAATATATCTGAAAGCAGCTTCTTCAACCAAAGGAACTATGATGACAAACCAGATTATAGAAGATATAAAGGTTTCACTATATTCCAACCGGTCAGTTTTTAAAGTGATGAACTTTTGTATTCCATAATTTAAAAAGCTAATCAAAGTCAGATTGAGGATAAGTTCCAAAGACAATAAGGTAAAGATCATCCTGTAACGTTCTTTGAGGGGAGGCTTTAGTTGTATATCATCAGGTCTCTTTAAAAAAGATAGAAAATCGGTCAATATAGCCTGAGTTTTTTGAAGAGTCATTTTTTTCTATTTATATTTTCACAGGACAAATTTGTTACAGACGAAAATAACAAAAATAAGTCCTGTGCAGCACAGAACTTATTTTTTATAAATGATCTAATGGTTCATGAGTCTTAGAACTTCAGTTTTTTAGTCAGTACTTTTCCATCTTCCAGAACGGCTGTTACAGTCACGATACTATTCTTTTGGCTGATCGGAAATCTGTATTCTGTAGATTTAATACCATTTTGGTTCATAAGAAGCCTTCCTGAAGCATCATAAATGTGCAGAGAATTTATTTTGATATCACTTCTTACATACACAAAATTCTCATCTTTAAAAATATCAACCGTATTTTTTCTGGCTGTATCCTTTGCAGATAATGAATTATTCTGACTGATAATCACCGAATAATCTTCTACCTGTCCATATCTTGGAGTATAGCAGGCGGTAATTGCTGTACCGTTGTAATCACCAATTACCCTCATTCTTAGCGGAGTATTGAGTACTGCAGTGGCAGGTGGAGTTACAGAAGCTGTAGCCGAAGAACCATTGCTTATGTTGCTCTGATTAAGAACCAACTCAGTTGTTTCATTGAACTGTCCGTCATTATTGTAATCAATATAAGCTTTAATGATATGCGGATTACTTAAGCCCGGCATCACAGTAAGAGCAGTAGATGTTCCTGATGGAATAGTGGTTTTTGATGTTCCTAAACAATACGTTCCGGTAAAGTTTTCATAAAAGTTATTAGCTGCCTGTTTATAATGAGAAGAATAGTTATTAATGTTCCCGAATTGTACACCAGTCACTCCGATATTAAAGTTCCCCGGCGTGGTGATAGAAGCAGGAACACAAGCTGTGGCTAATACAGAACTGTTAGCCGGAATTGCTGAAGATGCTACCGGAGAATTGATTAATGATTGTCTGTACTGCAGAAGCTGCGCTGTAGCACGGTCTGTCTGTCCTTGTGTAAATAAATTTCGGAAACAGAACGTGTAAGCCATCACATTTTTTTCACCACCGGCATACACCTGGCTGGTGCATGGATTGATCTGCCCGGTCTGGCAGGTATTGGGAACAGAAGAGTGGTAAAGACTTTTCATCGGCTCAGTATCACATACAAGATCTCCCTGAAGGGTACAATCTGTGTTGGTTGGGCAGTCTCCGGTAGAGGTATTGTAGCCTTCATGGGTATGGCGCAGGCCTAAAGCGTGTCCGAATTCATGGGCCAAAGTTTGGGCATTTACAGCTGAGGCACTGGTCGACATGAAAGAATAATCATTGGTTCCTCCCGGGTAATACGCAAAGCCATTCAGTAATCCGGAGTTAGAAGCCAGTCTTTTTACGACATATATGTTATAATATTTGCCGGTATCCCACATTCCGAGAGCTGTGATGTCCGATGCGGTTACAGCATTAGTGGTATTATCATTGTTGACACCGCCGCTTACGTATTTCGGAAGATGGGAAGCATTGATTCTGTTAATTCCGTTGGTAGCATTACAGCTGGGGTCTATTTGGGCAAAAACAAATTTTACCGGAAGCACAGCACTGGTTCCTGCCATTCCGCTGGATGAGCTTCCTGCAAAAACGCCGTTGGTATAATTAATCCACGCTATAATATCCGCATCAGATTTATTATTAGGAGTTCCTATGGCGCTGCCATCTCCAACAACATGTACTACAACCGGAATTTCATAGACTTGATTTTTATTGAATTTGGATGCAAGTTTTCCACTTTTGATCAGTTTGGAGAGCTCAAGATTGAAAGCATCATCACGGGCTTTCTCTTCGGGAAACCTTTCATAGTGCTTTTTCATCAGTTCATCCGTTCCACATTCCTGGAATTCCAACTTCTGTGAATAAAAACTCGTGCATAATCCCCCGGAAATAAGAAGAAATAATAATTTTTTCATAGTATTTTCGATTTAAATTTTTCAATTTTAAAAATAAATAAAAAATACCATATAATGAATACTGCCTGATTTATAATTCTTTAAACTGATTGTTGAGCTCTTCAAATTTGCTGATCAGTCCATTCAGTTTTTCCTGTTGTTTTCTTACCGTTTTAGGCCTTATATAGAACCAATTGAAACCAAGCCAGGCCAAAACAGCTCCATAAGCTAATACAGCGGAAGAAAATTTCATCAATGAAGTGTATTCATACATATACAGACAGATTCCCAGAAACAGCATGATGAAATAAAGATTGAGCATAGTCGTTTGCATAAACTTCTGCTTATTCTTCACAGCATACAGGCTTTGCAGATACTCACTGTTGGATTGAGTAGTATCAGTTTTGTAAAAAAACATGAACATTCGGTTATAGGCAAGCAGAAAAATAACCATTGCCAGGATAACAAGTACGATTCCGATTTTTGTAGTCATCATTTGAGGCTGGTAGCGGAACCAGATCAATGCAATGCCGAGGCAGGTGGCGATCAGGGCAATATTAGTAAGAATCAGCCTGCGTAGGTTTTCATTTCTGAATTTTTTCAGTCTGCCAAGGAGTTCTTCCATATTGGGTTTGTTGGAAGCCTGTTGTTTCCATATATTTTTGAAATCAATATCAGTAGCCATTTTCTTTAAACTTTTGCGTTAATTTTTCTTTTATCCTGTGAATTTTTACCCGGACGTTAGATTCTGAGAGTCCGGTAATCTGGGCAATTTCTACCTGTTTTATTTCTTCAAGTTCCAGAGAGATAATGATCCTGTCCGTTTCCGGTAATTCGGAAATAAACCGGTAGAGCAGCTGGATCTGGGGTTCCAGAGATTCCTGTTTCTTTTCTTCCAGGTTTATGGGAAGTTCTGTTTTAGCGAATTTTTTCTCCTTTTCAATCTGGCGGAGACAATTATTGGAGGCAATTCTGAAAATCCATGTTCCGATGCTGGATTCATTTCTGAATTTCGGAAGCTGCTGCCATACAATAATAAATGTTTCCTGAGCCAGATCCCGGGCGAGCTCTGCGTCATTGATGTATCCCATGCACAGCCGGAATATTTTCTGCCAGTAGAGTTCGTATATATTCTCAAATATCATTATTTCGCAGATAAGAAATTATTCAGCTGATTCAGATACCAGTCTTTATCATCATACATAATAAAATGTAATCCTTTGGATGCATATTGAAAGTCAGCATTTTTTAAATTTTTATACTGTCCCTCAATAGCCGGTTTGAAATTGATAAAGTAAGATTCCAGTAAAATAAGGGAAGGGCATTGTATGGATTTGATTTTCTCCCTTAAATCCGTATTGGAAAAATCACAATACATTCCGGCAAAAGTTTTCCGGTCTGATTTTATACTCCATCCGATAACGGTTTCCTGCATGGAAGTATCTGCCAGAAGGCTTGGGATAGCCTGAGCCTGCATTGCACGGAATTGTTCATCGGACATAGCGGTTAGGGTATTGATCATTGCTGAGCAGTCGTTGTTTTCTTTGGATATAAAATTGGGATTGGATAGGGCGGCCAGACAGGGAAGAGCATCTACAACGACAATTTTGCCCGGCAGTTCCGGATAATCAGCGGCAATGGCCAAAGCGAGACCGCCTCCCATACTGTGTCCAATGATCATCGGTTTTTCTATCTTATTATTTTTGATGTAGGCGGCAATTCCATTTTCCCAATCTTTAAAACTGGCATCTGGCTGTGGTTTTGTTCCTGCAAATCCAGACATTGTTAGCGTATAGCAAGTGAAATTTTTTTCAAATTTCGAAGTGGTGTCTTTCCATACCTCTCCGGAAGAAGCAAAGCCGGGAATCAAAATAAGCGCCTGCTTTCCGGTTCCGGTTTTCTTTATCTCAAACGGATAGGTTTTTTCCTGACCAAATACATTGCATGCTGCAGCAAAAAATAACAGAAGGATAAGAAGGAATGTGAATTTTTTCATGATTTCTAAAGTTTTAAGGTTTATTTGTCTTTTAGAGACGAACCTTTTTAAAATGTTACAAAACTTTTTCAATTTTTTTTGAAAAAATATTTTTTCCGCCTTTAAACTCCCGTTATAAAGCAATGTCATAGGATTTTTATAATATAGTATTCATAGGGAGCTGTCGTAATGAATTAGTCAGACTGAACTAAAAAAATAAAATAAAAATGCTTTGATAATCATGGTTTCCGTTAGTTTTGTTGTTGTTTTTAATACTGTCAAAAATACGGAATGTGTATCAAAAAAAATAAAAACATCTTTTATTGGTAAAAAAAACAATAAAATATTGTGAAAGTACTATGTTGTATTGATAAATTTATTAACTTTAATTAAAATTTGATAAATAACCCTAGCTTGGAAAGGGGTATGAACATAAATAGTATTTTTTAACTTAAATCCAACAATATAAATGAGCACCAGTATCCAAGACGAATTTAAAGTCTTTAAAGATGAATTGAGAAAATTGAATATCGAAGTACAAAAAGTAGTAAAAGTAGGAAACGGAAGTATGGATTTTCATGAAGTTTTCTACAAATCGCCAAGGTATGAAGAGGTAAAGAGCGTGTATGTCCAGCGACATACTCTGGACAGCATGATTGAAAAATTTAAACAAGCTTATCATTAAAAAATATACCGTTCGCTGCAGATTTTCTGCGGCGAACGGTTTTTATTCTCTTGTAGATCAGTAGAGGTTTGCGTCATAAATAAATGAAGGTTTCTGAAACCTATAACGATTGACGCTTAAGTAAAAAGATTATTCTCGTCAACTAATATGCAGCAGATAACGCAGATTTATTTTCAACTTTAATAAAAAATACTAGATTTTTTTAACTCCTTAAGTAAGCTTACGGTATTAAACTTTGAAACGGCTTAGTGCCAAGTTTTGCGCTAGTGACAGCTATAAAAACCATATTTGTAACTCCCATTTTCCTTTCTTTAAACTCAATCTTTATCCAATGCTGAGTTTTCCTTGGTATCTTTCATGGTAGCATACACAATCAGCGAAAATAAAATACATCCCGTGATATACCAGTAAAAATAATGCTCTGATCCTATCTTCTTAAACCAAAGGGCAATATATTCCGCGGTTCCTCCGAAAACAGCTACTGTAACAGCATAAGGGAGACCTACGCCAAGTGCCCTGATCTCAGAAGGGAACAGCTCTGCTTTTACCACTGCATTAATCGAAGTGTATCCGCTTACAATAATAAGAGCAGCCATGATCAGGAAAAATGCAGTGAGCATAGAAGTCGTATTGCTTAATGCTGTTAAAAGAGGAACTGTAAACAAGGTTCCTAAAATACCGAAGGCCAATAACAGTGGTCTTCTTCCGATCCTGTCTGATAATCCTCCGAACACAGGCTGAAGGCAGGCAAATATAAATAAGGAGACAAAAGAGATCAGCGTTGACTGCTCTTTAGTAAGGTGAACCGTATTCACCAGAAACTTCTGCATATAGGTGGTATATGTATAAAAAGCCAGTGTTCCGCCTAATGTTAAACCAATAACGGTGAGAAGTGCTTTAGGATGCTTTAATAATTCCTTTACGGTCCCTTTCTTTTTTTCGCTGGTTTCTTTTTTATTCTCAAAAGCTTCCGTTTCATGTAAATTTGATCTGAGGTATAAAGCAACAACCGAAAGTACAGCTCCAATCACAAAAGGAATTCTCCAACCCCATTCTTCCAGCTGAGCTTCTGTAAGAATTAATTTCTGAAGGACCAGCTGAACGCCGAGAGCAATAAGCTGGCCGCCAATCAGGGTTACATACTGGAAGCTTGAATAAAATCCCCGTCTGTTCTCAGATGCCATTTCGCTGAGGTAAGTAGCAGAAACCCCGTATTCTCCGCCAACACTCAGCCCCTGAAGCAGTCTGGCGAGGAGCAACAGCATTGGTGCAAGAATTCCTATTGAATGGTACGTAGGGGTAAGGGCAATAAGTAATGACCCAAAAGACATCAGCAGTACAGAAAGCGTCATCGCTTTTTTTCTTCCGATTTTATCCGCAATACTTCCGAATATCCAGCCTCCGATAGGACGCATCAGAAAACCTACGGCAAATATTCCCGCTGTATTCATCAACTGTGCATTCAGATCGGAATCAGGAAAAAATGAATGGGAAAAATAGATAGCAAAGGCTGCATATGCATACCAGTCATACCATTCCACAAGATTTCCGATGGAGCCGCCAATAATGGCTTTGATCCTCTGCCCGCTGGTTATAGATGATGTGTTCATATATCGGATGAGGATTAGTTTTTGCCAAAAAATCTTTTTATTTTGCCCAGTAATCCGGGCTGGGAAGGAGAGGGTGAATAATCCGGCTCAGGTGATTCTGTCTGATCATGTGGCGGAGCAGCTTCAGCGGTTGATGCAGCTAAATTCTCTGCCTCTTTTCTTTCTGTAACATGAACTCTGTTGGGTTCCTGTATTTTCTGACCTGTTAATCTTTCAAAATTAATTTTAGCCTTGTTAAAAATCTCCATTTCTACCTCAGGGCGGTCATCCACATGATTTATTTCAGGAATGATACCGGAGCTTAATTTTACAGATTCACATTCAAAATCGTTCATAATTCCCTGGTGAATTCTTATGGCTGTCTCGGTTTCGCCCACTTTTTCAAAACTCTCAGCGAATTGAAGCATATCTTCTCCTATCTCATACTTTTCAAGAGTATTACCAATGGAGTTGCTTATTTTCGCCTTTGCGACGGCAAGATTGGCGATGGATTTTTCTTCCCCTGGGTTGTTTTTCAGAAGATGGATCAATTCCTGAATACTTTCTCTGATTTCAGGTAAAACCCTGAAATTGTCAATATGCTCGAGATCTGAAAGATAAAAACTCTGATTCATGGCTTCAGTGGCAAGATACTGAATATGGGTACTCGTGATGAATGCCAGATGAACCAAAAGAATAGCATATTGTTTCAAATGATCTTCATTGATCTCAGATTTTTCAAGGGCTTTGTAAAGCTGAAGTCCTTCTAAAAATTCAATCTGGTATCTGTCACAGGGAAAACTATCCTCATTGACCTCAACAGAGTTGTTATTTAATATTTCATAAACATATCTGTGGATCTGAAGCTCTTCTGAATTTTTCAAAGCTTCTTTAAACTCTTCAAGTTTATTTTGTTGTATCAGTTCTATCATTTTCCTGGTATATTGAGCGCCAATATACAAATTTCATCCAGAAATAGAGTGTATCCAAAAAGAATAGTCTTGATTGTATTCACACCAATTACTTTAAAATCTGTATCCCAGGGAAATTCCGCTTCTGAAACCTGCCCATGGCCCGTCTACTTTTACTTTTGCACCGTTAGTATTCGTTTCTACGGTGTAATCTACAAACGGGAGATCCAGGTTTTCAATTTCTTTTTTTAGCTGTGCCTGCATATCGGGAGTAAGAATATAATCTGAAGTCATGGTGAAATCACCCGTTCCGCTGCCGTAATGAGCTCCTGCAATCCAGAAATCAAGAACAAGATTCTGGCTTTTGGTGAGGAAAAACTGCGCGCCTACCATCAGTCCGCCGCTGTTGCCACTGGTACTTCCCTGACCTTTGAGCGGAATCTGGTAGGTAGTGCCACCTGGAGCATTATAATCGTAATAAAAATCAAAAGTGTTGGAGGAAACATCAGAAAACCGGTAATAAGGGGCAAAATAAAAACCCCTGCCATAACCTTTTCCTATATAAAACCTTGGCTCTATAGTGAAATTGGTCGCTTTTACCCGTAAATTCTGAAATCGTTTTTCATCTTCATCCTTTAAAAAAGCATTGATAAAAGGAACTTTTCCCTGCAGCATGGTTCCGAATCCTATATTGAGCGAAAACCATTGGTTGATGGCTCTTTCATAGGAAAGGTTGATATTTCTGAACGCATAAGCAGTCACGTTGGTCTTAATGATATTCATTTTGTCTGCAGGAATGGTTTCGGATTCCTGCGCACTGGTTTTCAAAAACAGAAAACACGGAATCAGAATAAGAAATTTTTTCATGACGGTATATTTTGTGGTGTAAAAAAATACCAGCAAAAAACGGGCAGAAAACTAAAAGTATTTTAATATGATTTCATTTTTAACTTTCAAATAATAATATGAATGTTGAATTGAGGGTTGTTGGCGGGTTTAGGTAAAGAGATAAATAAGGAATTAAAAATGAAGGTCTTATTTTTTTTAATCTTCCTACCTGGCTATTTATTGTAAAAACCGAATGTAGCAAATATAGGAGTTCAGTTGTCCTAATAGTATAAAACTAATTTCTGATATGAAAAAAACAATCTATACCCTTTGTTTTCTTAGCAGTATTTTCATGTTCTCGCAGGAAGCAAAAAAGGATACAGTAGATACTTCAAAAACAAAAGAGATCCAAGAGGTCATTCTGAAATCCCAGCGAAAAAAGCAATTTGCGGATAAAGCGGTCTATACTTTTGATAAAGAAGCGCTGGAAAAAGCCCGTTATGCCAAAGATCTTCTCCGCACTCTTCCGGAACTGCAGCTGGACCCAATTTCCAATACTATCACGAGCACAAAAGGAGGAACAACGCTGTTTCTTATTAATGGGGTTGAAGCTACAGACCTTCAGATCCGAAGTATAGCCCCCAATGAGGTGGTAAAAGTGGAATATTATGACATTCCGCCTTCACGCTGGGCAACGAGAGCTGATACTGTGGTGAATATTCTGACGAGATCTACAGAAACTGGCTATCTTTTAGGCGCCGATGTTACTTCTGCACTGAATACCGGATTTGTGAACGCTTCAGCCTATGCTAACTACACAAAAGGGAAAAATGATTTTGGTCTCGAATACTCCCTTAGTCTGAGAGATTATGACAACAGGAAGGTAGAAAGTATTTATGATTATGATCTGAGCGGACAGCATTACCGTTCGGAAGAAAAAAGGACAGACCATTTCGGATATACCACACAGAATATTGCATTGCGTTACACCCGCATGGTTCCTGATAACTACACCTTTCAGGCTAAACTGAATATGGATCTCGTAAGCAGCTTTTCAAAAACAAAAGGGGAGAGTTTATTTAGAAAAGACAATGCAGAGGAAAAGCATGAGATGTTCAAGAATTACGGTTCAGATTATATCAATCCTAAGCTGGATCTGTATTATTCTAAAAAGATAGGCAGTAAAGATGAGCTGAGTATTAATGCAGTAGGTTCTCATTACAATACGGATATTACAGAATTTGCGAAGGAGTGGGTAATCTCATCAGGGAATTCTGTGTATGATAATGATATGATCCTGAAAACAGAACAAACTAATTTTGTAGGTGAATTAGCTCACACCCATGATTTTAAAGCGGGGAAATTATCATCCGGCTACCGTATTTCGGGTTCTTCTATTTCCAATGATCTGAATAATCTTGCAGGATATTCACAGTACAACGTTAATTATATGGAACAGTATTTCTATTTTGAATTTTCAGGAAAGAAGGATGAATTCACTTACAGGCTTGGTGCCGGGCTTACTAATATTCACAATAAAAGCGCTGAGAATACTTTTAATGAATGGTCTTTTACCCCAAGACTTATTTTAGGGTATCAGCTGAAAAATAATCAGAGCCTGAGATTTACGGGAAGTTATACTCCGGTAAGTCCCGGAAGCAATGCGCTCAGCAGTAACGTTGTACAGCAGGCTCCGAATATTGTACGAAGAGGTAATCCTTTTTTAAAGTCACAGCAGGTATTTTCCAATAATTTAATTTATTCCCTGAATAATAAATATTTTGATTTCAATGCGTCCCTGTTTTACGTTTATACAGATAGGATCATCAATCAGTATTATGTTCAGGATGATACTTTCGGAGGTTATGCACTGACTTATGAAAATGCTAAAAACGGACAAAAATACGGTCTGCAGCTTACAGGATCTTACAAACCTTTCGGGAATAGCCTTTTGGTTTTAAAAGGAATGATAGCTCCGGTATCAGAAATGATCAGGACAGCATCAGGAGAGCTTATCAAAAATAATTATCTTTCCAATTATTTAGTAGCGTCTTCAGAATATAAGTCTTTCAGTATACAGTATATGTTCAATATTCCGGTGTATACTTTAAGCGGAGCTTTCCTTATGACCAATGAGAACAAAAATCACATTTTTGCCAATTATAAACTGAAGAGCTGGACATTTACCACAGGAATGTACTGGATAGGAATGCCTTCGCATTATAAAACAAAAAGTCTTCCGCAAAGTTTAGTGAACTACAATGTTGATACAAAGATTATGAATAACAAATCCATGTTTGTTTTAGGAGTAAGCTTTGATTTCTCAAAAGGTAAGAAAACAGAAATTCAGAGAAAGCTGAATAATGACACAGCTCCGGCAGCTACTTTCTGATGTTTATTACAAATTAATTCATAAAAAAATCCGTTCAGAAAAATGCTCTGAACGGATTTTTTAGTTAAAGCTGTTTAACCTTTTTTATTAAATCACAAAAGCCACAAAAGATTGAGATACTTTATTTAAAGTTGATCATTACTATGGAAAAAGAGCTTTTGTGCCCTGTGGTTAAATTTAAACAAGTTTGTTGAGAAAAAGTTTTATTTTTTAATGAATTTTGTACTTTCTTTCTTAGCATCTTTTCCAGAAACTTCTATGAAATAAGAAGATGCAGGAAGCTCAGAAATCTGTACTTTTCCGGATTGGATATCCGATGTTTTGATTAGTTTTCCGTCTAAACTGTATATTTTAGCAGTAGAGTAATTTGCATTTTCCCCTATAAATCCGATGAAGTCCTGTGCAGGATTCGGATAGACTTTGAAGCTGTCTTTTTTTACCGTTTCCTTCGTACCCAGGAAAGTCAGGCTTAACGCCTGTGCCGCTGTAGTCGTCTGGTTCATGTTAAGGGCAGGAACGTTGATGTTGGCACTGGTATAAGATAATAAAGGAGCCTTGTTGGTACCGTTGTAATACAGGTAAGAAGTATTGGTGATGGTTCCTGCCGGGAAAGGACCTACTGTAAGGTTAAAAACCTGAACGGATTTTATTCTTAAGACATTCGTATAGGTATTGGGTCCAATGATCAGGGTTCCGGAGGCATCTGCTGAAATATTGATATTCCCGCTGAAATTTCCGGAAGCTGCTGATGAAGAGAAAGTTCCCTGTGCTGTATCGGTTTCCGTATAACCAAAAGCTGCAGGATAAGATATATAAGTTCCGTTGTTTGCTGCGAAATTTAAGGTGGCATCAGGCGTAATAAGTCCGGTAATTTCCAGTTTAGAAGCCGTTTGTTTAAATAAAATAGTGTTACCGCCTCCTGTCATTTTTATGGTAGAACCGGGATAAGTGGTGATTTCCCCTGCATCAGGAGCCGAATATACCGTTGGAGATGCAGCACCTTGTGTGAGAGAAGCATTGCTGAATACTACATTGTTACCGGTAGCAGAATTATCCACCGTTCCGTTGATGATCACATTATTTACCGTTTCGCCCACAACAGGGTCGTTAAATGCTTTGGTAATGGTAGTTTGTGCAGAGCAAAGCCCGAAAGCTGTGAGTGCTAAAAGTAGAGTTTTTTTCATGGCCAAATTTTTTGTTAAAGTTAAATAAAAACAAGAGTTAATTTTAACATAATCTATTTTTTAATGAGAAATTTCTAATAAAAAAGCTGAGTTTGGGTAAAGAAGCCAGGATTAAAGACTGGAAGATGGAAGAAGGAGGCCGGAAGTTACCTTTAGTTATAGTATTGAAGGCCTCCGTAAAATCAAATTATCTAAATCAGAAACTTTAATTCCGAACTGAGGTTAAAAATAGCCATCCGGTAAACCGAACGGCCATTCTGTACGTTAAATATAAGGTATTTGTTATTCAGCCTTCTTTTCAGGCTTCCTGTCTTAGTTGCTGATCATTGTGCGGTAAGCATGAATATCTTCAATGGTTACAACACTCATTTCTCTTTTGATGGCAAAATCAACGATTTCCGGAAGTCGGGCCATTGATCCGTCTTCATTGGTCAGTTCGCAGAGTACGGCATCATCACCGAGATTGGCGAGCTTTACAAGATCTACACTGCCTTCGGTATGTCCGCGTCTTTCGAAAACACCGTTTTGTTTAGCAATCAGAGGGAAAACATGTCCCGGGCTTGCAATATGAGCAGCCTGTGCGTCTGCTGCCACCGCAGTTCTGATGGTGGTTACACGGTCTTTAGCCGAAACACCAGATTCTACGCCTTCTCTGGCTTCAATAGAAATGGTAAAAGCGGTTTGATTTTTAGAGTTGTTATTTTCCACCATAGGACGGAGGTTCAGGTGCCTGCTTTTTTCTTCCGAAATACATAGGCAGACAATACCGCTGCATTCGCGGATCAGCAGTGCCATATCCTGTTCTGTAATGGTGGATGCGGGAAAGATGATATCGCCTTCGTTTTCGCGGTTTTCATCATCTACTAAAAGAATTCCTTTTCCCTGTTGTAATTTAAGAAGTGCGTTTTCTACACGTTCTGTGGAGGTTGCTCCAAATTGTTCTAATAATTTTTCCATGTTATTTTACTTTTAAAAGGTAAAATAGTCTTCGGTACATGGAAATGAAATACGGCACAATAAGCCCGTAAGGAATCTTACTGACCGTTTCATTTTCTTCTCCCATCCAGACTTTAACTGTCGGTTCCGGAATTTCACCAGATCAGTCCCTTCAGAAGAAAGGAGTCGCGGACTGTAACCGCCGGTAGGGAATTTCACCCTGCCCCGAAGAAAACTTATCCTAAGTTTTGCTGTATGTTTACTTTAATTTTTTTATTTCACTATTTTCTATTTAACGTACAGGCCGCTAATTTCGGGAAGTTTTTTGAGATGGAGAAGCGTTTTAACGGTTAATCTGCTCAACAGGATATTTAAAGTCCGGATACTGAATATCAAAATCTTCCGCATCATCATTTTTTCTTTCACACCAGCCTGTAGATAATTCAATATCACCTAATCCGAAAAAGAAATGTTCATTTTCATAAAAACGGATGTTATATTCTTTAAAATGATCTTCTGTTTCCTGGATCCTTGTTTTATATTTTTCCAGCTTTTTCTTATTCATCCAGAAAAATGAATATTCTGAATAAACGGTTCCTGCTCTTACCTGTGCATATTCAAAATCCAGGTGATTTAAAATGTCTTCAAATTCCCGGATGAAGTGATGAAGGTCGTATTCATACTGAAGAAACCATTTGGCTGTTCTTCCGAAAGAAATCAGAGCGTTTTCATAGCAGTAAGGAATTTCCAGGGTAGATGTAGAAAATATATCGGGATGAAAATAATAGTAGTCCTTAGTTTTCATCCTGTTTTGAAGAAAATCAAGAAAACCCTTGTAATCGGAATCCAGCATAATGGCTCCGAAAAAATAATTCCACTGATTCATTTAGTTGATCTTTTTGAGATTTTTATCATAAAGCCCTATGAGTAAACTGTTTCCGTTTCCATCAATTTTTATACCGCCGTACGCTGCTGTTTCATATTTTTTGGCATGTCCTTCCTGGAAAAAAAAAGATTCTGCACCGATATTGACATTCCAGTCATCAGAGGTGTAATTAATAAGGTATTCACCAGCTTTCAACGGGGTTTTGTTTTCCTGAAACCGTACTCTATGAGCCACCCCGTTTTTATCAAGAGTTACTACGCAGTAACCGCGCTTCAGAATACCTTCTGTTCCGATAGTGTTGGCAATAGCATATCTTAAACTCATATAATCACCCTGCATCAGTGACCGCGGATCTACAGGGGCAAGTTCCAGTAAAATCAGCTGCCCATTTTTAAGCAAATCTTCTTTTTTGATAACCGAATAATTAAAGTATCCCAATAACAGGATGAGATTGAAAAGAATGATGAGCCATTTATATTTTTTCATGGGAAATCAGTTTTTTGTGTATGAATGCATAAATTGCCAGGAACATGATCCCCGAAGAAAATAAAAGGATGGATTTAGTCAGCAGTGTAAACTGAAGATCGTAATACAATTTTCCGATGAAAGAAATCAGAGCTACACAAGCCAGTACCCATCCGGTTTTATTGTTGACAAGGAAGCTTAGTAAAATAACAAGAATGGCGCCGGATATTGCCGGAGATAATGTTGTTGGCAATAAAATTAAAGCGGTCAATACATAAATGATGATCTTGAAACGGGAATGGGTAACCTGTAATTTTTTTAATAAAACAGAGACTACATACAGAACAGCCAGAATGATCACTGCCGAGGATAACCCGTTGTAGAGTGTCAGCACTGGTATGGATAATTCATCTTCAAATCCAATATAGGCCAGCCCGGCTATGAATGATAACGTCATTCCTATACAAACGGGATCGTATAATCCGGAGAGAATTCTGTTGGCTGTGATGATCTTTGCTTCGTTAAGAAAAATAAAGGTGACGATGAGTGCCTGAACTGTAATGAATATATAGGTTAGATCATATAAATCGTTGGTGATAATAAGTGACAGTATACTTCCATTGAGAATGAGTACAGAAATGAAGGAAAGAATATAATTGTGAACCAGAAGCAATACACATAATGCAATGCCTATAAAGGTAAGCTGCATGGTGTTATCGTGACTGGAAAGACCAAACCCGAGAAGTGAAAATCCCGTAACATAAAATGAAACAGATAGAGTGTCTGTTATTACTTTCTTTGAAAACCTGCTGAGAACCGCAGAACCTGCAATACAGATTCCTCCAAATAGAATAATTCCTTCTTTTGAACTGAATATCTGGGCTAAGAAAAGAAATCCGATAAATGCCAGACAGGCGAGTATCCCTCCGAAAATAGATAATATTTTGATGGCTAATGACTGGTCCGTTTCTTTTTTCTGATAGACTGAAACAATAGCTTCTTCATCAAAATGGATTTCCCTTTCAGTTGAGGTCCGGAGAGCATCCATCAACTCTTTTATATTTTCTTTATTTCTCATTTTTCCACTTTTTTTGAAGGTTGAGCAGATTTTTAATAACCAGTGTAATGCTTCCTAATATAAACAGGGAAACAAATAAAAATGAAGCTACATTTTCTCCTGTAATCCGGAAGATGAGGACGGTTATGATGATGACAATACTGAGCGGGATGACGGCAAGATAAAAGATGTTTTTTACTTTCAATGCATATAGGATTCCTAAGGCATAGACTACTACGACAGGTACAGCCAGAATAGCTAGTGCTGAGGTCTGATTATCAAAAATTCCGATTACGATTCCACAGGTGGCAAAGCTGGCAACAGCTAATGAAAGAACGTTTGTAAACCAGCTGGGTATAACTGCTTTTTTGTACATGGAAATCAGAATGCCCGATACTAATATCATCCCATTCAACAAAAACAGAATGGTAAAAACATAAATCGGCCCCTGATCATTGCCCACCTGCTGGGTATACAAAACAAAAGTGGTATTGATTAAAATGATATAGATCAGCCATAAAGGAGCAAAATCAGAGATAATGACCCACAGAGTGATAAAAATAGTCCATGCTAAAAAGAAATCGTAAGCATTGGCTCCGGTCTGATAGATCTGCCCGAATACGGCAAATAGAACCCCAACCAAAACGGCTGCCCCGGTAAGAATAATTTTCCGGATATTAGGATTGATTTTAGGAAGAAAGGTAAGTGCAGTTGCAGCAATAACCAACCCTTCTGTCAGTCCGATTTTTGCAAACTTGGGTAAATCTGCCCAGTTGTAGGCAAAGAAAAAAATGATTCCGGATACGGTAAAACCAATTCCAAGGGTCATTAAAAATAACTGAAGAAATTTCTGCCAGGAGCTTTTATCGGTGTAAATATGTTTTTCCAGAATCTCAGCGACTTCTTTTTCAGTGAGATCGCTGTACCTGCTGAGAATCTGAATGTCTTCTCTCTGTATGTTTTTCATATAAATTTTGAATGGATAATCTGTTTTTTAGGATCTGAATGAACTTGCATCATTGAACAATTCAAATCTAAATATTAAATTTCTGAATAGAGAAATGATGGTTAAAATAAATCCATATTTAACAAAGGTAATTCTTCTTTTGCAGGATGATTCTTAAAATCAATAAAATCCCTGAATTCAGGGGTGTCATCACAGAAAATAATATCGAAGGTAAACCGATCGTTCCCGTAAAGTCCTCTGTGAATCATATTGGCGGAAAAAACAAGCAGATCACCTCTGTTTAACGAGATTTTCTTTCCTCTTTCCAGATCATCCCCTGGCTTTCTGTTATTTATTGAAAGTCTGGTTTCCTGTTCTACTTCCTGATCCCATTCTCTGTGAGTCCCGGGAATCAATTCAATGCCGGATTCTGCTTTTAGGGGAATTCTGAAATGAAGGACATTTTGGGTGATCATATTTTTCTTCTGTTCTTCAATGGTCATTCCTGTATACTGAATGTCACGGTGCCAGTAATTGCTCTGTTTACCGTTCAACGGATCAAAAAATAACTGGGTATTGAGAAATATGGCTTTTCCGGGAAAAAGAGTGTGGATAAGTTGTGAAATCTTTTCCTGAGAAATAAATTTGAATAGATCCAGCCTTTCCTGTCTGGTAATTTGTTGAGCTGAGGTAATGCTGTGACTGTTGATCGCTCCGGCTTTATAATCTGCGTCATTATCTTTCAGCCAAGCCCGATGAAAGGTATGGAGAATCTTTTCCAGAGGCTGCAGTTCTTCTTCAGAGAAAAACTGCTCTAAGTAAACGTATCCCTGATGATTATAATTCTGCTCTATATTCATAATGGTTTTTTATAGCGGATTTTAACTTTCCGGTGGAAATATTGCGTCTGCAATTTCTAACCATCTTTCCAGTAATAAATCGGTGTATATTTCCTTATCGAGACCATAAGATCCCAAGGCATACCCGTCATTCCATTCAACTAATGCCGTACTTCCGTTAGATAAAATACCAAAGTCAATACCATATCCTCTGGTTTTTTCTTTCGAATTTTCCAGATCATTTATTGCATTCCGGATGACTTCCATATCAAGTTTATATTTATCATCACCGTTGTATAATTGTATGCCGACAATCTTTGAATTGTTGACAAAAACCCTGTATTCTGCTTTCCAGTCTACTAATTGTGAACAGTAGAGTTCCGTGTTTTTTGAAAATTCAGATAAGAGGTAAAAATCAGAAACCGATTCCATTCTGAATCCGGTGAAAAGCTTTGTATCAGATTTTGGTTTAACAAAAACGGGGGCAAGCTCTCCGTCTATATTTCTTGAAAGTTCATGGATGGTGGTTGTCCATATATTTCGCTGGAGATACTGATGCAGACATTGGGGATAACAATCTGAAGGCGGATTAATTTTATATTTTTTGAAAATTGAAGAAAAAACAAAATGATTTCCGGCAACAAACGTGGTACGGTCGATATTCAGTTGATTTCTGAAAATCTTTTTATCTGTGAAAAGTTCGTATCCGATATTTCTTTTTTCTAATACATCGATTACGTCCTGATGTTCAGGTTCCAGTTTTTTATTGCCGTATTCATGGATATAAGCCTTTTTGATCATGTTAATTCTTTACTATTTTCAGGGTGTTCTTAATATTTTCTCCATCTTTTTCCCTTTGGCCAGTTCGTCAATAAGTTTATCCAGATACCGGATATTTCTCATCAATTCATCTTCAATGTCTTCTACACGATATCCGCAGATAACACCTTTAATCAGGGAAACATTCGGATTGATTTGCGGTGCCTGTTCAAAAAATGTTTTAAAATTGGTTTTGTTATCCAGAATATCCTGCAGGCTCTTTTCATCATATCCGGTCAGCCAGAATATGATTTCATGAACTTCATCTTTTGTACGGCCTTTTTTCTCTGCTTTTTGAATGTAGTGAGGATATACACCGGAAAAAGCCATCTCATAAACTCTCGTATTCTGCATTTTTATATCGTTTAGCGTAATTCTTTAATAACCTTGTCCAGTATGCGGTTGAATTCTTCCGGTTTCTCCAGCATCGGATAATGGCCGGTTTCAGTAATGGTTACATAATCGTAATCTTTTAAATACTTCCGGTTATTTTCAAGGTGGGTAGGAGAATTATCAGAATTAATGGCTCTTACCGGAATCTGAACCTGCTTGGCAATGTCTCTGAAATCTGTTTTATATAAAGGCATCAGAAGGCTGATCGCCATTTCCGGTTCGTTCTGTAAGAATTCGCTTTGGAGTCTTTCTTTTACTGCCGCAGGTGTTTTTTCCGCAAACAGGTATTGAGGAAGAATATTTTCTACGGCATTTTTAAAATCGCTTCTGTAATGGGTAAATAAAAACTGTTCTGCCTGTTCTTCTGAAAAATATTCATCCAGATTTTTCAAAGTATCTATCAGGATCAGTGATTTTACTTTTGGAAGTTGTAAGGCAGCTTCAAGAACATATGCCCCGGACATAGAATGCCCTACAAGTATAATCTCTGAAGAATTGATACTGTCAGCCACAGCTTTAATATCGTCAGCGTACCGAGTGCTGGTCCAGTCCTGTCTTGAAGCATCTGATTTTCCATGTCCGGCAAGATCCACGGTTACCATATGATACTGATCATTGAAATATTCCAGCTGATCTTTCCACCATTCACTGTTGCCTAACCATCCGTGGATAAAGATGATAGTTGGATTTCCGCTTCCTGATTCCTGATAATAAATTTTCTGTCCGTCTGAGGATACTGCATATTTTTCCATGGAAATTATTTTGTCTTTAAAAAACTAAATTACAAAAAATCAGTATGTATAGCCCGTTGGACTGTAAAAATATATGTGATCAGCGGGATCTGTGGGAAATTGAAATGAATGTTGGTAAGTGCAATGCGCAAGGCTTTATATAGTATACTGTTTTTAAGGCGCAAGAAAACCCAAGGTTCTCAGCTATTTTCAGCTAAGAATTATGCAGATTCAAATTGGTTTATACATTTTGAAAATAGATTTGAGGCTTTGTGTAGCTCTGCAATATGGTGAAATTAAGAGATCTGCTTTATCTGCCGGATCTGCGAGCATATAAAAATTCCCACAGATCAGCAGATGTTTTTGTTGTATTTCAGGAAATTACCATTTCCAGACTTGCGGTTCGTTATTCCAGATCAGCAGCCTGAAATCTTCATAATGTTTCCCGTTGCCAATGGTGTGGGTATCTCGGTGCCCTTTTCCGAGTTTCAGTTTGTGCAGCATTCCGGAACATGAACCTACCCAAAGGGTTTCTTCGTTATCAGAAAGTACCATTCCGCTGATGGTGGATCCTAAAAAGTGTCTCCACAGCTGGTTTCCGTTTTTATCAAAAGCTTTGATATATCCATATGCATCGCCAAGAATGTAATAATCTTTTGTGGAAGCTCCTGCGTATACTCTCATTCCTTCATCAATGTAGATAAGATCATCACTTTCTGTGTAAGCTTCAATGGCTGCGCCTTCATACTGATCTGAATTGATGGCAATGGTAATTCCGTTGTAGAAATGGCAGGAATTGGTAATCAGCTGGCTGTCGTCTTTAGAAAACAGACAGAAATGGGGATAAGAAGACTGAGGTCCTATTGATCCTATGCTGTTCCCTTCAGCATCCAGTATTCTGTGGTCATAATTCTGATCTCCCACAACAATGTAGGTGTTATCATGGGAAAGGGTTGCATTTTCCATATCGATATCCGGTGACCAGTCTTCTTCGTCATCTTCATTGATAGGGTGGATCAGTTTCTCGCTGTTTTTTGAAACCAGGTAAATACCGTTTGAAGAAACGATCAGGACTTTGCTTCCGTCATTGAACGGGATCATTTCTGTAATACCGGAATCTATCGTTTGGTCAAATGAGAACTCCTGAATCAGTTCGCCGTCCCAGTTTTTATACAATGAAATAGTCTCATCACGGGCTATGGCGAAGATATTTCCCTGTTTAGATTTTCCTATGGCATGGATGTCTTCGTTAAGCGGAGTGATTTGATCATGATCAAGAAGGTAGGCCTGTCTCTTTTCATAGTGGGCTCCGGTTACGAAAACTATTTTTTCATTCTCAATAAAACACATCTGTTCGATACTCTGGGATTTCTCTTTCATTAAAGGAATCATGGGAGTGTGAGCAGGAGGAAACTGTTCTCTGAAACGTTCTGTGTCATTATTCAGGTTGGCAGTTTTCAATAACTCAAAAACTTCGGTTCCCAAACGGTCTCTTTTATCCTGTGGTTCTTCACCTTTCCAGTTTTCCCAGCCGTTCTTTTCGCCGAATTCTACCATTTCATTGATTGCTGTTGCATAGTGTTCTCCTTCTGAGAACCATTCTTTTTGGATTGTAGTGTTTTGCATGAAGTCGTGTATTTTGTCCTGTTTAGGGATAATATGGGTAAGATAATTATTTTATTTGAAATATACCGGGTTATCATGGCTGCCATTGATCTTTATATAACTTCCTTTCAGCAGAAGGGGATTAGTATTCCCTGTTTTTTTGGCAGTAAATTCAAGGCTTATGATGCTCAGTTTTTCACCGGATTTAAGAAGCTTTTCTTTTGGAATTGAATAACTGCCGTCTTTCCCGATATTCAAAGTGTCGGTTTTTCCCGGTGTAGCAATGGTTATATTAGGGTTTTCTTTGTCTTTTTTATCAAAAGTTTTTGAGATATAGAGTTTATTCACATCATGAAGTTCAGACCAGCGTACGGAGAAATCCTGACTGGTTGTGCTTTCGGTGGTGGTGATGCGGGAAGGATCGCTTAATTTCAAGGCCGGAATATTGCCCAAAGCGAATTTTTTACCGTTGGCCAGCTGGATTTCAACCTGATACTGCTCATTTTCCGGAGGAATATTTTCAAGCCGGTATTGATAGCTTTTGGTGTAGTAAAGCTGCTGTATGACTATATACTCCGCTTTTTTCCGGTTGACCCATATGGTAATTGAATCACTGCCGATTTTCTTATCCTTTTTATCGTATAAAGCTACCGACATGATATTGTCTGCCTGGTCTGTTAAGCTCTGATAGAGGTCGATTTCTGCTTTTATATCAGAAATATCTGTAATTTTTGAGGCAGGAACAGGTCCGGAGCAGGAGATAAGCAAGAGGATTCCTAAAAGTGGTATTAAGTATTTGGTGAAGTGCATGGCGGATTGGTTATGGGTTAGTTTTAAAATAATCTTCATTAATACTTCCTTCAAATTCATTTGAAATCATATTTTTTAATCTGTATCTGAATTTTGTTTTAAAGTTTCCTTTAATTTTAGGCTCAAAAACAGTGGCAATCTGGTTAGGTTTTAACATGATATACTGAATTCCATTTCCACAGCTATATTTTCTTATACCGGAAATTTCCTGCCAGTTATTTTCTTTATCTAAAGCTTCAAATATTAATGGGATATGATTGCCAAATCCTAGCATAATGTCCTGATATTCAAGATTGTGAATGGTTACGGGATAACCGTCATAATAGGTTGTTATCGTAGGAATTTTAATAGTAGGTTCTTTGCCTTCGATCAATCTGTCTATTTCTGCCTCTAAAACTTCCGGAGATATTTTAGTAGTATCAGTTCTGGTTATTGTTAATGGGGTAGATTGTCGGATATCTACAACTATTTTTACGTTTTTATATTCATTTTTGAATTGCTTGTGCAGTTCATCATCAGGCCGTTTATAATTATTTTTGAGAATAGGATTTTCTTTGGGATAATTATTGTAATTCAGTTCAATAGGTGATTTCAGATCTCCGATATATTGAATGTTTTTATGATAAAAGAAATAAATGTCTTCGGTTGTTTCAAGTTTCTGTTCTGAGATATTTTTATCTGAAATAATATACTCAGGATATTTTATCTGTGCAGAAAAAAAACATGAAAAGAATATAAATAGTAAGGGAAATATTTTCATCGCTTTATTATTTTGAATTAACAGGAACATATTCTTTTTCAATGTAATCATTAATGAGTTGAAATAAACGCAAATAGGATCAGCAGGCTCTTTTTCATTTTAACAGGTCTGAAAATTGAAGATTTAAGTTACAACATGTAGTATAATAACGTAAATTCGAGCCAAAATAGTTTTAAAGGTTTAATTGATAGGTCACCGCTTTGATCCTTTCTCTTCCGACTTTTCCTTCTGTAATTTTATTTTCCCACCCATTCCATAAATTCCTCAAAAACGCTCATCCATCTATCTTCTGGTTCTTCATCCGGATTTGTTGGAACCGTTTCAAATCCATGATCATATTCAGGGTAAATTTTAAAGGTTAAATTCTTTTTATGTTTTCTGATGAATTCCGACCGGATCAGCAGGGTAGACTCAATGGGAACCGCCTGATCTTTGGAACCGATAGCCGCAAAAATAGGAATGTTGATTTTTAAAAGGTTTTCCACGGCGGGTTCTGAAAATTCATGCCATCTTTTGTAGGTGTTGTTCTGCCAGAAAGTACTGATATTCGGCGAAGCTTCTATTTCTCCCAGTTTTGTATATAGGCTGTCTAATTTTTTCAATGCTGTATTTTCGTCAATTTTCCCTTCATTGGCTTCTTTTCTGATCATCAGCGCAAAATCATGATATTGTGTGCTTCCGCTTCCGGACCAGAAACCAATATGGGTTATCTTTTTATTAATGGTTCCTAATTTGGCTACAACATCACTTCCTTCCGAATGCCCAATCGTCACTATTTTTTTAGGATGTTTGATCTTTTTGCGGATCACATCTTTAATCACCTGATCATACTGCCAGGTCCTGTAGCTTAAAGATTCGTTTTCATAAAAGCATTTTGGAGCACGGTATTCTTTATTCACCGTTACAAAAGGGACACATTTTTTTGAAACCATAATAAAGGCATAATCCTTTGGCAGCTTTTCCAGATCAAACGGCATGGTGGAAACTTCAGAAACGACTCCTTTTTCTTTGGTTACGCTGAACATCGGAAAAGCACCGGAACCATGAATGAACAACAGGATTCCGGTAGTATCTGTGATTTTCTCAGGCGAATAGACATAATAGTTAATCGTATCATTCTTTTTGAATACTGAATAATGGCTGAACCGTTCATAAGAAGCTTGTGACTGTGAAAACGCCCAGAAAAAAACAAACAGAGAAAGTCCGGATACTATTTTTCTCATATGATGGATTTTTTATTTCTCTACTTTCAGATCAATATGTATGGCTGGTCCGGCAATAGTGGTTTTCATCCAGGGGCTGTAAAATTTTCTGTAATACATGCTTTTAAGTAAGGCTCCGCTTAAGTAAATCCAGCCGTCGAATCCGTTCATCACCTGCATCGATACGAAGAAATCCTGTTTATCAACCCAGATGTTTTTATCGCTTACGTCAAAAGAGAATGTGTTATCCACAATCTGATCTTTGGTCAGTTCTACGCTCAGATCCTCTGTAATGATGGATTGTCCCGGAAATTTATCGTTTTTTGAATAGACATTAAAGGTAAGCAAAATAGGTTGATCCGTTTTGATATCAACAACATTAAGGTTGATTTTCTGAAGCTTTATTTTTTTTCTGTTATTAAACAATACAGCCAATTCTTTCGACTGATCCTCTTTGGTTCTTGCCGGATTGTATCCGAACAGAATTTTTTTTGTTTTGGCGGTAGTCCCCCAGTTTTTATTGGTGTATTTTTTAGGATTGATGGCCACAGGCTGCAGCTCGGTAATTTTTTCGCGAAGGAGAATATCATGACTTTTGGCCTGAATGAAATCCTCTATTTTCTGATTAAAGTTAACATATCCGCCCATCTGAACGGTGATCATTTTGTTTTTGTCTGCATTCGTAAGATCAATGGAGTAGCTGCCTGCTTCATCTGCTATCGCGCCAAGTTTCTCTTGGTCTACGCCTATCCGGGCATAAGGGACAGGTTTGTTCTCATCAGAAAGTATTTTTCCGGCGATGATCTGTGCATTCGTATGACTTAAAATCAGTAGCAGAGCACTACTTAAAATTGTTTTCATGGGTATTGTTATATGGTTTTTGGATAATTTTTTAATCCTTAATTTATTTTTTGTGAAATTTATAAGCTTTCTATGTATTTTTCATAGCCACTTTTTTTCAACAGATCTTTGGCTGTTAGATGATAAATGTCTTTCCAGGAATCCTTGCCGTTCTTTTCCACATATTTTTCGATAATTCTGAATCCCATCCAGTAATTAATATTTCCCGGGGCATCCGGAAACAGTTTGACTTTATCGTTCTGCAATAAAGGATTTTTTCCTGAAGTATCGGCAAAGTATGCTTTTAATTGGGTGAAAAGTTCTTTTTCATGCTGAATAAACCAGTCCCACTCTTTTTTATTCAGGTGTACGGTTTCATGTTTTTCAAGTTTTCCTTCAAAGAATACATAGGTAAAATAGCAGGCAAATCCTTCATCAATGGTCTGGTTCAGGGCAGAGGCATGATCCGGATCAGCATTTCTGGATTTTTCATAAGCCATATGGTTTAATTCGTGAGGAAGGTCCACTTTAAGAACAGAAGGAATTTCTATTCCTTTATTATTAAGTTCTAAGGCAAACTGTTCGTTGTTGCATCCACCGAAAGCAATTCCCGTGATAGGGGTGAAAATTAAACTTATTTTGGCCTTAGGCTGATAAGGAACCAGCTTGTTGAATCTGACAAGCGTTTTCTTAAATGTTTTTTTCAGATCAATATTTAAAAGAATGTTGGTTTTCTCTTCAAACATCTGCCTGTTTTTCAGATACAGGCTGTTATTCCATTCAGCCATCCCCTTAGTGGTATTGAACTTTTGGGCATTTTCATCCCCGAAGATCACCGCATAGCAACTATCCCAAAGCTTTTGATGAGGTTTATAAACATTGTTGATGATTCTTGCCGAATCGTACTGACCGTTTTTATGGGCAAGCATCTGATGCTTAAATGAATTAAGGATGACAATGTTCCCTACTTTTACACTGTCTTTTACCTGTTCCAGCCTGTTGTAATTAAAATTCTGATCATAGGCTGCCCGGGTTGCACAGGAAAAAACGGCCAACAGGGATAAGATCGAAATAATGCTTTTCATTGAATTTTTATGGTTAGCTTTTTAGTTTTTTTAAGTTGGGATAATTGGTTTTAACTTTTAATCCTGTTTATGTCTCATCGTGTTCTCCGTCATTTTCAGGATAACCTGTAAATTCGGTACTGCCTTTACAGCACAGGGGATGATCCGGCCTCTGCAAAAATAGGGGAATATCGGGAGTTTGGCTATATTTCCGCATCAATATTTCTTTGAGTTCAAAAAGCTATCCCGTTTTTGCTGGTTATTTATTGGTAATATCAATCTTCAATAGCTTCAATGCCCTGTCTTTTCAGTTCTTCAAGATGGTTTTTCATTGTTTGAAGCTGTTCTTCGGAATGCCCCTGCCATTCCATAACTTCTCCTATTACTCTGAACGGATGCAGCGAACGGTAAGATTTTGTAGGATTACCCGGAAATTTTTTATCGGTAAGGTTGGGATCATCTTCAATGGGACCGGTAGGTTCAACGATATAAATTCTTTCTTTTCCCTCTCCCTGTGATAGTTCTGCGCCCCAGGTTGCTGCTTCCAGCGTAGCGGTAAGGTAAATGTATTTCGCTTTTCTGTTGGTTCCGTAGTTGGAATTGAAACCGGGTTCAATAAGATCACCTGTTTTCAGATCTGCCTTGGTTCCGTGATAATAAATAACAGGATCCTGAATGGTATCGGAATTCATTGTATTACTATTTTTATTTCTGATCTTTATAGATATTCCAGAAGTTATAATCCGTCATAGGTGCATCTGTAATACCAATATTTCTTCCCATGGTTACAATCTGTCCTCTGTGATAAGTGCCGTGGATGATGGCATGCTGAATGTATTCATATTTGGAAAAATCACACTGAAACCATTGGGATTCTATCTTCACGTTTTGGGCAAGATCTTCTTCTGAAAGCCCTTCAACATATTCCATTAATTTCCTGGAATTATCTTTGATAGCATTGAAAACTTCATCTTTGGTGACTGCCGCTGAGGTGGCTTCAAAATCAAAATCGTTGCCTTCGGAGATATGGCTCCACCAATATTCCTGAGTTTGCCAGATATGATGCAGGGTTTTAAGGATAGTCGGAAAGCTTGAAGGGGTTTCCTGATTGAGCAGTGCATCAGATTTTGTGGCCAGCCAGTCGATGTATTTATTGACTACCCAATTGTTGTACTGTACAGTGTGAGTGATTAATGTTTTAAGATTCATAAGTATTGTATTTTGTGGTTGGATTTTATTTTGGTGAAATTATTTACAGTTCAAAATGACGGTTGTGATCATAATTTTCAGGGTTTATCAATGATTTATTGCAGTAGGTTGCGGTTTCAAAATCATTAATGCTGATGGATAAAAATGAGATATCCGGAAATAATTCCGTGAGGCTGGTGATAATTTTTTGTGAAAGATCTGCTTTCTGTTCCGTACTCCGTCCTTCCATGATGTATCCGAAAATGTGGATAAAATTCTTTTTATCTCCTCCGAGCCGGTAATACTGATAGGGCTGTAATCTTACTTTGATGTCATTTACGGCAAATAATCCGGTAGATTCTGCGGTTTTGTAAACGACATTCATCATTTCATCAGGCGTTTTCAGCTGAATAATATCCTGTGAACAGTCTATAACAAAGTGAGGCATGGTGATCTGGTTAACGGGTTGAATTTCGCAGTATTATGCTTGATAAGCCTCGTCGAAATTAGTAAAAAAGATGGTATGAAAAATACAATATTGAAAAAATATTTTACAGGATGTTCTAATGGCCAGGTTCGGTTATTCCGATCATTACTCCGAAATCCCCGTCTTTTTGAATCCATTTCTTTTCAGGAAGGTAAGTTCTTGAAACAAATCCGTCAAGATATAAAGCATTCTGACAGCCCATTTCTTTAAAAAGTGAAGCAAAATCATAAAAATTAACCTCTTTTTTGGACATCGCAAAAATGATTTCCCCGTTTTCGAGAATTCCTACACCATTTCTGATGTTCAGATTTTTAGAATGCTGCTGAAAAGTAGGGTTTATTTTCCCTTTGATAAGAAGCATGGGGCCAGATTGGGTAGCATATTTAATTTCCGGGGATGGAATGAATTTTTTAGTTTCAGTAATTTCCGGTTTATTATTTTTGGTGATATAAAATACTCCATTGGGTGGAAGATAAAAGTTTCCGTTTCCTTTTGAGGTGTCTATAGGGTGGAGGGTTTTAAAATTCTCAATATAAAGGCCTTTGGGAGCATAATCGGGATCAAACATGCCTCCGTTCATGGCGAAGATTAACTTTTCATTTTGGGAAGCTGTATAATTTTCCAGATTATTGAGGCTTCTGATAATTTCATTTTTACCGTCTTTCCAATACATCCGGATGTTTTGTTTTTGAGGATCTACCTGATAGATCACAAAGTTTTCTTCATTCCCAATCTTTTCTTTACAGGAAAGCAGAATGAAGAACAGGAGAGATAGATAAAAAACGGTATTGAGTTTCATAGAAATATCGGAGGATGAAATAAAAGTTGTTGATTTATTCTGTGTCAGTTAAAAGCCATTCTCCGTTATCATATTCATAGGTTTTTGAAATGGAATTCGAATTGATCATTATTGTTACCTGTACTTTATAGCCGGGCAGATTTCTAAATTTGAAATAAAGCGTATCATAGGAATAATTTAATACTTTATTGTAGATAAAATCAGTTTGTAATACCAATTCTTTATCCTGTTTTTTTTCGGTGAGGTAAAAGAATTTTTCGTTCCCTTTGTTTACTTCCTGATCCTTCACCATACCGATTTTGAATTCTTTATACGGACTAAATTCTTTCTCCTGGTCTGCGCCAAATAATCTGTTGGAAATACTGAATCCGAAATTCTTTTCACTGGGGACAATAATTTTTTCGTTGAGAACTTTCGACAAGGAAATAAGATCATCATACGTCCAGTTCCGGCCGCTGTAAAACGGATTGGTTGTATTATATTCTTTTTCACAAATGAATTTGTCATCATCCATATTACCACATACTGTATTGCTGTAGGTAACATAGAATAATATAACCTCTCCTTTGAAATCAGAATTACTTAAATCATTAATAATGACAGACGTTAATTTTTTAAAATCAATGTTTTTTGCTTCTTTGGATAGCTGTTCAAATAAGGCTTTATTTTTTTTCTGTATTTTCTCACATTTTCTCAACTCAGCTTTTGTGGGTTCATAGCTGTTATAATAGGAAAGGGTATCTCTTTTTTTCTGGGAAAAGCAGGAGAGTGAAGTGGTGAAAAAGAGAAGGATTAAAAAGTTTTTCATAGGTTATATTGATCTTTACAGGAGGTTTGGAAGAAAATCAGGGATGAAATAATAAAAGCTGTATTTAATTTTCAAGGCAATAAAAGTTGATGTTTAATATTGGTTTTTTATTGAGTATCAATTAAGCTCCATTCTCCGTTATTATATTCATAGGTTTTTGAAATAGGTATGAAATTGATCATGACAGTTACCTGAACTTTATAATCCGGAAGGTTCTTAAATTCGAAGTAAAGTGTATCATAAGAATAATTTAATACCTTATTGTAGATAAGATCAGTTTGTAATAGCAAATTTTTATTCTTCTTTTTTTCAGAGAGATAAAAGAATTTTTGTTTTCCTGATGTACTTCTTTATCCTTCACCAGACCGGTTTTGAATTCTTTATACCGGCTTATTGCCTCTTTCATATCTTCTCCGAATAACCTGTTGGAATTACTAAATCCGAAATTTTTTTTACTGGGGACAATTATTTTTGTATTGAGAATTTTCGATAAAGAAATGAAATCATTATAGGTCCAGGATCTGTTATTATAAAATGGATCAGTGGTGTTATGCTCCATGACACAGTTAAATCTATAATCATCATCATGACCACATATGGTATTGATGTAGTTAACATAGAATAATATAACCTCTCCTTTGAAATCAGAATTTTTTAAATCATTAATAATGACAGACGTTAATTTTTTAAAATCGGTATTTTTTGCTTCTTCAGACAGCTGGTCAAATAATTCTTTATTTTTTTTCTGTTTTAGTCCGCATTCTATTAATTCATTTTTTGTTGGCTCATATCTGCGATAATAATAGGAGGCGGTATCTTTTTTCTGGGAAAAGCAGGAGAGTGAAGTGGTGAAAAAGAGAAGGATTAAAAAGTTTTTCATAGGTTATTTTTATGTTCAAAATGGATAATAAAGAGAGGTATTTCAGGTACTCATTTCAATATCATCCCAGTCGGAGTCTTTATTGATCAGCCATTCCAAAGCTTTTCTTCTTTCGTATACCAGGCCTTCATTGATCTTTGCCTGCTGCCCTTTAAGTCTTTCATCTACGCAGTACCAGTGCAATCGGTAATATAGATCCAGCATTTCGTAAATTTCATCATCGGTTTTTAAGGTTGATAGTTGGTTTATTTTTTCATTGCTGTCATTTTCTTCTAGGTTAGGAAGCATAGAGGCCATTTCATCGCTGCACCATTGGGTTTCATCAAGATGATCCACCAGTCCGGTTGTCCACATTAAAGCCCAAAGGCCTTCAAGATACCATCTCAGGGAATTGATTTCATACTCTGTTAATTCGTCATTGTCTTTTAGCAGGATTTCATGTTCCCAGTTGGAAAGATGCTGAGTCAGTCCGTTCTGATCGATCCATTTTCTGATGATGGTGATGGGAGCCTCAAATGAAATATTAATCAGGGCATTCATCACACCCATTCTGCCTTTTATTTCTTCTATGGTTCTGGTATTGGGATCTTCCAGAATGGGCAGCCAGGAATTGAATCTGTATTGCCGGCTTTCGATTAACTGGTTATTGCGTTCTCTCGTTTTAATTTTTTGTTCTTCGGTCATTGGTGATTGTTTTTAATTAAAGCTTTTCAACGATAAAGATAAGCCACAATTTTTTATACTTAAATTTTTTCAGGAACAAGCATTACTGAAATGAAGTACCAATTATTCCTATGATTCCCATAAGAAATTCCGTACCAATTTTTTTTAAAAGACTTTTGTTTTTGAGCATGATGATCGTGCTTTTCGGGGTAGAAAATTACAGAAAAAAGATATACTCTATTTTATTTTATCAGTTTTTTAACAGCCTTTTTATATTCCTGTTCAAAATTCACCGATTCACGGTCCTCAATGATGTACTTTAAATCTTTGACCTTGTCGCCGGTGATTTTATATAAGTTCAGATAATTTGTTCCTGAAACCACATAACTTTCAACCCATTGATATTTCGGATTGTATACAGGATTTTTAACGGATTCAAAATCCAGAATTTTCTTAAACGTTTTATTTCTGTTGTCGAATACATAAAGATAATAAGTCCAGTTGCTTCGTACATCTGAAATATTCTGAACAAGAAGGTCTTTTATTCCGTCACCATTAAAATCTTCAAACTGAATTTCTCCTACTTTGCTATAAACCTGATCTTTTAAGATTATTTTTTTGTTTTTATAAATCGTTAGGTTATAATGCGGTGCTTCATCATTAAAACTTTTTACACCTATTAAGGATACCACGATGTTTTCTTTCGGATAAATACTGTCTGTTTTGATCTGCTGATTATTTTGCGCCCAAAGGAAGGCAGAGAAAAATAGTAGCATAAAGACATATGCTTTCCGTGAAATTTTAATCCTGAAATTCTCCATAAACCAGTATTTCTGCAATGTTTTTAATGTCCAGATTATTTTCTCTATTCACTTTTTCCAGACGGCCGGCAAAATCTTTTAGTTCATTCTTCGCTTTTTCAACAGCGGTTTTAAGTGCCGTTCTGCTTATTCTGACTTCATCAAGAGGTACAGGAGGACAAAAGCTTTCCTGAATTTCAGAATTCACAAAATCAAAAAGAATATCATCATCTATTTGGGTAACTTTCGGTGAGGGGTGGCCGCAATAGAAATACGTATTCTCCTGATCATCAATTAAGTCCTCCCACTCTGTAATGTCGGTTAAATCAGAGCAGCACTGAGGAAACAAAATGTCCCGTCCGTTGATTTTCAGAATATAGCCGCCATAGAAAGAACGTGTCAGTTCTTCAGGGCTCTTTTCTTCATCATCCTGCTTTTCCATTTCAACTTTAAGAAGATTAAGAAGATCCTGATGAGAGATCGAATGGGGTTCATAAAGTGAAGAACCTAAGAGGTAGGCCTTCAGTGCTCCTGAAAATCCGGCAATCTGATTACAGGTGTTGTTATAATTTTCCCATTCTTTCTGGTATTCCCAATAAGGCCCGGTTTCAGGAAGTTCTGTTTCCTCATTGGATATTGAGATTTCAACAACGGGTATGAGTTCTACGATTTGTTGTTCCATAAGATTTAAATGTAAGCCGTATATTATTCAATTTTTCCTCTGAAATATCCCCCGGCCTGATAAACAGAATCATTAATATTCGATTGTATCTCTAGTTCTATTTTTCCAAAGATACTGTCGCCTTTCTTATATTCCGATTTATTTAGGATGAGTTTTTGTTTTTTGATGGAATATCTGTCCCGGTCCAGAAAATCAAAAGGTTTCATATTATCGGTGTAAGTTTCAATGGAGGAAGAAAACCAGCTGCCTATTTTCATGACCTCTATATTTAACCCGGAATATCCGTCTCCACTATTGAAATTCAGGCTGAGTCTGTTTTCTGAATTCTCATGTAGAGAAGGGTGAAAACTAAAGCCTATGGTATCATTTTTTGCTTCACGGTCAAAACTGAAGTCAGTACTGATTGCTGAAGAACCTGTATTTAAAAATCCTGGAGCAAATACTTTTTTATTGAGTTTCTTTACAGCCGTTGAATTCGACACAGAGCTTTGGTATTCAACTTTATTAAATTTTAAAAAGAAAAATGCGGTAAAGATAAAAGCCAGCGCTGTAATAAAGATTAAAAATATTTTTAAGATGTTTTTCATTTTACAGACATTAATTTCCCCAGGAGTGCAGGAAGCTTGGTTTCAGGATTGATTTCATCATTGTTCCAGTAGCTCATTACGCAGCTTACATTTTTATCCCTTACTACGGCGGCCACATAATAAACCGTCAGATTTTTTCCTCCCGACATTCCTGCTAAGACTCCTGCAACTCCTGTAAAATCATAAAGTATTTTTTTAGCTTTTACAGGAACACCTTCAAATTCAATATCCACCATTTCTTCGGACACTACTTTGCCCATTTTTTTCGATTTTGTGATGTTGAACTGATTTTCCACAGCTTCTTTTGCGTCATCCAGGGTTCTGTGAACACTCCAGTTCATTTCTCCGGCATAGGGACACTGAACGATATTGATGGAAGTCCAGTAACAGCCGTTTCCCAATTCAATTTTTCTTCCTGCGAAATTGATGGAACTGATGCTCATCGGGGAAAAATTTTCTTCAGGAACTTTCTTTTCCATGATGGCGTTCACAAGTTTTTCTTCAGTTTCCTGATCTGTTTTTCCGATTTTGATAAACCAGACCACAGTGATGGTTTTGTCCGGATTTTCTACAAAATAATAATGGTTGGTCTGGGAAAAATCTGCGGCAACCTTTTGCTGTTTTGTCACCAATAAGTTGTTGAAATTGATTTGATTGTCCTTTACTTTTGCATCAGAATCCGAGATCTGATGTTTCCGGAATACTTTTTTTAGCCCTTTTTCATCAAATGTATTGGAAAAAACTTCGCTAGTTACGCTGTATCCGTCAATATTGTACCAGATTTTTCCGTTATTTTTTAAAGCGGTAAGTCTTTCAAAGATGTTGTTTTCCTGTGAGAAACAGACAGAAAAAACAAGAATGAACAGAAGATTTACTATTTTCATGATATTGAGATTGGGTTATTAGAAAACTAAGTTAAGTAAAAAATGAGTTGAAAAATCAATATGAAAGAAGTTTTCACAGGCTTAGTATAACCGGAAATCTTCTGCAATAACAAATTGATTATTAATCATTATCATTTTGTGATGAAAGACGGTTTTTTCTCCAAATGATTTTAGTTTTACCTGATGTTTTTCGCAGACTTTTTCAATATTTTCAACCACAGAAAAGGGGGCATTCAAAAATTTTCCACTTCCGTTTTTTATATTTTGAATAAAAGTATGTACGTTTATCCCGGCATTGATTTCTATATAATCTTCCCAATTTCGCCAGCCACCTGTAGCTGTTTCAATGGTTCTTTTGATTTCTTCAATAAATACATCAGGGTTTTGTGGCTTTGAATTGATAAAAACATCCAGATTACTTTGATTATGGTTGATCAGCAGGGGATGTTCTGTATACACTTTTAGTTTTCCGGATTCTTTCTTTTTTAGAAGGGCTTCCCTTTTGTTTTTAAAATCAAAACGCAGCAATGTATTCTCTACATTAAGGATGATAAAAGTGGTTTTAAAATCTTCAATATAAACTTCTTTATTCTGCAGGTTTTCTATGGTAATTTTTGTTTCCACTAATTAAATATTTCTAGCCTTTTTTATTTGATACAATAATCCTGCAGCTAACCCTATAATTCCTCCTATATATCCGAAATTATGGATGGAACCTACATTGATAAAACTCCGGATGTTCTTAGTTCCGGTGGGAATATACCAGTCAGTATTTTCCGGTGATAAAAATAAAACGGAAAACCCATAGCCCAAAATCCCTGAAATAAATGTGATGCAGATATTGATCAGGATTGATTTTATGGTTACTTTCAGAACTTTTTCCGCATCAAGAAATAACGAGATGAAAGCATAAACTATTCCTAAAAATAATCCTACCCACCAGGTTGCCAGAAATCCGATGATCCCTACTTTTATCCTTACATTCAGATTGAGGTTTTCAAATCCGAACTGTTGGAATTTAAGAAGCGTATAATATTCGGATGAAATGGTGTATGTAATCTGATCGTGTACTATTCCGTAAACTCCTGCGGATAGAGTTGAAATGATGATGATCAGGATAAAATTGATGAATTGTTTCATTGTGATTCGGGCTTCGCTTTAAGACATTATACTTATAAAAAAATCTTTGATTTTTTCCTTAATTAATCTTAATACTTAAAAGGATCTTAATGGTTCAAAAATTTGAACATGTTCTTAAAATCCGTCAAAAATTGCGCCTATAAAATCTCCGATTCCTTCAAATATATTTCCGAATACTTCTCCAAAATCCAGCCATGAGGAATCAATATCAGCATCGGGAAGATCCGGAATTTCAGATCCACTTGATACAGATAAGCCCTGCAGCATTTCTGTTTTCATGTCAGCATAGTCACAGGTTTCCCCTATTTGTTGATGGTAGCTTGTGAAATCAGAGTGGGAAGAATATACACTCATAGCCCAGCAGGAAAAATCAAAACCTTCATTCCATTTGCTTTTTTCATGGGCTGTTTTTATCTGTTCCGGTGTATAATACTTTTTTTTACCATGTTCGTGAACAAGAATTTTTCCAATATCGGTTATGTATTCTTTTTTATTGGCCGGAGCCGTATGACAGCCTGTGCTCATTGGTTAAATAGATTTGTGTTTTTGATGATATGAGTTTCCGGGTTCCCATTTACTCATTTGAAACAAATGGTTATACAATATCTTTCCTTTTTTATTGGGTTTTGAACAGGTTAATCGTATAATCCAATAGTTTTTGATCTCCATATTCTCCATGTCCCGGAATGACAATCTTTACATCGGGATATTCTTTTTTTACTTTTTCAACGGTATTGGACCAGGCGGAAACGTTAGCGTCTCCAAGATATCCTTTACCGGCTTCAAGTTCTTTGAGCAGACAGCCTCCGAAAAGGATATGTTCTTCCGGTAAATACCCGACTACATTATCTTTGGTATGGCCTTCCCCGAAAAATTTTGCAATGGTTTTTTCATGACCTGCTTTTAAAACGACTGAACCCTTAAAACTGTTTTCAGGAACTGTAAAGTTGTTTTCTTTAGCCAGTTCAATGGTTTTGGAATAAGCGTAAGAGGGAATATGATGGTTATGAAATGCCTGTAATCCGCCCATGCTGTCATCATGAAAATGAGTGGGAACAACGGCATTAATTTTAGAATGAAGGGCTCCGTTGATCCATTTAATCAGCTCTTCTGATGTTTTATCGTTGACAGGGGTATCAAAAACAACCGCTTCATTATTATTTTTTACCACCAATCCGTTACAGGGAACATTGCCAAAATCATTGGTCTGTTTAAAAGACGTATGAATAAATGCATTCTCTGAAATTTGGGTAATGATCAGTTCGGAAGATTTATATACTTCTTTCGCTTTAAAATGGTCAGTTTTTTTAGGGCTGCAGCTTAGAATGACAAAGGAAAGCAACAGGAAGCCGATATTTTTACTATTGATTTTCATGGGGTATTCTTTTGAAAGTTCAATTCTTCTAATTTACATCATATTGTAATGTTAGCATGAAATTAAAATTGTTCTGTGCAGATTGGCGAATGATCGTATGCGGAGTATTATTGAAGCTGCAGCCTTATCCAGTTTATGATAAACAGTACAATTGTTTTTTAAGCGCTTTGTTCTGCTCCGTCCTGTATTGCGGCTTTAAGTATTTCAAGGTTGATATCTTTCAGGGCTTTAAACTTAATGCAATATCCTGTTACGTTTGCTTTACCTATTTTTTCTCCATACATTTTGGCCAGGTACGTTTTGTCGCTGATGCCTAAAATATAGACAGAGATTCCTGTTTTGTTCGCACTCATCCCAATCTGATAGAAGTCTCTGCTTTTTCCATCAGCATAGGGTATGGTGTAAAGTCCATATCCGATATTGGGATTGGATACCGTTTTATTTTCACTGTTTTTGCCATTCAGAAACCATAATTTACATTCCGGCATGAGTTCCATAACAATATGGTGCAGCTCCTGCATATCGGTACGTTTGGGTTCAGGCTGGCCGGCAATATATTCTTTGATGTGTTCCTGGATTGTCATTGTGTCTGGCAGTATTTTGACTTTTAAATTTCTTTTTTAAAATGAAAACCATGGGATTGCAGATATTCGTCGATACCGATTTCAAAAGGAAGTTCATAGCCGTTATCTGCATCATAAGTTCCATCGGAGCCGTCTGAAGATTCCAGGAACCCCAAAGTCTTAGCCCCTGTTTTTTCCTTTGCATTTTTCCAGCAGTGCATTAGGAAGTTTTGTTCAAGGTCGGTTTGGTTTTCCCAGTAATTGGCAAGTTCCAGCTCATCATCTTCATCAAGATACGCTGAATAATCAATCCTGTTTTCATCCAGGACTTTTCTGCCTAATTCCTCAATATCAATATATGTATAATCTTCAAACGAATGTTCTCTCAGATGAAGCTCTGCGATATGAGTCGTTTTATCCTGTGAATAATATTCATAATGAGGCATGGCAAATAAAAAGCTTAACGGACTTGAAGCATAGTAATACAATCCCATGACTTCAATTTTTGTGTCATCTTCCCTGAATTTATATTTTGACTGTAAAACATCTATAAAAAAATCCGTGACTGTCTTTTCTCTTGGCAGCAGGAATGTATTTCTGAAGGCTTCATCGATTTTGGCTTCTATGGTCATGCTTGTTTATTTTTTGTGATGGTAAAAATAGAAAAACAAGTGCAAAAAAAGGAATCTGTTACGGCTTAATATTAATTGGTGTTCCTATTTTTACGGACTGATACAATTCATCTATTTCTTTGTCAGTTACTGCGATGCAGCCTAATGTCCAGTCGGACCAGCGATGAAATTTTCCGATAAAGCCTCTTCCGTTTTTCAGTGCATGTATTTTAACGTCACCACCTGCCGGCTTACCAAGCTGTTTGGCCTTTTTAATATCATCTTTATTGGGATAAGAAATACCCAGGTTTTTGTGATACCCGCTGTTGGCGTTTTTTGCATTGATGAAGTATTGCCCTTCAGGTGTTTTTTTATCGCCTTCGAGTTCTTTATGTCCTACTGGCTGCCCTCCCAATGAAATTGTATAAGTCTTTACCAGCTGCCCGTTTGAGTAAGCCAATAGCTTTCTTTTGGCTTTATAAACCACGAGTTTATCAATTTGTATGTTAGGCGGAAGTTTATTTTCAGGATAAAAATAATAGAATACCAGTCCTAAAAATAGGAGGGATAGTATTAGCCCTATTGTTTTTCCTTTTATCATTGTATCTATTTTTTAATATTCATCATAGAATTTTGATCATTATATACTGATCTTATTTTTTTATGAATTCCAGAATTTTACCAAAACTTTCTAATGTTTCTGAGGGATTTACGATCAGTCCTGTTATCATCCTGGGAAGAATCCCTAAAATTTCAAGTCCTACCGCCATTATGGGTAAGATCAGATAGGCCCAGAAAGGATATTTGAATTGAGTGGTCAATCCCATAAAAATTGCTTTAAATGCTGTAATCATCCTGTCTTTATAATGCCAGAGAATTAAGAAGTCTAGTAATAAATAGTAAGAAAGACGCCAGTAAAACCCTGTCATTTTAACATAGGTGATATCAATAACCAGAATATTTAAAAGAATCGGGATGGCTATCAAGGCTCCTAAAATAGCAGTACGGTTATAAAGAAAAAGAAGTCCGGCAATGATTTGTGAGATCCCGACAAATGTTTTGAACGGTTCCTGGGCAAATAAATACCAGGAAAGCTTGAATAGTCCCAGATCCTTTACGGGGATGGCCATTTCTTCTGCTGAAATTCCAAACTGTCCTTCTGTCAATTTACTCCAGCCGTAGCCTAATAGGATCCAGGCAAGTAGAACTCTTGCGCAGAGAATAAAATAATCCCAAAGTTTTTGTTTTTTTTCTGTCATGGTTATTAATGGAGTTAATCTATGAAAATATCTATACTTTCCGAAATAATGACACCTTATTTTGTTATTTCAATAAACTCAGGGTGATTCCACAGATTTTGCAGCTGTGGGAAATTCTTAGCATCTCCTTTAAGTTCGGGCTCCAGACGGAACGTTGTTTTCAGCAGTTCCAAAGATTCATCTGTTTTTCCCTGCAGGTTTTTCATGATTCCCATCTGGTAAAAGCTCCATGAAAACTCCTGAATTTTATTTAAATTATCATAAACCCGGATAGCATCATCATATCTTCCGATTCCTTTTAAGTATAAGCCTTTGTTGTAGTGTAGCTGATATTTCGCTTCGTCATTGACTTTACTTTCAAGAATATCAAATTGCTTTAAAGCCTGTTCAACGGGTAACCTGTTGAATGTATCAATCATTAGCTGAATGGTAATATCCTCAGAATAATACTTTGGAAATAATTTTTCTACAGATTCTATCGCATGATCCGTCTGATTATTCCTTAAATAAAACTGGATAATATAAATTAAAGCATTGGGGTTTTCCGGATCTTGCTGTAAAACATCTTTAATATTGGCTATAAATTCAGATTCACTGATCTGATGTTCTCCCAATAATTCATATACTACATCAACTTTATTGTCCAGTATCTGCGGATGGGAAGGTTCAGTTTCCAGGGCCTTATTAACAAATTCCAAAGCCTTCAGATTGTCGTTTTTTAAGGAATATAATTTTCCCATATTGGCATAGGCTAAGGTTGCATTTTCATCCAGCTCAATAGCTTTTTCGAAAAGTTCCAAAGCATTGTCCAAATCTCCACGGTCCATCTGATAAGCCCCATAGGCAATATATCTGTCCACCTGATCCTGGCCTGTGTTTTCTTTGGTGTGATCAGGGTTGGGTTGAATTTTGATCTCAGTAATTTCCCCGGAATCAAGCTTATCCTGAAATTCATTCACCATCTGTGCATTCCTTTCCTGAAGTTTATTAACGATTTCATCTGCCTGGCTGGTATTCAGACCTTCCTTCAGAAGGATATCTTTTACTGTTTCGTACTGATGATGGTTCTGAAAATATACATTTTGGGCGTAGGTTATTATTTCATTCTGATACTCTTCACTTCTGAATTTAATATCATCTATTCCCGGATGGGTAGAGTGGGGCTGGTCTGTATTTCCCTCCTGAGAAATAAATTTCTTTACTTTCTCAAGAATAAAATTGACCTGTTCATCATTTAAACCTACTTTTTTCAATTCAGAAATGGCAACGTCCGGCTGTAGATTATGATCTTTCAATTTCCATAATGCCAATGCACAGATCTCGTTCTGAAATTGAACAGAATTAAATTTTGTGTTTTCAATTCCCTGCTTCTTACTTTTGAAAAAATCAAATAGTCCCATAGTCTTAGTTTTTTATTTTCTAAAGGATCAAATCTACGTGTAAAGCTCGTGTTGTGCAAATATTTAGAATGGAATGCTGTTTTGCTTTTGTGTAAAATAGCAGTTTATTATATGAAGAGACTTTGCGCAGCAAGTTTTTTATTTTGGTTTTTTGATAAGCAAAAAGTCCAAGGGCGTAACGGTAAATGGTGGTTTAAACTCAATCCAATATTGTCGGTCGTCCGCTTCACAATCATTCATAATGCGATAATCGGTAAAGTAGCCGGTTTTCATCCATGGAAGCTCTACCCATTCGTAGTGGGTAGGATGTTCCAGATGATGTTTCTCAATGTTTTCCAGCCAGGCAATGGCTTTGTCAATGTCTTTCTTTTGCTGCAATGTTTCGGGTATGCTTGCATTTTCGTTCCGCAACTGCTCTATCAGTTGAGACTGTTTTTCTTTCAGAAATTGTATTGTGAAGTTCATTATTTAATTTTTTTTCACAGAAAAAGACTGTTTCATTTCCGCAGGTTTCTGCCAGTTGCTAAATATCTGCCGGATCCACAGTGATTATTTTATGAATCTCAGAATTCACTCTTGTGATGATCCATTCTTTGTCATCGGGAGATAAATCGTTTAAAAGATTGGCATTGTTTTCATTAAAATCTGTGATTACATCTTCTAAAAATTCTTTTTTAATTTCAGAAACCCGGAGTTGGTTGTTCATATCCAGCTCACCTATTTTGGAAATTGCACTTTTTAATCGGTTTAGAGTAACATAGTTTCTCAGTTCCTCTACAATAAAAGATAAATCTTCTGTTTTAGAGGAAATATTAGGAATAAAAGACCACTTTTCGGCCTCATGAAATTTATCCTCTTCATCAAATTCCGGATTTTTCAATTTAACGACCGGTCTTGAAAAGAGACTATGATCTGTTTGGTTAAAAGGTTTTATCACAACGCCTTCAATTAAATTGTCGTGCAGCTCCGGAAGATTAAATTCTTTAGGAACGGTTGAGTTCATTCTGATGTTAAAATTCATCGCTTCATTGAATTTTCCAATGAATAACGGCTGTGCGTGAAATATTCCGAACTGCTTGAAATAGGTGACTGAGGTTTCATAATCCAGATAATATTTGGAACCAGAGCCATCGGTTTCAATTGCAATATCAAAAGCACAGAATTCAATGGCCGGGGTATAATATACTCCGGTTTGGATGGCATGCACATCTTTTACAGGACTGACTTCCGGGTGAGGATATTTACCGCCGAACAATTCACCATAAACAATATATTTCTCTGCGGTTATTTCTCTGCTTATATGTTCAAAAAGACGCAGGATGTTATCTTCCAGTTTGTTGACAACCAATTGAAAACCGAAAAAATCGTCGGCCCAGTTAAGGTATTCTTTTCTTTTGGCGAATTTTAAATGACCGTTTTCATAGATGAAACTGAAGTTAGCGCCGTGAACTTTTTCGGTCACCACCCACTTTAATTTTTCCATCTGGGAAAAATCATTCTCGTTCAACCCTAATTTTTTTAAGCTGTTGGGCATTTTTTCATACCCTGAAAATTCACTCATGATTTCATTTTTAATTAAATGGTATGGAGGTCCGGAGGTTTTCATAAAATGCTCTCGGAAATCAATACCTGTTATATGGGGTTTAGCTTTCTATCAATTGCTTGTCAAACCCTATTTTTGCATTACTGCCTTCCCAAATCACTTTAAATCCCATTGGAAGAGCTGTAAACTGGACGATTTCCGGTCTTAAAGTCATCAGCTGCCCTACAGTCATTTCTTCGAAAGACATGGTTTCTTCATTAAAGCTATCGCTCATAGCTACCCACCCGGAATCCGGGTAATCTCCTTTCCAGCGGAATAAATTGGCCTGTAGCCCTGTTTTTAGTAAAGGATCTACGGTAACGATCTCGTCAAAATCAGGAAAATTCGGTTCTACTTTTAGCTGATTACAAACGGAAAGCTGCTGCTCCAGTATATGAAGCGTGCGGCTAAGCCCTTCGCCAAATCCCTGCTGTTCCGGGATTACTTCAAGAATTTCGAAAAAGTCCTGATCTTCATGAAATAAAATACACCATGAGAAGCAGGTTATTTTTTCTCCGTTTTTAATATCCGGTTTTTCATCCTGAATAAATTCCACAAGATATTGCAGAATGGGTTTTAACTGCTCTAATGTAAGATTGTTTTTTGAAATTTTTAACTCTTTCTTAATAGAAGGTTTTAATCCTTTGGAATAATGATCATTACCCTCAGAATAAAATTCTACATCTCTGATTTTAAATGTTTTTTTTCTGCTGAAAAACCCCATGGATATTGTGTATTGGTTATTGTTATTTTTATTGCGGATTGGCTGTTGTCCTTATTTATTTTTTTAATATTTTTTTCAAAAAGAGGCCTACTTTGGATTCCGCTTTCTGTTCGTTGAAAAAAGGAAGGGGAATATTAATTTCACCTTCGTCTTTTGTCAGGGCTCTGATACCGTTATATAAACCCTCCTCAGCTTTTGAAACCGGAGGTACAGGAGCTAAGGGGTAAAACTGGTTGTGTGCATCCATTCCGACGGGGAAGTTGGTCCTTTCCAGCCAGGATGGTTCCAGCAAATCACTGATTGGCTCCTGGTGTATTTTATCATCCAGACTTTTTCTTGCTTTTTCTATAAAGTCTTCATCCCAGTTTGAGTTGATGCTCTCAAAATATTTTAAGCCTCTTGCAGGGATGTGCAGTAAAAAAATCTGAGTTTTGCCTTCAAGATGATACACATCAAGCACCTTGAAATAACTGTTGACATTGATACAGCAATGCCCAAACCTTTCATTATCCGGATTTACTTGATAGAGTTTTGCTGCTTTTGCAGAAGCTATTAAAAATCTTGTATTCAATTTCATTCCGCCGCCTCTACAGCTTACATCAAGATAATATCCGTTTCTGATAAGTTTACCCTTGGTGAATTTTTCGGCAATAGCTGGTTCTAAATCACAATCTTTATAATATAATGTAGCTCCGGGATAGGTCCAGTTGATAATTTCCTCCGAATTTTCAAAAATGCCGTTTTCTATTGCCTCCATATCTTTTATCCTGTTTTATTTATCTTTATATGCTTCTATTTTTTCTGATAATCTTTGGGCCAGATAGTCATTGCCTTCTTTTAAATGCTCATAGATCACTTTGGCTTCTTCCAGATATTTTTCTTTCTTCGCCTGTTTCCAGAAGTAGGGTGGGGCATATAGATTACAGATCCTGTCGGCCATTTTAACAGCCCAAACCTCTTTGGGCTGTGCTTTGATCCGGTTTAAGCTGTCTATCATCTGATGCTCCTTTTCAAGTTCTGTGTTTTTCGTTAAAGCAAGGACGCCTTCTTTCACCTGTGTGCCATATTCCTTTTCCAGATCTTCTGTGCTGAAGCTGGTATCTTCTATGGTATCGTGCAGAAATGCACATTTTACAGCAAGTTCTGTGTTAAAATCAGGGGTGTTTTTAGAAGCGTTCATGATTTCAAATACAACGCTGCCGATATGGTTGATGTATTCAATTTTTTCGTTTTTATGCTGCCCGCCGTAGGTTTGTCCGCTATGGAGAATGCTTACCTTCTGCCATATATCCTGTAAATCATCTATCGTAAAAGTATCGTTCATTTTTGTTTTATTTTTTATTTAATATTATTCATTAATCTGGGTTTTCAGCCAGCCTTCCAATTTTTTAAATTCCTCCGTTGAAATGTGATTTTTATAGTTAGAAATTTTACTTAATAAATCTTCATAGTCCTCTATTTCGTAATACAATTCTTTAGGATCATCTCCGTTTTCAATCATTTCATTATGCCGTGCTACCATGTCATGGGTTTCTTCAACATAAAAATCAGCTATGAGCTTTGGGGAAGAAGCATAACTGTCCAGTACATATTCCTCAAAATTATATTTCCAGCGGGCAAAATCTCTTGTAATTCTGAGCTCTAATGTTCCATTTTTAATTTCATACCGGTTGATGATAAAATCCCAGATTACATAAAATATGGAGTCTTCCAGATAGGGCGACATTTCACTGAGAAATTCATCAAAATCCTTTTCAAAGCCATACTTGGTGCCATCCTTTATGGATACGTATATCCCCGGATTCTCAAAATCAATTATTCTTTCCGCAGCATACATTGCATAATTTTTGATCTTTCCATCACTGGAATGCGTCACTTTTATGTTGGAAAAAATGATCTGCTCTTTATGATAAAGGCTTGGATCAACAGCATATTTTTCCGAAAAGATATTCTCTCTGTCTTTGCGGACCTTTAAGACGGCGCCGCAACTAATGACTTTCGGGGTAAGCTGATATACTTCGTGTAGTGTTCCCATTCTTGGATTATTAAAGTTTACTTATAAAACTGCCGTTCCATTTTATCTCAACCGAATTGAAATCTCTATTGACAGTGGTTTTTAATGATTGAAACAGCCAGATCTTCTTTGTTGAAAATATTTGAATACCAAAATCCTTTTCCCCAGGTTCCCTTTCCAAAAAATTCTTCAGGGTATTTTGAGCGTAAGAGTGATGAGGTGATGCTTTTTAATCTTGAAATTTTCTGAGTGATTGATTCTGTTGGAGAGAATGCCAGTATTTCAACTTTTGATTCATTGACGCTGAGCATTTTGATTTCAAGCCCGTCAATAATTCGGTCTCCGTTTTTCCAGCAAACCTTTTCAATATCAAGTTTTAACTGGGCCATCGATTTTTCATTGAGCAAAAGCCGTTCCTCCCGGGAACTTTTGTTGATATATCCGGCTGGCAGTTCATGGGATAAATTACAGTTTATATGATGATCCTGCAACACTGTGTAAGCATCCACAAGCTTTTGCCAGTTTCCATTTTTATCCCATACAGGATATTCCTGATACGTGGTCCAGATGATATGAAATAATTGTTTTTTGCCCATCATTGTTAGTAAATTTCCTTACCGGTATACTATTTTAGCTGTTTTAAAAACGTTGATCATATCTTTTTTCTTCTCTTCTGTAAAAGCGTCATCTCTGACTGACATAAAACAGGAGTGGAAAAAGTTTTCTCCCTGCATAAGGTACCAGACTTGTGATACTTTAGATTTGTATTCTTCATTCACAGCGTTTTGTATCGAATACATGATCCACGGTTCTTTGGCCTTTAAATCTTTCGCGATTACGTTCAATTCTGCATTTTTTGATTGGTCTTTTGCCCTTTTGTATGAATCATTCATTGCTTTGGTTAAATCGACATTTTTCATCCCTGCCATTGAAGTTAAACTGAGGTATTCGGAAGGCTTTTTTAGGGTGTCAAATGTATTCGCTACTAAAACGACATACTGATTGTTTTTATAGTTTTCATAGGTTATTTTCCATTTTTCTATGTCGGGAATTTTTACAAAAATACGTTCCTCCATCGGTTTTCTAAATCTGGAGGTTTGCAGGTGCTTCTCACTGTCTGCTGCTCCTGACTTTCCTGTTGTTTGTGCGGAGACAGAAAAACAGCTTAATAATGTGAACAATAAAATTACAGACTTCATTTTAATTTCTGGTTTTTAGTTAATCTATTTCGTGAAGGGTTCCCATTCATTCTCTGATCCCGGATTCTCTGAAATTATAAACAGGCGAAACTGTCCCAGTTGGGTCTGTTGATTATTTTACCTTCATGCTCTATCGGAAGTAAATGATCCAGATATTTTTGATCTGACATGGTGATTTCAACAACAGATTCAATGCTGTATTTTTCAATTTCTATTTCGTAAGCATCTTCCCATTCATCGGAACACATTTCCAGACCTCTGGATTCTAACGATTCCGAGACTATTGAATCGATATTTTCTTCGTTTTGTTCACTGATCATTTCAGTAGATTCAATATACTGGTGAACTACTTTTTCAAGATAATCATTATCACAGGATTGGGAGGTGCTTATCTCGGTCAGAAGAGTTCCTTTCGGAAATTCAAAAGTCTGGTGTGAACCCTGTAAACAGGCATCGTGGATAATCTGAATCATAAACACGGGTTCTGTGGGGATACTCCCATCGTTACTATGCACATTTTTGATTTTTAACGTACATTTTTTATCTTCCAATGATAATAACTGGACATTCCAAAGTGCTGACATATTTTTTTTTAAAATTAATTAGGTTAACATTTTCTGAAAAATACCTTTCGTCTGATACAAATCCCGTGTTTTATTTGATTAACCTTTTCTGCATAAACGGAAAGACTTCATTAAATTCCCAGTTTTCTATTGAAGCAGAATAATCTGTTCCTGCATAAATAGCAATATTATGATCTTTTTTACCAAAGACAGTCTGATTCCAGAACTCAAAATAATCAAAGTAAAAAACATGAGTGTGATCAGGATGATGTGGAACTTTGTTTCCCTCTGAAAATAACTGCACAGCCGGCGGAATAAGGGTCTTCATTCCTAAATCGTTCATCTCAATAGATTCATTATAGAATAAAAAATCTTTCAATTTATCTGGATCTGACAGCCGGTTATTGAAAGCTGGTTCATCAAAGTACAACCCAATTAAAGAATGAAACTCATCTTTTACCTCTTCTTCATAGGCTTCATTTTTAATCATATCGGCATAACTCAAAGTATCCGGATCTATATCAAATTCGTCCCAGTCAGTGATTTCGTATTTATCAAATTCATCCCAAACCTTCGCAGGATTGATATACCGAAATTCAAACCCATCAAAACAGTGATAGAATGATAATAATTCAGCATCAATTTCTTTATTAAACAAATGTTTGAATTGACTTTCTAACATTTGAACATTCTCTGCCGATCCCTGTGGAATATATAAGTGTGTGATGAATAGATTGGGGTTCTGGATGATGCTTTTTATTTTGTCGTAAATACGTTGTCCTAAATTTTCCAATCTGCTGCCTGGCAGTCCTTTACAGTTTTTTAGGTATTCTATCTGGCTTAATAAGTCGTTGTTATTCATGTTTTTATACTTGGTTATCTGTAATTTTTGCTAAAGTTGATCCGAATACTGTTTTCTCATCAGTTCAATGATGGGAACAAAGAGATCGATATCTTGTGTTGAGGCTCTCCAGGTGTAATCAATGTTTTTATTACGTAAACTGACACCGAATTTCCATTCAGAACCATCCAGAACGATGGCTTTTTCATTCCGGATGCTTTCAGGAAGCTTTATTTGTTCTAACCTCGACAATTCTTCTTTCAGTATTGCGGTATCTGTATCAGGAAGCATTTTTTCATCCGTGATGATTCTCAGTCTGTCCAGGTTGTAAATTCCAAGATTCCATTGGGTTAAGTTGTACGCTGTATCCCACTGCCTGAATGCCGAACGGATTGTTCCCTCTGAATTTTCAGTTAAAATTATTTTATATGGAAATCCAGCAAGGGATGGGATTCGAGAAAAATAAGCGATTATTTTTTCTCCGGGTTTTAAATCGAAGCTTTCTATTTCAGTTTCTGCCGCATTCATCAGGGCTTCCATGCTGTTTGAAATTCTTTCCATTTCTTTTATCTAATGCGTTCAGATGATATTGTTTTCAAGATCGTTTTAATATATTGCTTCAATGATCTTTCCTAATTTATCCGCGATATTACTCTTCGTCATACTGGCTATTTCCCATTTTTCGCCATCAAATTGTGAAATGGTAATAGAATGATCTTCGCCAAATTTAAACGTGTAATATAGAAATCCTTCTATTTTGTCGAGATTTACGGTCACTTCAACGTTGTATTCTGTATTGTTGAAATTTAAATTAATGATTTTATCAGGTTTCTTCATTTTTTTAATACTTTTTCTTATAGACTAACCGGGGATGTACGGTTTCAAGTTTTCCTTCCTTGATTAGCTCAGTAATTTCTTCTTCATCCCATTCGTACGGGTAGTCTAAACCTTTAGCAATACCAATCACATTCATTGTATTTAAAACGGTTGTGATCAGGTTTTCAAAAGCAGTTTCATGAGGATCGAATATATAATCTCTTATCGTGATGGTAATATATTCAATGGTCATATTATCTAATGACCGAAACTCAACGCCAATATCATAAGGGGGCAACCCTTCAAATTTTCCTTCAATTCCTCTGTAATTAAGCAGTCCTCCGGTCCTGTGATTTCTAAGCCTTTCAATGGCATTGTCTTTTTCTTCCTTTGATGCGGGATAAATGCTTTCAGACTCAAATATATAATCTTTACCATCATCAGTATCAATATCACAAAGAACAATTACATCAAAATCTCCTTCTTCAATTTCAAAATGATTCTTTGTAAAACTATTGTGTATACTGTCAAATACATCTTTCATGTCTGAAGGAGGGACGGCAATGATGATGACTTCACTTAAATGAGACATTTTTCCTGTTTTTAGGTTTTTTATTCTTTTTTATAGACTAACCGGGGGTGGACGGTTTCAAGTTTTCCTTCCTTCATCAGTTCAGTAACTTCCTGATCACTCCATTCGTACGGGTAGTCTAAACCTTTAGCAATACCAATCACATTCATTGTATTTAAAACGGTTGTAATCAGATTTTCAAAAGCAGTTTCATGAGAATCGAATACATAATTTCTTAAGCTGATGGAGATACATTCAATGGTCATATTATCTAATGACAGAAACTCAACGGCAAGATTGTAAGGAGCCAGTCCTTCAAATTTCTCATCGATTCCACTGTAATAAATCAGCCCTCCGGTTCTGTGATTTCTAAGCCTCTCAATGGCATTATCCTTTTCTTCCTTTGATTCGGGATTGATTCTTTCAGACTTAAATATATAATCCTCGCCATCATCAGTATCAATGTCGGAAAGAACAATTGCATCAAATTCTCCTGCATCAATTTCAAAATGATTCTTTGTAAAACTATTGTGCATACTGTCAAATACGTCTTTCATGTCTGAAGGAGGAACAACAATGATGATGACTTCACTTAAATGAGACATTTTTCTTGTTTTAAATATTGAGAATTTATAAATCCCGGTTTCAGAAATCTAAGACTTCAGAACGAATTTTAACGGATTTACTTTTATTGTATAAGATTAAAGCCGGGAGACTTTGTGCAGCTGAAATTAGTTGTTGCTCATGATTTACAGTTTTCGTGTTATTAGTTCTATAAGCTTAATCATTTTATGTAATTCATAAGCCGAAAGACAAATATACCGAAAACTATTAAAGAAAAATGAAAAATAGGGGATATTCTTTTGCTCTCCGAAATCTCCTGACTTCGGAGGTATATTCTTAAGTCGGAGGATGGTACAGTAAAACATAAAAAAACTGCTCCGTTTCCGGGGCAGTTATCTCAAAAATTTATTTTTCAGCCATTATTTTATCTTTTTCTTTTTGGAATTCATCTTCAGATAAAACGCCTGAGTCTTTTAATTCCTTGATTTTTTTTAACCGGTCGTATTTTGTTTCCGTATTTAGATTTTGAATTTTTTCTTTGGGCAAAAATTCTTCCGGAACGATTAATTCTCCTGATTTTATTGCATTTTCAAGATCTATTTCATAATTGATAAGGCCGCTTCCGATTTTAGCATAATAAACAAAACCATTCCGTTTGTTTCCTCTCTGCATGATTTTCTTTACTTTAAAGATCAGTCCTGAATTACTTCTTCTGAAAGAATTCGCCTGATTGGCCAGCCCCTGATATCCTGTAGTTGAAGAATAGTTGAATAGCGAAGAAGCATTGGTCCGGATAAATTTAAAATCCCCGTCATTCATGGAACCCGTCCCGATTTTTAGATCTAAACCTTCATATACTTTAAAGCCTGTTGAGGTAGTGAGCGTATCATTTTCAAATTGAGGTGCATTTTGAGAATAGGAGAATCCAAAAATCAGAAGGGTAAAAATTAATAGTTGTCTTTTCATTGTTTATTTTGATTGTTAAAAATTGAAAATCAAAAGTAAAATAAAGAAAAAGGCCTGCCTTACGGGAATCCTTAGCTGTGAGCGGGAATTATTGGCGCAAAGTTAGGAGACTTTGCGTAGCATGGGGACTATTTTTGCGTAATTCTATTGGCTGTCTTTTGTTTCATCTTCCAATGGTTGTGTGTCTCCAGACTGCTATTACATTGGTGTCTGCATGATGTTCATTGGGGTTGTTTTCTAAAAGTTGTTTTTTTATATCATATGCTTTTTCAAACTGGTCAATAAGGCCTTTGTCGTTCAGGTCTTTCGGCAGGAATGTTTCGTCAAAAAATCCACCGCAATTCGTTAAGGCACTAATATTGAAATCCTGGTCAAGCAGATCATATCCTATAAATTCAAATCCGTCGATATTTATTTTGTTGCATTCTCGGTCCGGTTCTAAAATAACTACCAGAAGATTAAATTTTTCTTTTTTGTTTAATCGTTTCAATACAAAATCAAGTGTGGTAAAAAAGCCGGTTTGATATTGTCCAATCACGTGGATGTAATTCCAGTCATCAGCATTGTCGAAGTCCGGCTCAACTAAAATTTCATTGAGCATTCCATCAAGTGAAACAAGTTCTGCCAGATGGGTCAATTTAGACCATTCAATATACTTGTTCCAGGAAATTCCGTCTTCAGAATAATTTTGATCATATGTTCCTCTTGCGGTATATAAAAATGTCATTGGTTTCTTCTGTTATGTTGCTGTGTATATTGGTTGGTATGCAAAATTGATACAATATTATTCGCATTTTTTTATTTACCTATTTTTTCAACAAGTTTGCAAAGTTCAGCATATTCTTCTCCGTTATAATGGTCTGGACTGTTTCTTGTTACCAAATGATATTTTCCATCAATTAATGCTTCAAAAATCCATTCTGAACCATCTGTTATTTTATTTGAACCATGAGTTGGAATATTCCAAAAATTAATTTTATCCATTTTTGTTATTATTTTATTCCATTCTTTCTGACTTATTTCTTTTGTTTTATGACTGGTCCTTGTTCCAGGTTCGTAACCACCTAATCCATTTGTTTTATTATAAGTTAAAATGAATTTTAATCCGACTTGTTCTATTCGATAAGAATAAGGATTTGACCAGGTTCCTAAATGCGTAAATCTTATTATGTTTAAATTTTTGTCTTTTTTGTGGGATAAGACAGGTTCTTTTAAAGTATATAAATGCCTAGAATACCACTTGTTTGTAAATTCTCTTAACGAATCATTTGGGCCGGTATTTATGGAGTCAATTTTATACTTTTTGCTGTCGAAAGAGGGAAAGTATAATTCTCCTTTATCTGTATTTTTATATTGATGTTCTGCTGAAATTGTAGTACAGCTTACCACAATAATTATAAGTAATAAGAAGTAGAGTAGTTTCTTCATAAACTTCAATTTGATACAGATTTTTATAGAATTAGTATAAAAATATTGACAGCTAAAGGAAATAGATTGTTCTTAACCTAAAATGTTATCTGCGGATATATTTAAAAATCCTGGAAATACAGCAATATCAACAGTTCCTCAGGTTTATTTTTAGAATGTGCATATTGAGGAAAGCTTAAATTTTTCATGATTATTTCTTCAATTTCTTCATCTCTGGTTCCTACTTTTTTTATGGGGACAATATGGTCAATTTTCATCTTATCATTTAAAATGACTTTATAAAACCCGATTTTGTCGGAAGGATCTCCTATTTTTAGTTTTGTAAAATCTGATTCCAGCTTATTTGTTTTATGATTCAGTCTTAAGGTCTTATCGTAGAGATTGACAAACTTTAACGTGGAAAACTGTTCCTTATATTTTTCAATGCCTGAGAATAAATTTGAATATGAATTAATTATCTCTGATTCATCACTTAAGGGATTTTGTTCTGAAGATAAATAAATTACCCGGCTGCACATGCTCGCCCAATACTCATTATTCTGGTTTTTCTTGAGGATTACGAGGTATTTTTCTCCTTTTTCAACATATAAATCGCAGCCTCCGAAAAGTAATGGTTCATCATCTGTCACATTAGCTTTTCCATAAATGTTTAAAACATCAAATTCATTTCCTTTATAAATTTTTTCAAAAGCTAAATCTGCTTTATAAGTACTTCGCTGAAAGTCTTTGGCAAGCTCTACCGTTTTATTGTTATAAGTTTTTTTAATAGAAACAATACCTACGAAATCGGCTTCCATATATTCCTGAGCAATGTTTTCAAAAATACATGAACATGCCCATGTTTTTATACTGCAAAAGATTAAAATAAATAATAATATGCTGTTTTTCATACACTGTTGTTATCGTTATCCTATCAGTTCAACCGGTTTTAAGGTAATTCTATCTGAATCCACGGTGTCTGTTTTTGTAATGATAAATGTGATTTCTTTTTTATTTTTGGTGTAAATATCTATATTGTTTAATCCGGTTTCCAGGTTGATCTGGGGTGAGTGTTCATAGAGTTTCTTTTCATCTTCATCACGGAGCTGAAGCCTTTTTTCCAGGATTGAGTCCGGAGTGAAGGTTATTTCTTTGCCCTGTTTGGTCATTATTTCCTTTAGAAATTCAAAATTATCAACGTCCTCATCAGTTAATGTATCGCTTTCGCCCCAGGCCCGGCACATTCTTGTAAACCTCCCGTGAGGAACCAGAAGAACTTTATCATCTTCATCCACATTCAAGTAATTATAGGATTCCTTGTATTTCCATTGATCGGAATCTATTTCTGCTTTATTAAAAACAAAACTCAGGTTTTTAACAGTTTCCTGTGTTGTGATGATATGAACAATGCCTTTCATCATTAATTCGGATAGCCCTTCCGGATAGGCATAATCAAATTCCTTATCGGAATAGTATTCCTTGCATTTTGTCATATTGGCGATGATTAATACACCTTCAGTGTTAAAATTTTTTATTTTCATGGACTGTCTTTTGTTTTTGTAAGATGGGGTTGGCTTTAGCTGTAAATCGGTAAAATCAAAGTTAGCTGATGTAGTTTTTTAGTAGGGCTTCCTCATCCATTTTCATTTCAGTGAGTTTTTTTATCTGATAAGCTTTTTCTGTTTTGTTGACAGATCCTGCCAGATCAATGATATTGCCGCTTTCATTTTCGTTTTTCCATGGAAATAAGGTGGTGTAAATGTCTGCAAACGATTCTTCCGGGTCCGGTTCAATATCATCAAGTTTTCTTTCAAGTAAGGCGAAAAAAACATCTAAAGCATATTCAAGATTTTCTTCATCGGGAATCATTTTTATTTCATGGTAGAGTTCCTTAAAAGCGATCCCTAAGTTTTTCAATCCTTGATAAGCGAAATGAACGGTTCCTGTTGCTGTGGAATCAACTTCCCAGTTCCTGTCAAAAAGAATTTTCCTGAAATAGGGTTTTCCCTGTTCTCCGCAAAGCGAAAAACCAAGTACAATCCCTGCATTACAGTCTGTGGATGCGAATTGATTTCCTAACTCAAAGAGCTTATCAAGTATGACATGAGGATCTTCCAGTCTGCTCACCAATGCCGGAACAAATTCAGGGAATAAATTTTTTCCATAACATTTTTCAATTTCTGTTTCAATCTCTTTTTGATATTCGGTACAGTCAAAATTTAATAGTCCCAGAACGGCAGATCTTGAAATATAATAATCGGTTTCTTCGCTGTTTCCAAAAAGATAGTCAGCTAAAATAGGTTTTATCTGTTCATATTTTAAATGGCCCAAAACTTCTAAAATTTCCGGGTCTACATTTTCAACCAGTTTATTTTGGTGGATAGATATATTGAAAATCTGTTCTGCAGTAGAATGGGTTCCCAATGCTTTAAAAACAGGCAGTAAATAAGTGTAATCAAAATCAAAAGGATGGTTTAGATACTGATTTAAAATTTCATTTACATCACTTTTGCCACCACATTTTACAATAGAATTTACCAATGAACATATAATAGCGGATTCTCTTTCTGAAGAGGGAAGTTTTAAATATTCAATGAGTTCGCGGGTTGTTTTCAGCATGTTATTAGCAGTTTTTTATAAGTTATTTAGTTTTTTCATTTCAAAATAACAATCTTCACATACTAATTTTATTTTTGCAAACTTTTCTGACTCTTCATCCCATCCATCATATTTAATTCTTATTTTTTCGCAGTCGTTACACCAGGCTTGGAAATCTTCCTCATCATCCAATTCCATCCCTTTATAAGTATCAAATGCTTCTTCAAATCCAACAGGAGTTTCCAAATTCAAATGTTGACAAACATAAGCCGGTCTTTTAAAACCATGGTTTCCACAATCCATTTTCTTCTGTTTTAGCATTTTAATCTCTGGATTGTTGTCAGCTTCAATTATTTCTGTTAAAAGCAAATAAAAATTAAGTTTTTCTGTTGATGCAATATAAACACCAATTCCTCTTAAAATTTTAAAACTTATTGCGATAAATTCATCACTATCAAATTTATCGCTTGAAAACGTTCCTTCATATAACTTTTTGAAAGAATTTTCTTGTCCAAAATCTTTGATTTTCAGTGTTTCTGATTTGTTATTTTCAGTTAAGTAATTGTTAAACCAGCTCCACATCCAGGTTTCAGATGTTAAAGAATAAGTTCCTATTGGAATATATTTAAAGAAAATTTCGTCATGATCATTGTTATACAATCTTAAAATTTGAGAGTCACTATCATAGAACCAATTCGTAAAAGAATTTATATTGTATTTATTTATAAATTCCTCTTGAATAGGAATGAGTTCGTTTAATTCAGATTGAGCAAATTCGTTGTAATCAAGCATTGTCATAAAATTACATTTATAGTTGACGGTTTTATTCTGCAGTTCTAATTTTTTGATCCTTTTCTATGATAAATTGGCTTAATAGAATTGCTATTGCCATTTAATTCACGCTCGTTATTTTTTAACGAAGATTTAATCCTTTTAATTTTGTTGTTAACTAATTGTTCTTTGAAAGTTTCATTTTCAATTCTTATTTTTTCTTTATATTTTTTTGTTCTGAATTATTTTTTTCAATACTTAGTTTTTGTTGTTTTTTTATTTTATTTTTTTGTTCTGTACTTAATTCTTCCTTTTTTGAGAAATTCGCCTCTATTAATTTTTGCAGATCATTTTGAAAGTTATCAAGTTTTCAAAACTTTGATATTTTTAAAAATAACCAACCGCCAATAAATGAATCAATTGTAAATTCAAACTTGTCATTTAATTCTAATTCATTCATTTTTTCAGAATGAAGTTTAAGGTGTTTAGATATTTTTTTTTGAATTTGCTTGCCACAAAATGGACATTTTAATATGATTTTCACTTACTGTTAGTTTTTGGAATTACAGCTAACTAAAAAAAACAATAGCGGATGAATAAGTGGTGTAATTTAGCCCTTTGTTTTATCCGTGTTTATTAAGTTTCTTTGAACGCAATTTTTTATTACTTCAGGAAGCCCGGCTTTGTTTTTTACCTTTTCATAATATTTTTTAGACTTTTTCATCAGCTTTTCATCAGAAGTTTTTATTGCGATCTGCTTCAGGCATAATGCATAACATCCATTAAAAGTATCTTCTTTTTTAAAATTGGATTCCACCTTTTCAAAATACGGAATGGCTTCTTCATATTTTTCCCGTTCCTGATTAAACAGACAGTTTATTTTTCTTATGATTAATTCATTATTTTTTATTTCAAAGAATGCCACATATCCTCTCCAGCAAGCACTAAACCCTCCTGTATTTTCCGGTTTTCGCTCAGGGAATTCGTTAAAATAATACTCTAAAATTTCATTATTCAGATAGTATTCTTTGTCCTTATAAAGTAATGCATCCCGAATTTGTTGTGTCATGACTATTGGTATATTATTTTAGTTGCTGCTTATCGTGTTATTCCAAAACGTCAGGAGATTTTACGGAACTGCATTGTTGAGTTTAGCAATACAGCTGATCATCCTTTTGATGTAAAATTTGTGTCGGATTTTTCAAATACCAATCAACAATTCTCTCTGTAATTCTGTCGTAAATGTCGTCCTCTGTGTAAGGCTTATTTTCAAAAGATAACCTATCTAAGTCGTCATTTATTTCATCTGTTATTTCTTTTTCAAAAAGATTTTTACCTGTTAATTCGCTCCTTAAAAAGTCAATGAGCAGACCGTGGCAGTTTTTATTGAAGTTTCCATTTCCATTTCTCTGGGCTTCGTCTCTTAACTTTTCAATTGCTCTCAATAATTCACCCTGTACAGTGTCTGCCTGCCCGGATTTTGGAACCAGTTTTTTCCAGATTATTTTCGCGGTTTCAAAATAATTTTTGTTATTAACAACATGGTGTATATGTTCTATGTCAATTGAAGTGTCAATTTTTATTTCTTCCTCCTGAACGGTGTCTTCTACAGGTAATGAAATATTTCCCGGGTCGTAGTGGATGGTTTTTAAAAAATCGGTAAACCTCTCTTTATTCCAGGACATTCCCATATTAATAACTCTGTCCGTAATCTTCGCACCTTTAGAAACCAGATAATCTGCACTTGGAATTGGATCGGAAAAAGTATTGGTAAATATTCTTGACAGCGGTGTCAAACCAAATCTATCTTCCTGTTCCAGGCCAGCACCTGCTTCAACCAATAGTTTGATACTTTCCAGACGCCTTTGTCCGCAAGCTTCTAAAAGGGCAGTTTCTGTTATGCTTCCCTGCACTTTTTGGTCAATGTTCTGGGTCTGTTGAATGATTATCTTTAATATTTCTATTCTTTCTAAGTAAGCCGCAATGATCAAAGGGGTCTCACCAATATCGTTGGTTGCATCAACTCCGATTTCATTCAATATTGAAATAGCTTTTTCGGGATTGAATTTTTTGCCATCATAACCAAGATGGTTTTTAAAGGTGTCAAGTTTATTTTTTGCCATAATTTTCTGTTGATGTAAGGTCTTAATATTTTAAATAAATTTAAAACATTAAGACCATTTAAGTGCTAAGAATAATTAAGGAAAAAATCAAAGATTTTTTTATAAGCATATCGTCTTAAGGTAACTCTTGACTTAATATCCTGTTTAAAATACTTCCGACCAATCCTCAAAACTAAAGTCTTCGTCTGAAAACTCAAAGCAATAATTAAAGATTTCTTTTGTATCTCTTTCCTTTACCGAGTAATCCGTTACCCGGTATTTGTGTATTGCCAACATGTTTTTTATTTAAGAATGGTTCTGTTTACGATTTGTTGAATGAAAAATAGGTTACATAAGTCCAGTATACAGATAAAGCATTGATATCTTTTTTCAATTCCTGCAGCCATAGAGAATCTTTAAAATCAAATACATTATCCGGTTTTTTCTCTAAAATATCGTCAATGTCTTTGGATATTGAGATAATTTCATGGTAAAACAATTCGTTCTGCTGCTCAATGGGAGCAATATCTCCTACCATGTCAAAAACTTCTCCTGCTTCCAGGAAAAACAGATCCAGTATTCTTTCAGGATATTTTTCGAAGAAATCTTTCGTGTCCTGTCTGATCCCGGTTATTACCTGTGTGTCGATATCTGCCTGGGTTTCGAGGTAATCTAAAAGATCATAAAATTTCTTTAATCCGTTTTTAAAATCGCCCTTGATGGCGATGGGATGTTCAAAGTTCCATATTTTAGAATTGGACATTTGAGTGTCGGAACCCAAAACTATTTTATGGAATAAAGGAATTTCATAGTTCCATTCCGATACATCACGCAGTTTGGTTAATTCTGTATTTGCGCTGAATAGATAAGATCTGTTCGCCATTAGTTATTAGTTTTTATTAAATGTTGTAATTTCCCAAATCTACGTATTGCACCAATATCCTGCAAGTTGAGGTTTATATTTCCAATATTTTCGTTTCGGTATTTTTATACCTTATTTTTAAGTCTTTAATTTCCTCTTCAAAATCGTTATAGATATCTTCAATTTCTCCGGGATAAAAATGAAGCCAGCGGCTGTGGTTTCTATACATTTCCTGTCCTTCAGCAAGTTTTTTGTTTCTTTTGGATGGGTTGGGGACTAAGATTTTGTTGATGGTTAATTTGTATGGCCTCAAAATCTCAGAGATGATATCAAAGTCCATCGTACTTAATCCGGTATTACAGATTAAAATAGGATCTTCAGAATTAATGATCTCTTTAGAAATGTATTCAAGTTTATTTAATTCAGAATCTTGTGATGAACGATAATTATATTTTTCAAGCAGTTCATAACAATTTACAATTTTAAAACCTGCAAATTCGGAAACGTTTAAATCCGGCTCAGAAATCTGTAAAGTTAAAATGACGCTGATCTTGTTTTTTGATAAGTGCTTTTTTATGAAGTTCATGTTTATTTCTGCATTTAAATATCGATTCTGGGCTGCCCTTTAAGCCATTTTAAGCGTGAAAACCGTATTTTGTTATTCAATATTGTCTAATTTAACCGGAATTAATTCAATAGGATTTTTTAGTATTTCAGATAGCGCAGGCATACTCTTTTTACGTCCGTATGCGCCTTCAAATAAATAACTTCTGTGGGAAAAGCCATAAGAGTTAATGACCAGTTTTAAATAATCGGAAAAAAGCATGGGTTGACAGTCTTCAAAAGTTACCCCGTGATCATCACCGATATACACGAAAGGGTTGTCGTTTTCAAGGTCAAAAGCGGCCATATGATAATCAGAGTAGTAATCAAAAATCTTCAGGCTTTTCCCTGATGTCAGATGAACGGCATGTTCGTGTTTGGTCCAGTCTTCAAACAGGGCCATTTTTAGATCCAGGATCTGAATGGAGCCGTACATTTCTCCACAGCTGCCTGTCATAAGGTTATAAACATTTTTGTCATCATAAAAACTCCGCTGAGTATTGATACTGCAATAGGTCCAGATCAGCTTCAGTTGTCCAAAAATTGAATAAAACTCTTTTATCGCTGCAGGAATATTCTGATTTAATTTTTTTTCAATTTTTTGAAAATCATCAGGTCCATAAGGCCGGCCCGCTGAATAGTAGGCCACCAAAATATCAGGATGTGAAAAAACAGCTCTGAACCTATCCATACAATCTTTGAAAAAGGACTTGAGATATCTGTTTTCTTCCTGTGATTCCATGAGGAGTTCCTGTTCAAACAGGATTTTAGCTTCAGGATATAATTCAAGATGTCTTGAGGCTTTATATCCAAAGTCGTTAACCTGAGTTCCGATAAGGATATAATCGTATTCTTCAGGGGTATATTTATCCCGGATAACATAGCCTCCATGAGCTTCAATATATTCTTTCACTTTTTGTTTGGAACCGAGTGAATATTTTTTAATATCTGATGGTAAAAGGAATCTTTTATCTTTAATTAATCTGTTCATGATGTTTTTAATTAGCCGCTAACGTCTTGATTTATGCACAAATATTCTGTAAATAGACATCTTTGCGTGTTCAATAGGAATTCAGTAAGCTGATGTTATTTTCTGGGACTATTTTTTATGTATTTCGATCGTTTACATTCCCCATATCAGCCCGGATAAATTTTGCAGTGTCCAGGTTTCTGGTTTTACGGTCTTATTGCTGGGCAGCGATTGTAATATCTCTTCTCTCATATCAACCCCCATAATAAAGCCAAGTTGGTTAGTGTATGCTATTTCAAGAAGGGTAAGAAAGGCCCCTGCTATTTCATTCTCGTCATGTTTCAGATTCTCCTTGTCAAGATAAAGGTATTGAAGATCTTCATAAGACATCCAATTGGTAATTCCCATTCTGTCGAAACACAAAAAATTGTTCCAATCATCAAGGTCTTCAATGATTGAATAGGCAAGCGCTTTTTCAGATACTTCAAAATTCCGGGACACTCCGCCTTTTCCAAGGCCTAAATGAGGGAAAAAATCAGCGCAGGTCTTAAAGGTATAATATTCAAAAAACTTGGAAAATTCATAATATCCTTCTAAATTATTACAAAATGCCACCTCAGTGTTTGTATTTTCTGCTTTCTGATATTCGCTGTTTATTTTGAAAGTTTCATCTAATGAATTTGATATTGAAACAATATTTTCAATAGTTTGATTGACGAGCTTTTCGAGTTCCTGTTTAGACAGATGTAAAGTGCTTCCAGTAACATGAGACTTTAAAAATTCCTGGCAATCGGCAGTTAAGTCGCCTGTTTCTCCTTTTAATGCCGGAACGATTTCTTTATAAAATTTTTTGTCATCAAATAAATGCAGTGTGCGCCAATATCCCATTCGTAGTGTTGTTTTGTGATGATTATATAATCTGATTATGCGTCAATGGTAACAGACAATTTTCTTTATGAATGGTATTCCAGAATAGGGGAGTGTATATATCCCCTACGGTATAAATTGCTGTTTTCATGTTGTATTAGTTTTTTATAATCCCAACCTAAAGATTACGATCCGGTTTTCGAAACTTCCTGACTTTGGATGATTTATTATTATGTATGCATAAAGTCAGTAGACTTTGCGCAGCAGGGGGTGAATTATTGCGGATTTGAAAGCACAAAAGTTCAACTTAAACTTAACCTTCCATTTTGCAAAACCTATGTTTTAATCTTCGTAAGGTATTCCGTTTGTTTTACAATATTCTTCTATTTCTGAATCGGTTTTAAAATATTCGTCGCAATATTTATTGAAAATTTCTAATGTGCCTCCTAAAAACTTATCTGAAGCACTTAATAACGCTTCTGTTTGCGAAATAAATTTTTCAAAATCAGGATTCAATTCGCAAAGTTTGTCAATTGTCTTGTATTCTAGATCACGATATTTTGATACAAAATGAATTTCACTCTCATAGGGATTGGACTTCAGCTCAATAATTCCAATTCCAAAAGATTGAGATAATCTTTCCATTTCTCCCAGCAAATTTTTACTAATTTCAAAAGCAACCAGATATCCATAATTTGCCCAGCTTGAATTTGAAACAGCTTGAAAGAAATACTTTTTTAATTCATAATCTGTATTTATTTCTTTTTTGATTTCATATGAGGTAATATTAAAAGCATCAGCTTTATTTACCAATTTCATTAAAGCATTTGAGTTTTTATTTTTCAGATTAACAAAGTCAATCGCAACCATATCAGGATGAACCCATTTTTGATGGTCATCTTTTGTATTCAATGATTTTTCATGAAAAATTGTTTTAGCATAAATGCCTCTACTTTTTAGGTAACTTACTAATAATTTATGAAGGTGTCTTTCGTGAAATGATTTTTTATCTTTTCTAACAACAGATTCCTTGATTTTTTCAATTGGAACATCTAAATTAATTTGATTTTCGTTTTTTGAAGAATAATATAGAAAACCATTTTTAGACTTAAATCTTTTTACACGAGTATCATTTTTTCTAATAAAATGTCCTAATTGTGCTCCAATTGTATCGGTTGGTGTTTTTGCATTGGACCAATCAACATAATTTTTAGCGTTAACTAAATCATGGACTTCAATATATGTAAATGCACCGATATTATCTTCAAGTACTTTTATTATAGCTTCTTTAATGGTCATTGGTTTTGTGTACTGTTATATCTCCAAATATACACAAGTTTTCCCTATGTTAAATAGAATATTGGACAATGCTAATAGCTCAACTCGTTCTGTATACTTCCATTGCTGCCGAACGAATCCTTTCATATGGTTATAGTGATCTTACTTGTTTACCGTTGAAGAAAGCACACTTTCATTAATATCAGCTACCTGGGTACTTTTAATTGATGATTTGAGTAGAGACGTTGTACTTCCACCAATGATGTATAATTTATTGTTATATACTTCCACTGTAGGGTATCTTCTGGGAATCATATTGGAGGATAGCTGATAGAGTTTATTGGTTGTAGTATCAAAATAGGCGAGAAAGCTTTGATTATTAAAACCACCTATAATGAAAATTTTATTACCGGATACCGCTAATGAGTGTCCGGCTATCCCAACAGGCATGGTATATTTATCGACCCAAAGATTAGTTTTGAGGTCGTAAACATTGATCAGACGGGATGGGGTACCATTAAAACCACCAATTACATAAAGTTTATCATTTACAATTTTGCCTCTTGTCTCTTTGGCTGTGGGCATATCGGGTAAGGGATTCCATGTATTTGAAGCAATGTCATAATACTGGAATTTGTTAGAAAATACAGTAGTTGCAGCTCCATTTAGCCCGCTGCCGCCAAACACATATATTTTGCCATTATAGATTGCAGAACCTGCATTTCCTGTGTAAGAGCGATTGGTAGCTCCCTTCGTTATTGTATTGGTTGCAAGGTCTACAATTTCAAGATGGCTGTTTCCCCAGCCGTTAAAAATATAAATTTTATTATCGTAAGTCTCCGAATTGGCAAATCTTCTGGGAAGCAGAGTAGAATTGAGAACACTCCATTTGTTATTGGTAATATTATATTTTTCAATAAATTTTGCATTACCACTGTCTTCCTGATACCCGTTGCTCACATAGATATTGTCATTCACAATTACACTGGTTGTGCCGCCCCTGCCTACAGACATATTGGCGAGAGTTTTAAACTGAAGTGTTTGTGCATGAACTAATATTGAACCTAAAAATGAAAGAATTAATAACTTTTTCAATGATAGTAGTATTTATTTTTATTTAAGTCTCTTTAATTGAATAGCGTGGTTTAAAGATAGGAAAAAGTTGAAGAGAATTCTTTGGTGTTATTTTTGGTATACTGCTGCCGCACGAATCCTTTAGTGCGGCTATAGTATTATAAATTAAACATTCTAATAATATAATCGTGCGGTAACGGAGATATTAAAACTTAAAAATTTATGCTTTGCGTGGGGGAGGAGAATAAAGGATTGAACATTATTTAAGTCTATTCAATGTTACTACACTTTGAAAACCTCCAATTGCTTCAAAAGCTTCATTCTGATGTTGTATGTCTGACCATCCTTTTTTAGCAAGTTCTGCTCTTACTTCTTCCTCTGACCTATCTTTTAGCAGATGATAAAATGTGAAATCAACGACTTCTGGCGGAACTCTTTCAATAACATATTTTGTAAGTACCCTAACTAATTTAAGGTAAACAAAAAGACCAGTTAACCCAAGTTGTATCACCCAAATAACGATCCAGCCAATCCATCCAGTATTTATTTTGTTTACTATAAAGCCTTGTGAAAATCTTATTTGTAAAAAATTAAAAAATCCAATTCTCTCAAGATTATTTGTATTTAGAATTATTTCATATTGAAAATATTCGTTTGAGATATAGGTTAAAAGGATCATCGCACCAAAAAGGTATTGCAACTTATTTAAATCAGTATAGTTTGAAAATCTAATTACATACTTCATTGCAAAGACAAGGGCTGTTGCCACAAGGAATTCAAATAATCCAATGAAGTAAAGTCCTTTTACCGAAAGCAATGCCACCAGAAAACTGGTTAGTAACGAAATGAATATTCCACCCATAATGGGTAATGTTATATTGGGTGTTTTTGTTGGTGTGGGTTGTGGTAAAGTTTCAGGAATTATATAATCATCCCAATTGTTTTTCCTTTCTATTTCCTTTTCAAGATCCTTAAGAGTTTGCAGGTTGAACGTTTTTAAAGTTTCCTGATAAGCATAAATAAACAGCTTAACTCTTTTAGAATTTTTTCCGTTATCCCAGATTTCGCTTCCTAAAGATTCGCTTTTTACTGATACTGCACCGTTCTTATAAGTAGCGGTAATAATTTCAGTCCAACGCTCATTCATCCAACCTGTACATTTATATTTTGCTTCTATATTGTAATCATCTTTATACACAAGATCCCAACCCAGTCTTTCAAATGTTTTTTCTGCGATGGCAATGAAAAGAATTTCGCTGACTGGTGTTCTGAATTCTTCTTTATAGGCAGGAGTAAAACCAAAGCTGTGTTTTTTGGATATTTCTTTTTCGTAGCTTTTAAAGATCTCTTCCATTTTAGTTTTCAGATGTGATTATTAGTTTAAAGTTTTATGAATAAGCAGTCAAAGATAAATCATTCTTTAATGTTCTGAAAATATTTAAAAATAGTATTAAGTTTTCGGAATCTTCTGAAGAATTTATGAAGAGTGTCAAATGCTATCTTTTTTAGATCAAACTTTTGAACTCTTTCCTTTCCAGAAGAAGGTACGCTGCATCCAGCATTTTGGTGAGATGAATGTACGGGCTTATCATATTCCTTTCCGGAAGATGGTCATAGATGCCCAGTGAGAAATAGACCATTCCGGAAATAAAATAATCAAATTCCTTGATGCTGTATTCCTTGAATGCTTTTTTAAAGACCAGCAGAGGATTTTGGTATTCTTTCTCAGAAAGCAAGCCCAGAACCAACGGAGAGACCTCTTCCAACTGGGTATTGAGAGCCCATTTCTTTTCATTCAGCATGATGAAGTAGCCTGCACGGATGAATGACCGCATCGCCTGGTGAAAATGAAAGATGACGGACGGATCTTCTTTTATCCAGCTATTTCTTTTAACAGCATAATTCATAATGTTGTTTAGCAGTTCTTTGGATGCTGCCAGGTCATTGAGCTGAAAAAACGTCTCCATCTGCTGTAAGCCGCAGTGCTTCTTCCGGCCTTTCCCCAGCCGGGATGTAAAGTCTGTTCTGGTTTTTTTCATGAGTCTGTATTTTTTTAGTGTACGATTTTACTGGCTGTAAAGGAGGAAGCCTACCTGAACTTCCTGCCCTTACAAGCCTAATGAATATGATAGAATTTGTGTCTTTCTAAAAGCCCTAAAGCCGCAATGGATTGTACACCCCATTGTACCGTATCATGATACTTTATGTGGTAAAGCAGGCTTAGAAAAAATGATTGTAGAAAAGCAGAACAGCATGAAAATAAAAACGGCATGAGACTCTACAATATCCGACTTGAGGTACTGGTATACCGTGCAACAGATAAGAGAGCCCACGCCTAGGTCGTGAGCTTCTAGCTTATCGTCTCGTTGCTTTTAAATTACCAGTTTTCAAGTCGAGATTCTAAGCAATAGCTTCTATATTTCTTTGAAGTATCGCAAAATTACTCTAATGAGTAATCTTTTCCAAATATAAGAAAAATATCTTTATATTACCGAATTCGGTAATGATAATTTATGCTAATAATTACAATTTGCACTAAACAGTGCGATTATGAACGAGTTTAAGACTGATGAAATCAAAAGAATGGTCTCAGAAAAAATAAAGGAAATAAAAGGTGAAACTCCTTATTCTAAGGTTTCTGAAAGATGTAATGTTACAGCTGCAAGAATTAGCGATGTTGCTAATAACAAGATTGATTGTCAACTCAGTACTTTCATTGAAATTGCAACCGGACTAAGAATACACCCCAAAGAATTATTTGATATTGTTTTTGATTTTGAAGAATATTATTCTGAATTGGATAAATAAAATAAGCTCTGAAGTCTTGACTTCGGAGCTTATTTTATTTTATTGGCTCAAAATCTCCCGACTTTGAGCAGCGTGGCGAGATTTGAGATTTGTTTTTATTAGAGAATAACACATTGCGCTTTGCGAAGGCGGGATGGCAATAAATTTTATTTGCACGAATCCTAGCTTTTGAAAAATGGTTGTTATGAGATTTTATTGTTTATTAAAAAATGTTTTTGTTTCTTTTATTGTTTCTAACATTTTTCTATTGAAATCTAATTCTAAATTTATAACATCTTTACACCAGTCAGGTCCAATCTTCATTAATTCTAAAAATTTTAAAAGGCATTCTTCTATTTCTTTATCCGTTGAAATATTATTATCTACTTCATTAATTAAATTGTTTAATTTCTTTTTTAAATGTTCTATATTTTCTGAATTACTCTCTGCTACTTTATCAGAGGAAATCATGATTTCCTCTATACCTAATTTCTCTCCCTTAAAGAATTTTAAAATATCATTTTCAGTTGGGTTCCAATTCATAAATTTACAATAAGAAAAATTTTCTGAAATAATTTCCTTTTCTGTTACTATGCTTGGAAATTTCGCTTGTATTCCAGAAAGCCTAAAGGCTAATACAACAGCTCGTCCAATAAGGTCAAGAGAGTGATTATCTCCATGTTCTTGAATTTCAAATAACAATCCATCTTTTTCATAAGTTACCCCATGCCTTATACCAAACTTACTTTGAGGTTTTATACCTAATTGAGTCACATTATTTAAAAAAGTTAAATGCCAAGCAGCCTTAAATACTTTATCAGCAATTTTCCTTTTGTTTCTGTCTAAATCAACATCAAACCAAGCTAAAAAACCATCCCCTGTCCATTTAATAAATGTTCCTCCAAATGAATTAACAAGATTATTAGCTGTCCAGTAAAGTCTTGGTAAGTACTCTTCAATATCGTTTACAGAATCATTTGAGTTTAAATAACTTGATGACTTTATTACATCACAAACCCAAACGATTCCCTTTTTTCTTTCAAATTTAAACTCTTTAAATGTATTCATATTAGTCTTATAAAATTATTCTTAACGGAAAAATATTGATGGCAAAAAAGTTATGGATTTTTCAATTCAGATTTTAATTTCGCATTTTGCCGATACAATGTTGTGTGGTGTTTTTTTATTTAGTATTATTTACTGACATTATAACAATTTCTTCTGGTGTAAATAATTTAAACATTGCATTATATATTTTTTGGCCATGTTTCTGAATGGCTGTTTTTAAATATTCAATAGAATAATTTATTAAATTTTCAAACCTAATTAAATCTTCATTTGAAAATGAGTGCTGTTTTAATTGTCTAAATCTCATTTGAGATTGTTCAGGACTCTTATTTTTAGGAATTAGCATATAGGCAATTCCAACTTCACTTTCAGTATCTCCACGATGAGCAATAAATTGATGTCTTAAATTCATAAGAAAATCATGGGTAGCCATTAATTCAGAATCTTTTTCGATAAAGTTTTTTGCTTCTAATTTTGGGAATTTATTTTTTGAAGCATCAGTGTAACACTTTCCATATAGCGAAATAAGAGAATATGTTAATGAAGATTTTATAATTGGATCTGGGTTCGTTTTCAAAATTCTTATATATTCAAGAGACATTTCTAAATCTTCCTTCATTGAACAGTATGCAATAAATTTTTTTGACAAAAAGCTAGGAATTACACTTATGTAATATTTATAAGCATACTCCTTCCGAGTGGTTTTAATTAATTCAATTAATCTTTGATTCTTTTTATCCATGAAGTTTTGATGAAATATCACATAACGGAAAAAGTAATGGCGATGTGCGGGCTAAAGTTGAACTTTAGTTCAATTTTTGACCAAACATAGCGAATGTTTTTTCAATACTACTAACTTACAAAAAAATACAGAATTGAAAAGCATGAATGGAATGGAAAATCTGCTTTTCAATTTTAGACTTTTCTCTATATTTTGCCAATACAATGTTAGCTGACATATTTTTGAGCAATTAGCCTAATGTCTTCCATATTGAGTTTTTCATTTTTTTTCTCAATGCCAAATTCCGATTCCAATTTGTTTATAGTCTCTGAATCAAGTTGTTCAATTTCTAAGTCAGGTAAAGTCTCATTATTTAAATCTTCATGAAGAATTGCTTCAGTGTCAATTATTTCTTCTAATGTTTCGATGTAGCTGGTGAATGGTGATCTTATATATTCTCCCCAAATTTCATTTTCATTATAATCTTTTGCTTTTCTTTTGAAATTTGTTTTAATGTTTATTCGATAAATATCGAAATTTTTTCTTCGTATTTGAGCCTGCCAAAATTCTTTGGATCCTGGTGTTGAATGTTTCTTATCAGATAGAATATTATATCCTAATTCATATATAATAAATTCGAAAAGATAAGTCAAATTACCACTTCTTTCATTTTTTGAGTAAGTTCCAGTAATTTCAAAATATTCTATTTTATGGTATGTTGTTAACTTACCATTTATTAATGACAATAAATCTAATTGTGTCCTATCTATTAATTTTATTGAAGATTTATCGTTTGATATTTTGATAACTTGAAATCTTCTAGATGAAATCGCAGTTGGAATGTAATCTGTATATAATTTTCCATAAGACTCTTGCAGAAAATAATCAATATTTATTTGCTCTGATTTTCTAACTAAAGGCATTATTTTAAAAGAGGTTGTTATAAATATGTCAGCTAACAACCAAATTTACACATTGCGTCAATATAATATATATAATTATGCTAATATTGTTTTGATTTTAGCTTTCTACTTGTCAATCATTAAATATAAAATATAAATATACTATTTCCCTACGGAAAACCATAATCCAAACAAAAAACCGCCCCACAAAAGTAGAACGGTTTATATATTAAATTGTCTCAGCGACACGCTGTTACATCATTCCCGGCATTCCACCACCCATTGGCATAGCTGGTTCTGCGCTCTTCACTTCAGTGATTACACATTCAGTTGTAAGAAGCATACCTGAAACAGAAGCTGCGTTTTCAAGGGCAACTCTTGTTACTTTGGTAGGGTCAATGATACCTGCTTCAAGCATGTTTACGTACTCGTCAGTTTTTGCGTTGTATCCGAAGTCACCAGTTCCTTCTGCTACTTTAGCAACGATTACGGAACCTTCACCTCCTGCGTTGGCAACGATTTGTCTTAATGGCTCTTCAATCGCTCTCTTAACGATTTTGATACCTGTTGTTTCGTCTGCATTAGCACCTGAAAGGTTTTCTAAAGACTTGATGGCTCTTACTAAAGCAACACCACCTCCGGCAACGATACCTTCTTCAACCGCTGCTCTTGTAGCGTGAAGGGCATCATCTACTCTGTCTTTTTTCTCTTTCATTTCCACTTCAGAAGCAGCACCTACGTAAAGTACAGCAACACCACCAGCTAACTTAGCTAATCTTTCCTGAAGTTTCTCTCTGTCGTAGTCAGAAGTTGTAGTTTCCATCTGAGCTTTGATCTGAGCTACTCTTCCTTTGATTTTAGCTTCGTCGCCACCACCGTTTACAACAGTTGTGTTGTCTTTGTCAATCGTTACTTTCTCAGCAGTACCCAGCATATCCAGAGTAATGTTCTCCATGGTGAAACCTTGCTCTTCAGAGATCACCTGACCACCTGTAAGGATCGCGATATCTTCAAGCATTGCTTTTCTTCTGTCTCCGAATCCTGGAGCTTTTACGGCAGCAATTTTAAGAGAACCTCTTAATTTGTTTACTACCAATGTAGCTAAAGCTTCCCCTTCAACTTCTTCAGAGATAATTAATAAAGACTTACCGCCTTGTGCGATTGGCTCAAGAACAGGAAGCAATTCCTTCATAGAAGAGATTTTCTTCTCAACCAAAAGGATATATGGGTTTTCAAGTTCAGCTAACATTTTTTCAGGGTTAGTCACGAAGTATGGCGACTGGTATCCTCTGTCAAACTGCATACCTTCTACAACATCTACTGTTGTATCGATACCTTTAGCTTCTTCTACAGTGATTACTCCTTCTTTACCTACTTTTCCGAAGGCTTCAGCGATTAGAGAACCGATGGTTTCGTCATTATTAGCAGAAACAGAAGCCACCTGCTTAATTTTATCTGTAGAATCTCCTACAGCCTGAGACTGTGATTTAAGGTTTTCAACAACAGCAGTTACCGCTTTGTCAATACCTCTTTTAAGATCCATTGGGTTAGCTCCGGCAGCTACGTTCTTAAGACCTTCTCTTACGATAGCCTGAGCAAGAACCGTAGCGGTAGTAGTACCGTCACCAGCAATATCATTGGTTTTGGAAGCTACTTCCTTAACCATCTGAGCCCCCATGTTTTCTACTTTATCTTCAAGTTCGATTTCTTTTGCTACAGAAACACCATCCTTCGTTACGTGTGGAGCACCGAAAGATTTTTCAATCACTACGTTTCTTCCCTTAGGACCTAAAGTTACTTTTACTGCATTAGCCAATGCATCTACACCTCTTTTTAAAGCGTCTCTTGATTCAATATCGAATTTTATTTCTTTTGCCATAATGTTAAGCTTTAAGCTTTAGGCAGTAAGCAATAAGCTTTTGCCTTGAAGCTGTTAATTATTATTTAATAATTTTTTTCTAAGTTGTATAAGTTTTTGTCTGATTAAATTCAGTTTAGGATTAAGGCTTAATAATTTTTCTTCGGTTGTAAAACCCAGATCACAAGAGAGAAGAAGTAAATATTCTGTTTCGTTTGTAGAACCAATACTTATTTCTAAAAATCTTGCAAATTCTTTATCTGTAGATCTTCCACAACCTTCGGCAATATTTGTTGGGATAGAGACGGATGCTCTTCTTATTTGAGACGTAAGACCAAAAAGTTCAGATTTTGGAAAGTTTTCAGAAGTAGTATAAATTTCTTTTACCAACTCATGAGCAATTTTCCAGATATCATATTTTTTGTAGTCTCTCATTGCCTATTGCTTATAGCCTAATGCCTACTGTATCTTATCCAATAATTCCTAGTAGATCAGCCTCTCTTACGATTAAATAATCCTTCCCGTCTAGCTTTAATTCAGAACCTGAATATTTCCCATAAAGAACTTTGTCACCTACCTGAACAGTTGTAGGCTCATCTTTTTTACCAGGACCTACTGCCACTACAGTACCTTCTTGCGGTTTTTCTTTCGCAGTGTCCGGAATAATAATACCTGAAGCTGTTTTAGTTTCTGCAGCAATCGGCTCGATAAGAACTCTGTCTGCCAATGGTTTAAAGTTTACTGACATAATATATTTATTTTTTAATTATTTCTCTCTAGTAATTCTCTAAATGTATGCCACAGGCAGGGGGTGGATGAAATGGCAGAGTTTTATTACTCAGTGTGAAAATTTGGCAGAAAAATAAAAAGCCGGAAAATTTCCGGCTGATGTTTTACATTGAATGATTCCTTAGATTAAGGACAATACTGTCCCGGCCGATCCATAAGATACATTTTCCCTGATTGTTGTAATCGCAGCAGACAATTCTTCCGCCGCCATGAATAGATTTTTGGGCTTCTTTGCTTAATGATTTTAGATTTTTCATACCATATATTTTATTGTTCTGTATTCCTGAACATTTAAAGTCAATCAGGAGCTTTGACATTTGGTGTTATGAAGTATTCCAAAGGTAAAGCTTTTTGCCCTGCATGCCGTGTACAGTATGTAGCCCCGTTCAGGTGATTGGTATCTGCTGGATTTCTGGAAAATCATTATCGCTGAATAGGTTCCATCATCATTTTTCTTCCTCCCATATCTATTTCCTGCTTCAGGACTTTTCTTGTTTCGGGATCTATGTAATAAGTGACGGTTGATGTTTTATCACTAATATCATCCGTTGTTTTTACAGCCCAGACTTTCTTTCCGTTGAGATCGGTTTTTTGTACTCCTGATATGTAGGCTTTTATGATTCCTTTTTTGGCAGCCGGGTTATAATCAAAAATAGAAAGTTCCGCGGTGTAGTTTTCTTTAAGCGGCAGATACCGGAGAAGAGAAGGATAGCTGCTGCTGTCGAAATAATTTTCCCCCGGCATATCAATAGTTTCTTTCTGTTGTGTTTTTTTGTCGAGGTAATATCCGGTGATTTTGTTTTTCCCGGATTGAAGTACCATATCTCTCATCGGATTATAAGAGGAATGATAAACCGGTTGAAAATCCGCTGTTTTTACGATCGTGGAATCTATCCAGCTTCCATTCATCTGCTTCATTTTAACAGTAGTTTTAATGAGCAGATCTGTTTTGTTGATTTTTTTTAATTCATTAATGATACTCCCGATCTCCATTTTATTTCCGGCATTTTCAGCATACCATGAAAATTCTGAAACTTCATCTTTGATCAGTTTCGGATCTATCTTGTTTTGTTTAGGAGTAAGCAGGCTTTGAGAAAATAAATTAGCACTGCTTATGATTAAAAGGAAAAGAAAATTTTTCATAATTTTTTTAATCAATAAGTAGTGCTAGGTATTGTAAAAGTTACAAAGTGCTGGCTGTTAACTTTTTCCGGCGGCCTGCATCGGGTTGGTTTTGCCGTTTGAGCCACCTCTTACAGGGCCGTCCTGCTTCTGTTTGAATAACTGGAATTTCGAAACCTGACTGTCTGTACCATTGCTGCTCCAGAAATTATTGGAAGTATCAATATCAGCAGTTTCTCTCATAGGATCAAGCTGAATTGATTTTACTTTTTTGTCGAAATAATACGTCTTCGAAACCTTCTGTTCATTATGTCTCCAGATCTGGGCAGATGATTTGTCATAGGCTTTAGTACCGTCTTCAAACGTAAATTCAAGGATGATTGGCATTACCAGTCCGCCTTTATTAACGAAATCAATCTGGTATCCGGTCATATTTTTAAACCTCTCTTTATCTTTTGTATCCAGAGCAGGAGTTGCTTCAGTTTTGGTGGTATATTCTTTGTCCTGATTTACTTTTTCCTGGCCTCTGTCATATCGATAATAGAAATCCTGTGCTTCCTTATCTTTATCTACATAGAATGAAATATTTTTATCTTCCCTGTTTCTGATCTTTGAAATATCTTCAAACTCATTCTGCAGAGGTTTTTCTACTTTATATTTTGTTTCTTTGGCCTCTTTCGGAGGGGTATTCAGATCTGGTGCAGCCATCGTTACTTTATCAATAGCAATATCTACAGGATCTGTTCCGTAGAACCATCCTCTCCAGAACCAGTCAAGGTCTTCACCGCTGGCATCTTCCATGGTACGGAAGAAATCGGCAGGTTCAGGATGTTTGAAAGCCCATCTTTTGGCATATGTTTTAAAAGCTTTGTCAAATAACTCTCTTCCCATGATTGTTTCACGAAGAATATTAAGTCCTGTAGCAGGTTTTGAATAGGCATTCGGCCCAAACTGAATAATATTTTCAGAGTTGCTCATGATAGGCTCCAGCTGGTTCTTTGGAAGCTTCATATAATCCACGATCGTCCAGGCTGGTCCTCTTTTTGACGGGAATTTATTATCCCATTTTTCTTCCGTAAGATATTCGGTAAACGTATTCAGTCCTTCATCCATCCAGCTCCATTGTCTTTCATCGGAATTGATGATCATTGGGAAAAAATTATGACCAACCTCGTGAATGATTACCCCGATCATTCCGTTTTTAGTACCCTCAGAATATGTTCCGTCTTTTTCCGTTCTCCCGAAGTTGAAACAGATCATCGGATATTCCATTCCGTTGGCCGCTTCTACAGACTGCGCAACAGGGTAGGGGTAAGGAATGGTAAATTCTGAATAGGTTTTAATCGTATGGGCAACCGCTTTGGTAGAGAATTTTCTGTACAGACCATAGGCTTCTTTCGGATAAAAACTCATCGCCATTACCTTATTATTGTTTTCAGGAATGGTTACTCTCATTCCGTCCCAGACAAATTTTCTTGAAGAAGTCCAGGCAAAATCTCTCACATCGTTAGCTTCAAATACCCAGGTTTTTCTTTGCTTTGAATGATTTTTCTCTGCTTTTTTAGCATCTTCCAGCGTTACAATTTCAATCGGTTCTGCAGCATTTTCAGCTTTGCGGTATCTGGACATCTGGTCGGAAGTCAGTACCTGCTCGTAATTCTTACATTCTCCGGTTCCGCCAACAATATGATCGGCCGGAACATTCATTGAAACTTTAAAATTTCCGAATACCAAAGCAAATTCACCTCTTCCCGTAAACTGGTGGTTTTGCCAGCCCTGGAAATCACTGTAAACACACATTCTTGGGTACCATTGGGTCATGGTATAAAGATCATTGCCGTCTTCCTTAAAGTTTTCATAGCCTCCACGGCCACCCATCTGGATACGGTTCGGTATATTGTAGTTCCAGTCTATTTTGAAGACAATTTTTTCACCCTTCTTTAAAACCTTCGGAAGATCAATACGCATCATCGTTTTGTTGACTGTATATTTCAACGGGCTTCCGGAAGCGTCTGTTATTCTTTCAATATTAACACCATAACCGTTGTCTTTTTCCGGAAGTTCGGTTACTTTCAACTGGTTGTCATTCATTGATGAAGGAAGGGTAGAGGAGGTTGGGTAACCTGCATTTTTTACTGTAGACTGTTCATTTTCGTCCAGCTGAAGCCAAAGATAGTCCAGATCATCCGGAGAATTGTTGTAATAGGTAATTGTTTCAGATCCTTTCAGGTTTCTTTTATCCTCATCAAGGTAAGCCGTGATATTATAATCTGCCCTGTTCTGCCAGTATCCATGACCCGGTGCTCCCGAGGCAGTTCTGTAAATATTAGGCGTAGGAAGAATAGTTCCCAGCTGCTCAAACTTATTTCCATGGTTGCTTCCCGGATTATTTAGGATATTCTGTGCGGTGATTCCTGTATACGTAAATACAGCAAATGAAAGGACGGCTGCTTTTAGCTTCATGACCGAAATGATTTAAGGATGATCAAAGATAATAATATTTAAATGAGAAATTGAAAGCTTAAAAAGGAATTCTTTCTAAAGTCATCTTCAATGAGAGCGCAAATACTCCGGAGGATACAAAAAGAATCCAGTCTTTTTTATTGACCTTAAAAATATGGAGAAGCATAAAAAGAACAACCAGAATTGCAGCCACAATAACAATCTGTCCCAGTTCCAGACCAATATTAAAACCTAATAAAGGAACCGCAATGCTCTGGCTTTTGACAATCATTACTCTTGCTGTGTTGGCGAATCCCATACCGTGAACAAGCCCGAAGATCAAAGCAAGATAATAATTAGCACGCATCAGGGTCTGTTTCTGGTTTTTCATGATGATATTATCCAGGGAAGTAAGGACAATCGTGAGCGGGATCAGGAATTCTACCCATGCAGAAGGAAATCTGAAGACATCCAGAATGCTTAAAGCAAGGGTAATGGAATGTCCGACTGTAAATGCAGTCACAAGGATCAGAATTTTTTTCCAGTCACTATAGGAATATACGGCAATCAAAGCCAGAACAAATAACTGGTGATCCAGAGCATCCAATGAAATGATATGCTCCCAGCCAAGGTTTAAATAGAATAGAAAATCCTGCATCATAACGTAAAAATATAATGCGTACGAAAATAATGATTAATTTCGGAACAAATTTTAAATGTCCGGATTTATGAAGATTTTATGGCTGTTTCTGCTTCCCATTGTATTCCTGTTTTCTTTTACAAAAGCGAAGCATCCTTATCATGTAGGTTCAGTTGAGATCAATTATAATGTAAAATCAAAGACTTTTGAGATTACAGGACGGTTTTTTCTGGATGACCTGGAAAACGGACTCAGCAAAAAATATGGAGGCGCTTTCCATTTTAATGATGAAAAATATAAAACAAAACTCAATGAAGCCTTGCAGAAATATTGCGCAGAGTATTTCAAATTAAAAGGAGACGGGAAATTTCTGAAAATAAATTATGTTGGCTATGAAGAAGACAGTGAATCCGTAAACGTTTATATGGAGTCTGAAACAGTCACCGTTCCCAAAAAAGTAGAAGCTGCGGTAAGTTTTCTTTATAACTTATTTGATGATCAGATCAATATTGTACACATCATCATACAAGGGAAAAGAGAGAGTGAAAAACTAACGTATCCTAACCGTTATCTCTACCGCCAGTTTTAATCAGATGTTAATTTTTTATTTCTGTAAAGGTCTTCTTCAGGTATTTTATGTCTTTTTGAGTTATTAATGAAATATTAAATCACTAAATATTGATTAATAATTTTAAATGGATTTTATTTTCGAAAATGAATTATTGAATTATTTATATTTTTTCATGCATTTTGTTGATTAATTATATGTTATAAATTGTTTTTGATTTATTAATTTATATAATATTTGTTTTTTGTTTAAAAAAAGCTATATTTGTTTATGCCTAGTTGGAGATTTCTGAATCTTGTTTCATGAGGTCATACAATCTGAAAAATGATAATTGACTAATAAAAAAACAACGGGGTGAGAAGGAGTAAGGAAAACAGAAGAGTTCTGTAAAAAAAACATTCTTTACTGCGATTTTTTTAATAACATAAAACCGCTTAGATTAAGTAGGGATAAAAACTTATGGATGAGGTTCATAGACCTGTAAAAGGTGGTTGAGACAAAATAAAAAACATCAAACGCAAAATAAAACCACAGATTAAGAAAAAATTTAGTTCGAAGAGTTAAATAAGGTAAAAAAGTTCCCGTTTTACCGGATTTAAGGTCGAAGATTCTAATAAACACAATCATTTAAAACACTTACTTGCAGGTAGGTGTTTTTTTATTCATGATCCATTTGAAGTTGTGTATTGATCTCTTTGGTATGATCAAGCAGATCAGGAAAAAAATCGTTATAACATTGCTGAAGAAAAGATTTGTTTTCCAGGAAAGCTTCAAAAACAGGAATGTCTTTTTCCAGATATCGGGCTTTATTCAAAACGTTGCGGATGCTGAATTTAATTCCCCAGTCTTCACGGTAGTTATAAAGCCAGTCATCTTCCTCCATCTTTTCCAGCATTTTTTTAAAATTTTCAGGGAGCCATTGCTCATGCTCATGAAGAACTTTATATACGTTTAAGGAATGAGCTTTCCAGCCTTCCAAAGAATGTAATGTAAGATCATTGGCGACAAAATAATCCATGGCAACATCCACAAAAGCTCCGGCATACAGCCTCACCAAAGGAGAAAATGCTTTTTTTGCCTCATGAATGGCAGGGTGGGAGTCTGTGAAAGTGTCTATTGCCCGGTGCAGGGTAATACCGTCCTGGATTTCCTTCGGAAAAGAAAACCGGTCCCTGTTCCGGATAAAATCTTCCAGAAACTGTCCTACAATTTGTCCGTCTGAAAAGGTGAGAAAAGAATGCGCTAAATAATTCATAATCGAATATAAAAATTTTTAAACAATAACCTGCTGTCTGCAAAAGTTTCCACCCAAACACCCTTTCCTGTTTCATTATATTGAAAATTGATTTCATTCAAACGAATGTTTTTCGGGGAAATTAAGACAAGATGAAGTTCGTGATCATGGATAAAACTCCGGAACTGAACAGGAAACGAAAAGTTGTTCTGTATCTGAAGGTCTTTATAGCCATAAACTACAGTACAATCGGACCCCAATGGGGTAAAACGTTCATGTTCCTTATAAATATCAACCGAATGTGGATATCGTTCCACAATTTTTAACCCGGACTGAAGGGCTGCATAATAAAGAATAGAGGAAAATTGACAGATTCCGCCTCCTATTCCGCTAGAAATATTATTCCGGATAAGATTTCGTCCTTCTTTAAAATTATTTTCCGAAGTAGGTTTTCCAATCAGCTTCCAGAAAGATAATACTTCGTTTGGACGAATCACAAGATTATTAATTTTTTCGCTGACTACTTTTAAGTTGTGAATCTTATTTTCAATAAATTCTCCTTTTTTGATGCTTTGTCGGAATTCATTTTTGTAGAATCCAATGTCTTCCTGCCGGTATTCTTTCACATACTGATGCCTGGTCCGTTGTTCATGAATGTACCGCTGCAGTAATTTTATCTGCAGCTTCCAATGATCAGGAATTATTTTTTTTAGCAGCCGTTTCATATTTTTTCAAGTACAGTGATATGGTAGGAAGCCCATCGTTTCAGAAAAGTCCGGCAGAGCAGAATATCAATGGGAAGGAAAAACTTTCTTATGCTTTTTGGAATCCGATGGACAGGGAAAAGTAAAATGCCTGTCGTGCTTTTGATTTTCCAGTCGTCTTTTACCAACTGTGAAATTTCCGGAGGGGTAAAACTGTTGCCTGCATGCCAGTCTTGCTGAGGCGAAACTGTTTTTTTTCTGGCTTTTGTAGGATAATCAAAGATCAGAATACTGTTGTTATTTAATTTTCTCCTGCATTCATCAAGGAATTTCCCGGTTTCATCTTTCGTCTGATGCATGATCACATGAAAGCAGAATATACAGTCAAATGAAGTGTCAAAAGGGATTTTTGAGATTTCTCCTGCTGAAATTATTTTATCAGGATGTTTCTCTTTGGCAATACTGAGCATGGATTCACTGAAATCGGTGCCGTGCGTTGCAAAATCAAGAAGCCTGCCCGTTCCGCAGCCCAGATCCAATATTTTGGAATATTTTGTATGACGGAAAAATGAATTTAAAAATACCTTCTCCTGCCGGTCAATATAGTTCCCGTAAGAATTCCCGAAACGGTTTTCATCGTAGGTATCTGCGAGGTTATTGTAATATTCCCGGATATTGGTTTTCATGATTTTAAATTCTTTTGTGAAAATAACTAATCCGGAGCATTTTATCAACCTTATTTCAGATTATTTGAAGGTCAGGATTTAGGCTGGGAATCTGCATGATGTTTTCTGAATTCAGACGGTGTCATATCAGTCATCTTTTTAAAAATTGTATTAAAAGCAGTCTTTGAATTGAAGCCTGATTCAAAAGCAATTCCTAATATAGACCATTTCTGGCTGGAGTCATCAATAAGCATCTTCTTAGCGTGCTGTACCCTGTATTTATTAACAAAATAAAAGAAATTTTCATGAAAGCCGTTATTGAGCAGATAGGAAAGCTGATGGGCATTGATCTGAACCATATCGGAGAGTTTCAGTAAATTGAGATCACCGTCCAGATAAGGCTTTTCTGTTTCCATTAAAACAGTTAACCGCTGTTTCAACATCTCAAATTCATGCTCAGAAATTAACTTTTTTCTTGTTGTTTCTTCCTCCTCACTCTCCATTTCAATAGAGAGCAGTTCTTCACGCTGGCTTTTATTTACAGGATAAATCTCTTTTTGACGGAGAACGTAATACAGCGTGCTGTACACAATAAATAAAAAAAGCAGATCCATCACCACATGCTGATGCATTTTATAGATAAAAGCATTGAACAGCTCATAGCCAACCGTTATAATGATGGTTATAAAAAGAAGAAAACTCAGCTTGATCAGCCACTGCAGGTCAATGGGTTCCGTATCAGCTGAAATGGTTTCAATTCTTTTCTGATGCTTCCTGATCCTGAAGTAAATAAGGGCAATATAAGGAAGATTATGAGCGATATTGATAAATAATACGATATGATAAATGACCGGATGTCCTTCTGAACAGAATAATAATATCCAGCAGATCAAAGGAACGATCAGGCACACCAGATCAGCTATCTTAAATCTATAATCCGGATTAATAAAAAATATAACACTGAAAAACAAAAAGATAGGCGTAAATATCTGTATGGAATACACGAAAAATGAAAACCAGGTCTCTGGCGTAATTCCGCAGATATGCAAAACATCCAATACCCAATAGCTGGACCATAATAAAAGAAACAGCCCGAAGAATAAGTTGGCCTTTCTGTTGACTTTCATAGGATTGATCAGCAATGTAAATGAAAGCAGGGTCAGACCGCCATAAAGCAGGACAAGGACAAACTTCTGAATATTTTCGAGCAGCATATTTATCGGATATTAGAAGAGCCTTTCGTGGAAATCTTCAATTTTACTTACTTCCTCTATTTTGATTCCGAATTTTCTTTTCGGAATTTTGTTGAGGTTGGATACAAAAATCTTTTCGTAGCCTAATTTTTCTGCTTCCGTGATTCTTTGTTCGGCTTGAGCAATAGGACGAATTTCACCACTTAATCCGATTTCTCCCGCAAAACAATAATGTTCAGAAATAGCAATATCTTCATTGGACGAAAGGATGGAAGCTACCACAGCAAGATCTAATGCAGGATCATCTGTTTTGATTCCTCCGGTTATATTTAAAAATACATCTTTTGCCCCCAATTGAAACCCTGCACGCTTTTCAAGAACAGCCAGAAGCATATTCAGTCTTTTAGCATCAAATCCGGTGGAACTTCTTTGCGGAGTACCATAGACTGCCGTACTTACCAGAGCCTGAATTTCCAGCAGCATCGGCCGGTTTCCTTCTAAAGTTACAGCAACAGAATTTCCGGACAGCTCTTCAAATTTTTTGGTAATAAGAATCTCCGAAGGATTTTTGATTTCCTTCAATCCCTGGGAAACCATTTCATAAATTCCGATTTCAGCAGTAGACCCAAAACGGTTTTTATTGGCTCTCAGCAGTCTGAAAAGATGGTTTCTGTCACCATCGAAATTCAAAACAACATCTACCATATGCTCCAGTACTTTTGGCCCGGCAATCTGGCCGTCTTTGGTGATATGGCCTACCAGGAAAACGGGAGTATTGTTTTCCTTGGCAAATTTAATGATCTCATTGGAGCATTCCCGGATCTGGGAAACAGTGCCCGGCGAACTTTCTATTAATTGCGACTGAAGAGTTTGAATAGAGTCAATAATCATAAAATCCGGTTCCAGCTTTTTAGCTTCGTGAAGGATCTTTTCAAGGGATGTTTCTGTAAAAAGAAAACAGTTCGGGTTCTGAAGATCCGTTAACCTGTCTGCTCTCATTTTGATCTGGGAAGCACTTTCCTCTCCCGAAACATAGAAAATTTTCTTCTTCATTTTCAAGGCCAGCTGCAAAAGAAGCGTAGATTTACCGATTCCCGGTTCACCTCCGATCAGAGTTACTGAACCTAAGACAATTCCGCCGCCCAGAACACGGTTCAGTTCCTCGGAGGGGGTTTTTATTCTCGGTTCTTCACTGGTTTCAACCTCAATGATGTTGATGACGTGTTGTTTTGATTTTGAGAAAGGCGGAGTTTTAGATGACGTTTTTTCAACGACTTCTTCCACCAGGGTATTCCATTGCCCGCAGTTTTTACACTGCCCCATCCATTGGGAATATTGGGTTCCGCAGTTTTGACAGAAATATGCTGTTTTCAGTTTTGCCATACTGCGAAGTTAAAGAAAATGAATTTTGATTTTGAAATTTTAATTAATTTTCAGCAATGAAAAATATCTTACTGAAAAGCATTCTTATTTTAGGAATTATGACCTTTCTGAACGCAGGGCTGGTTGGGGAATCGGTGAAGCTGATAGGAATGCCGCCTTCAAGTCACACGTTACACGGTTTTGCCGTATTTGTAGGAGGCCTCATCATCAGTGGAATAAGCTTTGCAACCATCCTGATCTTTAAAAGAAGCTACGATGCCATTTGGAAAGTGGCTGTTCTGTTTGAAATTCTTTATCTGGTGATGCTGTTGTGGTCTCAGGTAAATCCATTGGCCTATTTTACTCAACATACTGATGATAGTCTTATTGACCTGCTGTTGTATGTGAATTCAATCATTGTATTTCTTGTCATCCTTCTTTTTGATTTTGTTTTTTCTAAAATAAATTCAACAAAAATTAAAAAATAACATAGATCAAGCAGAAGATTTCTATTATATCTTATCTTTACTCAATAAAATTAATGTAAAATTATAATTATAATGAAAAAAGTATTTTTATCCTTCGTATTTACGTTGTTAAGCATTGTGGGATTTGCCCAGAACGGATGGGTAGTGGACCCAATGCACTCTTCTGTTAATTTCAATATCAAGCATATGGGAATCAGTTTTGTGCAGGGACGTTTTGATAAATTTAGTGGGAAAATAACCACAGAGGGAGCCAACCTGGATAACGCTTCTTTCAATTTTGCGGTAGAGGTGAATTCCATTAATACTGGTGTGGAAATGAGAGACACCCATCTTAAGAGCAAGGATTTTTTTGATGGTGAAATGTATCCGGAAATGGTTTTCTACAGTTCTTCTATTGCTAAGGATAAAAACGGATATATCTTAAAAGGAAAACTGAGAATTAAAGAAGTAATAAAAGATATCAGTGTTCCGGTAACATTTGGAGGGATCACCAAAAACCAGAAAGGAAAAGAAATTATGGGAATCCAGTCTAAATTTACCATTAACCGTCTTGACTATGACATCAAATATGATCCTACAGGAGCAGGTGTTGCCAAAGATGTAGACGTAAACGTATATTTTGAGCTGGTGAAACAGTAATTCATACAACTTATTAATAAAAAGGTTTTTCAGATAACTGGAAAACCTTTTTTATTGAAGATTTATTCAGTGAAGGATCTGTTATAACCCAAACATCTGTGAGGTTTAAATTAAAACAGTAAGCCTTATGAAGATGAAGTGCTGTTTTACGTTAAACAGTCTTATCAAAAAATCTATCAGATTTTTCTTAACAAAACTTAATTCTTTATAGCCCTTAATGGTTCATGAGCATTTTGGATAGACGCAATAGACGCAAGGATTTAAACCATCATAATGCTTTTAAGTCGCAAGAAAACCAAAGGTTTTCAGCTATTTCTGATATCAAATAAAATCAGCGGGGCTATAAACGTTAACAAAAATCTTTTCTAAAAACCTTTTAATGTAGGCTGTAGAATTATTCAATAGAGGTGGACTTTAGTCCACCCAAATAAAAAGAAACAATCCGCTGGCTTTAGCCAAAACCTATACAGCAAATTTTCAAAACCTGCTCAATCTGCCAGATTCGCGAGAAAAATAAAAAAATTATTTAGGGCTATTCAAGTTATTAAATTCAGGAATATTTTCATTGATCAATGGTTCTGCAAAGATTCAAAAATTAACTTTACCGGAGGAAACCGTAAAGATTCCAAAATCATCAATCAGCATATTCTCTTTCCGTACCCCATTATAAACCATAACTCTGTCGAGCTCCTTTTGCGAACGCCTTCTCATGATCCAGTCTTTATTCTGATGATTGTTCAGAACATAAGCAATCATTTTCAGCTGCGGATGCCACGGCTGTCCCGTGTAAACAACAAAAGAATTCTTTTCAGAAATGGAGACCGCTCCACGGATTGCTCTGGAAGCTGCTTCATTATCACCAAAAAGTTCTAGGATCCCGGAAATAATGGTGATATTCGGTTCAAAATCCAGTTGGTGATACGTTTCAGGATCAAAGCAGTCAAAATTGGTAAAACGGATGTTCTGATAGTTTTTTTCACGAATTACTTTTTCACCGATCTCAATATTGCTTTTTACAAATTCATTGATCACGATTTCAGCATCGGGATATTTTTCTTTGATATCGAATAAATAATTTCCTGTTCCGCCGGCAATGTCAAGAATTTTGATCTTTCTGCCTTCCTGTTTCAGAGACTTGATGTTCTGTTCCAAAAGCTGAATCAGGTGCTGTTTTCTGATACGGATCCCTTTCCAGCCGATGGCATTGAGGTAATTCTTATCCATCATTTTACCAAAACCGAATTTTCCGTCCGGCTGATTCTGGTAAACATAATCCAGTGAAGCTCCGGAATCAAAACCGTATTTCAGACCGATGGCCATCCCATTGCTTATTTTTCCGATTTTTCCCAGAGACATTTTCTGAAGCTTAAAATTCAGGTTATTGCCTACATTATTTTTAAGATCTTCATATTCTTTTAATGAAAACGGATCGGGAGAAAGAGAGGCTGATTTTTGAGTTTTACTAAAAGATTTTTCCGCAAAATCTGCGATCTTATCATAAACTTTTTCTTTTCCGGTGTCAAATAAAATACCATGGAAGAATCCGGGCAGGACTTCATAATGTTTCAGGTCCGTATCCAGGCGGTCATGGAAGATTTTCTGATCTTTATTGAATACCACATGATCTTTTTCTGCAGCTAAAATCAAGGTTGGAGTATCGATGGCTGCAGCATCGTCTACAAGGCGCTTTCCGGCTTTGGCCAGGTCAATAAGAAGTTCTGCATCTATAGATCTTGAGATCAGCGGATCTGTATCGTAGGCATTTTGCTGAACGGGATCGTGGGTTAGCATTTTAGATTTCACATAGCTTTTAATGATCAGTCCTTTTTTCAGTTTGGTTCCCAGTGTAATCATTTCATTAGCCAAAGGAACAATAAGATTAATTCTGAAAGCTGGGGCCAGAAGAGCCATTCCTGCAATAGCCGGTGCAAAATCATGGGCCCAGGCTGAAGCAACAACCCCGCCGATACTGTTGGCGACAACAAATATATCAGAGATATTGATACCATATTCTGATATGATAAATTTGGAAAATGAATCCAGATCCCTCACGTAATCCATAAAAACAGATGAGGTTTTGGTTTCTGTATGGCCGTGCCCGCGAAGATCGAAGGCAAAAATATTGTATTTTGAAAATTGTGGAGCCTGTGCAATATCATTCAGCCTTTCTGAATGCTCGTGTCCCCGGTGGATCATAATGATGCTTTTCTGGCCGGGCTGATAATTCCATTCCCGGTAGAAAATAGGACTGTTATCAAAACTTTTAAAATGTCCGTTGTTCATAATTTAATTTTTTTTCAGAAACTCCTGAAGATAAGGATGAATGATAGCATTCTTATTCAGGGATTTCATTGTGGTTATTGCTTCCTCTAAAGGTAAAGATAAAATATTTTTCATTACCAGAATTCCTACCATCGAACTTCTGGTAAAGCCCATGGTACAGTGGATGAGGATTTGCCCGCCTTCAGGAAGTTTTTTATAATGTTCTGTGATTTCTGCAATTAATGTTTTGGTCTGTTCAATGTCAGGGATCCCAATATCCAGAAATGGAGCAGAATGATAGTCAGGTAATACTTTCAATTTAGAAATTTCTTCCATTTCTGCTGACAGATCGTAGATTATAGTGTGATTGCTGGTCGTAAAACAAGAAAGATCTTTATGATCTGGTCTTGATGAAATATAAATACCCGGAGCAATCAGTAAGGGCTTTTTGTTTTTTCGGAAAAACCTCCATAATACCCAGTATATCATAAGGTATGGAGCGTAAAAAACTTTTCTCCACAAAGAAATAATTCCATTTTTATCTTTTAAAAAGCGGACAGTATTTTTTTGATAATGATAACCTATTACAATTGACATAATAGCAGGCCAAAGTATCAGCAATCCTGTAGCACCAGAGTTTTTGTAGAGTATGAATGCTGCTGAAGCCATGATCCATCCCGACAGAAAATAAAAATTGGCGATTTGGAAGTTCCGGTATCGAAAATCATTTTTACGATAGGGAAAGAGGATAAAACTGAAATGAGCAAGAACTGATCCTGATAGGATATCAATAAAATGATGCTGATATGTGGTAAGGGTAGAAAGTCCAAGCAAGAGGAGCCACAGCATAAAAAAAGTGCGCAGTTTTTTTACGTTTCTGAGAACCGGCCAAAAAATAAACGCATAGGCAATATGCAATGATGGTGCCTGATTAAACGGAGAATCAAAGATTTCTAAAAACCGGAAAGGGTAGCCCAGTAAGAAATGATCTGTTGGAGGTTTTTCCAGAGAAAATTTCAATGGGAACAATAGGAAGCAAATCCCAGCCATAATGGTTACAAAAAGTATTCTGTAGGTGAGAGCTGTAAGCTGTTCCTTATTTTTACAAAGAAAAAATACCAGGACGAAAAATAATCCACTGGTCATGTAAGGAATGATTGTCCATGGCAGGAACGGAATATATTTTTCAAAATCAAAAACAAATGAAGGAATTGCTTCCTGCTTTGAAAGATGCAAGGCTGTATAATTGTATACTACTGTAAAAACAATGGCACAAAGTATAAAAGCCGAAAATTTTTGCTCTATTTTCAGTCGTTTTTCATCCATTTGGCTTTCCTGAACATGATTAGATTAAGGAACGAAGAAGGGAGAACGGATAAGGATTTCATCATCCATTTCATTTTTGAAGGAAAAATAATGAAATTTACTTTGCGTTCTATCGCTTGGGTAATTACGGAAACGGCAGTATTAACATCTGTGAGAAAAGGTTTTTTGCTCAAATCATGATGATTGAGCTGTCTTAATTTTTCAGTGTCCACATAGCCGGGCGCAATAGTCGTTACAGAAATTCCAAAAGGTTTCAAGGCTCTTCTGTAGGCATCCGCAACCTGAATCACCGAACGTTTTGTTTTGGTATAAAGACTTGAATTTTCATAATTCAATATCCCTGAAACAGAGGCAATAACCGCAATACTACCTTTGTTTTGCCCCTTCATCATTCTTCTTGCTGCTTCAAAACCATTCACCGTTCCCAGAATGTTGGTTTGCAGCATTGCTTCTGCTTCTTCATAGGAAATTCTTCCGGCAACATCTTCTGCATAGCTTCCTGCACAGTTGATGAAAATATCAAGATTATGGTTATCCACAAGAAACAGTTCCAATGTGGATAAAATTGAATTTAAATCACAAACATCTGCCTGAAATGATTTTAAACTCTCATCATTATTATTTTCAGGTATTTTGGACAGATCTCTTCCGCAAACCCCTACATAGTGGCCTTTTGAAAGGTAATGACTTGCCAGCGCATAGCCTATACCGGAAGTTCCGCCTGCAATAAAAATGTTCATAAGCCTTTTGTGATGTTCAATATTACGTAAAAATAAATTTTATCTGCCAAACCAACGAATTTTAATAAGTTTTGGTAAATGTAAGAGTGTAAATTTTTATATAACCAGATATAATAAGCCTTATCAGATAAATAAATGGATAAGGTTTTTCTTAAACGCAAAGTGCCAATTTATAGGCAATATGATTTTAAGTGAGCAAAGAGTAGAGTCAATAGAGTTGATTCGATGAAGCGAGCGTTTTAACCATTAGCTTCATCAGCGATAAAGTCGCATTTCTTTGCTCTCTAAAATCAGCGGTATAAATAGAAATCTTTGCGTGAATTTTATTGTTTCTGGCTCGCAAAAAAATAAAATTTTCAACAGTTTTAGCCAAAATATAAAAGAGAAACCCTATTTACCTTCTCATGCTTTTCATCGTCTGGTCAAAACCATACTGCCATTGCTTTTCCATGTCTTCCTTAAACTGCTGATGCGTTTGTGGAAAAGAAAATCCAATTTCAAATTTACTCCAGTTGATGTTTTTCTTCAGATAATGTCCTTTCAGGCTCTCTTTGATGGTAAGGGTATCAATTTGAAAATCAGGATGCATGCTTTGGACTTCTGAAAGACGTTTATTTCCGCTCAATCCAAAAACGGAACGTACTAATGCTTCTTCCGCTAGGGTATACGATTGTTTTTTTTCCGTGATTACAATATTAGCGAGATGTCTGGCCAGTTCAACCGGAATAAGATCAACAGCTCCTCCGGCAAAATATTTTCCCTGAAGAAAAGCTGGAGCTACATAAAACATATCGGAAACGGAGATTCTCACACTTTCAAGGAGAGAAACATCTGTTTTTACCAGAGGAAGTTCTGTAATTGTACTGTTTTTAAAATTAGATGAATTAATGATTATCTGTTCGGGAATGATTTTATCGGCGGTTTCTGTATCGGTGAAAATTATTTTTTGATACAGTTTTCTGTTATTTCGGGGTTGCCCGGTTTCTTCCGGAGTAAAAAGAATTTCTGAGCCGATGATTAAAGTCGGGATTTCTTTTGAGAATGAAATGTTTTTTAAGGTGGGGAAATTTGTAGATAGATCCTGATGCATTTCAACAAGATACCGGTTGAAAACATCTTCAATATAAGGGGCGTTCCTTGTGTCTAGTATTTTTTTCAGCGTAAAAAGTCCGATTTTTGAAAGTTTTTTATGCTGTGTTAAAACGGTATTGGTTACAAACCGGAAATATTCCTCTGATTTCAGATAGTTCTTTCGGGAAAGATGATCAGGAAAAGCATTAATAACCGCAGTTGCAAAAGCTCCTCCGCATGTGGCGATCAGAACATCGGGTTTCATATCCAGTTCTTCCAGTGCAGCATACATTCCGAGGTAGATCATCATTCTTGTTCCGCCTCCTGAGAATATCAAAGCTTTTTCAAATTTTCCATTCATGGCTTAACTTTTTAGGAGAATGGGAAGGATCCAGAAAAAAAGAGGAGCATTGAAGATCAGGCTGTCCATCCTGTCCAAAAGTCCGCCGTGCCCGGGAAGAAGCGTTCCGGTATCTTTTACGCCTGCTTTTCTTTTCAGATAAGACATCAGAACATCACCAAAGAATCCGGAAATTCCAAGAATCAGACCTAATATTGTGTTGATGAAAAAATCTGTTTTCAGAATAAAAAATCCAAGAATATTGCTTAATATAATGGTAAGAAATACCCCTCCTATAAAACCTTCCAATGTCTTGTTGGGACTGATTTTAGGAGTAATCTTATGTTTTCCGAAGAATTTCCCCATCAGATATTGAAAGACATCATTCAGTTCTGTAACAACCACTAAAAAGATAATAGAATTGAACCCTGAACTCATTTTTCGAATGAATAATAAATGCGGAAAAACAAAAAGACATATTAAAAGAGCCATAAATACTCCTGAGATTTGTACAGCAGACTTTTTTAACAAAATAAAATAGAGTAAAATGATAAAAGCCAAAGCAGTGCTGTACAAAAGATAATCGTTGATATTAAAAAAGTAAAGCAGGATAAATTGAGAAATACCTAAAAATACAGATGTTGATAAACGCTGTGATTCAATTTTAAAAAGTCCCAGAAACTCAAAAAAACACTGAAAACCAATCCATGAAACGAAAATTTTCATGGCTGTAGGATGTGATATTCCGAGGGTAAAAACAGCGATGATATACCCCCATGTCTTTACTCTCAAAGGAACATCTGCAAATTTATTTTCTTCAGGCTTCATGCAGTGATTTCTTTAAACGGGTATAAGTGCTGATGAGGAGAAGGGCTATAATCAACCCGAAGATATAAACAGATAACCCTGAAATATCAACGCTAAAGAAAATCAGAAGTCCATATAATCCTAAAATAAGGGCACGATCACTTTTCCCCATCGGCCCGTCGTAACGGCGCTCTTTTCCGACTACTTTTCCTATCAGCCCTGCAAATTCATTGATAACACTTAAAATAATAAAAACAATGATTAAGTATAGACTTTCCGGCTGAAATTTAATCAACGGGAAAAATATAATGACGTCTGAAACAATATCACCTACTTCATTCAGAACTTCACCCAGTTTGCTGGTCTGGTTGAATTTCCGGGCCATCATTCCGTCTAATGCATTCAGTGCCATTCTTATTAAAAGTCCGATTGGAAGACTTAGGAAAAACCATTTTGAAATGTCAGCATTCCAGAACAGAATTCCGATCACTACAGATAACAGGACAGAGCTGATGGTAATCTGGTTGGCTGTAATCTTGTTTTTATGTAAAAATAACAGAACCGGAGTGAGCAGCTGCTGAAATCTGGGTTTGAGTTTATATACCGAAATCATGGTTGTTATGGCTTTTTGTCATTTGCTGAGATCAAATATAGATAAATTTTTTAATCAGTATTCATAATGATTGAAAGGGGGATTTTCAATTTTCAAAATGTAAAAAATTGCTTTGTATTTCTTTTTCCCCTAACTTTGCACAAACCTAATCTAATGAGTAAAAAGAATACAAAATACATCTTTGTGACAGGAGGTGTAACTTCATCTTTGGGAAAAGGAATCGTGTCTGCTTCTCTGGGACTTCTACTAAAATCACGCGGTTTTAATGTAACGATCCAAAAACTAGATCCTTATATCAACATCGACCCAGGAACACTGAATCCTTATGAACACGGAGAATGCTATGTAACCGAAGATGGTGCGGAGACGGATCTGGATTTAGGTCACTACGAGCGTTATCTTGATGCTCCTACTTCCCAAAACAACAACGTTACCACAGGGAAAATCTATCAGACTGTAATTGAAAAAGAAAGAAAAGGAGACTTCCTTGGAAAAACAGTTCAGGTAATTCCTCATATCACGAATGAGATCAAGCGCAGAATCAAGATCCTTTCAAAACAGAACTACGATATCATCATTACAGAGATCGGAGGAACTGTAGGAGATATTGAGTCTCTTCCTTACATTGAAACCGTTCGCCAGCTGAAATGGGAATTGGGTGAAAGCAATTCTATGGTAATCCATTTGACATTGCTTCCTTACCTGGCTTCAAGCGGTGAATTGAAAACAAAACCTTCACAGCATTCCGTTCGTCAGTTGATGGAAAGCGGAATTATGGCAGATGTTTTAGTTTGCAGAACAGAACATAAAATACCAAAAGATCAGAGATCGAAACTGGCCCAATTCTGTAATGTTCCTTTGGAGAACGTGATTGAATGTAAAGATATGGAAACCATCTATGAGGTTCCGATGTATCTTCAGAAGCAGAACTTTGATGATGTAGTATTGAAAGAGCTGGATCTGAAAAGCGATAAAGATGCAGATCTTAAAGACTGGAAAAATTTCCTTAAAAAATTCCAGAATCCTAAGAAAACAGTAGAAATTGCCCTGGTAGGAAAATATGTTTCTTTACAGGACTCCTATATTTCTATTGCTGAGGCATTTAAACATGCCGGTGCGGATCTTGAAACTGAAGTAAAAGTAAGATGGGTATACAGCGGTGATATTACAGAAGATAACATTAAGGAAACTCTGAAAGGGGTAAATGGTGTTCTTATAGCTCCGGGATTCGGAGACAGAGGAATTGAAGGAAAAATTCTTACGGCGAAATACGCCAGAGAAAATAAAATTCCGATGCTTGGAATCTGTTTAGGAATGCAGATCATGACTGTTGAATTTGCCAGAAATGTTCTTGGACATACCAAAGCCAATTCTGTAGAATTTGATACTGCAACTCCTGATCCTGTAATTTCATTGATGGAAGAGCAGAAAAATGTAATAGACAAAGGAGGAACAATGCGTCTGGGAGCATGGAAATGTGCTTTGAAAAACGGTTCTAAATTATCTGAAATCTACGGAAACAAAAATATTTCCGAAAGACACCGTCACCGTTATGAATTCAACAGTGACTATCTTCAGGAATTTGAAAAGAACGGTTTCCTGGCAACAGGTACGAATCCTGAAACCGGATTGGTAGAAGCCCTTGAGCTGCCTGAACACCCTTTCTATGTAGGAGTGCAGTACCACCCGGAATACAAAAGTACGGTAGCAACACCGCATCCTTTATTCAGAGCTTTCATCAAAGCTTGTGAAAAAAAATAAAGAAGTAAGGTAATTTTTTATCATAAACGTCTACATATAAACTCAGGCTGATTATTCTCAGCTTGAGTTTATTATATAGTAACGCAGTAAAGCATAGAGTTTTGATAAAAAAACAGTATTTTTGTCAGCTCAAAAAAGTAATATTATTATTACGGATTAAAGTTTAAAATTTTTAATAAAAATAAAATGCAACAAAACAACGGAATCGATAAAAGTCAAATGATTAGTTTCGCGGTTTTATGCCTGATTCTCTTCGGTGCGATGTTCTATTTCCAGAACAAACAGTCGAAAGAAGAGCAGTTGAAAGCCCAACAGCAGAAAACTGAACAGGTGAAAAATGCCGTAAAACAGAATCAGGCCAGCAATATCAATCCAAATGTCACTCCGAACGCAATTCAGACAGCAGCTCTGTCCAATAAAGAATTGAATGTTGAATTCTCAAGTCTGGGAGGGCAGGTTTCTAAAGTACAGCTTTCGGAATATAAAGCATACGATCATAAAACAGATAAAGCAGATCTTCCGCTTTACCTGATCAATAAAAATAATTCAAACTACGGTTTCCAGTTTAAGGATAAAACGGGAAAAGTTATCAATACTAAAGATTTAGTTTTCTCTCCTGCGGTAAATGGTAATGCTGTAACAATGACAGCTAATTATAACGGAGCTGTTATTCAGTTCGTTTATACGCTGCTTCCAAAATATACTCTGGATTTTAAAGTAAGAACACAAGGCCTCGCTAATGTTACCGCTGACAATAAAGCAGATTTCATCTGGGATTACAGTGTAAGAAATTTAGAAAAGGGTAGAGCTCAGGAGCAGTCTCACTCGGAATTCTCCTATGCTTTCAATAATTATAAAGACTATGATTATGATGGAAGAACAACCATGGAAGAAGAAAAAGAAACCCTTAACTGGATTGGAGTAAAACAGCAGTTCTTCTCTTCTGTAATTGAAGCTAAAAATGGTTTTACACACAGTAAAGGAAACCAGGAAAATATTGAAGAGGGGGAATACCTGAAGAAATTGAATTTTGAAGGATTTGTTCAAATGACAGGCAGTGAACTGAATCAGGATTTTACCTGGTACTTCATGCCATTGGATTTACCGCTATTGAAATCTTACGACAAAAACTTCGACGAAATTCTTCCTTTGGGATGGTCTTTCATTGGCTGGATGAACCGAGGATTCTTTATGCCGATGTACAATATTATCGCAGAATGGGGATTAACAGCGGGTTGGGTAATCTTCTTAATGACTATTATTGTAAAGCTGATCCTTTCACCAATCATGTATAAGCAGCACAAATTAAGTGCGATGATGAAAGTGATCCGTCCCGAAATTGATGAGGTAAATGCAAAGCTGAAAGATGCAGATCCAATGAAGAAGCAGCAGGCTACGATGGAAATCTACAGAAAAGCAGGCGTAAATCAGATGGCAGGATGTCTTCCGGCATTGGTGCAGATCCCTATTTTCTATGCCTTATTCCGTTTCTTCCCGAACTTTATCGATCTGAGAGGACAAGGATTCTGGTTTGCAAAAGACCTTACCGCTTATGATGATTTGATTAAGCTTCCGTTTAAAATTCCATTCCTTGGAGATCATTTAAGTGTTTTCGCATTGGCGTGTACAGTGGTGATTCTTATCTATACGGTAATGACTTCTGGAAATATGCAGCAGCCTCAACAGGAAGGAATGCCAAACATGAAAGTATTAATGTATATCTTCCCGATTACATTCCTGTTCTTCTTAAATACATCAGCATCCGGTCTTTCATGGTATTATTTTGTATCGAATGCCATTAACATCCTGATCATTCTGGTAATTAAATACTGGATTCTGGATGAGAAGAAAATTCATGCACAGATTCAGGCTAATAAAGAAAAGCCTAAGACTGAAGGAAAATTCCAGAAGAGAATGCGTGAGATGATGGAAAAGGCTCAGGAGCAGCAAAAAGCTCAGGAGCAGCAGAGAAATAAAAAGAAATAATCTATATAAAAAAGAGAAGCAAAATCTGCTTCTCTTTTTTTTTGTTTATAAATGGACCTCCAGTTTAAATGGAGGTCCGTTTTTGTTTTAATCGTACTTCAATCTGAAAGACTGACGGTGGTATTTTGTTGTGCCGTGTTTGATAAGAGCTTGTTGGTGGGCTTTAGTAGCATAACCGAAATTGGTTTTCCAGCCGTATTCAGGATGTTCCTCGTGAAGCTCTATCATCAGCTTATCTCTATAGTTCTTTGCTAAGATAGAGGCCGCCGCAATAGATAAAACTTTTGAATCTCCTTTAATGATGCATTGATGAGGAATATAATTGTATGGATGAAATTTATTTCCATCAACAAGGATCAGTTCAGGGGTTATGGTTAATTGATCCAAAGCTCGGTGCATAGCATGGATGCTCGCATTAAGGATGTTGTGTTCATCAATGAATGAAGGAGGAAGTTCAGCAATAGCGTAGCTTTTCACGTTATCTTTTATATAGCTGTCCAGATCCATTCTTGTTTTAAACGTAAGTTTTTTCGAATCATTAACGAGGTCCTGCTTAAAGCTGTCATCCAGAATAACGGCTGCTGCAACAACAGGTCCGCTTAGGCATCCCCTTCCTACTTCATCACACCCTGCCTCAATATAGAGGTCTGTCCATTTTTGCAATAATTCCATGAATAGTATTTGTATAGAATGCATGTAAAAGTAATGAAATTATAAATTCTATAAAAATGCAGGTTGTATTTTCGAATTGGTGATTTATAGATATAATGTTTCATTTTGGGTGAATAATTGTAATGTTGATAAATATTGAGTTTTTTAAGTATTTAACGTATTGTTTTTTTTATTGATAAATCATAAATGTATTTTAATTTTATTATGTATAATTATATTAAATTAAAACTTTTTAACTTAAAATTTTTTCTTTTTAAGAAACTTTTACATATTTGTAAATCATAAAAATAATTAACTAACTATGAAGAAATTAACTACAAGTGTTTTAGTTATAGTTCTGACTTCATCTTTTGCAGTAGCCAATGCACAAAATACTGAACAAGGTGATACGTTGAGAACTACCGAGATCCGGGAAGTAGTTGTAACAGGAGCATTAGGTATCAAGAAAAGACAGGATGCTGTTACCTCTTCCAATCAGGTAGTGAATGCTGCTGAAATTACTCAGGCGAATAACCCAAATGCGGTTCAGGCTCTTACGGGAAAAGTTTCGGGCTTGCAGATTAACACAACCAATAACTCTGTTAACTCTACGGCAAGAGTAGTTTTAAGAGGTCCAAGATCAATTTCCGGAAATAACCAGGCGTTGGTTGTCATTGATGGTGTAATTTCCACAATGGGGATTTTCCAAAATCTTCCTCCTGAAATTATTGAGAATATTAACGTGATCAAAGGAATGCAGGGAGCAGCTCTATATGGAGAAAAAGGAAGTAACGGGGTTTTGGTTGTAACCACCAAGAGAGGGTCAAGGTCAGAAAAATTACAAATTTCATTAACGAACTCTGTAGATTTTTCTTCAGTGTACAAATTACCTATTTTCCAGAAACTATATGGACAAGGATGGCCTGGAGATGCATTTGATACTACAGAATACGGAGGAACAACATGGACCCCTTATGAGAACTCTGCCTGGGGACCTGCTTATAATTCTGCACTGGGAGGCCAGGATTTGGTGGTTGGCTTACCTCAAGCAGATAATCAGTTTCTTAGAACAACATTTTCGCCAAAGAAAAACCATGTAGGCAATTTCTTTAAAACAGGAGTATTGTTCCAAAATGGAGTTTCTGTTTCTGCGGGAGGGTCCGATTCTTATGTGTTTTTATCAGCCAACAGAACACAAAATGATTTCGTAGTTGAGAATGATAATCTTAAAAGAAATAACTTTATTTTAAAAGCGGGGAAAAGATTAGGCAAATTCAGAATTGATGGGAATGTTAACTATTTAGATTTAAGTACTTCTGAAACTTCAGGGGGGTTATATGATCAGTTATTACAGACGCCTACCAATGTAGATATCAGACAGTTCAGATATTCTCTGCCGGATGCAGGACACTCAATGTATATTACAAACCCTTATTGGACCATCGATAATGAAAGGTATAACAATAAGAGCAGGATGTTCACCGGATTGATTAATCTTGAATATAATTTAAATAAAAATATCTCCTTTACTTATGCCGGAACTATAGCGTCAGGATCTTCTATTGCTGAAAGCCACCTGAATGCATTTGCCTATGACAGAGTATATGAAGGTACTGGAACATATTTAGATGGGCACTCTCCAAGTGATGGAACTTTTGCCAGAGAGCCAATAGTATCTAGCTATTATAAGTCGGTAGGTTCTTCATTTAGGTATTATGGAGACTTAATGGCTAATTTTGACTACGAGCTTACGGATGATATCAATATGAAGCTTAATGTAGGACACAATATCCAGGATAATACAACATCTTCTACACAGGTAGGGGGAACAAATCTTAAAATTCCGGGATGGTATCATATCAATAATGTCCTTAATCCGGATCCTTTCTATAAACTGGATAATGGTAAAACCCAAGTGAGATCTTATGCCTGGTTTGCTAACCTAGACCTTGCTTACAAGGATTATTTATTTTTAAACACTACATTCAGGTATGAAAAAAGTTCCCTGATCAGTTTAAATCCTAGAGATTTTGATGGAAATCAATTACCTTTTACCAATAAAGGATTTGCTTATTATTCCGTGGGAGGATCTTTTATTCCTACAAAAGCATTTGCAAGCTTAAAAGGGAAGATATTGAACTATGCAAAAGTAACAGTGTCATTGAGTAGAGTTGGAAATGTACAGACTATTCCTGTTTATGGTCTGGACCGTGTTGGTGCTTTCCCAACGGGATATCCTTTTGGGAATTTATCTTCATCACTGCCAACAACTTCATTCTATGCTCCCGATATCGAGCCTGAATTCTATAATTCTAAAGAGGCCGGGTTGCAGTTAGGGTTCTTAAATGATCGTATTACTTTTGAAGGATCAGTCTTTAGAAATGATACCAGCAATATGATTACTTCTGTTACTACTTCTTCTGCGTCAGGAATTTCCAGTATTCTAAGCAATATTGGGGATAGCCGTAACCAGGGATTTGAATTGGATCTGGGCTTTACACCAATCAAAACAAAAGATTTTGAATGGAAGGTAAGAGGATCATATTCCACCTACAGAACGAAAATTCTTTCCTTAGCAGATGGCTCTGAAGAAACTCCGTTAAATGTAATTTCAAGACCAACAGTAGGTATTTATGCTGTAGTAGGAGAAGATTTCCCAATGATCAAAGGAACAAAATATCAAAGAGATCCAAATGGAAATATTATTGTAGACCGAAATGGTAATCCTTTAACAACATCAACTTTAGAGGTCTTAGGAAAAGTTAACCCGGATTATATTTTAGGTTTCAGTACTTCATTCAAATTTAAAGGAATCACATTAAGTGCTGTTGCTGATTACAGAACCGGAAATAGTTTTGTGCCTCTTTCTAAAGAATTGTTAGCCTATGCAGGACATCTTGAACAGACCGCTACATTTGATAGAAATCAGGGATATGTGGTTCCTAACTCAGTTCAGTTAGTTAATGGGCAGTATGTTCCTAATACAACACCGGTAGGAAACGATCCTTCTTATTTTGGTACCAATGCTTATTTTACGGATGGTAATTTCCGAAGAGTGGGTGAGGAGCATGTAATTGATGGAACTGCATTTAAAGTAAGAGAGATTGCACTTAGCTATGATATTCCAAAATCAATATTAAAAAGCACATTTATTAATTCATTGACTATAGGAGTTTATGCCAGAAATCCTTTTGCGATTTATGCAAAGAGCAACAGAAACTATGCTGATCCGGAAACAGCTACAACCAGTGGAAATGCTGCAGGTTTAGCCTCTACAGGGCAGTACCCTACGATCAGAAACTTTGGTTTTAACTTAAACGTAACTTTCTAACTATTGAATAAAATGAAAAAGAATAAATTTTTAACAACTCTGTCAGTTCTTGCATTAAGCATAGCCGTGGCTTCTTGTTCCAATGATTATCTGGATGTTAATGATAATCCTAATGCAATACAGGCAGAACAGATTACTCCGGACCTAATGCTTCCGGGGGCTATCAGTACGGCATATAGGACACAGGCTGGAACAATGGTGCAGTTTGGAAACTTGATGATGAACAGCTGGGCTGGAAATACCTATAGTTTTGGAGGTGCTTTTTCCAGAGAGTTTAATTTGGGATCAATAGATAACACTTTTTATACGGGAATCTGGGGATTGTATCCAAGACTGGCCAACTTTAATCAGATCGAGAACTATGCTAATGCTGATCACAAACAAGATAATTATGTTGCTATTGCCAAAATTATGAAGGCATTTTATATGCAGTATATTGTAGATCTTTATGGAAATGCACCTTATTCAGAAGCTTTCAAAGGAAGAGATAATATGACACCCAAATATGATTTGGATTCAGATATTTATAAAAGATTGATTACCAGTCTAGAAGAGGCGAATGCTATTATTGCTGCAGAAGAAGAGAACGCTGAAGATCCTGATACTGCAGATATTGTTTTTCATGGGGACATGGATAAATGGAAAGCATTATCAAATACAATTAAATTAAGGTTGCTAATCAGAATGTCTAAAGTTACAGGAGATCTGGCTACTTATAGAGATACAAAACTGCAAACTTTAGTTGGTGCTGATTTTATTAATGAAGAGGTAGTAGTGAACCCTGGATATAGTGCTTCTAATGACGATCAAATGAATCCTTATATACTTACCTGGGCCAGAACATCAGCAGGAACACAGGTTCAAAACTATGGGCTTGTTGTTGCTTCAGAACACATAGCCAATGCTTTGGAAGGAAATGTAATATTGAATGATCCTAATTATTCTAAATTCACAGGATTAAAAGATCCTAGAAGAAGCAGATTATTTACCAATGTTACATCTGTAGATTCCAATGGAACTCCTTTTACCGGGTTGAAAGGAATTAGACAAGGAGCTGTCCCTGGCCAGCCGGGAGCACCTATCAGTAATACAAATACCTCGAAGTTGGGGATAGGTAATTTTGCCGGATCTGCAGCTGTGGGAACCTGGGATGATGTAATTGAAGTAAACAACGGACGTGGTGGAGTACTGATGTCAAGTGCCGAAAGTAACCTGTTACAAGCTGAAGCAGCGTTGAGATGGCCTGCTATTTTTACATTTGGGGCACAAGCTAAGTTTGAAGCAGCTATTAGATCTAATGCTACATGGTTGGGAGCAAGTGCAAGTACAACAAATACATATATAACTGCTGCCAATGCCAGACCTGGACTAGGATGGACAGGCTCTACCCAGCAAAAAATTGAGGCGATTATGACCCAGAAATGGATTGCATTAACCAACATCAATCCTACGGAAATGTTTATTGAGTATAACAGAACAGGATATCCGTGGACACCAATGGCGGTAACTGCTCAACAGCCTAATAAACCATATCGATTGATCTATCCATTCTCGGAATATGCGGCTAATGCAGCTAATGTTCCTGCTATGTCAGGAGGAGATGTTTTCGTTAAAAACCAGTTTACTCCGTTTTGGAATAAGAACTAATTTTATAAACAAATTTTACATATTTTTTTGCCGCCTTCGGGCGGTTTTTTTGTGTCGTAAAGACTTCTCTGCACTGTTTTTTATTGGAAAAAAATCATATGCATAACATTGTTTATTTTTCACATCAATGGGAGTTTGGGGTGTTTTTATGAATTAATGCAATGAATTTCAGCTCGTTATTAAGTTGATTGATGAATATTGGGTATAGATAATATCAATAAAAAACACATTGTGGTATTGTGAAAAAAAATATTACTAAAATGATGTGTCTTTGTTAAATAATTTGATTTTAACATAATTTAATAATTTAAAAGTTGTAAAAAATAATAAATTTTGAATAATTGATATTTTTTTCACATTTTGCTTTGTGATTTTAATAAAGTTTTACAAATTTGTACAGTCACAAAATAAATTTGATATGAAGAAACTAACAACAAGTCTTCTTGCTTTGGTAGTATCCTCTTCAATTGCTGTAGTTCATGCTCAGGAGAAGGATACCATAAAAGCAAAGGAGATCGAGGGTGTGGTAGTAACCGCACTCGGGATTAAAAGAGAGAAGAAATCTTTAGGATATGCTTCAGAGGAAGTAAAAGCTGCAGAATTAACCGGTGGGACAACGAATACCGGGAACGTAGCATCACTTCTTTCAGGTAAGGTAGCCGGCCTTCAGGTAAATACCAACAACAACTTTGGCGGATCTGCCAATCTACTTATCAGAGGATACAAATCATTGTCCGGTGGATCTCCACTTATTGTTATTGACGGCTCACCGGTAAATAATAATACTGTGGCAGGTTCCATATTCGATTATGGTAACTTTCTGTCAGATATCAATCAAGAAGATATCGAATCCATTAACGTACTGAAGGGTGCAGCGGCATCTGCTCTATACGGGGAGAGAGGAAGTGATGGGGTTATCCTTATCGTTACAAAAAGTGGAAGAGGAGGTAATGATGGCAGCTGGGGAGTTACTCTAACTTCCGGAATCACAGCTGGATTTATTGATAAATCTACTTTCCCGAAATATCAGACCAAATATGGTGCCGGATATGGAGGAGAATCCTGGAATGAAGATCCGGGACCTGGAGGATATAATTATGCCAACTTTGTTGATGATGCCTCTTACGGACCTGCTTTCAACCCTAATCTTCTGGTTTATCAGTGGGATTCATATGATCCTTCATCACCAAACTATGGGAAAGCAACCCCTTGGGTAGCCGCTAAAAACGGCCCGATCAAATTTTTTGAAACACCAGTCACATATGTTAATTCCATCACCATTGAAAAAGGAAACAAGACTTCCAACTTGTCTTTATCTTATTCAAATATGCTTTCCAATGGTCTGATGCCCAACTCCGAGTTGAAAAAAAATACAATCTCTGCTAAGTTTAACCACGACTTTACAGACAAACTTCATGCTTCCGTATTCACAACGTTAACCCTTCAGGGTACCAAAGGAAGAAATGAAACAGGGTATTCAGATAATATTGTTTCAGGTTTCAGGCAATGGTGGCAAACGAATGTAGATGTTGTAGCACTAAGAAATGCCTATGAAAACAATGGACATAGCAATTTTTCATGGAACAGATCGGCATCTGATGATCCAACACCACAATATTGGAACAACCCTTATTTTCAAAGATATCAGAGTTACCAGTCTGACGATAGAACAAGGATATTCAGCTATGCACAGTTAAAATACGACGTTTCCAAGAACTTCGGAATTACAGGTAAGCTGTCTTACGATGATTTACAGATGGTTGTAGAAGAAAGATTAATGAACGGCTCCCTACCTCAGGTGTTTGGTGCATCCGGATTGAACGTAGGTTCAGGATACTCAAGAACCAATGTAAAGAATACCGAGATGAACTTTGATTTATTTGCCAATTACAAATTTGACATTACTCCTGATCTGAATGTGAGTGGTATTGCAGGAGGAAACGTGAGAAGAAATTTAATTGACAATATATTTATGAGCACAGAAGGAGGCCTTTCAAAGCCTGGTTTGTTCGCCATCTCTAATTCTGTGAGAACAATATTACCTCCTGATGAAAATTATGCCAAATTTGTGACTTCAAGTTTATATGCGACAGCATCATTTGGTTATAAAAATTTCTTATTTGTTGACGGAACATTCCGTGTCGACCAATCATCTAACCTGCCAAAAGATAATAATAGCTATTCATACCCTTCTGTTACAGGAGCTATTATCCTTTCAGAATTTGTTAAACAGCCATGGTTAAGCTTCTGGAAAATCAGAGGAAACTATGCTGAAGTAGGTTCTTCTACTACCAATTACAGATTAGTAAATACTTTCAAAGCAAGAGGTGAAGGTTTATTTGATCAACCATTTTTCCTTGCTAATCCAAATTTAAAGCCGCAGAAGTCTAAGGAAGTGGAATTTGGAATGGAAGCTCAATTCTTCAGAAACAGATTAGGATTTGATGTGGCTATTTATAAAACAAAGACTCTTGATCAGATTATGAATTTACCGGTTTCTTCTGCAACAGGATATAGAACATTCCTGGTAAACGCCGGACAGATTGATAATAAAGGGGTAGAAGTGCAATTGAACGGAACACCATTCAAAACCGATAATTTTACCTGGGATGTTAATGTCAACTGGTCTAAAAACGAGAATAAGGTAATTAAACTCAATGGAAATTCTCAAAACTACTTAATGGCAACCTATCAGAACGGAGTTTCTTTGAATGCCCGTGTAGGACAAGCATTTGGAGCTTTGGTTGGGTCAGATTATCAGTATGATGCTAATGGAAATAAAATTGTAGATGCTACAACAGGTAATTATTTAATCAATGATAATCAGGTAATTGGAAATATTACCCCTGATTGGGTAGGAGGAATAAGAAACAGCTTCCGCTATAAAGATTTTTCTCTAAGCTTCCTTATTGATATGAAACAGGGCGGGGATGTATATTCTCCGGATATGGCTTATGGAATAGCAACAGGGTTATACCAAGAGACAGCTGATTACAGAGAAAACGGATTTGTGAATCCGGGTGTCAATCCAAACGGAAGTATTAATACTACACCTGCTGGAGATCCAACCAGTGCAGGAAGTGTAGACGGATACGATGTTATGCCAGATAAAAGGTTTGTTTATGATGCTTCCTATGTGAAGTTGAGAGAAGCGAGTATTGGATACAGCTTACCAAAATCAATATTAGCAAATACATCTATCAGAGATGCAAAAATATCTATCGTAGGGCGAAATTTATGGATTATTCATAAAAACCTGCCTTACGCTGATCCGGAAGCCGGAACAGGTAATGGACTAGCTGCCAAAGGACAGTCTATTGGGGTGCTACCTACCACTCGTGATATAGGGATAGATATAACTTTAAAATTCTAAAAAAATGAAAAAAATATTTTTAATTATAGGTTTTACTTCATTAGCACTGGCTTTTACTTCGTGTGAAAGAGAAATTACGTCACTAAATGAAGATCCTAAACACCCAACAGAAGTTCCTTCCGGTGTACTTTTTGCGAGTGCTGAACAAGTTCTGCTTGACCAGATATTGAACGTTAGTGTTAACCGTAATGTTACCCGGTTTTTTACTCAGCAATGGTCACAGACAACATATACTGGGGAGTCCAGATATGATATCAAAACCAGGAATATACCTAGAAACCATTATAATCGTATGATGTCATCTTCTTCTGCCACAGTTCCTTCACCAGGCGTACTATCGGCATTAAGGGATGCAAGAAGATTTCTTGAGTCAGAAGGAGGAAGTCCTGTGCAAAAAAATAATAACATTGCCATGATTGAATTGGTAAATGTATATGCCTGGGCTAATTTAGTTGATACTTATGGAGATATCCCTTATTTTGGTGCATTAAAGGCAACCGCTGAAAATCCAGGAAATGCTGAAATTCCTTATGATGATGCTAAGACAATCTATTTAGACCTGATTAAAAGAATTGATGCTGCTCTTGCTTTGATTAATACTTCTGAGACAGGATATGATAAAGATCTTATCTATAAAGGAGATATGGTGAAGTGGAAGAAAATGGGAAATTCTTTGAAGTTTAAAATGGCTGTTACGCTGGCAGATGTTGAACCTGCTTTGGCTAAAACATATGCCGAGGCTGCTTTTACTGGTGGTTTATTTGTTGATAAACTTGATAACTTCGGACTACAAACATTCCCTTCAGGGTTATTATCTAATCCTGTTTATCAGGACGTGATTCAATCTGGTAGAAATGATTTTGTTCCTTCAGATGTTTTAATTAACTTTATGAATGCTAAAAGTGATCCAAGAAGAGCTATTTGGTTTACAACAATAGGGGGTGATTATGTAGGAGGCAGATATGCCAGACAAAACGTGTTTGGTCAGTTCTCTCACTTTACAAATGCTATTTCAGGAGAAAATGCTCAGGGATTTTTATTAGATTATACACAAATTACCTTCTTGAGAGCTGAAGCAGCACAAAGAGGATTTAGCGTAGGAGGTGCTGCACCAACTTTGTATACTCAAGCTATCCAAGCGTCAATGGATGAATATGGGGTAAGTAATGCAAATGCAGCAACCTATATTGCAGCAAATCCATATGATGTGGTAAATTGGAAAAAATCTATTGGAGAACAGGCTTGGATTGCTATGTTCAATAAAGGTTTCCAGGCTTGGGATTTCGCAAGAAGACTAGATTTTCCGGTATTTGTAAATCCTTCAAACTCCAGAGCGGAAGCCGTTCCAATCAGAATGCTTTATTCCGATCAGGAGTACCTTCTGAACAATGCTAACGTTACTGCTGCAGCATCTAAAATTGGGGGAGATAAAGTATCTACAAAGATATTTTGGGATAAATTTTAAACTAAACTAATAATCGTCGGACAAATATTTTGCCGAAAAAACTTATTTTATGAAATATTTTATTGGAATTTTTCTTTTAATGGGAGTAATTTCCTGCTCCAGTGATAGTGATAATAGTGTTGTTGATGAAGTGGTAACTGTCAACGGAACCTGGAGACCCTATAAGTATGAATTCAGAGGCAAAAACATTATGCTGAATGATTGTGAGGATAAAGGGTTGATCGTAATTAACAATGACTTCTCAGGAGTTTATGATAGGTATGAGTCTTCAGCTACTACAGATGATTGTACGCTTGTTGATTCTTTTACAGGGAAATGGACTTATGATAAATTATATAACGTTCTGACTCTTGAATATACCGATGAAGAAGGTCTGGATAAAACCATGAGAAAGGAAATTAAAACCTATTCAACAACCGAACTTAGAATTCGTGATAATAGTAAGAACTTAGATAATCAGCCTGGTAATGATGAAGCTGTCTTAGTTTTTAAAAGAGAACTATAATAGATAAAACCACCTTCGGGTGGTTTTTTTATGGAATAAAACTTTTTCATTTTTTGAGAGTTCAGCTATCTTAGATACTGTTCTTAGAGAATACCGGAGATGGGATGATGGATGCCTTAATCCCTAATTCAAAAATTTAAAGACTTCGTCAATGAAGTCTTTTTTATTTCACTAAATTTGTATTTCGAAATTTTGAGATCAGATAAGGTGATTCCATATAAGCCTTTGGAAAAATCATTACAGACATGAATATTAAAAATAGTATAGAAGAAAAACTTTCGGAGGTTATTTTAAATGTATATCAGTTAAAAGACATCAATCTGGAAGTTCAGGAAAATAAAACAGAATTTGAAGGCGATTTTACCATTGTTACATTTCCCCTGGTAAAACAGCTGAAGAAAAACCCTGAAAGCATCGGGGTGGAATTAGGTGAGGCCTTAACGGAGCAGACAGACTTGTTTGAGAGCTTCAATGTGGTAAAAGGTTTCCTTAACGTTAAAGTTAATAACCAGTTTTTTGTGGATAACTTCAGATCCGTAAACAGAGATTTTGATACTGTGGAAAAGAAAAATTCTACTGTAATGGTGGAATACTCTTCACCGAACACGAATAAACCGCTTCACCTGGGGCACATCAGAAACAATCTTTTAGGATTTTCTGTAGCACAGATTTTAAAAGAAGCTGGATATGACGTTATCAAAACTCAAATTATTAACGACAGAGGAATTCATATCTGTAAATCTATGCTGGCATGGGAAAAATTCGGAAATGGAGAAACTCCGGAAACAACCCATACAAAAGGAGATAAATTTGTCGGAAATTATTATGTAGAGTTTGATAAAGAACTGAAAAGACAGGTAAATACGATCTATAAAGACTTCAGAAAGAATAGCTTTGACACTTTTGATACCAATAAGAAGGTAGAAGTTGCCAACTTAAATGATAAAATAGATACCCTTGAAGCAAATCAAAAAGAACTGCTCAACAGTCTGGATTATAGCGAAGTTTCAAATCTTCATCCCCAGTTTGAGATTCATTTAAAGGACGCTTTGGAAAATGATCTGCTTCTATCTAAAATACCCGGCTTAGTAGTAAAATCAGTAAAAGAAGAAGAAACTGAACTGATCAAAAAACAGGGTAATACCTTTCTTGCCATTTTCAGAGATGTTTTAGAAGCTGAGGGTAAACTTGAAGCTGAAAAGTCTAATCTTAAAGAGATCTGCAAACCTTCTTCCGAAGTAATGAAAGAGGCTCAGAAAATGCTTGTGGATTGGGAAGACGGTGACCAAACGGTAAGAGATCTTTGGAAAGAAATGAATTCCTGGGTATACAAAGGATTCAATGAAACCTATAAGAGACTAGGAGTTGATTTTGACCAGGTTCAATATGAGAGCAATACTTATCTGCTTGGAAAAGATCTTATTCAGGAAGGGCTTGACAAAGGAGTTCTTTACAAAAAGGAAGACGGCTCAGTGTGGTGCGATCTTACCGATGAAGGTCTTGATCAGAAACTATTGTTACGTTCCGATGGTACTTCTGTGTATATGACACAGGATTTAGGAACAGCAGTAGAGCGTTTTAAAGATAATGATATTCAGAAACTGATCTATACTGTTGGAAACGAACAGGATTATCATTTCCAGGTTTTATTTAAAATCCTGAAAAAATTAGGTTACGAATGGGCAGACCATTTATATCACCTTTCTTATGGAATGGTAGAACTTCCTGAAGGAAAAATGAAGTCCCGTGAAGGTACCGTGGTAGATGCAGATGATCTGATGCAGGAAATGTATGAGACGGCAAAATCAATTACCACAGAATTAGGAAAACTGGAAGGACTTTCTGATGAAGAAAAAGAAGCTTCCTATGAAGTTATTGGATTGGCGGCTCTTAAATATTTCATGCTGAAAGTAGATCCAAAGAAGAAAATGCTGTTTAACCCTGACGAAAGTGTAGAGTTTTCCGGAAATACAGGACCATTTATTCTTTATACCTATGCCCGTATTCAGTCTTTACTGTCAAAAGCAGAAGGAGATTACACGCAAATTTCAGAAGTGGCTTTAAATGAATATGAAAAAGAACTGATTATGCTTCTTGCCAATTATAAAGCAGTAGTTGCAAAAGCATCAGAAGCTTTAAGCCCTGCATTAGTAGCTAATTATGTTTATGATCTGGTTAAATCTTATAACTCGTTCTATCAAAGCAATATTATTCTGAAGCTTGAAGATGAAGAGGTGAAAAAATTCCGTCTGAATTTATCAGACCTTACCGCGAAAACAATCAAAAAATCGCTGGCCCTCCTCGGAATCGGAACCGTAAACAGAATGTAAAAAAATGAACCTCCTGATGATTTCGGGAGGTTTTTTATTTTTATTAAAACACTATTTAAATATCCTAATCATCCTAAATCCCCTGCATTCTCTCTTTTCATCCTCTCCTCATACAATTTGGCATCACTCCATTTTGCGTGTTTTGAAGGAACAATTGTATACCCTTTTTTATAAGCGTAGACTTTAGTAAATTCTGCCCCAAAGAAAACCAGCATACAGGAATAATTAATCCACATCATAATTAAGATCACGGTTCCTGCTGTTCCAAAAGCGGAAGTAGGTTTTGCCGTTCCGAAATACAGACTTAATAAAAATTTTCCCAGAGTAAACAGCACAGCCGTAAGAAAAGCCCCCTTCCATACGGGTCTCCAGCTTACTTTTACATCCGGAAGAACCTTAAACATCAGCGCAAAAAGGAGCATAACAAATCCGAATCCTGCTGCGAAATTAACGGTTTCTACCAGCATATACGTTTCAAAACCGAAATATTGGGTAATTAATTTATTAAAAACACTGATTAATGAAGACAGGATCATTGTAATCATTAATAAAAAGCCAAGAATAAGGATCATACCTAAAGAATTGGCCCTGTCCAGAAGAAATTTCACTAAAGCTTTTTTAGGAGCTGACTGTATATCCCACAAGCTGTTCAGAGAATGCTGAAGCTGGAAAAATAAAGTAGTGGAACCATAGACAAGTGACCCTACACCTACCGTTTTCATAACAATATTCTGTTTATCAATCAGGGCACCGGCGATCATATTTTCAATGCTTTTGGCAACATCTGTTCCCATAATGCCGCCGATCTGATGGCTGATTTCACCCCGAATCGCTTCTTCACCAAAGAAATTTCCGGCAATCCAGATAATAATGATCAATAATCCCGGAATGGAAAAAATAGCATAATAGGCCAGACTTGCCGAATCTTTCGATGCGGAAGACTTATTCCATTCAGCGAAGGTTTCCTGAAGGACCTCCCAGTAAAATTTTACATTATTAATCATATTAAAAAGGATATCCGATGGCTATATTGAGTACAAGATTATCTTTTCTCCAGCTTGGGTCTCCGAAATTGATTTTGTCAAATGCCCAACGGTTTCCTTTTTCATAATAAGGAACTCTCAAAGGCATGGCAAGATCAAGTCTTAAAATTAATATTGAAAAATCAAGCCTCAGCCCTACTCCGGCTCCTACGGCAACTTCACTCAGGAATTCTTTTGAAAATTTAGCTCCCGGTCTTTTGTCGTCATTATTGATCAGCCAGATATTTCCGGCATCTACAAATACAGCTGCATTTAAAAACTTATATAGATTCGCACGGTATTCAGCATTTAATTCCAGCTTAATGTCTCCGGACTGATCAAAATAAGTCCCTTCATCTATTGTTCTCGGATCAAAACTTCCCGGCCCTAAAGTTCTTGCACGGAAAGCTCTTATACTATTGCTTCCTCCTGAGAAAAACTGTTTGGAGAAAGGGATAAATTCTGAATTTCCATAGGGATAAGCAATTCCTCCGATGAAACGGGTTGCAAGGGAAGATTTTTCAGTGAACTTATGGTAAAACCTGAAATCATTTTCCATCTTTACATACTGGCTGAAAGGAATTCCGAAAATCTTTTTTTCCTTATCCTTTTTTACATCCGCTCCCGTAACTAATCCTGTGATGTTTCCTGCGAGATCAAGCGTTCCTTTATAATAAACGGTATTCTTTTTCGGATACATCGTATTCGTGTAAGTATAAGAATAGGTAGGACCAAAAATCAGCTGCTTCTTGACGATACGCTGCATGGCAGGATTATTTCTTGAAATTGAATCATACTCAGCGGTAACCTTAGCCGGAGACACTAAAGTGATGTCAATTACTTTCAGTTCATGTTCTTTTCTGGCGTTTTCTTTCCACACATATCCGAATGATCCGGTGAAATTATTAAGCGTATAATACTTTGTTCTGTTCTGGAATTCATAGCCTAAAGCAATATTCGTTCTTGGAACAAACTCGCTGGAAGAATGAAAACGGAATGGTGCTACAATTCGTGGAATAGAAAGCTGTACATTCGTTCCTCCACGGAAAATATTATTGGCATTTTCAGGTCCGCCCATCTGGAAATCAAAAGCTCCGTAAATAGATGCCTTAAACTGTTCTGCTCCACGGAAGAAATTTCTGTGGGTCCAGTTGAGGTTAAGCTCACTACCTGCATAATTCGCGGAGTTGGTTCTTCCGAGCGCTTCAAGACGAAGTGACTGGATCTGCCTTGGCGTCAGTAAATAATAAGCATCAAATTTATGACTCAGCGAATCAGCGACAATAAATTCATTCTTTACAAATTTGAAAACACCAAGACTGATTAACCGGTTTAAAGTAAGATTATGATTGGAACGGTTGTAAAGATCTCCCTTTTTAAAGTATAAAGCCCTGTCGAAAATTTTCGGTTTGAACTTATGCTGCGGATCAATAACGTAGATGTCATCAAAAGCATATTTGGAAAGAGAATCTTTATCCATCGGAATAGAATACTTTCCGGCTCTTACATCCTGAATATTATAATTAGGAAATACAACTACCTTATCAATGCTGAATTGCTGGGTTGCCAGATCCGGAGTATTATCTTTAAGCTTTACATTAAGTTCAACCTTATGGTTTTTGCTTACGGTACTGTCTGCCTGTACAATAATATTATCAGGGTGGAAATAATAGAAACCTCGTTCCTTCAAACCATTGTCAATTCTTTCACGTTCGGCTTTGATGACATCCAGATCAAAAGGTCTTCCGTTTTTAAGATAGGTTTTATCAGCTATATTCTGAATTTCCTGATTAACTAAAGTTGAATCTTTCTGGAACTTTACCCCTTCCACCAGATATCTGGCACCCGGCCTTACCTTATAGATGACCTGAGCTTTCTTATTCTTAGAAACCGTATCATAGGTGGCTTTCGCATTGAAATATCCTTTGTTCTCAGAATAATTAACGATAATATCTTTATTGAATTCACGGTCTACATCACCTAGCAATACGGGTTTTTCACCTACTTTATATTTAAGCCAGTAATTAAAGCCTTTATCCTTTTTAGGTTCTTTCGCAATATTATAAAAATACAGCTTAGGACGCATTCCCAGGAATGTAGAGTTGGGTTTGGGAATAAGATTCGCTTCCAGTGCAGACTGTAGTTCTTTTTTCTCCTTCTTAGAGATGGTATCACTTTCTATCTTTACTTCAGCGCCTGTGTAGAGCATCTGGCCCTCTTTCAGAAATCTGGTATTGCTGCAGGAAATGACTGTTGATGCCAGTCCGGAAATCAACAGATATTTACAATAGGTATGGAAGTTACGGTTCATTACTTAAATTCTACAACTTGATTATTCTGATTCTTTTTCGGTTTCTTCTCTCTGGTTTTCTGGAAAATCTCCCGGAACTTGTCATAATCCAGGGTAATGATAAATCCAACCCCGGTTTCTATGATCTGCCCCTGAAGAGCCACCTGATATTCATCTTTACGGTAAGCACGCAGCATATATCTTCCGTCTTTGGAAAGACTGTAATCTACAGAAACATTTCCTGCAATATTGGTCATATTTTCATTCTGGCGGGCCTGTCCTTCCAGTCCGAAATTGCTTCCTACAGTCACTTTCAGCCTGTCATTCAGTAATTTTTTGCTGATATCCACATTCAGGTCGGTTCTTGTATTTTTTTGTCCGGTAGAATAGTCTTCCGAAGATTCCAGACCAAAATTAAGATCCACCCCTTTTATTAAGCCGGAGGCCAGATTATTAAGCTGCTGGGAAAGAATCTTACTCACACTTTGTCTTGCCATTGTTTCAGCTGACATTCCTGCACCGCTTTCAAATGGATTTTCACCAATAAAACGATTCAGAAGAAGCAACGCAAAAACCTGTTTATTCAGTTCGGATTCCTGAGTTCTGAGCTGGATCAGTTTCTGATCGATAACATCTTTTACATTAGAGGAAATCGCGTTGTTTTTCTCGTCTGTGGTGATATCAAAACTTAGTTGTGGTTTTAGAAGTTCTCCTTTCATCTTTAATAAAGTATTGAACGGAACTCTCTGCTTATACTGGTTCATGGTGGAGGCCGCTTCACCACTGATCTGCTGTTCTACAAGATCAATCGGAGGAGCTTCTGTTTTATAAACGGCCGTAATATCCATGAGAGCCATTGTAGGTTCACCAGTCCAGGTAATCGTGCTTCCTTTCTGAATATCAAACTTACGTTTAAGGAAACTCACAGAAAGATCATAGCTTCCTTTTTCCACTTCATATACCCCAACCAATGTTGTTTTTCCTGAAGGATCAATTCCTCCGGTCAGTTCAGCCTCTCCCTGAAGCTGTACAAAATCTCCGTTGGCTTTGTCAATAATGATTGATAATTTAGCTTCCTTGCTCACTTCAATATTAACGCTCACATCCATTCCTTTGATACGGCTTTGCGCATTAAGAGAATCAGCTTTGATCGTTTTATTGAGAACCACCTGATCCTGATCAATGAATTCCACGATTCCGTCTCTTTCCTGAAGCGAAGGACTGGATTGCGGTAGAACAAAAGTAAAATCTGTATTGTCTGCCACGCTCAGCCTTCCGTCTACTTTGGGAAGATCAAGGTTTCCGCGGATGTGAAGCCCTGCATCAATAGCAAGAACACCATACATGATCGCGTCATTGGATTTTTCTGAATTTACAACTTTGAAATCTTTGGCATTCACGTTAAGATTAAAGGCAAAATCCCTGTAAGTCTGAGTGAGAACCTGCCCGTTAACGACTAAAGAATTGCCGTCCTTGTCATTGATCTTAAACCTGTTAAATTCAATACCACGGCTGGTAAAGTCAATTTCGTCATTCAGCTTTCTGAAATCACTGCCTGTTTTGGCAATTTCAAGCCCTGCATCATTGAATTTTACTTTACCTAAAATATTCGGTTTATCGGCTGTTCCGGTGATCTTTAAATTCCCGGAAAGATAACCTTCCGTATTTGTAATTGCATTCATGGAGAATCCCTGAATACTCTTCATCTGAATCTGATTGATTGCCATATTCAGGTCAAATGTGCTGGAAGAAGTATTGTAGTCACCCAGGATTTTTACGTCATTATTATTTCCGGAAAGGGCAATATCAGCATTTAAAATATTCGGTGAAGTATTATTGACTTTCACTGCAAGATTTCCTACAGGACTTCCATAAACGATCAGATCAGAAACGTTAAGATCCGAAGTGAAGGTCATATTTTTGGTCAAATTGCGAAGCTGAGCCGTTCCGTTGATCGTTCCGCGGGCCAAAACCGTATCTTTTTTAATCAGTTCCGTTATTGTTTCAATTTTAAAATCTTTCAGGGAAACATTTAACGGGCTTTCAGGGTTTTCACTTTCTGACTGAAGGGAAATCTCACTGCCCCCATTGGAAAGGATGAAATGATCCGCTAAAATTCCTTTGCTGCTGATCTGGATTTTATTGTTTTCTGCAACATTCCAGTCTGAGTAATTTAATTTTAAACCATCCGGCTTCAGTGAAATTTCTGTGATGTCATTCAATGATTTTGCATTTCCGGCAATAAGGAACTGCGTGGCATCTTTGGCGTCTTTAGTCGTAATATTGTAATTGATGATATTGTCTGCCACGTCACCGTTTACACTGACTTTATTCAGCGTGAAACTTGAACTTTTTAAAGCCGCTACATTAAGACCGTATTGAAGAGCCTGATTTTCATTGGTTACTTTCAGAGTGGCATTTTCAATGGTATTTTCACCATACAGAAGCTGTGGAATTGCTCCGTCAATCTCTATTTTCTGAGAATCCGCATCATAGTTTCCTGCTAAATTAATGGTCTCAAAACTTTTCAGTTCCGGTACAAATTTCCGGATCAGATCATCATTTTTAATCTTAGCATTGAAGGTGAAAAATTGCCCCGGATCTACTTTCTCCGTTTTCCCCGGCTTCTGGAACTGGTAATATTGGTTGATGGTCTGCATTAAAGAGCCGAAGATCTGGGTAAGCTTATATTTTCCTTTTAAAGAGACATCCGCAATCTGGGAATTGAAAATGATTTGTGTTGAATCCTGCGTGGAAGAAGCCTTTACATTTACTTCCTGCACCGGATATACTTCTTTGGTATCTGAAAAGGCAAAATCTTTAAGGTTAAGATAACCGTTCAGATTGTTGGGATCAAGATTAGTGAAATCTCCGTCGATCTTTCCTGCAATAATCATCGGTTTTTCATAGAAGCCAAGCTTATTGACATCTAATTTGATGACCTCACCGTTGACTTTCACCGTAGGATTTTTGTCATCGTAAATTCCGGAAGCAGTTAAATTCAGATTGGCGTTCGGGTCTTTTGAGTTAAGAATAATATGGTAAGCTCCTTTTTTGATAGTACCGGTCAGATCCATATCCTGGTACCGGTAACCTTTATATACGGCTGAGGCAACATGGCCTTTCAGATCAGCATTAGCGTTTTTAAAATCAAAACTTTCTCCTTTGGCTGAAACCTGTGCGGTCACAGGGCCAATATCTTTATTCTGAATGATTTTCCCGATCTGTACAGCCTGAAGATTGGCTTTTACATTATATTTTTCATAATTTTTCCGCGTCATATCAACATCTGCAACCACTGCTGCATTTCCCAGAGTAGAGTAGAGGTTGAGGTCTGTCTTGATGACTTTGGTCGTTCCTTTTGCATTTCCTTTGATGCTGAAATGGGACGGCAGGGAAATCGTAGACGGAATGGTATTTTTCGGAACCAAATTGAAGACTGTTTTCGCGTCAGCAGAAAATTCCCCGATTCTCAGATCATAATACAAATGCTCAGGATTCATTGCATTTTTGATCCTTCCTGAGGTGGCCACTCGCAGCTGGTCCAGTCCGGAAACCTTTAAATTCTGGATCAGAAGATCATTTACAGTTCCTTTTACATTGGCATTTACATTCAACACTGCATTCGGATATTTGTTGAACGGAACTGTACTGCGCAGTGCAGGAACAATATTCAGAATATCGGAAAACCCTATTTTTGAATCTTTGATGTTGGCTGCAATTTTTACAACACCCAGATTAGACGTAAGCTGATCAATAGAGTCATAATTTAAAATCACCTCATCGCGGAGAATTGTTTTCGGGGTCTGAAGGTAGAGATCTTTCAGGTAAGCTTCTTTTTCAGCATACACAAAATCCGTATTGAATTTTTGAATATCCAGCCCGCGCGATTCCTGAATTTCCGCTGAATTGACTGTCCCTGCAAAAGTATTGTTCTCCATTTTAAAGCTTCTTACTTCCACATTCATTTTTGAAAAATTCAGATGGTTGAAATCCATTCCGGACTTTGTTGGAGCAATGGCGGTATTGTTGTAAACAGCTTTTACATCGTTAAGAACGAGTTTTCCAAGAATAATTTTCATCGCTTTATCCTTATCGGAAACTTTTGAAACTTCAGGTTCCTTGGTGTTTTTCGGATTGGCATTCTGAGCCGGAAGATAAAGGTTCGCATTGATATCTGCTCCTGAAAGCACGATATCTGAAATATGGTAGGCATTATTTTCAAGATCCAGTTTGTTGACCTTGGTACTCAGTTCCTTGAATAAGACCTTAGCAAAAGTTTTGGTATTGTCGTCTCCGTAATCAATATCGAAATTGGTGAGTTTAATTCCTCTCAAACCAATATTCATCGGTTTTTTGTCGTTCAGGGAATCTACTTTTTTCTCAACCTTTTTAGCAACTTCCTCTATGAGGTCCTGCTTTAATTTTAATTTCAGACCGTCAAGATTAATGTCATTAACAGCATAGGTATTTTTGCTGAGGTCAAAAGTTTTTACCCTTGTATCAAAGGATTTGAAATATAATTTGATATCATTCTTCGATTGCTGGTCGTTGAAAGTAACGCCAATATCTTTTAAATTGATCTTATCCAGAGAAATAATAAAAGGTTTGGAAGGGCTTTCCTCTTTGTCGCTGGTAGCAAAAGCATTGATGATATAATCGAAATTGAAACTTCCGTCCGGTTTCCGTACCACATTGGCGCGGGCTCCTTCAAGATCCACAGACGTAATATCTGCCGTGGAATTGATCAGCTTCAGCATATTTAAACCTACATCCAGTTTTCTGACAGCAAGAAGGGTGTCTACATCCTGACCTTTCAGATAAAGGTTCTGCATCACAAGGCTGTTGGGAAATCCTATGTAGACTTTTTCAAGGCTTACTTTGGTTTTTATCTTTTTTTCAAGATATACAACCAGTTTGTCTTTGATGAAATTTTGAATGGCTGGAAGTCTGAGGCTGAGTATCAGCAGGGTAAGTAAAACCAATATTGAAATAAAGGTTATTACAATACGCCTTAAGATTTTTCTTGTGTTGATTTTCAGTTTCAAATGCGATGAGGTTTGTAACAAAGATAGTAATACTAATTAATTAGTTCCTTGTTGTGGTACCATTTTGCATATGCAAAAATCCTGCCTTGGCTGTCCTATTATGGAATTTAGTTTAGTAGTCGTCAAGTGAATTAGTTGATAAAGACGAGCCAAGACTTGGATTTTATTCTTTAAAAGCCCCCTTTTGTATCATTTTTTAATGTTGAAAAGGTTAGCAAAAATGAAATTCAAATGTTAGTGTAATTTCAAAGGGGGCGTGGTATAGTTGATATATTTGAGATAATAAATTTTTCTATTCGTTTCCGTTTTCCCACTTCACTTCTTCACCCTGCGGAGCAGCTCCTCCCTGAGCTTGGGTAATTGGTGATGTTTCCTGGTTGATGTGGTAAACATAAGCAGCGATCTTTTCAGCATCTCTTCCCGTAATGGTTCCGTCTTTGATGAAAGGCCTCATGGTAGGATTATTTGGAGAACCGTTTTCAAGCATCCAGAATACATTTTTAAATAAACTTTTCTCTTTGATGTTGATCCAGTGCGTATCGGTAAGGTTCGGACCGATTCCTCCTTTCCCACCGTCACCATGGCAGGTTACACAGTTAGTTTTAAACAGTTCCTGCCCTTCTGCAATGTAATCTGCACTGTATTTTGCGGTTTCCAGATTGATCTGGGGAGCATTTTTCTCATATTCCTGAATGGAAGCCAGCATGGTTTTCGCTTCTTTGTCGTATTCAGCTTCCGGGTGGGCATAATCTGTGAAAGCAAAAGCCGTCATATACACCACACAGAAGATACATCCGAACCAGAAAAGACCGATCCACCATTTAGGAAGTGAATTATCAAGCTCTGTGATCCCATCAAAACCGTGATCGATAAGAATGTCTTTTTCTTCTGTAGCCGACTGTTTCTTAAAGGCCGAATTCCATAGTTTCTGGTAATACGGAATATTTTTTTCTGCCAGATACTGTTTTTTTTGTTCCTCGGATAACCTGTTGAAACTTTCATTTTCAACCAGATCTCCAATAGAATTCATAATCATCAGAAGGATAACGGCAATTAACAGCAGCGCCCAGAAAAATGGAGAAGAAAAGTATCCTGAATCTCCGGCGAACATTTCAAACGCCATGATCGTTAAGCCTATCATGGCCGCGATATATACTGAAATAGGGGTTCTCGTTTTCATTGCTTTACATTTTAATAATTACTCAGCACTTGCCGTTTGGATCTGCGTTGTTTTAATATCGGTACCCAGTCTCTGAAGGTAGGCGATCATTGCAATAATCTCTCTTTGCTCAAGCGGTACAAAGCCTGCACCTTTAGCTGATCTTTCTTTTTCCATCTGATCTTTCACGTCCGTTGCCTCTGCATAAATTCTTTTTACGATCGCTTTAGACTGGTTATCTGCCCATTTTCCTGCAGAATCTATTTCTGCTTTGGTGTATGGTACATCGAAAGAATTCTTCATCAGTTTTAATTTATCTACCATCTGCGTGCGGTCCAGTTTATTGGTAATCAGCCATGGAAAACGCGGCATGATGGAACCTGCAGACGTAATTCTTGGGTTATACATGTGTTTGAAGTGCCATGAATCAGGGTTTCGGCCTCCTTCTCTGTGAAGATCCGGTCCGGTTCTTTTAGATCCCCATAAGAATGGACGGTCGTAAACGAATTCTCCCGCTTTGGAATACTGTCCGTTTTTACCTTCAAACCTAACAACCTCATCACGGAATGGTCTGATCATCTGTGAGTGGCAGGAATTACAGCCTTCACGGATATAAAGATCTCTTCCTTCCAGTTCCAGCGGAGTATAAGGTTTTACCGCGGTGATGGTTGGTACACTCTGTTTAAGCGAGAGTGTTGGAACAATTTCTACCAGCCCTCCAATAGCTATCGTAATGAATGCAAGGATAGAAAGCAGGGCGGGAGTTCTTTCCAGCCAAAGGTGTACACCTTCGCCTTCTTTTCTTGTGCTGCCAATATCTGCAAGGGCAGGCGCTTCAGCAGGAACTTCTTTCTGGAATGATCCTTTTCTTACAGTTCTCACTACATTCACCACCATCAGGATCGCTCCGGTAAGATAAAGAACACCTCCCAGGAATCTCATTTTAAAGTAAGGAATAATCGCAGTTACCGTATCCAGCCAGTTTTTCCATAATAAAGTTCCGTCCGGATTGAATTGTTTCCACATTAATCCCTGAGTGAATCCTGAAATATACATCGGAACTGCGTAGAAAATAATTCCTAATGTTCCCAGCCAGAAGTGCCAGTTGGCTAATTTTTTAGACCAGAGCGGAGTTCTCCACATGATTGGCACGAGGTAATAAACTACTCCGAATGCCATGAAACCATTCCATCCAAGAGCTCCTAAGTGTACGTGCCCGATTACCCAGTCGGTATAATGCCCGATTTTATTTAAAGATTTTGTGGCTAAAAGTGGTCCTTCAAAAGTGGCCATCCCGTAGCAGGTAACGGCTACCACGAAGAATTTAAGGATCGGATTCTCTCTTACTTTATCCCAGGCTCCTCTTAACGTAAGAAGACCGTTCAGCATTCCACCCCATGACGGAGCAATAAGCATAATAGAAAACCCTGTACCAACGGCCTGAGCCCATGCCGGAAGCGCTGTATACTGAAGGTGGTGAGGGCCTGCCCATAAGTATACAAAAATTAGTGACCAGAAGTGAATAATAGATAATTTGTATGAAAAGACCGGTCGTTGAGCCGCTTTCGGCATGAAATAATACATCAGACCCAGTACGGGAGTGGTCAGTACGAATGCTACTGCATTATGGCCGTACCACCACTGCACAAGGGCATCTTTTACTCCCGCATATACAGAATAGGATTTCCAGCTTGTAAATGATAAAGGAATTTCCAGATTATTGAATATATGCAGCATGGCTACAGCAATCCATGTTGCCAGATAAAACCATATCGCTACATAAAGGTGTCTTACCCTTCTTTTGGCAATAGTTCCGAACATATTGATTCCGAAAACCACCCATGAGAACGTGATCAGAATGTCGATAGGCCATTCATGCTCAGCATATTCCTTGGAAGTGTTGATTCCCATTAAGAACGTGATTACTACAGTAACAATCATAAACTGCCATGACCAGAAATGGATCCAGGATAAGGTATCACTGTACATCCTTGTTTTCAGCAGCCTCTGCATACTGTAGTAAGCACCGCAGAAAAACGAGTTACACACAAAAGCAAAAATAACAGCACTCGTATGAAGCATTCTGATTCTTCCGAAGCCCATGGCTCCCTGTGTATTGATCAGCCCCTGGATATTACCGCTTCTCAAACTCTGGATGGTGGTGTCATCTGTTCCGAATAAAAATTCAGGAAGTTCAGGATAGAAAAGCATCAGTGCGGCCGTAAGTCCCAGCAGGAAACCTACCAGCCCGAATACGATTGTAGCATAGAGGAATGCTCTGACAATATTATTGTCATAATTAAATTTTTGCGTCTCCATAATTCCAAGTGTGTTGTACTGAAGTGATATTTATTCTCCGAAATCCGGCTTGAGCAGCATGAATTAATGTGAAAAAATAAATATCATGTAACGTGTATAATGTTTTGCCAAAGGTATTTATTAACTTTGTTAGAGGCTAGTAGATAATCTTCTAAACTATACCAAAAACTACTAAAAACAAAAAGGATGAAAGTATGTGGCCAAAACATAAGGAAAATAAGGCGGAGTAGAGATCTTACGCAGGAATATATGGCTTTTGAAATGGGAATTTCCCAGAAAGCTTATTCTGATATTGAAAATTCCAAGGTGAAAATCAATCTGGAAATACTGACCAAGATTTCCGATATTCTGGAAATTAAGCCTTCCGATATATGCAGTATTTCGCATAAATGCGGAACAGATGGGTATGAAGACCGTTATCAGGGACTTTTAGAGTATATGAAAAAGAATAATATCGCAGTTCCAAAAGAGTTTTTATAAGGAAATCTGCCTTTTTTTTCTTTTTAATTATTTAATACTGAGTATTTTGTATGTTCGGTAAGCGTCATAGAACGTGAATTTCTGTAAAGTTTTATATATTTAAGGCATAATTCATTCTATGAGCAGCGAAAATAAAACCGGACCTAATGATGGTACTCTGGTAAGAGGTTTAACGAACAGACACATTCAATTAATTGCCCTCGGAGGTGCCATTGGTACCGGATTATTTCTCGGGATAGGTCCTGCAGCTGTATTGGCTGGCCCTTCCGTTATTCTTGGGTATGCTTTGGCAGGGATCATTGCTTTTTTTATCATGCGCCAGCTGGGCGAAATGGTGGTTCATGAGCCGGTTTCAGGAAGTTTCAGCTATTTTGCCTATAAATATTGGGGGAACTTTCCCGGATTTGCTTCAGGATGGAATTACTGGATTCTCTATATTCTGGTAAGTATGGCCGAGCTTACGGCTATTGGCCATTATGTTCATTTCTGGTGGCCGGAAATACCGCTCTGGGTTTCCAGTTTATTCTTCTTTATCGTCATTAATGCCCTTAATCTGGCTTCTGTAAAAGTATATGGTGAAACCGAATTCTGGTTCTCTATTATTAAAGTAGTTGCCATTGTAGCGATGATCATTTTCGGGATCTACCTGTTGGTAAGCGGTACCGGAGGAGATAAAGCCAGTATCCAGAACTTATGGAATGACGGAGGCTTTTTCCCGAAAGGTCTGTTTAATAAAACGGCAGACGGGTTTTCCGGGCTGTTTGCAGCTATGGCGATGATTATGTTCTCATTCGGAGGACTGGAGCTGATCGGAATTACAGCGGCAGAAGCGAAAAATCCTGAAAAAACAATTCCCCAGGCAACCAATCAGGTGATCTACAGAATCCTGATCTTTTATGTTGGAGCGTTGGTTATTCTATTCTCATTAAGCCCATGGAGGGAAATTACGGAAGGTACAAGCCCTTTTGTAATGGTTTTCCAGAATCTTAACGGACTTGAATTCAGTATGTTTGGAAAAGTAATCCAATTCAATACACTGATTGCTAATGTTCTTAATCTGATTGTATTAACAGCCGCTTTATCGGTTTACAACAGCAGTGTATACAGCAACAGCCGTATGCTTTTCGGATTAGCCCAACAGGGAAATGCTCCGAAATTCCTACAAAAACTGAATAAGAATTCAGTTCCGGTTAATGCTATCCTTATTTCGTCATGCTTTGCCGGAATCTGTATTATCATTAATAAGCTGGTTCCTGAAAAAGCATTTCAGTATTTAATGGCCTTGGTGGTTTCCACATTAATTATCAACTGGCTGATGATCTGCTATACCCATCTGAAATTCAAGAAAAGTATTATCAGTTCAGGAAGTCCGTCGAAGTTCCCGTCGATCTTTTATCCGGCATCCAATTATATCTGTATTGTATTTTTATTGCTGATCCTGGCGCTGATGTGCTTCACAGGAATGGAAATTCAGGTGATCCTGATCCCGGTATGGATTGCGTTTTTATTTGTGATGTATAAAATATACAAACCTTCTAAGTAAGAATCTCAAAATAAAATTATTTAAAATAATATAATAAAGGATGGACTTTGTCTGTCCTTTTTCGTTGTAATCAATTTTAGATATAGTCTTTGTATTTCAAAAATAAGCGAAGAGGCCCTGTTTATGTTAAAAGCACCCCAATGTTTTTCGATACTGATCCAAACATGCTGTTTTCATCGAAATCATTTTTTTAGTATATTTAATAGATAAAAACATAAAGCCGTGCCGGTAAGCTTCAGCGAAATTCAGAAGATTGTAGATTATATCGAAGCAAACTTCGATCAGGAGATTACAGCTTATGAAATAGAACAGCGGTCTCATTATTCTTACCGTAATTTTCAGAGAATATTTTTTAAGATATTCAATGAAACAGTTTCAGGATTTCAGAAACGGCTCCGGCTTGAAAGTGCCTACAAAAAATTGATTTATACCGAAGAAAAAATTTCAGATATCGCCTGGCAGGTAGGGTATTTTACTATTCAGTCTTTTTCCAAAGCCTTTAAAAAACAGTTTCATATTTCTCCGGCCGAAGCGAGGAAGCAAAAAGAGGCGGTTTTTAAAAAGTTTATTGATAGTGGAAGTATAGATCTGAAATATGAAATAAAATACAAAGATGCTGTTTCCGTGTATTGTAAGTTCATTAAAACCAAAGATTATAATAATGAAGAAATCAATGATTTTTGGGGAGAAATTGAAAAACAGAATGGAGTTTCCCCGTTTTCTTACGGAATAATCTGTGACCAGCCTCTTATCACCAGCCGTTCCCATTGCAGGTATGGAGCTGCTGTAAAAGAGAGAAAAGATATAAAGGGATTTCAGAAGAAGGAAATTTTTGGAGGGAAATATGTCCGGTTTGCTCATTCCGGAACGTATGAGAATATTCTGGAAGCTTACCGTGCTTTTTACCGTTTTTGGCTTGCTATGCCATCCCTGATGCTTGACGATTCAGAAGTTATTGAAGAATATCTGTTGTCTGAAACCGGAGAGAATGTTACGTATATTTATTTCCCACTGTATTCTTAGAGATGTCTTTTTGGGACAAGTTTTGTTTTTTTGAAGGGGTTAATTTTGCTGAAAAATCAGGAAAACACTTTATGAAAAAGAACACATTTCTTCTCATTTCATTATTTTCAATATATGCAAAATCACAGATTTCTGTTCAGGCGTATGCAGGAAATAAAGAAGCAGAGGTTCTTGGAATTTATGACAAAGACTTTGGAATCCGATGGAATTATTTTGTATCAGGAACAGCTTCCTACCAGTATGATACTAGAAAAGTAACTCCCGGAATTTATCAGAACCTTAATTATTTTATAGGGAACCATTGGGGAGTATCAGGAGGTGTTTATATTTCAGATGAAGATATGATGCCTTCTTTAGGTTTGGCTTACGCTAAGGAAACCCGCAATTTTGGGATCAATCTGTTTCCGGCGATTACTTATTCCTTTGAAACCGGGAAATTGGGATTAGGGCTTTATACTCTTTTAGAATACACTCCTAAGATCAATGAACATCTTAATCTGTACAGTATGCTGATGCTGGAATCTGATTTCAGTTTTAAGGAACATCAGGAAAGCAGTCAGATCATCCGTTTAGGTATTGAAAACAATAAAAGACTTCAATTGGGAATAGGAAGCAACATTTCCCAGACGGGGAATAGTCTTGAAACCGAAGTTAATTTCGGAATATTTATAGGAAAGAAATTTTAATCATATGAATAAATTATCAGGGCTCATTTTATTATTGAGCAGTATATTGAGTATGGCACAGACGTATCATTTTCCCGAAGGATCTTCACCGCATGAAGGAACCTGGCTTCAGTGGCCTCATCATTACCAGCATGGAATGACTTACAGAAAAAGGGTAGAGCAGACATGGATAGACATGACCAAAGCATTGCAAAATGGCGAGAAAGTATACATCATTGCCTATAATGATTCAGAGAAGAAAAGAATCATCAGTCTTCTGGAACAGAATAAAGTTCCGTTAAACAATGTTGATTTTAAAATTTATCCTACCGATGACGTTTGGGTAAGAGACAACGGGCCTGTTTTTGTGAAAGACAACAAAGGGAAGCTACTGATTGCAGACTGGGGATTTAATGGCTGGGGTGAAAAATATGATTTTGAAAACTGTGATCAGATCCCTCAGCGAATCGGAACAGATCTTGGGATAAAAGTACTGGATCTGAATGAGAAAATGGTGAATGAAGGCGGTTCTGTTGAAACTGACGGGAACGGAGTATTGATGGCATGTAAAAGTTCAGTGATCAGCCAGAAAAAAGGTTCCATAAGAAATAAAGGAATCACGCAGGGAGAAGCTGAAGAGATGTTCAAAACATATTACGGAGTATCCAAAGTCATCTGGCTGGACGGAATTACCGGTCTGGATGTAACAGATATGCATATTGATGGGTTCATGAAATTTGTCAATTCAGATACAATGATCACCATGAATGAAGACGACCTTTTTGAAATGGGACTTTCTGATAAGGATATTGAAACCCTGTACACCGCTTCCAATGTAAAAGGAAAAGAATATAAGAAAGTATACCTGCCGGCCACTAAAAATAAGGTGAAAACAGCCTATGGAAAACAGCTGGAAGAAAAAGGTTCTTACGTCAATTATTATGTGGCCAACGGGGTAGTTCTGGTTCCTAATTATGGTGATCCGCATGACAGTACAGCCAATAAAATGATTCAGGAACAGTATCCGGGCAGAAAGGTGATCGGGATAGATGTAAGAAACCTGTATGAAAACGGAGGAATGGTACACTGTGTTACTCAGCAGCAGCCGGTTGCCAGATAGAAGTTGTGCTTAGGGGAAAGATATTAATTGGTGTTTCTCAGGTTTGAGTAAAAGATTTTCCGTAAATTAGTATAGGTTATATTTCAAATGAATGTGAAAATATGATCAGTTTGAAATTTCCTGCGGACAAGCCGAACGCCGTGGTACAAAGTAGGCAGCCTAAAATACAGCTTATGTCGAACTTTTTTCAGACTCTTACGAATTCCGTGAAGCATTGGTATATTCCGTTGATCTTTGGAATTATCTTTCTTATCTGTGGTTTTTACGTATTTAGTGTGCCTTTGGCAACGTATGTAACGCTTTCTGTTATTTTCAGTGTATCTTTTCTGGTCTCCGGAATTACGGAAGTCTTTTTTTCCATACAGAATAATAAATCCCTGCAGGGATGGGGATGGTTTCTGGTAAGCGGGCTGCTTACTACGGCTATTGGTTTGTATCTTGTGTCGAATCCGGAGATTTCCATGTCGGTTCTTCCGTTTGTGGTAGGATTTACGTTGTTGTTCCGCTCCTTTCAGCTTTTGGGATTTGCTTTTGATCTTAGGAGCCAGAAAATACTAAGCTGGGGAAATGTAGCATTAGCAAGTGCAGGTGGAATTATTTTCTCTTTACTGTTGATATTTAATCCGGTGTTTACAGGAATGTCCCTGGTTACGCTTACGGCGGTTTCTTTTATCTTTATCGGAGTGGCATCTGTCATGTTGGCTTTAGATCTTAGAAAGCTTAAAAAATTCCCTGAAAAAATAAGCGAAGAATTGAAAAATAAGATGAGGTCTGTTCAGGAAGAAATTGATGAATTGAAAAGACGAAAGTAGAATAGGAATTCTATATAAATAAATTAAAGGCTTCTCCGGAAGTCTTTTTTATTGCTTTATCTTAATATTTTCATAAAGTTTAATCTTATAGTTTGTTAAATTCCAAATTATTCTGCATACCCATGTAAATTATGCTTATTTTTCAATTATGTTACATAAAAACTAATCAACCCAATACAATATCCATGAAAAAAATTATACTTGCCAGCCTGATAGGCTTATCTACGATAGCTTTTGCGCAGAAAACGAAAGGAGATACTAAAATTGTCAACCGGTATGAATCAAGACAGCCGCAGGATCCTTCTGTACCGCCTCCGCCTGTTAATAATTTTCCGGCACAGTTTCCCGGAGGCAACAAAGCTTTTATGAAAAAAGTTGAGCAGCTCCTGAATAAAGATGCAGTAAAATCTTTAGGGAAAAACCTGAATACGGAGATCATTATAAAGGTGGATGATGGTGGCAAAGTATTAAATGTGTCTACTTATGGAAAAAATGAGACTTTTAATAATGAAGTAAAGGCTGCGGCTGCAAAAGCAACAGATAATGTGGTGTGGACAGCAGGTAAAAATAACCGCGGAGAAAAAGTAATTGATCTTGTGAAACTTCCGTTTCATTATAAAAATCAATAGATTCTGGAAGAGATAAACTATGAAAAATATTTCAGAAGTATTAATTCACTTTGATCATACCCAGACCAGAAGATCCAAACAGTATTTAACCCGTTTTTTCAATCAGAAAAACTATTGCTTAGAACAAACTCTTGAAGTTCAGAATACATTAAAGTTGTTTTTAGATAACTTTTCATTACTACAGAACTATAAAATTAATGATCAGACGGTTTCTTCCATTCATCAATTTTCAGAGGAAATCGAGAGCCGTAATTATACTCATTTAACCAACTTTACCTACCGGGAGTTTTATAAAGAAACCAATTTTAATATTTCTTTATTTATAGAATTCTTTTACCGGCTGGGGCTATTGTTGAGAAATTTAAATCTTACCAATACCAGCGCAGAATACGCCCGGGAAATTGAAAAGATGATCCTGTTTATTAATTCATTATCAGTCAATGAATATTACAGTAAAGAGTTACAATTTAAGCACAGAAAAGCCTTTTTAATAAAGATTGAATCTGAAAAGGAAAACGGAAACTTAACTTCTTTTTGGGATTTCTTTTACAGATTTGATATGTATTGCGGGATGGCGAAAGGAATCAGAAAGTTTGATCTGGTATTTCCTCATTTTAATTCTGATAATATCTTTACGATTAATGAATTTTATCACCTGAACCTCACCGATTCTGTGAAGAACTCAATCAACATTAACGGAAATAATACCGTTGTTTTTACTGGAGCCAATATGTCCGGAAAGTCTACAGCGATGAAATCCATCAGTATTGTTGTTTTGCTTGCTCATCTGGGGTTGGCTGTACCTGCAGAGTATTGTAATATTCCGTTTTATGACAGGATATTTTTATTTTTCTCCGTGGATGATAATCTTGAAAAAGGCTACAGCTATTTTGCTCAGGAAATCATCAACTTAAAAGAGGTTCTTCTGGAACTGAAATCAAAAAACTGTTTTGCGGTATTTGATGAAATATTTAAAGGAACCAATATTAATGATGCGGCGCAGATTACCATAAACACTGTTGAAGGATTGTCCAGATACAAAAATTCAATGTTTATCCTGTCCACCCATCTGAATCTTATTGAGAAAGACCTGGCAAAAAATGAAAACATCCTCGTATTGAATTTAGAATCTTTTGTGAAAGACGAGCAGCTGCTGTTCACCTATAAATTAAAAGAAGGCTGGTCTAAAATTGAAATAGGGAAAATTTTGTTTGATAAATATGGATTGAATGCATTGCTGAAGGAGGGGTAAAAATAGTGATCAGTTTTAAAGTAAGGAAGAGTATTTTTATTTATTCATAAGAGAGATATAAAAAACAAAAACCATCCTCAAAAAGGATGGTTTGTAGACCCACAGGGATTCGAACCCCAGATGACTGAACCAAAATCAGTAGTGTTACCGCTACACCATGGGTCTTTGTTTATTTCAGTGGTGCAAATTTACAGCTTTTTTCTTTAGATACAAGAAATTTTTAAACTTTTTTTTAAATTTACGGTCCTATTTATTCCAAGAAAATATGCTGATAGACTTCAATAATCTCAATATTAATAATTTATCTCCGGGAACAGAATTTGAGCAAAAAGCCAAAAATTTTCTGGAAGAATGGTTTTCGGAAGGGGAGACGGTTAATGTACAGACTTCCGGTTCCACGGGTCAGCCTAAAATTTTCGGAATAGAGAAAAAGAGAATGCTCAGCTCTGCGATGATGACGTGTAACTTCTTAGGATTAAAAAAGGGCGATAAAGCTTTACTCTGCCTTCCTGTGGAATATATTTCAGGGAAAATGATGCTGGTACGTTCTGTGGAGAGAAAATTAAAGTTAATCACAGCAGATCCATCCCTAAATCCGGTTGAAAATCTGAATGAAGAAATAGATTTCTGTGCCATGACCCCTCTTCAGGTTGAAAATTCCCTGGATAAACTGCATCTGATCAAAAACCTGATCATAGGCGGGGCCGCAGTTTCAGAATCGTTGAAGAAAAAAATCAGTGAAAGTGCCAATGCGGGCAGAATATTTGAAACCTATGGAATGTCTGAAACTCTTTCCCATATTGCCCTGAAACAAGTTTTTCCTGTTTCTGAAGAATATTTTACAGCCTTTGAAAACGTGTCGATTTCAAAAGATGAAAGAGGCTGTCTGAAGATTTCTGCTCCTGAACTGAATCCTGAAGTTCTGCAGACCAATGATCTGGTGGAAATTAAAAACGAAAAACAATTTAAATTTTTAGGAAGGATTGATCATGTTATCAATTCGGGGGGAGCAAAAATATTTCCGGAAACATTGGAAGCTTTAGTGAAAAAAGAAATCCCGAATGAAGTTGTATTTTTAGGCCTGAAAGATGAAAGCCTGGGCCAGAAACTGATAGTGGTTATAGAAGGCGAAGAATCAGAAGAGCTGATCAGACAGACTTCTGAGCTTCCTTTTGAGAAGAGTTTTCATAAACCCAAGGAAGTTATTTTTATCAGACAGATTCCAAGAACACCGAATGGTAAAGTAAACCGGATTGAACTTCAAAAAATAGTGGAGACCAATCAATAGTTTTTATCTTTACTCTTTAATTCATCATCTAAAAAAATGAAAGACTTTTCCAAAGAACTCAGTTTCAAAACCTCCCGCAGCAGTGGAGCAGGAGGGCAGAATGTCAACAAAGTGGAGACCGCCGTTACCGTTCTGTGGAAAGTGGTAGAGTCAGAGTTTTTCAATGATGACCAGAAAGAGCTGATACAGCAAAAACTGAAAAACAGAATTAACGCAGAGGGGTTATTATTTCTGACGGTTTCTGAAAGCAGGACCCAGCTGATGAACAAAAATAAAGCCATCGAAAAGATAATAGATCTTGTCAACAAAGCCCTGATTGTTCCTAAAAAAAGAACAGCAACAAAACCCTCAAGAGCTCAAAAACAAAAAAGGCTGGATGGTAAGAAAAAGCTTTCCGATAAAAAAGAAAACAGACGGTTCAAGTTTTAGTTGTCCCTTTACCTGAAAATAGTATTTTTGTTGGAAACTTTTAATCGTGATCAAAAAACTTATCCTATTAGGAGCTATTTCGGGCTCTTTACTTTCTTTTGCTCAGGAAAAAATAACCATTATGCCTGCCGTAGGATTCGGATGGAGGGTTGCTGAAACCGCTTCCGGGCTTTCAAGAGAAGAAAAAGATTACATAAAAGGACTGAAAAGCGGTGTCAATTTTGAAATGGCTGCTTATTATAACGTGAAGCATATCGGGATCGGGGCTAAGTTTTCCAATTACAGCGCATCGAGCAGTGGTTTGTTACGTGGTAATAATATGAACGGACAGACAGTTTATGTATCGGTTAATACAAAAGATAATATCACTTTCTTTGGCCCTTCCGTGATGTTTTCCAATCATACTCAGCCTACAAAACACAAATTTGCAGCGGATGCATCGATGGGGGTAATCAGTTACACTACGAAGACAGGATCTGTAAAAGCTACCGGTTCCACTTTTGGTATAGAAGTAGGGGCAGGCTATCAGTATGCCGTTACCAAAAACCTGATGATAGGGCCAAAATTTGGGGCTACAGCAGGAACATTGAGCAAAATGAGCTACAATGGGCAGACCGTTAATTTCGGGAATGATCAGAAAGAAGGGCTGACAAGAGTTTCTTTAAGTGCAGTGGCCGCATTCCGTTTTTAAGTCTTATATTTGTAAGAAATCAGAACAACTTATATAATGACAGCAACGATTTTTTTATCTGCGATACGCCGGCAATCAGGATTGCTGCTGTCATTATTGTATTTACATACAGATTCTTTTCTGAAAAGTTCCAAGGACTTTATCAATTAAGCCCTGTCAGGATCCAGGACAGGGAAATACTTCGGATTAATTTTATTTACTCATTGTTTTTTGCGGTTTTCTACGGGAAAGACCTTTTGGTCTGTATTCCTGCATTGGATCATAAAGAATAGCCGCATCATTTAATTTTAAAAAAGAATAAAAATGTCTGATCATATTACAGTAACCACCGGAATATACGATGCTATTAAAGATACCCTGAGAAGAAAAAAAGTAAGTAAGGAAGAAGAAAAAAGACTGACCGAAGAACTCAGGAAAGCAAAACAGGTCCTCAGAAGAGATTTGCCGGAAGACATCGTAACCGTAGAAAGAAAAGTAACCCTGAAAGATCATACTCTGGATTTTGAACATGAGTATATTTTTGTTTCTTCAGCTAAGTCAAAACCGGCTAAAAACAAACATTCTATACTTTCTGATATTGCGCTTGCTGTAGTAGGGTATAGAGTAGGAGACGTTATCAGCTGGCCTTTCAGAGAGGGTGAACGGAAAATAGAAATCCTGAAAGTGGAACCCTGGAAAGGATAACTTTTTAAGTGGAACAATACTAGAAGTGCAGCTCATTTTGGGCTGTACTTTTTATTTTCTGCTGATCACACAAATTGACACCGATGCCTTCTGTTACTTTCTCTCGCGGATCTGGCAGATTTTCAGATTCTTTATTGGTGGATAGATGAAAAAAAAATGATCTTTGTGTTCAATGAAAAACGCATGAAAAAAATTGGTATAGGAATCACAGCTTTTGTACTTTTCACAGGATGTACAAAAGAAAAGTTATCAGACCGCCTGCTGGCTGAGCCGGATAAAAATGAACAGCTGGCTGCAAAAAATGCTTTAAAAATCAATAAAGGTAAGAATACCATCCGGGAAAGGTTTTCTCCACCCGAAGGCTATGAATGGATTGAAGAAAAAGCAGATTCATTTGGATATTTCATCGAACATTTTAAGCTGAAACCGTACGGTTCTGAGATTTTACGGTATGATGGCGTTCCTATTACTACCCAGCATCTTCATGAAGCTGTTTTTGATATCGATACCGGAGATAAAGATCTTCAGCAGTGTGCTGATGCCGCTATTCGTATGAGAGCAGAATATCTTTACAAAGCGAAAAGATTTAACGAGATTCAGTTTCATTTTACGAGCGGAGACCTGCTTTCCTGGAATGATTATAAAAATGGGGTCAGGGCTTTTGTTAATGGTAACTCGGTCAGTTTCCGGAAAACGGCGGCTGTTGATGATTCCTACCAAAGTTTCAGGAATTATCTGGATCTGATTTTTAATTATGCCGGAACCATCTCATTAAACAAAGAAACAAAGCCGGTAACGAAAAATTCTGATCTGAAAACCGGTGATATTCTCATCACACCGGGCAGTCCCGGACATATTGTTTTTATTTCCGGTGTTTGTGAAAATAAAGACGGGAAGAGATTATTTCTGTTAAGTGAAGGATTTACTCCGGCACAATCGGTTCATGTCCTTTCGAACCCTTTTAATCCGTATACAACACCGTGGTACGACCTTGATACCAATGCTCCGGAAACGAGAACGGCGAGGTATTTTTTTAAACCAACAAATTTCAGAAGCTTTTAATTATTTATATTCAAAACTCTTATGAAGTTACTGCCATTATCTGAACTTGTTTTTGTAAATTTGTGTTCGAAATTTTTTACTTGATGAAAGAGAGTGCTGTAAAAAAAATTGCAGTTCTTACTTCAGGAGGTGATTCTCCGGGTATGAATGCGGCATTAAGAGCGGTAGTAAGAACCGCCAATTATTATAATATCGAATGCTACGGAGTAAGAGAAGGCTACAACGGGCTCATCCATGGTGATTTCCTGAAAATGGGTCCCCGTTCCGTAAAAAATATCATCAACCAGGGCGGAACGATTCTGAAATCTGCCCGATCAGTAGAATTCAGAACAAAAGAAGGCCGTCAGAAAGCTTATGACAATTGTGTAAAGCTTGGAATAGAAGGCCTGGTATGTATTGGAGGAGACGGAACATTCACCGGAGCAAAAATATTCAGTGAGGAATTCGGGATCAGGGTAATTGGGGTACCGGGAACCATCGACAATGATATTTTCGGAACAGACAACACCATCGGATATGATACTGCCTTGAATACAGCCATGGAAGCTATCGATAAAATCCGTGACACGGCAACTTCCCACAACAGGGTTTTCTTTGTTGAGGTAATGGGACGTGATGCAGGTTTTATTGCTCTGAACAGCGGACTGGCAACAGGTGCTCTGGATATTCTTATTCCTGAGAAAAAAGACAGCATGGATGATCTTTTTGCCAATTTCAGAAAAGCTGAGAAAACAGGAAAAGCATCCAGTATTGTTGTGGTAGCAGAAGGTGAAAAGCTGGGTAGCATCTACGATCTTGCCAACCAGACCAAAGAGGAGTTTCCTGATTATGATATTCGTGTAACCATTTTAGGTCACATTCAGAGAGGGGGATCACCAAGCTGTGCAGACAGAGTTTTAGCCAGCAGACTTGGATATGGAGCTGTAGTAGGATTAATGGACGGAAAAACAAATGTAATGGCCGGAATGCGTTCCAACGATCTGGTATATACCGCTATTGAAGAAGCCATTAAAAAACATAACGAAATCAACAAAGATCTGATGTTGATCTCAGAAATTTTAGCAATCTAATTATTTTTAAAATCTAATAAAAACAAACTATTATGTCAACAATTAAAGTAGGTATCAACGGTTTTGGTAGAATTGGACGTCTTGTTTTCAGAGCAATGACTGAAAGAGACAATATTGAAGTGGTAGGAATCAATGACCTTATCAATGCAGAATACATGGCTTACATGTTAAAATATGACTCTGTACACGGGATTTTCCCAGGTGAAGTTTCTGTTGAAGGAAATGACCTTGTGGTAAACGGAAAGAGAATCAGAGTAACTGCAGAAAAAGATCCTAACAACCTGAAGTGGAACGAAATCGGTGCTGATTATATCGTAGAATCTACAGGTCTTTTCTTATCTAAAGATTCAGCTCAGGCTCACATCAACGCAGGTGCTAAAAAAGTAATCCTTTCTGCTCCTTCTAAAGATGATACGCCAATGTTCGTAATGGGAGTAAACCACAAAGAACTGACTGACGATATTAAAATCTTATCAAACGCTTCTTGTACAACGAACTGTTTAGCTCCTTTAGCTAAAGTAATTCACGATAAATTCGGAATCGTTGAAGGTTTAATGACTACAGTACACGCTACAACAGCTACTCAAAAGACTGTTGACGGTCCTTCAATGAAAGACTGGAGAGGTGGTAGAGCTGCTCTAAACAACATTATCCCTTCTTCTACAGGTGCTGCTAAAGCGGTAGGAAAAGTAATCCCTTCTCTTAACGGGAAATTAACAGGGATGTCTTTCAGAGTACCAACAGTAGACGTTTCTGTAGTTGACCTTACCGTAAGATTAGAAAAAGCTACTTCTTACGATGAGATCTGTGCAGCTATCAAAGAAGCTTCTGAAGGTGAATTGAAAGGAATTTTAGGATACACTGAAGATGCCGTAGTATCTCAGGACTTCGTAGGAGATAAGAGAACTTCTATCTTCGATAAAGATGCTGGTATCATGCTTTCTCCTAACTTCGTAAAACTTGTTTCCTGGTATGATAACGAAATGGGTTACTCTAACAAGTTAGTAGATATGCTTGTACACGCTGCTTCTTTGTAATCGGTAATGTGCGATAAGCAATGAGTAATATAAAACCTTCCCGGATGGGAAGGTTTTTTTGTTATTTTACTTATCAAATATGTTTTCCAATATCTTCAGATCTGTTCCTGCCCCGGGCTATTTCTGCCCAGATAAGCAAAGTAATGGTAAAAAATGAGTTTTCATGGTTATTGGTTTTTGTGTTATGCAAAGTTTATCATTCCATGAACACAAGTAAAGTACCCGTTCGGGTGATTTTAGATGTAAGATGAAGAAAGAAAAAAGCCTCTCTGGTAGTGAGAGGCTATTAAATTATTCTTTGTTAGCTGTATTACTTCTTAATTAAAGATTGAAACCAAAAATGGTTGCTGTTTGCCCTAACAATTTCGAATTCATTTTCATTTAAAGTGGATAAAAATGATTTGTATGCATCAATTGTAGATTTTTTAAGCCTTTCAGAACAATATGGATTGAAAACATTCATAGAATAAGGTTTTGCCGATTTTGCAACACTGCTTACACAAGAAAAAACATTACTCCAATTCATATTAATGATGCTGTAGCTGTCATTCCTGTAGGCACAGCTAACTTTCTGTGAAGAGATAACAATTCTTCCAACTTCGGAATTCACCATCTCTACTAAAATATTATTTTTCGCTTTATATTCTTTTACCTTTTCATTATATTCTTTTCGGGATTTTTCCAAGTCTGTTACAGCCTGTTCCTGTTTATATTTAGCATCAGAGATCTCTTTATCAAACACAGATTTAACTTTAGCAATTTCTTCATCCTGAACCTTATTCATCTTTATTGGCAGCTGTAATATCTCATTGTTGAATTGGAAATTTTGCTGTCTCATATTTTCTATTTTTGCTTCGGCTTCGGAAATATAATTGTTTCTTTCCGTTTCTTTTTCTGAAATTTCTGCTGCTAAATTTTCTATTTTCTTTTTTAATTCTGATTGAGTATCATCAGTAATCCCTGACTTTAGCAATTCACTTTCTACATCTGATTTTTGTCTCTTTTTTACGTTTATTTCTTCATTTATTTTTGTTAAGAATATTTCTTTAGTATTTTCAAGATCACTCATGAATTGATTATTCAACACAATTTTACCTAGTAAACCAAGCCGTTCTTTTTCAATAGCTTCTTTTACCTGGAGTTTAACTTTTTCACTTTCTTCACTGAATTTTTTAGCCAGAAGAATTTGTTGTTCATTGTATATCGAGATTTTATCCTGGTGTATTAACATCTGACACACATAGCTCATCAAATTATTGGCCCATTCTTCATGATATTTTTTCCCATCCTCTGTTACCTTTTTTTCATAGTATTCACTATGCTTTGTTATTTCATTACATAATTTGACATTTCCATCTTCAAGATTTTTGATCATTGCCAGCATTTTTGTGTATTCATTGTCACTCTTCTCCAATTTCTGAATCTGCACTTTTATAATTGCCATTTTCTCCGAATAGCGTTTTCTGACTTCCTCTAATTCGGATGTCGTGGCGGGAACGGCATATCCTTTCACTTCTCCAAGATGTTTCTGGAAATCCACTCCTTCTTTTTCGAATTCCGATTTCCACTTATTACATTGGCTGCATCTTGCCCCAATCTTCATATCTGCAATTAAATTGTCTCTTTCCTTTTGCAGTTGTAACAACTCATCTTTTAATTTCTGGATTTTTGCTTTCCATTGTTTTTCCAGTTCAGGAAGCATCATTTTATAGTCTGCCATTTTTTTATTGTTGCTTTCAATAAGAGCAGATTTTGTTTCTATAGAGATCACCTCATTTACCCCTACCGTTTGAGCTTTTGCCTGAAACAGAAAAAATAAGAGAAATAATATTCCGAGTTTCTTTTCCATATCTCAGTATCTTTAATCTCCAAAAGGGTCATCTTCAGCTTTATTCAAATCTCTTAGATATTCAAACGCCTTTTTTATTTTTTTAAAATTTGTAGGATCACCTTTCAAATAGTATATTGATATTTCATCTACAGTCAGATCATATATAGATCTTTCTTCCCTGTCAACACACCGCCCCATCAATACTCTACTATAAGCAGAAAATTTGCCTGAAGAGTGTCCGGTCTTAGGTAGTAATTTAATCTTTAGAGTACCCACAGCTTCATTTTCATTGTAATTCTTAGCCAGTTCAATAGTAACAATATGTGATACATTAAATTTATCCTCATCAAATAAATTAACATCTGGACAGTCAAGGTTTTCAAGTTTTGTTGATCGACTTATAGCTCTTGTGATAATTCCATTATTAGACATTTCAATTGTCTGCCAATTAATAGTTGCAGTAATTTTACCATCACTTACTGTCTTTTTATGTTCATTAGATTCTGCCAGTTTCTTATTGATATAATTTACAGTTTCTTCTTTTGTTAAAGTTGCACCTTGTGCTTTTACACCATATTCAACTCCCAAAAATGAAATCAACAAAAATGTTTTCCAAAAAAAATCTTTTAAAATTTTTGTTTTCATAGCTTAATTTTTCTACAAAATTCCCCAAATGGCAAGTCTTTTACAATACCGCAAAAAGGTGATTTTTTAAAATTGTTTTTTTTATATTTTTATGAAAACATTAACCATGGATAAAAAGAATCTGGATCATCCCAAAAAGCAGCATCCCCTCACACAAGTCTGGAACAGTTATCCTGATTTTTTTCAAAACAGCAGTACCAGTGTATTGCCGGTTCCCTCTATTGAGCGCATTATCGGAGAAATATTCGCCGCAGGCCAGTTTTATTATTACGTGATTAATTTTGCAGACAGTACTTTGTGCAACCATCATGAAAATATCCTAAGCATGCATGGTTTCAACAAGTACCCGGTACATCTTAAAGAAATCATAGACCTTATTCATCCCGATGATCTTGAATTTGTTATGGAAGCTGAAAGGATGTGTATAGAGAAAATGATGGAAATTAATGGATTTGATTATCAGCAGGAATTAAAGTCCAGTTACTGTTTCCGGATGAGGACAGCAAAAGGGAATTACGAATTGTTTCACCATCAGGCACTGCATACCTATAAAGATGAGAATGGAAAGCTTCTGCAGACTGTTAATATCCATACCAACATTGAACATATTACCCATCAGAATTCCTACACAGTTTTACTTTCGGGAATTAACGGCCGAAAAGACTTCCATCAGATGCAGTGGATAAATAATAATAAAACATCCGCGCCCTCTGTCATATTTACCAAAAGGGAAGTTGAAGTTATTACCTGTATCGCCAAAGGGTATTCTGCTGCGAAAGCTTCCGATTTCCTGAATATTTCTGAAGAAACAGTACGTACACACAGAAAAAATATTTTAAAAAAGGCTGATTGTAAGAATGGCTCAGAACTCGTTAAAAAGGCTTTTGAATGGGGATATTTGTAGAATAACATGAGCTATCATGACTACAGGTAAAGAAAAGATAAGATCAATTAAAATAGGCCTCTCCAGCAACGAGAGGCCATTAGTTTATCATTTTCAAACAACTAATAAAGAAAAGAGTAAACTGTTTTTTATATTCATTAATAGCTTACGAGATAACAGACGGCTGAAACAGGCTGTTCGCCATTGAATTCATTCAGCTAACAAAAAGAAAAACTGGTATAAAATAGAACTTAATAAATTTGAGTTTTCCTGATTATTAGCTACTACAAAGTTTGGAATTTTATCAAAGTAAAAAAATCCCCCTTTTGTGGTATTTTGTTAGTATTTTACTTATTTTAGCTTAAAAAACAAATGTCCATGAAAAATTCAGAACAAAATCACCCTCTGGTGGAGGTCTGGAATACCTATCCGGGGGTAAGGAAGGATCGGGAAATTCTGAATATCCCTCCTGTTGAACGTATTATTGGTGAGATGTTTGCCATTGGTGAGTTTTATTACTATGTTCTGAATTTAACCAACAGTACTCTTTCCCATCATCATAAAAACATTCTGAAACTTCATGGGTTAAGTTCTTTTCCTGAAAATTTAAAAGAGGTTATTGATCTTACCCATCCTGATGACATGGGTTTTGTTTTAAAAGCAGAGCAGACTGTTATTGAAAAAATAATTGAAATCGGTTTTGAGCATCAGCTTTATCTGAAATCAAGCTACTGTTTCCGTATGAAAACAGCAGAAGGAAATTATGAGTTGTTTCATCACCAGGCTATTATTACCATGGAAGATGAATCGGGGCAGCCTGTACAAGCTATAAATATCCATACCAATATTCATCATATTACCAAAGAAAACCCATATACTGTTCTGATTTCAGGTATAGGACCAAGAAATGATTTCCAGCAGATTAAACTGAATCATTTTTCATCCACTGCGTCTAAAGAACACCTTACCCAGAGAGAGACTGAAGTTCTTTCACTTATTGCAAAAGGCTACTCCGGGCCGGAGATTGCAAAAATGCTTGTACTGTCTGAACACACGGTACGCACACACCGTAAAAATATTTTAAGAAAAACATCCTCCAGAAACTGTAAGGAATTGATTAAAAAAGCTTTTGAAAGAGGGCTTGTCTGATGTTTTTCAAAAATCCCGGATCATCAGACTGATAAATCTCACAAAGGAATTTCGGTGTAAAACTTGTATTTTTAATCGGTAATGGAACAAATGATCATACAGCCCCGTTTTAAAGACGCTCCTCATTTCAAAGATTTCTGGGAAAGAGGTAACGGAAAACAACTTGTTGAATTTTCCGGAGCAAAAGTAAGTTTTAAAGATTTCGATAAATTCTCACCCAACTTTTATCATGTAGATGAAGTGGGAGATGAGTTGGTGAAGGAGGTCTATTTTACTAAAAAATTCCATGAAGCTTCCAGAGAAATTGAACAATACATCCGAAAAGGGGTTTCTGAAACAGATGAAGTTCCTGAAAGTGTAAAAAAACTGTTTGCCCAGACACAGCATATTCCTGAATGGCTGGATCATGATCTCCTGAAAGCCGGCGCAGAACTCTGCATGAGAAGTAATCTGGATTCCCTTATTTCTCTGAGAGATTACTGCCTGATCGGCGGGTATGATTATGCTTATCTTAATAAACCGCTGATTGTTACAGAAGCTCTGAAAAAGGGAGCCGTTAAGCGTCTCTCTGAAACACTGGACTTTTGGGTGAATGCTACACGGTACAATGCTTTGGAAATTCATGCAAAAGGATATGAGTTTGCTATAAAAACCCGTCTGATTCATTCGTATGCAAGGCTTTCCATAAAAAAGCACTATAAAGATTGGGATACGGAAAACTGGGGTGAACCTATTAACTCATGGGATATGATGGCTACTTATATTGGTTTCAGTCTTGTTTTCCTGCATAGTCTTCAAAAATTAGGCAATACTTTTTCCGTACAGGAAGAACAGGGAATTTTCCATCTCTGGAAATATACCGGATACCTGTTGGGAATTCCGGAACATCTTCTTCCTGACGATAAAAAGCAGGCAACAGAATATTTCTATCTCTGGACTTCTGTACAGCCTCCTTCCGATAAAGATTCTGTTCTTCTGGCCCATTCTTTATTAAATGAATCGCTGGAAAATCCTATATTAAAGTATAAATTGGAACGGGAAAATCTGAGATATCTTCACATCTGCTGCACATGGTTTCTGCTGGATGATGAAGTATGTAAAAGACTGGAAATCCCTAAAGTCTGGGGGAAGAAGTTATTTCCCTGGTCTAAGATATTTATCAATAAAATATATGATAAGCTTGTAAGCCGGGAAGCCAGAATAGCCAAAGGAAATAAAGACCAGATGAAAGTCCTGGAAGATTATCTGGCCATTACAAAGAACTCGAATTTTCATTGAAATTAATTGTAAATCAGATGTATATCTGTGTTTTTAAATTTCAAGAAGATATTCTGAAGCCGTTTTTGTTATACATAATATCATCCTGTAAATTTTATTATTTTTTAACTTTAAAAACCATTTTTCAACCTAAATAATATTAGCATTTGATATTTAAATTATGTATTTTTGAGAAATTATTTTAAAGACGATGAGTAACATTGATGATAAGAAAAAAGCACTGGCATTAGTGCTTGACAAGCTAGATAAAACATACGGAAAAGGAACAGTAATGACTTTGGGAGATAGTTCCGTAGACAACACCATAGAAGTAATTCCTTCGGGGTCTTTAGGACTGGACATTGCTTTAGGCGTTGGCGGTTATCCGAGAGGAAGAATTATTGAAATTTACGGTCCTGAATCTTCAGGTAAAACCACTTTAACCCTTCACGCTATTGCTGAAGCTCAGAAAGCCGGAGGTATTGCCGCATTCATTGATGCCGAGCATGCTTTCGACAGAACATACGCCGCGAAACTGGGTATCGATCTTGAAAACCTGATCATTTCCCAGCCGGACAACGGAGAACAGGCTTTAGAAATTGCAGATAACCTGATCCGTTCAGGAGCAATTGATATTGTCGTTATCGACTCTGTAGCAGCTCTTACTCCAAAAGCAGAAATTGAAGGTGAAATGGGAGATTCTAAAATGGGTCTTCACGCAAGGTTGATGTCTCAGGCATTGAGAAAATTAACGGCTACCATTTCAAGAACGAAATGTACAGTGATCTTCATCAACCAGTTGAGAGAAAAAATCGGTGTTATGTTCGGAAACCCTGAAACAACAACCGGAGGTAACGCTCTTAAATTCTATGCTTCTGTAAGAATCGATATCAGAAAAGCAAGTGCACCTATCAAACAGGGAGACGAAGCTATCGGAAGCCGTGTGAAAGTGAAGATCGTAAAAAATAAAGTTGCGCCTCCTTTCAAACAAGCCGAATTTGATATCATGTACGGAGAAGGAGTTTCCAAAGCAGGAGAAATTCTTGATACTGCAGTAGATCTTGGAATCGTGAAGAAGAGCGGTTCATGGTTCAGCTACGAAGAAACCAAACTAGGACAGGGACGTGATGCGGTGAAGGATGTTTTAAGAGATAATCCTGAACTTGCTGAGGAATTAGAAAATAAAGTCAAAGAAGAAATAACTGCTAAAAAGTAGTTGTTTTTACAGATCTAAAAAAGAATCGGCGGAGCCCAAGGGGCTCCGCCGATTCTTTTTTATTAAGGCTTATCATCTGTCAGATCAAAACCCCAATCTTTTCCTTTTTGGGTGGCTGGAATACCTTTTGTCATCCATATTGGAGCTTTAGCCCCTTTAAGATAATAATCAAAAAACTGCTGTTCGCGGATTTGGATATCTTTTCTGTTCTGGCGTTTTATCAGATTGTGATCATCACCATTATAATTCAGAAGCCAAACCGGTTTTCCGAGACGGCGTAACGCGGTAAACATTTCAATTCCCTGATACCATGGAACAGCTCCATCTTTATCGTTACTCATAATAACTACCGGAGTTTTCACCTTATCAATGGTAAAAAGCGGTGAATTTTTAATATAGAGCTCCGGTGCCTCCCATAGATTTTTCCCTAATCTGCTCTGTGACTTTTCATACTGAAACTGTCTGTTCATTCCTGAAGACCACCGGATTCCTCCGTAGGCGGACGTCATGTTGACAACAGGAGCACCACTCCAGGCAGCGGCATACATATTGGTATGAGCAATAAGATAGGCTACCTGGTAACCTCCCCAGCTTTGTCCCTGAATTCCTATTTTAGCACCATCCACCCACGAATTTTGCTTCAGCTTTTCAACCCCGGAATTAATGTATTCCATCGCCGATTCTCCCGGTAAGCCGTCTGTGTATGAAATATCAGGAGTGAAAACCAGATATCCGTTGCTCACAAAATAAGAAATATTTAATCGGGAAGGTGTTGGAGCGGGTGCTACATAACGGTTCAGATTATCTGAAAGTTTCTCATAGAAATAGACGATCATAGGATATTTTTTATCCGGATTGAAATCTTCCGGTTTGTATAAAATTCCTGTGGATGTATTTCCTTTTGGTGTTGTCCAGCGTACCAATTCGTCTGTACCCCAATTATAAAGGTTTTGTTGTGGATTGGTTTTACTCAGTTTCTGCTGTTCTGAGAAATTTGCTGTGACAAAAATATCCGGAGAATCAGTGTAGGATTCTTTTATGATAATATATTCTTCTGCATTTTTTGCTTTTTGAATGCTTCTATATCCCCAGACATTTTCCATCTGAATTTTTACAGGATCTGCGTTCGACTGAACAGATGTTTTAAAAATTCCGTTCGCTTTGGATGTATTGTCAAATGCTGATAAATAGATAGAAGACTTTCGGTTTAAACTTTTAATGTCTTTATCCAGATCGTATGTATCAAATGTTATTTTATTTTTACGTCCGAATCCATTGGTGATATTTCTTGGTTTTTTTGAACCGTTTAAGGAAAACTCCCAAAGATCATAACGATCTCTGATAATCACAGATTCATCATTATCCGTCCAGGAAGCGATACCATAAGAACTTGGAAAATCCGGCATATCAAACTCCTCATCAACGAAAGAAACCGGTAATCCGCTGGTGAGTGGCAGAGTTTGTTTGGTTTTCACATTATAACTGAACCAATTGCCTTTTTCACTGTCAAAAATCACAATAAATTTTCCAAGCGGAGATAGGGCAACCGACCCGTCCAGATTTCGGATGATTTCCGTTCTTTCTCCTGTTTTATGATCAATTACGAAATAAGTTTTCTTGGTTGAGCCTTCCCACTGTGAAGCAATACGGTTATTCAAGCTGGTAATTCCCAGTGCATATTCAGCATTTCCTTCGTTTACCAATCGTAAAGTATCCAGATCTGCATCATCAATATTTCTGAAAAAATCCGGTTTTTCTGTCTGCATTACTGCTGCATAAGATTTTTTCAGATCATCTTTCAACTCCTTTAACTGTACTGTTTGCAGATAATCATCTCTGTAATTCCAGATATCCACAACAGCATGATCATTCGCAATCATGGCAGTATCTTTTGCAATTGGTTTTGGAGCAACCCCAAAATACAGCTGTTTCCCGTTTTTGCTGAATATAGGCAGACGGTTTTCCGAAATGACCCAATTCTTTTTCATATGGGCATTTTCATTGGTTACTGTTTCCTTTTTATTTCCTTTAAAATTAAAGTAATATAACTGATAGGATTTCACTAAATCATTCTGTGCAGAAGAAGTTCCTACAAACGCCAGCTGATTTCCTTTTTCATCAAAAGACAACTGTGAAAAATCTCCTTCCATTTCTGAGATTTTAGTCACTGATTCCTTTTGCAGATCAATTACCTGTACCGTTTGAAGTGCATATTTCTTTGGCTTTGATTTGTCAGTATCTTTCTTATCCACAGATTTCTCATCTGTTGAATCTTTTTCCTCTTTTTTGTTCTTACTGGCTTTTTCTTCCGGTTTCTTAGTCACAAAAACGAGCTGCGTTCCATTTTTACTGAATTCATAACGGATAACGTTATCATAGGCTGTACTTTTTCCGTTCAAAAGATTTCGAACGACCAGCTGCAATGGCTTTACATTTTTATCTTCCTCTTTATTGTCGTCTTCCTCTTCTTTACCAGAAACATCATTAGATTTATCTTTGACATCCTCCAGAAGATAGGCAACATAAGAACCGGATTTTTCAGGAATTTTGAAGTTTTTTACATTGGGGATTTTCTCCGTTTTATCACTTGAAAAATCAACTATTGCAAGGCTATCTTTTGTTAATTTATTTTTTTTAAGCTTTTTATCTTTTACCGCTTTGATATCTTTATACAACGGACGAATCTGAAAAACAGCAAATCTGGAATCATTCGTAAAATCCACTTTGGCTGCTCTTGCAAACTGCTTTGAAACTTTATTTCTAACCGAATATAAAAAAAGATTAGAGTTTCCTTCCTGAACATCTACAGAATAAGCAATCCATTTTCCGTCATTTGAGATTTTTCTCGCACCCATATTTTGCCAGCTGTCATAAACAGAATGGTCTAAGGTTTTTTTCTGTCCATACGCCCAGCAGGTCATGATGAACAGAATGAAAACTGTACATTTCAACTTCATTTTTAAATAATTTTAAGGATTAAAAATAAGCTATTTCTTTGACAAATCTACATGTTCCGTTGGTTTCATGATAAGCTGAAAAATGTCATTCTGTCACATTCTGCCTTGTGGTATTTTTTTTGAGAAAGATGTAGAAAATAAAAATCAAAAAATATGATGACTAAAGGAAATATTAATGTATCTGTGGAAAATATTTTCCCGCTTATCAAAAAATTTCTTTACAGTGACCACGAAATATTCTTAAGAGAGCTGATCTCCAATGCAACGGATGCTACATTGAAATTAAAGCACCTGACAGGTATCGGGGAAGTTAAAGTAGAATATGGAAATCCGAAAATTGAAGTAAAGATCGATAAGGACCAGAAAACGGTACGCATCATCGACCAGGGAATCGGGATGACCGGAGAAGAGGTTGAAAAATATATCAATCAGGTGGCTTTTTCCGGAGCGGAAGAGTTTTTGGAAAAATATAAAGATACCGCGAAAGATTCAGGCATCATCGGACATTTCGGACTTGGATTCTACTCTGCATTTATGGTGGCTGAAAAAGTGGAAATCCTTACCAAATCTTACAAAGATGAACCTGCTGTAAGATGGATTTGCGACGGAAGCCCTGAATTTACCCTTGAAGAAACAACGGATAAAACAGACAGAGGAACGGAAATTATTCTTCACATTGCAGAAGATTCTGTAGAGTTTCTGGAAGAAGGAAAAATCCGTGAACTGTTACTGAAGTATAATAAATTTATGCCTGTTCCTATTAAATTCGGAACAAAAACACATACGCTGCCATTACCAGAGGATGCTCCTGAAGATGCCGTGGCAGAAACAGAAGAAGTAGACAACATCATCAACAATCCGGTGCCGGCATGGACAATTGCTCCAAGCGAACTGAATAATGAGGATTACATGAAGTTCTATCACGAGCTGTATCCGATGCAGTTTGAAGAACCTTTATTCAATATTCACCTGAATGTTGATTATCCTTTCAACCTTACCGGAATTCTGTTTTTCCCGAAACTGAGCAATAATTTAAATATTGATAAAGATAAAATTCAATTATATCAAAATCAGGTCTTCGTAACAGATGAAGTAAAAGGGATTGTTCCTGATTTCCTAATGCTTCTTAGAGGGGTAATTGATTCTCCGGATATTCCGCTGAATGTTTCCCGTTCTTACCTGCAGGCAGACGGTGCTGTAAAAAAGATTTCTTCTTACATCACCAAAAAAGTAGCTGATAAGATGGCTTCCCTGATCAACGAAAACCGTGAAGATTACGAGAAAAAATGGAATGACATTAAAATCGTTATCGAATACGGGATCATTACAGAAGAAAAATTCTCTGAGAAAGCAGATAAGTTCACATTATATCCTACAACAGACGGAAAATACTTCCTGTGGGATGAGTTGGTTGAAAAGATCAAACCTTCACAGACTGATAAAGACGATAAGCTGGTGATCCTTTATGCAACCAATGCAGACGAACAGCACAGCTACATTCAATCTGCTAAAGATAAAGGCTATGAGGTTCTTCTCCTGGACTCTCCAATCATTCCTCACGTGATTCAGAAGCTGGAAACCTCAAAAGAGAAAATTTCTTTTGCCAGAGTGGATGCGGACCACATCAATAACCTGATCAAAAAAGATGAACCGGTTATTTCTAAACTAAACGAAACTGAAAAGGAAACTTTAAAAACCAATATTGAAGAAGCGGTAAAAGATACTAAATTCACGGTTCAGCTTGAAGACCTTGACAGTACTGATGCTCCTTTCACCATCACCCAGCCGGAATTCATGAGAAGAATGAAAGATATGCAGGCAACAGGCGGAGGCGGTATGTTTGGAATGGGTGGTTTCCCGGAAATGTATAACCTGGTGGTGAATTCCAACAGTGAGCTATCCGGTCAGATCTTAAAAACGGAAAATGCTGAAGAAAAGGAAAACCTGATCAAATATGCTCTGGATCTCGCCAAACTATCACAAAACTTACTGAAAGGAAAAGAACTGACAGATTTTATACAGAGAAGCTATAAGCAACTTGAAAAATAATACACAAGAGACTGTTTCATTTGAAGCAGTCTTTTTTTTGTTGTAAGGGGTTAGAATGTTGGAGAACCTGGTATTTTACAAATGTATATTTTAAGAAACTTTATCTCCGATATTTTTTTTAATCTCTCATTGATACAGCAGATTGAACAGATTTTTTCTTCTGTGATTAATAGAAATCGGCGATTTCTAAAAACTAATGAGTCCTTTTTATGCATAAAGCTTTAGATCTATTGAGGCTAAAGTGTAAAAGACTTTTGTAGTTTAAAAAATCATTGCCACTAATACATGAATAAAATCATTCGTGCATCAGTGGCAAAAACTTAAACAACCTCTAAAACTTTTCTACCTTTTAATGTTCAATTTTTCTTTGATTTAAAAGAGTTCATTATATTTGGTGAAAACATCAGATCATGTTTGAAATACCTGCTGAAATTTTCCCTTTTCTGCTCCTGTTTAGTTTAGGGATTGCATTATTTCATACTTTTATTTTATCGGGAATTTTTAATGTAAAACTGAGACCGTCATGGATTATGTTTCTCATCGATCCTGCAATTTTAGGAGTTGCATTTCTATTCTTCCAAAAAGAATCCGGAATTGTATTTATCGGGCTATTTCTCTCTGTTTTTGTATTGGGTATTATTGGAATGATTACACATGGCGTTCAATCCGGCATCGAATCTTTCAGGGAACAGAGAAGAAAGAATAAGCCTGTATGGAAAATTGTCGGCGGTGGCTTTCTGATCCTTTTGTCTTATCTTGCTTTTTTTTATTTCGGAGTTTATTTTGTCCTTTTTATTTTCTTTCTGATTATTTTAAGCTCTATTCTTCCCAACAATAAGAACCGTTTTTATTTTTATCAGAGAACTCTGCCAACTTCCACTCTAAAAAGTGCAGCAATGGGTCTTGCTGAGATTTCTGGGAAGGCAAAGGCTATTGAACCGGTTATCTCGCCGGATACAGACACTTCATGTGTAGGCTATATTTATACTGTTGACGAAATCCGCACAACGCGGGACGATGATGGCAGAACTTCTACATCATACCACGAAATTTCAAGGGAAACTAAGATCAAAAGATTTTATATGGAAGATGAAACGGGTAGGATAGAAGTTATTCCCGATCAATTGGAATGGATCAGTTTTTTACCTGCCCATTCGCGGGAAACCGGAAACAGACGGTATCAGGAATTTATCATTGATGAAAAAACAGTTTTTCTTTTAATCGGGCAGGTTTTTTATGAAGATTCACACTCTGTTTTCCGTTTTGATGAAGGCAGAAAAGTTTTTGGAATTGCTCCTTTAGACATTGTTAATTTCGCCAATAAATGGAGACCTTTAAAGCTAAGAGCGCTTACTACACTGGCCTGCATTGCAATTCTGGCGACCATTATTATTTTTACTCCTGTTAAAATAAATGGCAGTAAAATTATTTTCGAGCAGAAAAACTGGAAAGAAACTTTACAGTCTAATCCTTTTAAAGACATTTTTAATCCTTAAAAACAGACTGCCCATGATTTCTATTATTTCTCTTTTAATAATCATTATTGTCATTGTAGGTCTGGTTACTTTTTTAATCAACACCTACAACAGGCTGGTTATCCTGAACAACAATTCACAAAAAGCTTTTGCCAATATAGAGGTGATCCTGAAACAGCGTGCAGATGAAATCCCCAATCTTGTACGTGTTGTAAAAGCGACTTCCTTGTATGAAAACACGGTTCTTAAAGAGCTTGTTACTCTTCGTTCTCAATATCTAGGTGCCCATCAGGTTCATGAAAAAATAAAGACTGCAGAGCGGATGGACGGAAAATTAAAATCAGTGATGCTTATTATTGAAAATTATCCTGAAATAAAATCGAACCAGTCGTATCTTGAACTTCAGAAAAGATTAAGCGACCTGGAAGAGATTATTGCTGCCCGAAGAATTTTTTTTAATGAATCTGTGAATCTTTACAATACCGGAATTGAAACTTTTCCTGATAGTATTTTCGCGAAAATGATGAGCTACCGGAAAAAAGAAATGCTTCAGTTTTCTGATACAGAAAAACAAAATAACCCTGCAACACTATAATTATGGAAATTGATTTAGGAATTTTTGGAGATTTTATTAACTCCCGGCAATTTTTCGGAAGTCTTGCCATCGGCTTTCCTGTATTGACTATAGGGCTGTTTGTATTATACAGTATTTTCAAAAAGATTTTCTTTATCAGAAAAATTCTGAGATTTATTATTCTCACTTTCGGGCTTTCCATAATCCTGTTGATCCCTTTTGTATTCTTCTCTGCTTTTGCCGATTTTGAAAAACTGAAATTAGCTTTGATTTATCTGTCAATTCTTATATGTGTCACCGTTTTTACCTTATTTAATACAGAAGAAACCATTAATTTTATAAAAGACACTTCCAAATTAAAGGACAAACAAAATCTTTAAAATAAGACTATGGGAAAATTTATAATATGGGCACCTCTTATTTTTACAGCCTTTATCCTTCTGCTTAATTATAGAAAGAAGAAATTAAAAAATGACGGAAAGCCGGTTTCTATCATTTCTTTTATCTATCCGGGAATTGTAGTTTACGTAGTTTCCAGTCTGTTTTTCGGGCTGGTGTCAATTGCCGTTTCCCCCGTTATTAAATTTTTTTTCGGTCCGAAATATGAAGCTAGGGTAGTTGCCCACGAAATAATGGATTCCAGTGACGGAGACAATACCTATACAGCGGTAGTGGAGTTTAAAAATGATAAAAACCAGCTGATCAAAAAGCCTTTAAACTATGGAAGCAGCCACCCTGTGGAAGTTGGGAAAACCATTACCATCAGTTACAAAAACGGAGATCAGAGTGTGGCTAATTTAAGCTTTGGAACACAAAAACTTATTATTTTTATTGTGGCCCTTTTCCTGTTTGTTCTCGGTCTGGCCATGGCATGGATTACTCTCTATTCCTTAGGTTGGGATACATCAATTGTTTTCAGTATAGGGTTAGGCTTTGTAATTTATTTTGTTTTTCCGGCGGGGATGCTGTTTTTTTTAGGAGTGATGTCCTGGGTAATCTGGGAGTATTTTCAAGGCAGGAGAGATGATATGCCACTCTGGGCATTGGGAATCTGCAGCCTCTTTGTTACCATTCTTATTCCTTCTTTTTTTGGATATATGAAAATGCTTTTTACCCGGGAAAGAAAATTCAAACCATCAGATAGGTTTTCAGATTTCAAAAAGCGGATTTCTAAATAAAGTGTAGATATTTTCTAATCTGTACGAATTTTTCAGCTCGAAGAATACAGGGATTTTAAATAATAAAATCATTATTTAAAGTGATTTTAAATTTATTTATAATATTTTTCTTTTAAAAATTAGTATAAATAAAAATCTTACAAACTTTATAGGTTTCAAAAAACGATAAGGTTTAGTATAAAACGTAAATATCCGCGTTCATTTTTTATTTCATCGATTCTGGTGATTCTAAAATACAAGAAGGGCAATCGCATTTTTTTATATTTTCTGTTGTATACATTGTGCTTTTTTGCCATTTTTGTATAAAATGTCGGACATGCAAAAAGAAAAATTACGTCTTATCAGAAAACAAAAAGGCTACACGCAGCAACAGGTAGCTGATTTTATTGCAACGGATGTATCTAACTACAGCAGAAAAGAAAGTGGTGATGTAAGAATCATCCCTGATGAATGGGACAAAATTGCCCGTTTTCTAGAGGTTCCGATTGAGGAAATTTATGAAGAAGAAGATTCTAAAATAATTGTTAATAATGATCATCCGGTATTTAATGATAGATCTTCTTCCGCGGGAGTAATTACTAACCAGAATAATTATGATAATATTCCTGGAGCTATTATTGAAAACCTGCAAGCTTATATTACGTTACTGAAGGAAGAAAACGAAAGGCTGAAGGAAGAATTGAAAGGCTCTCAAAGTCCTTCAAGAATTAAGAAATAATACGGTTTTAGACTGTAAAAATATTTGTGTCACTTGTATCCATGATATGAGTGACATTTTTTATGTGCTTAAATGAATTTCCCACAGATCCCGCAAATTTCACGGATGTTTTTGGGTATTTTTATATATTGTCCTGCAAAAAAAAATTAAATAACGTGAGTTCGGGTTAAGGAGTTTAAATGTAAAAGGCAGGAAGATGGAAAAAGGAGGCTGGAAGTTAATTTTAGTTATATATATTGAAAACCTCCAGAAAATTAAATAAAAACAGATCAATATTTGCTCTTAATGACTTTCATAACTTCCCTCATCCAGCTTCAAACCTACATCTATCAGATATTCTTATCCCGAACTGAAGTTAAATAATTTTATAATCAGGTATTTATAATTCATTCATTGGATCCCAGAAGAGCTTTTTAAAATTCTTTATTCTAAGATTTTTTACAGTAATTCCCTCAGCTTCCAGTTTAGGTTGAAATTCAGGAACAGATAACACGCCCGAACTTGAAATAACACGGTGAGCAGGCACATCTTCCGGACAGCCTCCCATTGCTTTTCCTACATGACGCGAATGATTAGGATAGCCGACCGCTTTTGCGATAGCTCCATAGGTAGAAACTCTTCCTTTGGGAATAAGTCTTGAAACTTCATATACCTGTTGTTTGAAAATCTCGTCCATATGTTCTTTTTTATCTGTTTGAAAATGTACTGTATTGATATCACAGCTTTTGCATCATTTTTGAACTCTTCTGTACCCAATGATGTTTCATTGTAAAGATAAAGATATGAAAAAATCATTTTTCCGGCTGTTGAATGCCATCAATAAAAAGGTTCTTCCGAAGCTGAGTAAGAAGGATCCTGCCAAACTGACCCAAATAGAGAAAGGAATTCTGGCGTATCGTTATTTTGTACTGGTGAATTCTTTGGATTGATTTTATTTTCCCACAGAATACACAGATTTTTACAGACACCAATGGGATTGAAATATAGGCTCGCAGACCATGCGGATGGTTCAGGATTTTCTGTTGGGTTTACGCAAGGCCGCAAGGATTTTTTATTATTATGTTGTTTTTAAGGCGCTAGAAAATCTGATATTTTCAGCAGGTTATACAGCATCAAATTTTATCGGAGATAAAATCTTTGCGCCCTTATACCCATGAAGCAAGTAAAAAAATAGTGTCTTTGCGTAAACCCAACAAAACAATCAAAACAATCTGCTTGATCTACGAGACTTAAAAAAACATCAAAAAAGCGCTCCAAAAATTGAAGCGCTGATATTATAATCTCTGGTGAGAATTTTATTCTTATGCGTTTTCTAAGATGTAAGAGAACATCAATGGTGCACAGATCGTAGCATCACTTTCAACGATAAATTTCGGTGTAGTAATATCAAGTTTACCCCAAGTGATTTTCTCATTTGGAACCGCTCCTGAATAAGAACCGTAAGACGTTGTAGAATCAGAAATCTGGCAGAAATAAGACCAGAACGGAATGTCATGCATTTCCATATCCTGATACAGCATAGGCACTACGCAGATAGGGAAATCTCCTGCAATACCTCCACCAATCTGGAAGAATCCAACTCCTTTTCCACCTGAATTTTTAGTATACCAGTCAGCAAGATATGTCATATATTCAATACCTGATTTCATTGTAGTCGCTTTAAGCTCTCCTTTGATACAGTAAGAAGCAAAGATGTTACCCATTGTAGAATCTTCCCATCCCGGAACTACAATCGGCAGATTAGCTTCTGCAGCAGCAATCATCCATGAGTTTTCTCTTGGAATTTCATAATACTGCTCCAATACACCTGAAAGGATCATTTTGTACATAAACTCATGCGGGAAATATCTTTCTCCTTTAGCTTCTGCATCTTTCCAGATCTCTACAATATGTTTTTGTAACCTTCTGAAAGCCTCTTCTTCAGGGATGCAGGTATCTGTAACTCTGTTCAGACCTCTTTCTAAAAGATCCCATTCATCCTGAGCCGTTAAATCTCTGTAATGAGGAACTCTTTCGTAATGAGAGTGTGCCACAAGATTCATTAAATCTTCTTCAAGGTTCGCTCCTGTACAAGAAATAAAGTCTACTTTGCCCTGACGGATCATTTCAGCAAGAATCTTTCCCAATTCAGCAGTAGACATTGCTCCTGCCAAAGTAATCATCATTTTTCCGCCATCTTTAAGATGGGCAACATATCCTTTAGAAGCATCCACCAATGCAGCTGCGTTGAAGTGCAGGTAATACTTTTCTATGAATTCAGTTATCGGTTTGCTCATTTTTTAATTTTTTGCAAAGATAAAACTTAAAAATGGAATGGGGGCTTAAGCACTTTAAGAAAGTCTTATTGAGCAGTCTTTTTTTATCATTTGTTAAAAAACAGCCATTAATAAATACTAATACAGAATGTATATAAAGATCTGTGTTATCTGGGAGATCTTCGGGAAATTATTTCCTCTTCCGGGATTAGCAATTTTCCCCAGTCATTCAGCTGCCACAGGATTTCAACCAGTTTTTCACCCAGCTCTGTCAGCCTGTATTCAACTCTGGGAGGAAGCTCGTTAAAAGATTCTTTCATTAAAATTCCGTCAGTAACCATTTCACTGAGCTGTTGATTCAATACCCGCCGGTCCACTTTGGCAATGCCGCGCAGAAATTCACTCGGCCGTTTTTTCCCTTCATTAATCTGCCAGACGATAGGAATTTTCCATTTTCCACTGATGGTATTGACAGCAACTTCCAATGGACAGATTTTATTTTCCTCCGTTTTCTCCTTTGTTTTCATAATATTGACTTTTTTATCCCTATGGGCAGAAAATATGCGGTATTGCTTATATTAAGATAGTTTCAGACTTTTGTAAAGTTAATAATTAAAATAGGATGATCGAAAAACGAAAAGGAGCCCGTTCAATAAAAGATATTCCACCTACGATCCTAGAACAGCTGAACCACGGAGAAACCGAAACAGTAAACCTTACGGAATGGCTGGCTGTAGATCAAAGAAGGTTATTAGAGAATCTGTTGATACAAAATAAACGTTCAGAATATCTGAGTTCTGTTCTGAAACGAATTGATGGATTAAAAAAGCAGACTGTTAATACTATAAATGAAGCTATTGGAACAGGAGTTCTTATTGAAACCCTGAAAAATAATGATGAAGAATTTCTGACTGTTATTTCCGGTCATATTTCCGATCTGGTAAGATGCTGGGCTGCCTACATGATAGGACGGAATGATGCTTTACCTTTAAAAGAAAAGCTGAATCAGATACAACACTTTGCAGCAGACGGACATTTCGGGGTCCGGGAGATCTGCTGGATGGCTGTAAGACCTTCTATTGCAACAGAACTTGAAGAAAGCTTATCTATACTCGCAGACTGGACCGCTCATGAAGATCCGAATGTAAGACGTTTTGCCAGTGAATCCACAAGACCTCGCGGAGTATGGTGTGCTCATATTGAAGCATTAAAACAAAGTCCAACCCCAGGGCTTCAGATTTTAGAACCGTTGAGGTCAGATCCTTCCCGTTATGTACAGGACAGCGTAGGAAACTGGCTGAACGATGCCAGCAAATCCCAGCCGGAATTTGTAGTGGAAATCTGTGATGAATGGCTAAGAGAAAGTCCTTCCAAAGAAACAGCCTATATCGTTAAAAAAGCATTGAGGACGATCGGGAAAAAGAAAATTTAAAGTATCTAAGCTTAATAGACTCCAATTTTCAAATGATTCCATTTTCAAATCTTCAAATTATCCCTTCTCCGTCAGATATTTCCAATACCTTTTCGGGACATGCTGAATATGAAGTTTTAAATTTTTCCTTTCTGTAATATTGGTTTTAGTAAAATACCGCTGCCATAGCGTCTGGTAATTTTTTTCTTCGTCATGGAAGTGCTGTTGGTACTGATTTAAATTTAATCGTTCTTCAGGGTAAAAGAATTCGGATGTCTCAAGATCATAGAGAATACCATAGTTTCTCCGCAGGTCGAAAATCATCCATTTCTGATCCTGATAACGGTCTGTAAAATGTTTTCTGATGAGAGGAAGTACGTTGAAATCCGGATCTATCTTAGCAAAGAAAACACCATCCTGCATTTTTTCAAACCGGACAAATGCCGTCATTCTGTGGCTTTCCCGGCCTACGGATTTACTGATCTTTGAGATCTTCAGGATGTCCTGATCCGCATAATTATGAAGAATATTTTCTTCCGGATGCTGTACGGATTGCTTAACGGCTGACAGAATGAGGTTTTCACGTTCAGGATCTTCAGATAAATAAACTTTCAGCAGTTCCCGGATGCCTTGCTTCTCAATTTGTTTTTCAAGTTTATTCAGTACTCTTTCTGCTTTTTCATGCTGTGTGATCACTTCATGAATTTCTGCAAACATATTTTCCTGTCTGAAATTTTCCCTGCTGATGATTTCTATATCTTTGTAGCGGTATTCAAAAACTTCAAATACTGCGGTGAAAAGGCCGTCAAAGCTTCCATCATAGAGAAGGGTAATCATGAGTAAAATGTTGATTAAATTAATCCTGAATCCTTAAACAGGTTTTAAAAATTTTCAGACAAAAGAAAGTTTATTTAAATTTAGGCTTTCAGAATCCGGTTTCAAGTTCAGTACGAAGATACCATAAAATTCAGACCTAATCAATGAATTCAGTTATCATAAAACCTAAAAATGAGATCCTGAAGAAATACATTCAGTATTTTCTGTTTTTCAAAAAGACGGATCATGAGTTTTTAGAATATACTACTTTTCCGAATACCAACCTTTGTCTGGCGATCTATAAGCATAACAAAGTTTCGTATAGATATGGGGCAGAAACCAGCTTTTGTGATATTGAAATCGGCAATACTTTTAGCAGCAGGCTGTACAGATTTCATAAAATGCCTTTTCACGTCAATATCCATTCCTCACTTGACCAGGTTTGTATTGTCTTCCATTCCTCTGCTTTAAGAGCCTTTACCGGAGCATCCTATGATGATCTTATGCAATCTGAACATGTATTGATGATATTTTCCCCACAGGCAAAAACATTCTGGAAGAAATCTTCGAAATAACTGATTTCCCCAAAAGAGCAGAAAAACTGGAATATTTTCTTTGTGAAAACTTAAGAGATAATATTCCCGGGAAAATAGAAGAGGCCCTTATCCTGATTAATAGCCATAAAGCTTTAAATATTGATGATCTTTCCGGAGAACTTAAAATAAGTGAAGCAACATTATTCCGGTTGTTTAAAAGTCAGCTGGGGCAGAATCCCAAGTCATATTTAAAAACATTAAGATTCAGGAATGTTTTAAATGACTTCCTGAAACCGGAAAATTCACTGGCTGCAGTTGCTTATCATAATCAATACTATGATCAGGCTCATTTCATTAAAGATTTACCTCGACAGCAGTATTGAAGACTGGGTGAAGTTTGCAGAAGAGTATTTGGAAAACTAAAACAAGCTCAGCTGCTGGGAAAATTGATTGTGGAATTTGGAAGAGCTTCCTGCTGTAAGCAATTTCCTGAAATTTTTATCCGTAAGATATCTCAGATAAGCATTTCCCGCATTAAAGTCGATGAAATATTTAGCCCGGTTCACAGCAGCGCCCAGCTTTTTCAGATGGTCCATTGTCAGAACCTGGAAACGTCTTGCATTGACAATTTTCTGTGCGGTTTTTACTCCAATTCCGGGAATCCTTAAAATCATCTGATAATCGGCAGTTTGAAGATTAATAGGGAACTGGTCCAGATGCCGGAGCGCCCAGCTTAATTTGGGGTCAATCTCAAGATCAAGGAAAGGAATATTCGGATCTAAAATTTCCTCTGCTTTGAAACCATAGAATCTCATCAGCCAATCCGACTGGTACAATCTGTTTTCACGGAGCATAGGAACTTCTGTCGTTAATGATGGTAATCTTTTATCTTCCAGAACAGGAACATACCCCGAATAATAAACCCTTTTCAGGTTGAAATTTCTGTAAAAATGATCTGCAACTTTTATAATTTGCAGGTCATTTTCATTGGTGGCTCCTACAATCATTTGGGTAGACTGTCCGGCTGGAGCAAATTTAGGGACCTTTCTGAAAATTTTCTTTTCGTCTTTGTATTGATCAATACCTTTCTGAATATAACGCATCGGACTGATCATATCCTGACGGTTCTTTTCCGGTGCCAGTAATTTTAGTCCGCTTTCTGTGGGAATTTCAAGATTAACGGAAAGACGGTCTGCATACAGGGCAGCTTCTTCCATCAGTTCATCACTTGCTCCGGGAATGGATTTCAAGTGAATATATCCGTTGAAATTTTCTTCCAGACGTAATTTTTTGGCTACCCTCACAAGGCGTTCCATGGTGGTATCTGCATTTTTGAAAATCCCGGAACTTAGGAACAGTCCTTCAATATAATTTCTGCGGTAAAAATTGATGGTAAGATCAACCACTTCTTCCACGGTGAAAGCAGCTCTTTTAATATCATTGGAACTTCGGGATACACAGTAAGCGCAGTCGTAGATACAATGATTCGTCAGCAGAATTTTGAGCAGGGAAACACATCGTCCGTCTTCAGTATAGGTATGGCAGATTCCGCTTACGGAGCTGTCGCCCAAAGCGCCTTTTTTATTTTTTCTTGTTCCTCCGCTGGATGAGCAGGAAACGTCGTATTTCGCGGCATCGGCAAGGATTTCAAGTTTTTCTTTCAGGCGTTCAAAGTTCATATTTTTGAAGAGGTGTTATAATTTGTATCTGAATTTTGTTCAAATTTAGTTCCAAAATTGATAAATATCAATCTTTTTTCATAGAAGTTATCCACAAAACACTGTCTCAAAATCACTATATTTACGCTTCATTAAAATTAGATTATGAATCATCAACCAATTGAAGGTTTTTCCAAGCTGACCAAGCAGGGGAAGATCGACTGGCTCGTTAATGAATATCTTGAAGGAAACGAGGAATATCAAACTATACTGAAACAATACTGGAACGATAATGCTGATCTTCAGAAGCTTCATGAGGAGTTTTCTGAAAATACAATCTCCAATTTTTATATGCCTTACGGAATTGCCCCGAATTTTTTAATCGATGGTAAATTACTGGCCCTGCCGATGGCTGTGGAAGAAAGTTCAGTAGTAGCAGCCGCTTCCAAAGCTGCTAAATTCTGGATCGATAAAGGTGGTTTTAAAACAACGATCATCAACAACGAAAAATTAGGACATACCCATTTCGTATTCAATGTAGAACCTCATAAGCTGCTTCATTTTTTTAATTTCAGCTTAAAGAAAAAATTATTTGAAACTACAGAAGATATTACCGCAAACATGAGAAAACGTGGCGGTGGTATTTTAGATATTAAACTGGTAGATAAAACCGCAGAAATGCCGAATTATTACCAGCTTAAAGTCAGCTTTGATACAGTAGATTCCATGGGAGCGAACTTTATCAATTCTTGTCTGGAGCAGTTTGGAAAAACGTTGAGACAGGAAGTGGCAGTAAGCGAAGACTTCACAAAAGAAGAAAAAGATTCTCTTCAGATCGTGATGAATATTCTTTCCAATTTCACACCGGACTGTCTGGTAAGAGCTGAGGTTTCCTGTAAAATGGAAGATTTAAAAGACGATAGCGGAATTTCTCCTGAAGAATTTGCTTCAAAATTCAAGCAGGCCGTTACCATTGCCGAAATAGAACCTTTCCGTGCAACAACCCACAACAAAGGGGTAATGAACGGAGTAGACGCAGTGGTGATTGCTACAGGAAATGACTTCAGAGCTACAGAAGCCTGTGCCCATGCCTATGCCGCAAGAGACGGACAGTACAGATCATTGACTCATTGTACAACAGATAACGGGATTTTCAGATTCTGGATTGATCTTCCGATTTCCGTAGGAGTTGTAGGCGGTCTGACGAATCTTCATCCGTTGGTAAAATTCTCTTTAGCACTTCTGGGAAAACCTTCTGCACAGGAATTAATGAGTATTCTGGCAGTTTCCGGACTGGCCCAGAATTTTGGAGCGCTTCGTTCTCTGGTAACCACCGGAATTCAGAAAGGGCATATGAAAATGCACCTGTTGAATATATTAAATCAATTAGGAGCTACGGAAGAAGAAAAACAGCATTTTGTAACTTATTTTAAAGATAAAACGGTAAGCCACCACGAAGTGATCAATGAGTTTAACCGAATGAGGGCACAATAATGGGGCAACTCATTATACCCATATTATTAATTATACTCGGAACTGTTCTGAGAAAAATGTCGTGGGAAAGTCTGATTGATCCTAAAAAAGTTTCCAATGTCTTGATTATATTGGGAATTTCCAGTCTGGTAAAAGGAATTTTTTTATACTACGTAAAAGCAGAATAATGAAAGGAACCCTATTGTTATGTACACTGATCTCAGTTTTAAGCTTTTCACAACAGAAGAATGTGAAAATATCCCATCTGCAGCCAGCATCTGAAAACCGCTATTTTCCTGTTGTTACCTATGCTGAAAAGCCTGTTGCAGCCAATAAAATTAATACGCTTTTACAGGTAGATCAACTGGAATATGTTCCAGGAGCAGGAGGGAACCCTTTTAATCTTGTCTCAGGGGGAGAAGGCGCCAACTATGTTCATTTTTACAGCTGGGAAAAAATGGATACGCCGAAGAATATCCTGAGTATCGCTATGGATGGTGAAAGTTCAGGGGCTTACCCGGAAAGTTTTTTTCTCTGGAAAAATTTTGATCTGCGGACAGGGAATCTCATCAATGCCAAGGATCTGTTCAGACCAGAGGCTGTTAAAACAATAGAAAGTTTAATTCAGAAAAGAGTAAAAAAGGAAATTAATGATTTTATTGTCCGGTTGAAAGCCGAGCCTAAGCAGACTGAAGAAATTCTGAGCCAGATTGGAATGTATGAAGAATGTTATACAAACTATACATTAGTAAGTATTGGATATTATTTCAAAACAGACAAGATAAAATTTATTACAGAAAGATGTTCCAATCATGCGATGAGGGCACTGGATGAACTGGCTGAACACGTGGTGGAGTTTTCGTACAAAGATCTGGACAAGTATTTGAGCCCTTATGCCAAGAATTTACTCAACGGATCTGATCTGGTGGAAAAAACAAGCCTGCTCAATAAGCTGTATAAAGGAAAAATTGACGGGAAATATCCGATAACTGTTTTAATTAAAGAGGTTTATGGCGATAAGGATGATAATTCCGTTGCCGCGGTATATTGGTATGATAAAAATAAAAAACTGATCGAATGGCACGGAAAGCTGAAAGGCAGCCATCTTTCGCTTACAGAAAGTGATTATTATAGTGAAGAGACAAGGCAATGGATGCTGAAAGGTTTCGTAGAAGCAGATATAAAAGGAAATAAAATCTCCGGAACCTGGCAGGATTATAAAACAAAAAAATATTTAACCCTAGAATTAGAAGAATTATAAAATGAAAACAGTTACTTTAGTTTTTGGAGCAGTCTATGGAATGCTTTCAGTGATCCTGGGAGCATTTGGAGCACATGCCTTAAAGAAAATATTATCTGTGGAAAGACTGGAAAGTTTTGAAACCGGAGTAAGATACCAGATGTATGCGGCGTTCTTCTTACTGATCATCGGATATATCCTGAAGTTTGAAACCTCTTCCGAAAAATGGACCTCCATCCTGATGATTGCAGGAACATTTTTATTTTCAGTAAGCATCTATTTCCTGAGTTTACAGGATTATTTAGGAGCAAATCTGAAATTCTTAGGTCCAATTACCCCACTTGGAGGCCTGTTGATGATCTTAAGCTGGGGAATGCTGATTTTTTATTTCGCCAAAAATAAAATCTAGAAATGAAGATCAATAGAAGAAGACGTCTAATACAGACATTCAATCTTCTGGATCAGCCTATAAGATTCAATCCTTTTGTATTTAGCCGTACTTTTTTTATGTGGGCTTTTACAGGTTTGGTAGGCGGCATTATAGCCGGACTTTACTGGATCGTTTTAGAGCACTTTACCGAATTTCTGGCTGAATTCCAAGGATGGATGGTGATTCCCACTATGGCGATCTGTGGTCTTCTGGCCGGGCTGGTTATTCATTTTATCGGCGATCCGGGAGAAATTCACCTGATTGTTAATAACATCAGATTCAATAAAGGAAAATTAGATCCGAAGAACAATCCGTCAATGATTCTTTCCTCGCTTTTTTGTGTAGCATCAGGAGGAAGTCTGGGACCGGAAGCTCCTTTGGTGCAGGTTACCGGTTCTACCGGAACATGGCTTGGGAAAATTTTCAGATTAAAAGGGGAAGAGCTGCGTTCTTTGAGTATTGCCGGGATGGCTTCCGGATTTACAGCCCTGTTTGGAGCACCGCTTGGAGGAAGTCTTTTTTCCCTTGAAATTCTGCATCATAAACATGCAGTGGAATATTACAAAGCGATTATCCCTGCATTGGTAGCAAGCTGCTTCAGTTATCTGATGTTTACTCTGATTATTCATCTGGGAATCGGGGCAACCTGGAATCTGAAGGCTTATCACTATACCGGAGTGTATGATTTTTTGTATGCTTCCTTATTCGGAGTAGTGGCCACAGCCTTTGGATGGATCTTTATTTTTGTGGTGAAATTTTTCAAAAAAGTTTTTGAGTACAGAAAATTTCCAATCTTTATTAAAACATTAACAGGAGGAATTATTTTAGGAATTATTGCTTACTATTTTCCCCTTACAAGATATTTTGGACACAACGAAATTAATCAACTGATCAACGGAAATTTTGCGTTGAACTTTCTGATCATTATTTTAGTTTTTAAAATATTGGCGATTGCCATAACGGTAACCTCAGGATGGAGAGGAGGCTTTATTATTCCGCTGTTCTTTGTAGGAACAACATTAGGATTAATTATTCACAATCTGTTCCCGAATGTAGATACTACTTTAGCGATTGTGAGCTGTATGGCTGCCATCAATGCTTGTGTTACCCGTACACCGATGAGTACCACCATTATTCTGGGAACACTTACCGGGTTTACCTATTTTGTACCGATTCTTTTTGCGAGTCTAACCGGATATTTTCTGGCTCCAAGAATTCCGTTTATCGGTTCACAGTCGGAAAAACAGACTGAGGAATAAAATAAATAATCTTATGAATATCACAAAGCCTTCCTTAACCGGAGAGCTTTTTTTGTATCACTAGGTTAATAATCAGTTAAAACTCTGCCAAAGCTTTGCTGACTTTATAAATAGTTGCATATTTGAAAATTAACTATGATTTCTTAAATATATTTGAATCACATATGAAACTAAAAACCATTATTTCATCAGTATTTCTTGCTCTGTCCGCAGCAGTCAATGCACAGACCATCCATTTCAAATGGGAAAAAGACTCTATCGGAAACAAATTAATTGATCATATTGCGATGAGTGTTCCTTTTACCATCGAAAATAAAACCTATCCTTTCCACTTCGATCTGGGAGCCAATTATACGCTGATCTATGATAAATGCTTTGAAAATACAGAGCTTTTGAAAACTAAAAAAATAGATCCCACATCCGATGCAGCCGGACATCCGGTATTTTTTGTTGAAAATCAGAATTTCAGTATCGATCAGTATGCTATAAAGAACTATAAGCTGCAGGGGCTTTTAAATTTTGATCAGGGAGAAGTTTGTGGAATAGTGGGCGCTGATATTTTTCAGAACAAATATCTTGTGATTGATTTTCCTGGCAAGAAGATCACAGTAAGCAATAAATTGAGCCGGAAATTAGAATCTAAGGCTGATTTTGTCACCATGCAGATCAAAAACAACAAACCGGTTATTCCTTTGAAAGTTGAAAATAAAATATACAATTTTCAGTATGACAGTGGAGCCAGCATATTTCCGATTGTTACCTACAAACAGAATTTTGCAGACCTGATTAACCAGTCAAAGTATAAAGAAGAACTGAATATTCGTAATTTCAACAATCCACTGGTTGTAAAAGCGGTGGAAACAGATAAAAAGATTCAGATTGGAAATCAATATTTCAGAACCCGGGAATTCTGGTATACAGATGAAGATTATTTTTCTTTGAAACAGGATGGGATTGACGGAATTATAGGAAACGTTTTTTTCATGGACAAAATTGTAATTATTGATTTTATGAATAAAAAATTTGGAATTGTAGGATAAAAAACGATAGATTGTCTATAGTCCTTTTTTCAGGTCAAAAACATGATTTTTATCTCCTTTAAATTTCTTCAGAATGCATTGCTTTCTTTAAAATAAAAATTGATATTTCATCTGTTTTTAGTAAATTTGTCAACCTTTAAATTTTAAAATAAAATAATAAAAATAATATGAATCTTCACGAGTATCAATCAAAAGAGATTTTATCAAAGTATGGAGTAGCCATCCAACGTGGTTTCGTTGCAAACAATGTAGACGAAGCTGTTGCTGCTGCAGAAAAACTAACTGCTGAAACCGGAGCTCAAGGCTGGGTTGTAAAAGCACAGATTCACGCAGGTGGTCGTGGTAAAGGTGGTGGTGTAAAGTTCTCTCCAAACATGGACAAGTTGAAAGAAAACGCTCAGAACATCATCGGAATGCAGCTTATTACCCCTCAGACTTCTGCTGAAGGTAAAAAAGTAAATTCTGTTTTGGTTGCAGAGGATGTATATTATCCAGGTGAGACAGAAACTAAAGAATTTTATGTTTCTATTCTTTTAGACAGAGCTGAAGGTAAAAATACTATCGTATATTCTACTGAAGGAGGAATGGATATTGAGCATGTTGCTGAAGTAACTCCTCACTTAATCCACAAAGAAATCATTGATCCAGCTTTAGGTCTTCAGGGATTCCAGGCTAGAAAAATTGCTTTCAACCTAGGTCTTGAAGGGAATGCTTTCAAAGAATTTGTGAAATTCATTGGTTCTCTTTACAATGCTTATACAGGAATAGATGCTTCTCTTTTCGAGATCAACCCTGTATTGAAGACTTCTGATAACAAAATTATCGCTGTAGATGCTAAAGTAACTTTGGATGACAACTCATTGTTCCGTCACAAAGATTTAGCTGAATTAAGAGATACAAGAGAAGAAGATCCAATGGATGTTGAAGCTGGTGAAGCTGGTCTTAACTTCGTAAAACTAGATGGTAACGTTGCTTGTATGGTAAATGGTGCTGGTCTTGCAATGGCTACAATGGATATCATCAAATTATCAGGTGGTAACCCGGCTAACTTCCTAGACGTAGGTGGTACTGCTGATGCTCAGAGAGTACAGACTGCTTTCGGAATCATCTTAAGAGATCCGAACGTAAAGGCAATCCTGATCAATATCTTCGGAGGTATCGTAAGATGCGACAGAGTAGCTCAGGGAGTTGTAGATGCTTACAAAGCTATGGGAAGCCTTCCGGTTCCATTGATCGTAAGATTACAGGGAACTAACGCTGTAGAAGCTAAAAAATTAATTGACGAGTCTGGTCTTCCGGTTCACTCTGCAATTACTTTAGAAGAAGCTGCAAACAAAGTAAAAGAAGTTTTAGCATAATCTAAAATTTTTAAATAAATAAGAAAACCGTCTCACTTGTGGGACGGTTTTCTTGTATTAGGAAAATCAAAAGAAGGAAAAATATTAACAAAGATCTGTGAAATCTGAGCGATCTGCGGGAAATAAAAAATTATTTATCCTGACTTTCCGGTAAACTATTTTCCCCGGTAGTAATGTTAATACTCGTAGGCGTTACCAGCAGAATTTTATCCGCATCAAAACGTTCTTTGATATTCAGATAGGCTTTACTTTTTATCTGCGCCAGATTGGCCCCTATTTTAATCCAGAACTTAACCTGAAGGTTAAATGAACCCTGCTTCAGATCTGTGAAAATCACTTCTGCGGTATCCAGTTTATCAACATTTTCAAGGTTTTTTACCACATCAAGAATACCTTTCTGTGCTTTGCTGATATCTTCATCGGCAGGGATTTCAAAATTTAAAATGATTCTGCGCTGTGGCGAAGCGGTGATGTTGTAAAAAGGTGCATTGAATACTACCTGATTGGGAATATAAGCTTTCTTTCCATCATCTGTAAGAATTTTTGTCGTTAAAAAACCAATCTCCTGAACCGTTCCTGAATGGGCCCCGATGGTAATATAATCCCCGACTTTAAAAGCTTTGTCTATACCAATAAGTGCTCCTGAAAAAATACTTGAGACAAGATCTTTCAACGCAACCCCGGCAATAACCCCGGCTACCCCTAGACTTCCGATAAATTTCCAAAGGAATCCGCTGAAGCCCATAATTTCCAGGGAAATAAAGGATCCCATCAGCATAATCAAAAACCGGAATACACCAATCAGTGTTACCAGAGAACTTTCTTTTTGGCTCTTAGGAAAAAATTTATGGAATAATTTTACCGCAATCTGGCTTAAATATTTACTGGTAATAAGAAAGAAGGTAAATACCAGAATTCCGACAATCAGTTTAGGGGTAAGTTCGGCGAATGTTATATACCAGTTTTCCAATACTTTGTAAACCATATCTACATAACTGAGCCCTGTTTTCTCCATAAATAAATTATTTTTAAATAAATATATTAATTTTTAGCAAAAGTTTTGCCAGTTTCAAAAAGTCTACTAAATTTGTAGACTAATAAAATGAAATAATATGTCAATCAAACTAGGAGATACCGCACCGGATTTTAAAGCAGAGACCTCATTAGGAGATATTAATTTTTACGAATTCTTAGGAAACTCCTGGGGAATTCTATTCTCTCATCCTGCTGATTATACACCTGTATGCACTACTGAATTGGGATATACCTCAAAATTGAGATCTGAATTCGAGAAACGGGATACAAAAGTAATTGCCTTGAGTGTAGATGGAGTAGAAGATCATCAGAACTGGATTAAAGATATTAATGAAACGCAGAACACAGAAGTACAGTTTCCTATTATTGCTGATAAAGACCGGAAAATTTCTGAACTCTATGATTTCATTCATCCCAATGCTTCAGGAACGGCTACCGTACGCTCTCTGCTGATTATTGATCCTGACAAAAAAGTAAGACTGATTATTACCTATCCGGCTTCTACAGGCAGAAACTTTAATGAAATTATCAGAGTATTAGACTCCCTGCAGCTGGTTGACTCTCATAAAGTAGCCACTCCTGTCAATTGGAAAAACGGTGATGATGTAATTGTACCTCCAACCATTTCTACAGAAGATGCCCGGAAAATATTTCCGAAAGGAGTAACAGAAATAAAGCCGTATCTGAGATATACGCCCCAGCCCAATACATGATTTATTTGATTTTTTATAGTTTAGTTTTAATTTGTACGAAAAGCGCCCCGGAAATATTTCCGGGGCGCTTTCAATTTTGTATCAGTTAGTGTAAAATGATTATTTTACATCTCTTGCGATGTCTTTAGCTTTTGAAGTAGGTAAATAAATACTGAATCCTACGTTGAATGTAATATTTGAATTTAAACCTTCACTACCAAAACCAGTTTGTCCCTGATATTTAACAAGACCTTCTAGTCCGATATTTGGAGTAATAAAATAAGAGTAACCAGGACCTACACCGAAGTCAAGACCTGTTGTAGAATTACCGTTTTCAACAGATGATCCTCCGATACCTACGTTACCTTCAAAGAACCAACGTCCGTGATTTAATAAATTATCTACTCCTTTTTCACCCGGAGATAGATAGTAACGTCCTAATCCACCTACCGCATAATCAAATCTGGTTGGGCTTCCGTTTGTAACTTTGCTTATACCTAAATTAACATATCCCCCAACTGCAACATTGTCTTCTATAAAATAAGCACCTTTTGGCTGAAGGGCCACGCTGTATCCACCACCAGTATTTAATCCGAAATTACTTGTTAAAAGGCTACTTCCTACCAGCCAGTTACCTTTTTGAATCTGAGCATTAGCGGTTGTTGTTAAACCTGCTGCCAATATCCCTGCAAAAATTAGTTTTTTCATAATTTATTATTTTAATAATTAAATGTTATCATTTGTAGACTTAAGAAAAAAAACAAGAAATGTGCCAAGATTCTTAATTTTAGATAAAAACTCAGAATAAGTGTTAATTTTAGAAGAATGAAAATAGGAATTATTTAGTTAAATTTTTGAAGATTTTACAATTTAGATATACAATAGAATAATCGAAATTACCAGTCCTGCAATGGTAAATTTAATTCCTCTTTTGAAAGCTTTAGTTTTAGGATTAAACATCCAGAAACTTGAAATAACAAAGAAAAATAAAGAGATTCCAAAGAATGTATTCAATGGGGATAGCGGTTCCTTAGATTGGGATTTATGAAGTTTTACCATCTTATCCAGAACAAAAGGAAGTTCCTTTTTAGCGTATTTTGCCTTTCCGGTAGAAGCATCATAAGTTCCTTGTTTGAAGTGAAGGATAGTACCTTCTGTTTTTTCAACTTCCAGCCCTTTAATTTTCAGTTCTTTTCCCAATTCCTTTTCTGAAAGGTGAACCGCTACGGTTTTATCATACTTTTTTTCTTTCTTCAGAAAATCAGTATCCCTATAAACGAGCAGTACACCACTCACCGCATAAATTACCATAATTCCGGCAAGGAAATAACCCAGATATCGATGGGTGATTCTCATGAAACTTCTCGTGTCTTTAATCTTGTCCATATCGTATTGTTTGTTTTTTTAAATTCAAAAAGCGGAAACTGCAAAAATGCAATTTCCACTTTGATTGATGAAATTATTATAAATATTTAATTCCTATAGCTTGTAAGTCAATGTGAAATAGAAGTTTCTCGGGGTGATAGGATTTACAGAATAATTTTCGTGAACATTATAGTTTACGACATCGAATAAGTTACCCACTTTCCCCTGGATAGAGAATTTTTTCCAGTCATATCCAGCAGATAGAGTTACCGTCATATAATCTTTCAGCTCAAACATTCTGGTAACGTTATTTCTGCTTACATTTGTTGATTTTGAATCATTCCATCCTGCTAGCCTGTCCCCGATATAATAAATTCCGGCTCCTACTTTCAAGCCTTTCACATAATTGGAGAATTTATAAAAAACAGATAGATTGGCTGTTGTGGCCGGAGTTCTTACCAGTCTCTGGTTTTCAACATACCCTTTTTCCGGAGTGCTGGTATAAACCGTATTGTTGTATGAGAAACCTCCGATGATGGAAAGGTTTTCATTAGGATTTCCGGTAATATCCAATTCAACCCCGCGGCTTCTGGTTTTTCCTGCGAATTCTTTTAAATTGCTGTCTGGAGTCTGTGGGCTTCCGGCTGCATCAAGATAAAAATAGTTTTGGTAGGTATTATTGTTGTTGATCTGATACAATGTTAAATTTACTGCCAGCGCATTATTCCAGAAGTTTTTCTTAGCACCGATTTCATATTGATCAATGGTTGTAGGTCTTATCGCCTGTTTAGACAGCAATCTTACTCTGTTGACTACATCATTTGCTGTTCCTGTAGTATTAAGATTATCAATTTCATTAGACATATATCCCGCATTGGCCGCAAATGAATTGGTATAGGTTGCAAATACAGATAAATTATCATCAGGCATATACACTAACCCGATTTTTGGAGATACAGCCTGATCAGAAGTCGCTGAATTAGGAGTTTCAGTTTTAAGATCGGTTCTGAACTTAGTATTGAGGGTTGGCATATTCTCAATATAAGACCAGCGTAAACCTGCAATCACTTTAAATTGTTTGGTAAGGCTGATGAAGTCCTGAACATATACCCCAATTCTTCTTGTATTGATACGGGTTTTATCAGATTTTTCCGCTGCTGGAATAGCTCCGCCAGCCCATGTGGCAGGATCATCCAGGTAAAGCAGACTATTACCGCCGTTGGTACCATACACATAATTTGAACCATAGGTAAGTCCGTTGGAAGGGTTATAGTAAGTGTAAGCATCTGCAGTACCATAATCTGCATCTGCTCCCATCAAAATCTTATGACTGATCTTTCCTGTATTGAACTCACCATTAATGTTTGCCTGTAATGAAGTATAGTTCTGCTCGTTGTATGTTCTGTTCAACGGTCTTTTCCATGCCAGTCTGCTGTCAGGAGCATATTCCCATTGTACTCTTTCTGTAGAGAAATAATCTTTCGTATAATTCTGATAAGACGCTACTGTGTTTAATGACCATTTTTCATTAAACTGGTGATTAAAGGTAACATTGGTAGAAACCTGTTCTACATTCTGATATTGCCAGTCTGTTCCTAAAAATGCATTTCTTGGCAGCCCGGTAACTAATGAATAGCTTTTATCCCTGTTGGTAATAGTTCCCAAACCAAAATCCGGTGTGAAATTATTTTTTAAATAATCTGCTTCTACAATTAATTGTGATTTTGGACTGATATTAAATAAGAATGATGGATTGAAATAATATTTTTCAGATTCTACTATATCTCTGAAACTTTCAGAATGTTCATAAGCACCATTTACTCTGAAGGCTATATTTTTAGACAACGGCCCATAAATATCCACAGTTGGCTTATAAGAATTCCAGCTTCCTGCATTCATGCCGATACTTCCCCCGAAATTAAATTTAGGCTTCTTGGTGATCATATTGATAATCCCACCAGCTGCTGTATTTCCGTAAAGCATAGCATTAGCTCCCTTCAGAACTTCCACTCTTTCTAAACCGCTTACTTCAGGAAAAACACCACTGTTAATTCTGGTACCGTTCTTAAACATATTATCATTCCCCAGCATATAGCCTCTTCCTCCAAAACTATCCTGAGAGTTTCCTCTTGAAGACGTAACATACATTCCGTTTACATTCTGAAGAACATCACTTAACTGTTTGGCCTGTTGCTGCTCAATGATTTCATGCGTTACAATGGCAATTGCCTGTGGATTTTCCATTACCGTCAGGTTGGATTTTGTAGATAAAGTCCTAGCCTGGTTCGGGTTCCCTGTTTTATGAAGATTGATGTCTTCAATAGTTTGGGTTCTAATGGTATCTGCCTCAACGTTTTTTAGCTGTGCGCCCAATGAAACAGCGGTAAATAGAAGGCCTAAAGAAAGTAGTTGTCTTTTCATTTTATTTTTATGTAGAACAGTTTTAAATAAGGCGCAAATGTAAGTATTTGTTTAGAATAGTTAAAAATAATTTTATGATTTTTATCATCTATTTTGTAATACGATAAATACTCTATTTCTTTGATAGACTGATCATTTGGAGGATATTGAATATCTTTGTTGAAAAATTATAAATATGCAATTGGTAAAAGCTGGTCTCTGCGCTTTCGGGATGAGTGGGAAGGTATTTCATGCCCCTTTTTTAAAGGAACATCCCGGATTTTTTATTTCCGGTATCGTTGAACGAAGCAAAGAGGATTCTAAAGAAAAATATCCGCAGACAACAATCTACCGCTCTGTGGAAGAAATGCTTCATAATGCAGAAATAGAACTGGTGATTATCAATACCCCCGTTCAGACTCATTATGAATATGCCAAAAAAGCACTGGAAGCCGGGAAAAATATCATTGTTGAAAAACCATTTACAGTCAATGTTGAAGAAGCAGAAGAGCTGGTGAAACTGGCAGATGAAAAAGGACTGTTTGTAAGTGTATATCAGAACAGAAGATTTGACCGTGATTTTTTGCAGGTACAAAATATCCTGAACAGCGGAAAACTAGGCTCTATAAAAGAAGCTGAGATCCGTTTCGACAGATTCCGTACTTCTCCAAGCGGGAAGAAGCATAAAGAAAATCCACAACAGGACGGTTCAGGTTCGTTGCATGATCTTGGCGCCCACCTTGTGGATCAGGCTGTACAGTATTTCGGGTATCCGGAAAAACTTTTTGCGGATGTATTTTCTATGAAAGGTCCCGAGTTTGCCAATGATTATTTTGAGCTCCTGTTATTTTATAAAAATGAACTTCGGGTAAGGCTGAAGTCATCAGTTTTCACCAAAGAGGCTCATTATGCTTATGCCATCCACGGCGAAAAAGGAAGTTTCCTTCAGGAAAGAACCGATAATCAGGAAAATGAGCTTGTAGCCGGAGCCATTCCTGTATATGGAGAAGAATGGACTGTTGTATTAAAAGAGGATGACGGTATTCTGAATTTTTTAAATGAAAATAACGAAACTGAAAGAGCATTAACCCTGAGCGAGCCCGGCAATTACATGGATTACTACCAACAGATCTATGAGCACATCGTATTCGGATATCCACTGCCCTCTCCGGGAAAAGAAGTGGTACAGAACATGAAAATCATTGATGCTGCTCTGAAAAGTGCCAAGGAAGGAAGAGTTATTGAGCTATAAAGTCAGAAAGTATGAATGTCGGAGAGGTATTATTTTACCCCTCCGACATTTGTATTTATAAAAGCTCCTGAAGCTCCAGCCATCTCATCTCATGATCGCCAAGTTTTTCGGAAACAGTTTCCAGCTCGTCAGAAAGTTTGGCTACTTTTTCATAGTCGGTTTCGTTATTAAGCAGATCAAGGATTTTAGAACGCTGGTCTTCCAGTTCAGGCATTTCTTTTTCAATCGTTTCCAGCTCTCTTTGCTCTTTGAAAGTCAGTTTTCTTTTCTTGGAATTTGAAATATCAGCAGCAGGTGTTGTTTCTTTAGCAGGTTCAGGTTTTGGTGCTGTGTTCTTTTCCAGAGCTTCTTCTCTGCTTTTGGCTTCCCTGTATTCTGAGAAATTTCCAATAAAATCTTTTATTTTTCCGTTTCCTTCGAAAGCCAGAATGTGATCTACGATTCGGTCAATAAAATAACGGTCGTGAGATACGATGATTAGTGATCCCTGGAATTGTTGCAGGAAGTTCTCCAAAACGGTAAGTGTTGGAAGATCAAGATCATTTGTAGGTTCATCAAAAATCAGGAAATTAGGGTTCTGATAAAGGATATGCATCAGGTGCAACCTTCTTTTCTCCCCACCGGAAAGCTTGGAAATAGGGGAGTACTGCGTCTGGTCATCAAACAGGAACAGCCTTAAGAACTGTGAAGCGGAAAGACTTTTTCCGTTGGCAAGAGGATAGAATTCTGCAATTTCTTTAATGAAATCAATAACCCGTTCATCCTCTTTATAGGTAAGTCCTTTTTGTGAAAAATACCCGAAAGATATTGTTTCCCCGGTTTCTACTTCACCTTTGTCGGCTTTTTCATATCCCTGGATAATATTCAGAAGGGTAGATTTTCCGGCACCGTTTTTTCCGATGATGCCTATTTTTTCACCACGCTGGAACTGGTAACTGAAATCTTTCAGCAACAGCTTGTCACCAAAACTTTTATCAATATGCTTAAGTTCAAGAATTTTCTGGCCCAGACGTTTCATTTCAAAATCCAGTTCAAGCCCCTGTTTTCTGGTGTCCGTTTTGGCTACTTTTTCTGTTTCATAGAAAGAGTCAATTCTGCTTTTTGATTTGGTAGTTCTGGCTTTCGGCTGTCTGCGCATCCATTCCAGTTCCTTCCGGTAAAGATTGTTGGCCTTGTCAATCGTTGCATTCATATTTTCCTCGCGGATCATTTTATTTTCCAGATACACGGCATACGAACCATTATGAAGATAAAGATTCTGATCTTCCATTTCCCAGATAATATCGCAAACGCTGTCTAAGAAATAACGGTCGTGGGTAACCAGCAGTAAGGTGATTTTTGCTTTGTTCAGATAATTTTCAAGCCATTCAACCATTTCCACGTCAAGGTGGTTGGTAGGTTCATCCATAATCAGCAGGGTATGTCTGTGCTCGGCTCTGGTTTCTGTTAAAAGCTTGGCCAGGGCAACACGCTTGATCTGCCCTCCTGATAAAGTTCCCATTTTAGCTTCCAGATCTGTGATCTTCAGCTGGGAAAGGATCTGCTTCATTTCATTTTCCAGGTCCCAGGCTTTATGAACTTCCATATCAGCCAAAGCCTTTTCAATAAAAGCAGAGTCTGTAGAATGCAAGGATTGATGATAATTCTTAAGGGCCAGAATCGGTTCTGAATCCAGAGTCATCATAAATTCGTCAATGGTAAGATCCGGATTGTAATCAATTTCCTGATCAAACAGAACAACCTGGATATCTTTATTGATGACCACCGTTCCGCTGTCTGCAATTTCTTTACCCATCAATATTTTAAGAAGGGTAGATTTTCCGCTTCCGTTTTTGGCAACAATAGCTATTTTATCTCCTTCATTGATGTGGAAAGAGATATTTTCAAACAAAACTTTGATGCCGTAAGATTTGGTCAGGTTTTCTGCAGAAACGTAATTCATTGGAATGTAATGGTTTGATTTTGGTTTTCAATTGAGCCGCAAAAGTACGAAAATGTAGCTAGAAAACTTTTATACAAAGGAAAGTGAATGGGTATTTTGCCTTATATCTCCCATTGTATTTTGGTTTCAGCTCGGGATCATAATTTCTGATTTATACAGGTTGGAAGCTGGTAATGGAAGAGGGAAGTTATGAAAGTCATCAATAATAAGCGTCATTCTGAAAATCATTTGATTTTACAATGGACTTCAATACTTATAACTAAAAATAACCCTCAGCCTCATTCTTCCATCTTCCTGCCATTTAAAATACTATGAAAAAAGTAATTGTTGATATGGATGGGGTGATGGCAGATGTTTATCATCAATTGTTACAATTTGAAAAAAGAGATTCAGGAGATGAAATTGAGATCAGTGGTCTGGCAGGTTTGCCTGAAATTGAAGCTTTTCCGAATGGTAAAAAACATGTCAATGAAATTGGTTTTTTCAGAACACTTCCGGTGATGGAAGGAAGCCGCGAAGCTTTGAAATATTTAAATGATAAATATGAACTGTATATTGTTTCAGCGGGAATGGAATTTTCCAACAGCTTAAGGGAAAAGTTTGACTGGCTGGCAGAACATTTTCCGTTTATCTCCTGGGAACAGATTGTTTTATGCGGAAGTAAAAAAGTAGTTTCAGGGGATGTAATGATTGATGATTATCCTAGAAATCCTGATCATTTTTCCGGTGAAAAATTCATTTTTACCCAGCCTCATAATGAGCTTCTGGAAAATGAAAATTACAAAAGAGTGAATTCCTGGGAAGAGATCATGCGGATTCTGTAGCAGGCTATTTTATCTGTTTTTTAGAATAATGCCCGTAAATAAAGAATGTTTTACAATAAATTTAACTAAACTGAGATTAAATTTAATAATGTATTATGAGTAAGAAATCCCGGAAATAAGGAATTTTGCACCAAACTTTTAAACATGAAAAAATTAAACGCTTTATTTCTTTTTTTAATGGCTTATGGCCTCCATGCACAGGTTATTTCCGGCAGTATAATTTCTAAAAACGAGAATCAGCCGGTTCCTTACGTAAAAATCGGGGTGGAAAAAGAAACGATAGGAACGATATCAGACAATAAGGGCAGCTTTTCCATTGATCTTTCAGGAATGGATCCGTTGCACAAAGTACGGATAGAAGTTCCCGGATATGAAGCCTATTCCGAAACCGTACAGGATTTTAAAAAACAGAATCCTAAAAAAATCCTTCTGCAGGAAAAAAGTAAATCTATTAGAGAAGTTGTCATTAAGGCTAAAAAGCTGGTTGATAAAAACTGGGGAGTCAATACGAAAACCAAAAGTGTTTTATATTTCGTTAATCCAGCAGGAAACAAAGAAAATTTCCTGGGAGAAACAGCTTTGGAATTCAATGCAAAGAAAAGATCAAAAATCAGGAATATTAATCTGAATATTGCCCGTTATATTTCCACAGAACCGGTTCTGATGCGATATAGTATTTACAGTGAGAAAAACGGGTTCCCGGATAAAAATATTTTGGAGGAAGAAATTACTGTTCAGCTTACTGAAGATATGATTAAAGACGGAACTTATACCCTTGATGTTAATGATTATGGTATTTGGGTTAAAGGAAAGTTTTTTGTAGGAATCCAGTTTTTAAAAGAATTTAACGGAAGCATTAAAATAAGTGCGGCTCTGTTCAGAACAGGGTTCATCAGGGAGTTTTATGGCGACTGGAAAAAAATGACGATTGCAGCTCCGGCTATTAATATTGATGTAAAAATGGATAAAAGCGGAAAAGATACAAAAGATGATGATGGAGGATACGCAGATGATGTTGATGCTTCTGAGAGATGGCTTGCAGATAATTCAAAAAATATACAGGAAGCAGATCAGTCCATATACGGAAAGAATGAATCGGCAGGAAAGTACCTGAAATTAAAGGATACGGATCTTTATTATGAAGTATATGGCGAAGGTGAGCCTTTGGTATTACTTCATGGGAACTCCGGACGTATAAAAGATTATTACCAGCAGATCCCGGTTCTTTCCAAGCAATACAAAGTAATTGTGATGGATACAAGAGGGCAGGGTAAAAGTAAAGATACTTCCAAAAAAGATTTTACCTATAAATTGTTTGCAGATGATGTAAAAGCATTAGCAGACGATCTGAAGCTCGATAAAATTAATATTGTTGGCTGGAGTGACGGAGGAAACACAGGATTGGAGTTTGCATTGAAATATCCGGAGAGGCTTAATAAATTGGTGACCATCGGAGCCAATGCTTTTCCTGAAGGAGTAGAAGAAAAACTTATCGAAAGGTTCACCAATCAAATGACACAGCTGAATCAATTAGCCCCTGCTGAAACATTCAATGAGCGCAGGCTTTTAAAAATCATGCTTACAGAGCCCAATATCAATAAAAATGACTTAAATAAAATTAAAAGTCCGGTTCTGGTTATTGCCGGGGACAGAGATGTGATTAAGGCGGATCATACCGAATTTATTTCCAAACAAATTCCGAACGGAGAGAAAAAAATCTATAAGGATACAACCCATATGGTGCCTTATGAAAGGCCGGATGAACTAAATGCAGATATTCTAAGTTTTCTTGGTAAGAAGTAAATAAATACCGGAAGTTTTTGAACGGTCTATAAAATTTAAATAGTCTCTTTCATTAAATAGGATACCTGTTGATGAAAGAGACTTTATTTATTATAGGTACTTCTATAACCTTCTGCTTCCATCCTCATCTTCCTTTCTTTTAATCCAGCGTCAGTCTCTTTAAAGACCATGAGCTGCCATTATAAATATCCAGATCTACTTTGGTATTGATACCATGAACGATTCCGTTTTCGGTAAACTGCCAGAAATCCCAGCTTCCTTCAGGAGTAGGAGATGGCACGTCATTGTAATTGGCCAGCCAGAGAGGATAATCGTCAAATTCACCTTTTAAAAAATCTTTGTAATAATGATAATAGGTGTAGATAATAGGTTTTTCACCATACGTTTCTTCTATAATCCTGCACCATACTTTAAGATCCTCAACCAGCTTTTTGTTGGTCTTGCGTTTTGGGATCTTTTCTATATCTAAAATAGGTGGCAGATCACCACTTTCCAGTTTTACATTGTCCAGGAAATTATTGGCCTGAATCACAGGATCTTCATCTGCCCTGTAAAAATGATAAGCACCACGAATCAGGTTATGTTTTTTAGCCTGCTCCCAAAAATCGCCAAAATGTTTATCAGCATTCCGGTTTCCCATGGTAGCGCGCATAACAACAAATTCCAGAGGAATTGTTTTATTTCCGATACTCAGACTGTCCCATTTGATATCCTCTCTGTTCTGATAATGTGAAATGTCAAAACCATACGTCTTGTCCAGATTGGAAGTCAGGATTTTTTGGATCCTTAACGTTTCTCTTTCGCTGTTGTGAAGTTTTTTATGACTGAATTTATTAAAGTACAAAGCGTAATAATAGCTGATGGATTGCTTCAAATAAAACCCTGTTCCTATTAAAGCGATGATTAAGATGCCCAAAATTACTTTTCTGCGGAAAAAATAGTTCTTCCGTCGGTGCCCGTGTACCTTTTTGGCAGTTTTTTTGGTGTACTTCTTCGGTGTCATAAAGTTTTGCAAAACTAACTTTTTTCACCTCTAAATGCTAAATAAAATCAGTAAATTTGTGTATTATGGAAACACGCGAAAAAATCATCATTATAGGAGGAGGATTTGCGGGGCTGCAGCTTGCAAAAACATTGAATAACAAGAATAAAAAAGTAATGGTTCTGGACCGGGTGAATCATCATATGTTTCAGCCGCTTTTTTATCAGGTTGCTTCCGGAAGGATAGAACCCTCCAATATTTCTTTCCCGTTCAGGAAGATTTTTCAGCGTTCCAGAAATACACAGTTCCGGATGACAGAAGTGAAAGAAATTGATCCTGTGCACAACAAAGTAATCACCGATGAAGCCGAATTCACCTATGATAAACTGATCATCGCAACGGGCTGTAAAACCAATTTTTTTGGTAACAAAGATCTTGAAGGAAAAGCTTTCGGAATGAAAAATACCCAGGAAGCTATCGGAATCAGAAATCATGTACTGATGACTTTTGAAAAGCTGATCCTTGAAAAAAGCCGCAGTGACGACGGAAACTGGAATATAGTGATTGTTGGCAGCGGACCAACTGGGGTAGAGCTGGCAGGTGCTTTTGCCGAAATGAAAAAAGAAATCCTTCCAAGGGATTACCCTTATATGAATTTTGACCAGCTGAAGATTATTTTGGTAAGCTCTACAGAAAAACCGCTTGCTGTAATGAGCAGTGAGGCTCAGGATAAATCTGAAAAATACCTTAAAGATCTCGGAGTAACTTTCCTTAGCGGAGAGGTTGTAACGGATTATGACGGGGATAAAGTGCATTTGAAAAGCGGAAAATCAATTCCTTCCAATAATGTTATCTGGGCAGCCGGAGTTACAGGAAATGTTGTTGCTGGCTTCCCCGAAGAAAAACTGGTCCGAAACAGATACATTGTAGACCGGCATAATAAAATAAAAGGGTACGATAATATTTATGCCATCGGAGATATTGCCTACATGGAAACACCTAAATATCCACAGGGGCATCCGCAGGTTGCCAACGTAGCCATTAATCAGGCGAGAAATCTGGGGAGAAATATTTTAAAGAAAAATCCGGGCGAATGGAAAGAGTACGAATATGATGACAAAGGATCTTTGGCTACCATAGGAAAGCACAGGGCTGTTGTTGATCTACCTTTTATAAAATTTCAGGGTTTTCTGGCATGGTATTTCTGGATGTTTCTCCATTTAATGCTAATTTTGAGCGTTCGAAATAAACTGGCCATATTCTTTAACTGGATGTGGAGCTATTTCAACAAAGATTCTTCTTTAAGATTAATTATTATACCTACTAAGAAAAACGGAACATTACAATGAGAATTGATATAATAAGCGTACTTCCTGAATTGATGGAAAGTCCGTTTAAGACTTCTATTTTAAGAAGGGCAATGGATAAAGGTTTGGCAGAAGTACACTTTCACCACCTCAGAGACTGGGCCATCAATAAGCACAGGCAGATTGATGACGAACCTTATGGTGGAGGTGCAGGAATGGTCATGATGGTGGAACCATTGGATAAGTGCATTTCCGAACTTAAATCTCAAAGAACCTATGATGAGGTGATTTATCTTACACCGGACGGAGTAACCTTGAACCAGAAAATAGCCAATACCCTTTCCATAAAAAATAACCTGATTTTTCTCTGTGGTCATTATAAAGGAATTGATCAGAGAGTACGGGATCTTCATATTACAAAAGAAATTTCAATCGGTGATTATGTGCTCACCGGAGGAGAACTGGCTGCATGCGTGCTGGCTGATTCGGTAATCAGACTTCTTCCCGGAGTCTTAAATGATGAGCAGAGTGCTTTAACCGACAGTTTTCAGGATGATCTCCTTTCACCACCAATTTATACAAGACCTGAAGTATACAAAGGACTGGAGGTTCCTAAAGTTCTTTTAAGTGGTAATTTTGCGCAAATTGAAGAGTGGCGTCATGAGGAAGCCATAAGAATTACTCAGGAAAAACGTCCCGATTTACTTTAAAAATGATCGCTAAATTCTGCGATTCTATTCTTTTTTTTCACATTTCTAAAAAGTTATATCTATAACGGAATAAGAATTGATGTAATTTGAAAATCACAGGAAATTATTAATATAATTATTTATTATTTGTCATTTTATTCTTATTATTTTGAATTGTATATGTTGTTTTATTTTCAGAATGTTAATTTGTAAATGGAAAATATTGATAAATTGCAGTTTATATTGTGCTTTGATTAATTTTTTAAACTAAAGTTTGTGTATTTTACGCATAATATTAATATGAAAATATTATAAATAAATTAATAGAATTTGAAAAAAAATAATAAATTTACGTCTGAAAAGTGAGTGGCAATTTTAAAGATAGCAATTAGTGCAGATGGAGGTGTTTTCTTTTTATAATGTCGAAAATTTATTTTTGCCCGACCCCGTCCCCGTTCATAAATTAGATCCAACCAGATCAGGATTAAGGAATTGGGATGAGAAAAGATACAGAAATAAGCTTTTTAAAATTTCACACGTTTTTCAATTGATGAAGGAGAAAAATGGTGTTCTGCCGTTTATCATTGGGTTATCTGAGATTTCCGGAAGGAAAGTTTTGGAAGATCTGGTGGAAATGGATCCCTTTAATTCTGAATATGGAATTGTTCATTATAATTCCATGGATGAAAGAAAGGTAGATGTAGCCATGTTGTATGATAAAAATAAAGTAGAAATAATAGACTCAGAAACTATTACTTTCTTCTTCGAAATAATAAAAAAAAACACACAGAATTACGACACAACCAGAGACGTACTCTTTTCAAAAGTAAAATACAAAGGTACTCTTATTAATGTTTTTATCTCTCATCTTCCCTCTAAGCGAGAAAAAGATATTAATAAGCCCAAAAGAGCCTTTATATTGAACGAGGTCCGGCAGCGGATCATGAAATTGGTACATGAAGAGAAAGAGCATGTAGTGTTGTGCGGTGATTTTAACGAAAACCCGGATGATGAAAATTTAGTGAAAATTCTCTATGACAACGAGCACGAGAAGGTTTTGATTAACCCTTTTCAGGAGTTGTTCTCTACAAGAAATTATTCTACTTTTCATTATAAATCCGGACTGTTGTATGACCAGATTATTTTATCGAAATCTCTTTTTGATAATGATGTTCTGACTTTTCAGGATGCCCAGGTATTCAATTCTGAAAAAATCAGCAGCCGGACCAGATACTTTGAAGGACGCCCTTTCCGAACCTATGCCGGTACCCGGTATTTAGGCGGGTACAGCGATCACTTTCCGGTTTTTGTCAGGTTTAAAAATTAAACAAAAACATAAATAATAAAAAAGTAGAAAATGAAAAATTCAAGCAACACAAGTTATCATTTAGATTCTATTGACAAAGAAATTATCTACATGCTGATGGACAATGCTAAAACGTCTTTAGCACACATCTCAAAAAATGTAGGTATTTCTACAACTGCGGTCCATCAGAGAATCAAAAAACTTGAACACGCAGGCGTTATCGAAAATTCGATTTCGTTTCTGAATCCTAAGAAAATAGGATACAAGGTCATTTCGTACATTGGAGTATTTCTTGATCAGCCGAGTCATTATTCAGAAGTCGTGAAGTCTCTTCAGGACGTCAATGAAGTAGTGGAAGCCCACTACACTACAGGGAACTATACCATCTTCCTAAAAGTTCTTTGTAAAGATAATGACCATCTTATGCAGATTCTTAATAAACTTCAGAAGCTAAAAGGGGTGACAAGAACAGAAACTTTCATATCTTTGGAGCAAGGTATTTACAGACAATTGAAAGTATAACAATATGAACATTGCACAATATTTGGACTCAACCTATTTGAAAACACCTGCCCAGTCGGGGAAATCAAATGAAGAAACATTACTTATAAATAAAGATCTTGCGCAGGTAGCGATAGATAATGGGATTTTTGCCGTGATGATCCGTCCGGATTACGTAGCGGAGATCAAAAAGTATATTCAGGAAAGAAATTCAAATGTTGTGGTGGGGACTGTCATTGGTTTTCATGAAGGAACATATTCAGTTGACGAAAAGCTTGCCGAAGCTTCTAAAGCAATCGCAGACGGAGCCGATGAACTTGATTTTGTAATCAATTACAATGCTTACCTCAAAGGTGATTTGACACTAGTGAAAGATGAGTTTGTAAGATGTACCCAGCTTTGCCTTACCCATCATAAAATTGCAAAATGGATTATTGAAATTGCAGCTTTAACAGATGAACAGATTGCTGGCATCACTAAGCATATTGCTGATTGGGCGGAAGAGAATTTCTCAGAAAATGATCTCGAACGTATCTTTGTTAAATCCTCAACAGGATTTTATGAAACAGCCGACGGAAAACCTAATGGAGCTACATTTGAAGGGATTAAAATTATGCTTGACAATGCCGGAAAACTTCCTGTGAAAGCAGCCGGCGGAGTAAGAACTCCGGAAGATGCTGAAAAAATGATCAGCATGGGAGTGAAAAGAATAGGAACCTCTTCAGCACTGGCACTGATTAAAAATCAAACTCCATCAGAAGGATATTAAAAGAATTTTTAGAAACAAATAAACCATCAGAATTCCTGATGGTTTATTGTTTTATATCTGTGGCTGATATTCTTCGTAGAATTGTTGTGTTTCCTTAATTAAAGCATCCATTTCTACCAGTGTAAATACTTCAAGGAATTTCTTTCTAAACTCTTTGAAGTGAGGAACTCCTCGGAAGTAATTGCTGTAATGCTGTCTCATTTCCACAAGTCCTAGCCTTTCTCCTTTCCATTCGGCACTCCATTCTGCGTGCTGGCGTACAGCTAAAAGTCTGTCTGAAATAGTAGGCTCTGGAAGATGCTCACCTGTTTTAAAGAAGTGTTTGATCTCATTAAATATCCATGGATACCCGATAGCAGCCCTTCCGATCATAATTCCGTCACAGGCATATTTTTGTTTATATTCCAGTGCTTTTTCAGGAGAATCAATATCCCCGTTACCGAAGATCGGGATTTCAATATTAGGATTTTGCTTTATTCTGGAAATATGTTCCCAATCTGCCTCGCCTTTGTACATTTGCGCGCGGGTTCTGGCATGGATGGTTAATGCTTTGATACCTGTTTCCTGCAGACGTTCTGCCACTTCATCAATATTGATGCTGGTGCTGTCCCATCCTAAACGGGTTTTCACGGTTACAGGAAGATGAGTAGAGCTTACTACAGCTTTTGTAAGACGTACCATAAGGTCAATATCTTTCAGAACTCCTGCTCCCGCTCCTTTGCAAACCACTTTTTTCACAGGGCATCCGAAATTGATGTCTACCAGATCCGGATTAACCGTTTCCACGATCCTTGCAGACATAGCCATAGCTTCTTCATCTCCTCCGAAAATCTGGATTCCTACAGGTCTTTCGTAATCAAAAATATCCAGCTTTTTTCTACTCTTGATGGCATCACGAATTAACCCTTCTGAAGAGATAAACTCCGAATACATCAAATCTGCACCATGCATTTTGCATAATCTTCTAAATGGCGGATCGCTTACATCCTCCATCGGTGCAAGTAAAAGCGGAAATTCCGGCAGTTCTATATTGCCAATTTTTATCATGGCGCAAATTTACAAAATTCTATTTTATGTCCTGATAGAGTTTATGATTAGATATTATTTGAATTTATCAATTTAGTTAAAAAGTCTTATTTTATTATTGTTTTGGTTGTTTTGTTGCATTTATTGTGTTTGGTTTTTATTTAAATTGAAATTTCATTGAATAATTTTCATATATTTAGAATACGAAAAATAATACCTTATGAGAAAAACTCTATTTTGCTTAATGACGAGCTTTGCTGTTGCGGGTCTTCACGCGCAGGTAAGCATTGCCGCTACAGCCGGCACAACAACAGGAACTTATACCACATTAAAAGGCGCTTTCGATGCTGTTAATGCGGGAACACATCAGGGGGCTATTACGATAAGTATTACCGGAAATACTACAGAAACAGCAACTGCTATATTAAATGCCAGTGGAGGTGCGGTAAGCTATACATCCGTTTTGATTAAACCTGCAACAGGAGTTACAGCTACAATTACCAGTGCAGATACTGTTGCAACCATCAAGTTCAACGGTGCTGATAATGTAACAATTGATGGAAGTAATAATGGTACAGCTTCAAGAGATTTAACGATCAGTAATACGTATGTTGCTACAACAGGTACTACACCGGTGGTTCTTTGGGTTTCGTGCACCGCTACGGATGGAGCTGAAAATGTTGCTTTAAGGAATATTAATTTTGCTGGATCCAGCCCTACAGGAACTGTAGGAGCAATTATTGTGTCAGGAACAACGTTAGCTGCAGCTGAAGTATCTAATAATAATTTCTCTGCGATTAATAACACTTTTGTGAAAGCTCAGAATGCTATTTTTGCGATAGGAAATGCTACTAATACAGATACAGGATTTATCATTAAAAACAATATTATTGGCTCTACAGTAGCAACAGACAAAATGTTGTACAGAGGAATTGCTGTACAGAATGCTAAAAACTTTGAAGTAAGCGGAAATACAATCAGAGGAGTAATGTTACCAGCAAATTCCACCAACCCTGCTCAAGGTATTTTAATTGGTGCCGTTGCAACAAACGGGACTATTTTTAATAATAGAATATCGGATATTAAAAATCCTAACCCTACAGGATATGGTGCTGTTGGTATTTATTTAAATTCCACAAATGCAACAGCTAATATGCTGGTATATAATAATGTCATCAATGATGTTGCTGGTTACGGTTATGCTTCAGGCGGAGGAGTAAATGATAATGGAAACGGTATTTTCATTAATCAAGGGGCTGGTTATAAAATCTATTATAATACGGTAGTAATGGATACCAATCAAAATGTTTCAGGAAGGCCGTCAGCATTTAATGTTGGAAGTCTTGTTACTGCTGCAGGAGCTGTAGATGTGAGAAATAATTTATTTATTAACAAACAAACTCAGGCTGGAGAAAAATATACCATTTACTCAGGAGCTGCCAATACGGTCTTTTCCAATATTAATTACAATGATTATCATTCATCAGGAACTAATCTTGGATATATTGGCTCTGCAAGAGCTACTTTAACAGATATTCAGACTGGATTTGGAAGTAATACAAATTCTATCAATGTTTTGCCTGTATTTGTTTCCGCTACAGATTTGCATTTATCAACAACTGGAAATACAGCGCTTGATAATAAAGGGACTCCTGTTGCTGGAGTAACTTTAGATGCCGATGGAAATACGCGAAATGCAACAACACCAGATCTGGGAGGATATGAGTTTACAGCAGTTGTTTTGGCGACTCAGGAGGTGGCGAAAGGTAGCAAAATCAGCTATTATCCAAATCCGGTTGTAGATTATTTAACAATTACGAATGATACTAAAATCAGGAATATAGAAATTTATAATGCAATGGGACAAAGAGTAGTAAATGAAACAGTAAATGCAGAAAAAGGTTCCGTTGATATGAGAAAGTTATCTCCGGGAATGTATATCCTAAAAGTGAATTCGGATAAAGAATCCCAAACTCTCAAAATCCTTAAAAGATAAATTTTAGTATTTGAACTTTAATATAAAACCCCTGATTCTGGATGAATCAGGGGTTTCTTATATTTTTAATTGCTACAAATTCTAAATTAGAAACTCGCTTTCACCTGCATACTTCCAATGTGAATGGTACGGTCTCCTGAATTTCTTCCTTCGTAATTTACGTTAAGCTGAAGGAATGAATTAATTGCCTGTTGAATAAAGATACTCCATACTTGATTTTTACCCGGTTTAAGACCGTCCAGCATCTGGTTACCAACAATACTGAAATTATTTCCGGTGAAATTATTGTTGATAAAAGAGAAGTTTCCTCTGATAGACGTTTTTTTACGCTCCCATTGAATGGTTCCCGTAATATCAAACGCTTTCAGAATTTCTTCACCATCCACTCTCTTTTTTTGACGGAAAGCAGACGAGAGTTCTGCCTGGATGGCATCCGTAAATTTATAAGTGGCCTTAGGTTTAGTTTCAAAATTGTTCAGGCGGTAGTCTCTTGTTGAAAAAAGCTGTGAAGAGTTTCTGATATCATGAACAGAGTTTTCCCAGTCTACCCGGAATTCTTTATTGAACCAATATCCTACATTCAGGAAATGTGAAGTCTGCTCCCTTTCTTCATTACTGAAATTGGCATTGATGAGATTGTCGTTGGTAATAAAGCGGTAGTTTCCGTTCCACCCCGATTTTTCAGTAGGATTAAACTGGACGGAGGTTAAAATATTCTGGTTTTTAAGAATCTGATCACTGTTTTTTTCAAAAGGATTCAGTACAAGGACTTTATCTTTTTTATAGAATGAATTTTGAGAATTTAATGAAATATTAAAATTCCATCGCTTTAAAAAAGCATTTTCCGAATTGAAAATAATAGACGGATTGACAAATAGGGCCAGCTGTATTTTATTCTTATTGGAAGCAATATACCGGACAGAATTAGTATACACTCTGATGTACTGTGCAAGATCGGAATATTCTGCAATTTCAAATTCATCCAACTGTTGAATGCCGTCTCCGTTATAATCGGTCCATTTATAAACTCCCTGTCCGTCTGTTACTTTCAGATACTGAAATTCCCTTTGGGCTTCCTGTCCGTTTCCAAGCTCATAAAATGCCTGAAGACGCATCCCGTTTCTGAAAAGCTGCTGATTGTAAAGAATATTTCCAACCACGAAATCATTATTCCGGGTCATATCAGCATCATCACTTTGGTAGAAAAACTTTCTATAGTGCACCAAAACATTTAAGGTTGTTTTGTCTGTTTTGATCACCTGGCTTTCGGCCATAATTCCCAAAATATTGTTCATATTTTCCAGTCTGTTGTTGCGTACAGAATCGTTGTCTCGCATATAGACTTTAGCAAGGAGCTTTGTTCTTGTACTGTCACCAATTTTCTTTTGTACGAAAAGTTCTTTCCAGCTGAAACTGGTAACATCCATAAGCTGGGTATCGTTATACTTCTTCTCGTTATGTTCCATGCTTCCTCCAATGGCCCAGCTTCCTTTTTTACCAGTGTATTCTGTAGAAACCCCGCCTCTTATAAATTTGGTGTCCTGAAGGGTTGCGTTCGTATTAAGGTAAGACAGGTTTCCTTTGGTAAAAAATTTATTTTTAATCCATCCGAAATCCAGATCATTTTTAATTCCTTTATAAGAATCCTGCTCATTCAGATAGTTGATACGGTAATTTAAGGTAGACTTATTGTTCCATTTATTTAAAAAGCTGAAGATAAATCTGTTTTGTGTTCTTTGATTAAATTCCTGCGTAAGGTTAAAATCTCTTGAGAACTCTACATCGTTGATCCGGTCTAAAATATGAAACTGCTTATCAATATACTGATACTCAAAACTTGGAGTTCCTTTCCAGCTATTTTTGGTGAAACTTTTATTTCCGAAAACGCGGTATGCATATCCAATATTCTGATCAGAATCTTTAGATGAAAACAAGTTGACATCATAGTTACTGAGTGAAAAATCAACCCCTATTTTTCCTTCATTTAAAAGATATTCAGAGTTAAGGGAAAATACTTGGGATTTCTGAGGGGAAGGCAGCTTTCTTACCGCTTTGTAATCTCCCATATTAGCCCCTACATATTCGAAAACACGGCCGTTATTGGTGGTTTGTGTAATTTTATAATCCCCTAAATTAACTCCGAAATAAGTAAAAGAAACCTGATAAAGTGTCTCATTCTGGTCTGTGGAAAATTCGTAGAAGTTTCCGTTAGGATTTAACCGGTATAAAATTTTGTTGACATCATATTCTGTAACTACTCCCGAAGGGGCATACATTAAATTAGGGTCATTTCCTGCATCAGCAAGAATCTGTTCATCCTCTTTAGACAGGTTTAAAGAAAGCGGCGCATTTTTATTATCATTTTCCATGAACCAGTTCAGGCCTACTTTGAATTTTTCTCTCTGGTGCTCAAGCTTCCCGGTGAATAAATATCTGGAGTAGTTCCTGTTGGTGTAGTTATAGGAAATCGTAATGAAGTTCTGCTGAAAAATAGGTCTGAAACTGGTAAACGTTACCTCTCCTGTATTGTAATTGATAATATAGTCTTGGTTCTCACCTCGTTTCATTAAAATACCATCAATGAAAACCTGTTCAGAGCCTGAGATCAACGTGATGAACTGTTCACCATTCTTCCCGGTAAGGCGGTATGGCCCCTGGTTTCCTTCAACTCCCTGAAAACGAACCCTGTGGAATTCACTTCGGGCAACTCCCATAGAAACATCCACAAGGGTTTTATTTTCTTTTCCAATTTCGGTCTGGAATTGAAGTCCCATACTTCGTCTCTGGTATTTTGCAAAATAATTTTTAGCTTCCACAAGATCTAAATGTCCAGCTCTCATAATGGATTTCTCCTTAATATTAAGCTGCATGTAGATCTTATCAAACTCTTCTAAAGTCTGAGTATACCCATCAGCCTGTATAGGCAGGTTGTGATCTGAAATACTGGCTAAAATGGTAACATCCTTTGATAATCTTCCGGAAATCTGAAGATCCATGGAACTCTGTACAGACTGTCCCTGGTTATTACCAAACGTGATTCCCCGGATGATAGAACCTTTAGAATTAAGTTCTCCTAAAAATCTTTTTTTGTCATTTTTGGCGAGTACTGCCTCGTCTACAATTATTTTGTTGTTGGTCTTTATAAAGTCCAACGTATCCTTTGCAAAAATATCCTGCTCAAACCTGGCAGCAAGGATACTGTCTTTTTTTATTGAATCCTGAGGAATATTTGGGTTTTTCCATGAGAATACCTGTGCATTACCCGAAAATATGCCCAGGAAAAACAAAACAAATGGAAGAAAAAAATTCCGCAAATCTTTCAAAATAATTCGTAAAAATAATTAAAAAATGTTAACGGTAATCAGTTTGGTATTATTAACAGAAATTTAATGTAATTATTGTTGTATCCGTAAAAATGGGTCTAATTTTACAGTGTAAATTATTAAATATTAAATTTTACAATCATGAAAAAATTTTATTCGTTAGTTGCTACAGGATTATTGTCAGCAACTGTATTTGCACAAACTACTATTTATTCTGAAAGTATGGGATCGGGTACGGGGACATCTGATATTTCAGCAACCACTTTTCAGAACGGAAGCCCTGTTACTTATGATGGTACAGGAGATGTAAGATCTACAAACGTTTCAACTACCGGAGCATATACTCAGGCATCAGGAGGTGCCAATGTAATGATTAATGCCAATAATGAAACTTTTTTGATTTCAGGAATTAATACATCAAATTATCAGAATATTCAGCTTTACCTGGGTCAGAGAAAAGGTACTACAGCTGCCAATAATGAACTGAAAATAGAGGTAAGTGCAGATGGAATCAGCTGGACACTTCTTTCTTATTCCAGAGCTACGGGAAGTAATACTGCTAACTGGGTATACATTAATCCTACAGGAGCCATCCCGGCAACTTCAAACTTGAGAATCAGATTTACAGGAACCAACAGTACTGAATGGAGAATAGATGATGTGAGACTGACAGGAACAAGCGGATCTTTAGCAACAATAGACACTAAAAAAACTAAAAACGCGTTTGTAAAGAATACTTCTGTAAATCAGGAAATTTATTTCGGAGAAAAAGCAGAAGTTAAAATTTTCAATATGAATGGGCTATTAGTTAAGACAGCTTCTGTTGCTGAAAACGGATCTTTAAATGTAGATAATCTACAGAGCGGGATTTATTTGGTAACAGGAAATATTAATGGTAAAGCGGTTTCTGAAAAAATTATTAAAAAGTAACTTTAATTAATTGTTAAATATATACCATCATTTTTATAAAGTGATGGTTTTTTTGTACTTTTACAACCAATATTAAAACTTTATATAATGAAAAAAATCTTTACTGTTTTAGGAGTTGCGGCAAGTATTGTTGCATTTTCTCAAAATTTAGTTCAAAACCCAGGTTTTGAAAGCGGACTTAGTAACTGGACAGCAGGTACAGTAGCTACATACACTCTACCTACAGTTGAAACGGATGCCCCTTATCAGGGTGCGAACTATGCTAAATATGCTTCATCTGCAACTACCGGATTTTATCAGAATATCCCGATCAGTGCGAATACCCAATATACAGTAAGCTTCTGGTATAAATCATCAGGATCCGGAAACGGAGCAAGAATCTGGTCTTGTTTTCTAGATTCTGCAAATGCTCCAATATATTTGACAAGTGATGCTACAACGGATCCTCTGAGAAATAATAATGGCTATTTAGCTAAAGTAAGTACTTGGACACTTAAAACCCTAACATTTACTTCTCCTGCTGCTGCAACTCAGTTCCAATTACAAGTACGTGCTTATAACAATTCAGTGGCCAACTTTGATGAATTTTCTCTAGTACCTGCAGGATCTCTTGCTGTAGGTGAAGTGGCTCCTTCCAAGTACAGAATCATCAAAAACACTTTCGTTAAGAACGACGAAATCGCTTTCGGAGCAGATGTGAAAGACGTAAAAGTTTACAACATGTTCGGACAGGTAGTTAAAACTGCTTCTGTTAAAAACAACGAAGTATTAAACGTTGCTGAATTAGCAAAAGGAAACTACATCGTAACAGGAACTGTAAACAACGAACCAGTATCTCAGAAAATCTTAAAAGACTAATTTAAAATAGTTCTTTTGACCATATAGTTCCGGCCGTTTCGAAGAAACGGCCGGAATTTTTTTATAGCTGTTAATCATTAGAACTTTTTTAAGTAAAGTAAATCGAAAATATAGAGCGATTTTTATTATACGACTTCTATAACTTCCATCTTCCAACTTCAAGACTATATTAATACCAACCTCTCCTGGCTGCATTAATAATTGATCCCAGATTTAGAACCAGCGTATATCTGATCCTTTTTCCGTAATCTTTAAAAGAAGGTTCAAAACCTAATGAAGACTGTATCGGGAAATAAACCTCCAGGAAATCAGGAATCACCCGTACTTTGATGCCGCTGTCCCAGATAAACTGCGTAGGACGGTTTTTGTTTTTATACATTCCGGCATCTGCATACACATGAAATATTTTCCACACACTGGAATCTACATTGAAGGAGGTAATCCACTGGTTAACCGATCCCGGAATAAAAGATTTAAACCCTCCGTCGGCCAAAATAAACTGCTGTGAAAGAATACCGCTGTTAGCACTTTCTCCTAAAAGATTATAGGAAAAGGAATAATTAGATACTCTTGATATACCGTAATTGAACATATTGTTACGGGTATCATTTCTTACAAAATATCCGGCAAATAATCTTAAGCTCAACTTCTGTTTAGGAGCAAATTCCCACCTGTAAAAGCCTTCTGCAGTTATTTTATTGAAATCTTCCATTCCCTGGGCACTCAGGCTTAAGCTTTTTTCATGGATCATCTGGCTGTCACTGTATCCATATCCGAAGCTCCAGAGATTGTATTTACCATAATCCTGATTAGCGATCATTTTTGGACTGAGATCCCTTTCAAAATAATTGTACGAAATTCCTATGCTTCTGCTTACCGTACTTCTGGGATCTTTCCTGAAGCTGATACTGGAAAATAAAGACCCTTTTCTGTAGGCCAGTCCATAATCGTAATGGAAATAAGAACCGGAAACTCCAAAAGTAAGACTTCTGATAATACTTTCAGCAGGAAGGAAAGAGTAGGAGACAGCTCCGGAACCCGTAAGTTTTCCTGTGCCCGAACTGTACATTGGTGTTACTGAATATAAGAACTTCTGGTCAAAAAAAGACTGGTTTTTCAGGTTAATCCCAAACAGAAATTTATCATACGTGTTGTTGAAACGAACTCTCGGACTGACATATATTTCATTGTATTCCGGGTTTGGAATATCTTTGATCAGTTTGAGTTTAATTTTTTTAGTGTTGGAAAATAACCCTTTTGCATACAGGAAATTATCCCGGTATTTAGACTCTGGAAAAATATAACCACTGTTCAATGTTACTTTATGAATGTCATCTGAAGCAGGAAGTGTTATGTTTTTGATTCTTTCGTTTTCTTCTGTCTCAATCCAGTAAGCTTTCTTTTCACCTTCAGTGGTCTGGGTTTCCAGTTTTACGGGAATAGGAAGATCTGTATTTTTTCCAATTCTGATGTTGAAAAGGTCACCTTCTTTTTTTATGTTTTTAAGCCGGAAGTCAACTCTGTTTTTTTGTTTTAAAAATCCGGAAAGGTAACCGGACGTTTTATCCGTTTTGGTAAGTTCACTTAGAAAACCCTCAGGAGCAATCTTTTTCCCGGTATTCTGTAAAACATACTCTCTTAATACAGTATTGAACTGCTCATAACTCATTTTATCTGCTGTATAGCTGAAAAGACTTCCCGTTTCAAAACTACTGACCGCCATATCGTTGAAATTACTTAATGCAGAGAATTTTTCGTCGATCTTCTGATCCAGATTCTGGGACATGATGTATTGATAGGCTAATCCATATCGATCCAAAAGCTTAACGTTGGATGCATGGAATAATTTTAAAGGTTTAACTCCAAAAATTTTAGTTTCAGGAAGGGTTCCCAGAAGTTTCGTATCCTGATAAAATTTCTGCAGGTACTGAATCTCAAGATATGATTTTAAACCATTCTTGAACCAGTGGTCTTTTTCTTTGTCGGTGATGATTTTTTCATCAAGAATTTTTTTTGCAATGATCCCGAAATAATCAAGATCTGTTTTTTCAGCATCGGTAAAGAGTTGAAATCTGAAGTTCCAGAATGTAATATCGTTATTTCCGAAAAAATCTTCCTTAGATCTGAATTTTTCAGAAATAAAAAGACTTTGGGGCAGGGTGCCTATTTTTTCTTTAATGAATTTTAAATGAAGCGGCAGGTAAAACTCAAGGTTTTGTTTTTCCTCAGGTTTTAAAGGATATCCGAATTTGATCTCAGTATCTGCTCCATCTACATTGAGCCTCATAGAAGGAAGACCATTCTCCGAAACGATAAATTCCGGATCTGATTCCAGGTAACCTTTAAAGGAATTCATTTGAGGCTGTGGTAGATTTCCTTCAACGAAACTATTTGGTGGAAGGTCAAAATTGACAGTCCAGAAAGTATTGAAGCTTACAGATTCCTCAATGTCGTTATAGCTCCTTTTGGAAATATTGTCCGGATCAAAATGATCCGGAACAATAAAGAAATATTTTAATGCTGTATTTTTACCGTCTGTGCCATATCCCGTAAACTTCTTACTGGGAAGCTGCATCCGGTAGTGCAGCTGTAATGTAATGCTTTCACCAGGTTTTAATGCTTCTTTCAGAGGAAGAAAAATGCTTTCGTCTGAAATAGAGTTTACTGACAATGGCCGCTTTTCAGAAGTTGTGATATTGAGATCTAAAAGTCTGCCCAACTCTTCACTTTTAGCAAAATGAAGATCACTGTTCCGGTCTTCCAGTTTTCTGTAGACTAAAGCTGATTTTTGTTTGTTATAAGCTGAAACCCAATTCAGAAGCTTTACCGTGTGAAGATCTTTCTCGGAATGATTATAATAAACGACTTCCTGGTTTACTTCCAGTGTCTTTTTGTCGGCGGAAAGTTTGGCCTCAATATAAATGCTGTCTTTCTGTGCAGAAACCTGTACAATTCCACAAAACAAAATAAGGCAAATGCTGATCTTTTTCAATATCCTTTGATAAAGCCCAAATATAAACTTATTTTGAATATATTTTATAGGATTTTAACCCTGAATCTCTTTTTTTTGTAAAGAATTGATATAAGCATTCCAGCCTTCGTTTTTATAGGTAACCGCAGCTGCTTCTGGATTATCAGACTTATAAATACCTCTTCCTACGATAATGAAATCGGTATGAAGCATTTTGAAAACGTGCTCCGGAGTATTATACTGCTGGCCTTTTCCGTCTCCCGAGTCGGCAAGATTTACCCCCGGAGTAAATAATAAAAGATCTTCCGGAATCTGGTTTTGTGATACTCCACCAATTACATTAGGATGTGATAATGCTACTTTAAGGGCTTCTTCACGATATGCAGCAGTAGTTAAAGCTCCTTTGGAAGACATTCCAACAATGGCTACTACGCCTACATTCTTGAAACAATCTAAAGATTCAAAACCACCTATCACCTGGGAGGTCACAAAATCTGCCCAGTCTGTAATTTTGAAAACTCCGCTTGTAAACTGAAGCTCTTGGGTATTTCCAATATCAGCAAACTTGCGGTCTTCCATTAGAAGAAACTGATGTTTTGAAGCAAGCTCTTTTAAAGGAAGTATGGTTTTTTCGTAATCAAAATCTGAAATAATATCAATATGGGTTTTTAAAGCAATGATATGCGGACCTACTTTTTCAGCAAGATCCAAAAGTTCCTGAGTGGTTGTAACATCTGCCGAAGCAATCAGGTTGGATTGTTTAGCCAAGGCAGTTTCTAGTAACTTTTTTGAAACAGAATGCTGGGTCTGCTGTAGTTTCTGTTCATAAGAAGGTCTGATTTTTTCTTCAAACTGGATATGGTTTCCCTGAAGAAAATCCTGGATTCTAGCCACTTCTTCATCAGATAATTCTCCGGTTTCCTGAAGAATATCGCATACTTCCGAAATATTGAAAAGCGTATGTACTCTGTAACCTTTACTTTCCAGTAGTTGTTTTCCTCCCTGTTCTCTGTCCAGTACCACAACAATATCAGCTACCTTAAGATCTTCCTGCTCTACTTCAGCAATTGTTTCTACAAGCGATTTTCCGGAAGTGATGACATCTTCTACCAAAAGACAGTTCTGCCCTTTCTGGTAAATTCCTTCAATCAGTTTTTTTGTTCCGTAGCTCTTTGCTTCTTTTCTTTTAATGATTAATGGAATATAGCTTTCCAGTGACATGGCCGTAGCCATTGGAAGAGCAGCATAAGGAACTCCGCAGATCAGGTCAAAATTATCCAGAGGAAGCATTTCCAATAAATAATTAGCAAGATTTTTTAAAATTTTAGGGTCTGAAGCCAAAGGTCTGAGGTCTACATAAAACGGACTTTCGATACCACTTTTCAGGGTAAACCTTCCGAATTTAATGATGCCCAGCTTATAGCACTCTAAGAAGAATTCTTTTTTACTTTCCATTATTTTTTATTAGATACTGCAAATTTAAGGATTTGAAATAAGGCTTAAAAATTTATCACTGATTTGTCAACAAAAAACCATCCCGGAAGTGTTCGGAATGGTTCATATTTTCTTTGCTAATGCGATTATTTTACAATTTCTGCATCAATAACTTTTGTGCCTTTCAGCCTTTGTTCAGCTTCCCAAAGCAGGAATTTGTCCACTTCTTTAATCAGTTTTGGGATAGTGAGCGATAAAACGGCAATATCATCCATAACGCCCAGTACCGGAATGGCAAATTCAGGGAGAAGATCAATAGGGGAGATCACATATAAAAGTCCCAGTAAAGGCAGGATGATGTCAAGGGATTTCATGGGATAGATTCCTTTTCTCCACATTTTTACCATTCTGAAAATGTCAGGGATTTTTTTTACGAAACCTTTGTGGCTAATGGCTTCTTTTGCAAGATTCAATTTTGAATACTTCATTTTGTGTTTAGTTTTTAAATAAATTTTTTCAACGCTATAAAATTCGCAAATTTTGTACCAATTAATTATAAAATTTAGTTAAAAAAATTACTTGATAATGTTATCAATGAATTGATGCACAGTTTCCGTATTCCAATCTCTGTAAGCATCTTCTTTAATGATGATTCTTCCTGTTTTGTCCAAAAGGAACGTAGTAGGGAAAGCTTTGGGAAGAATCTTTTCAGAGATCGGGCTTTGCGCAATATATACGGGAACATTGTAATTGTTTTCTGCGAGGAATTTTTTTACAGCATCCTCTTTATCATTCATTGCGATGAGTACAAAATCTACATTTTCTTTTCGGGAATCATACAGCTTTTGAATAGAAGGCCATTCTTTTCTGCATGGAGGGCACCATGTTCCCCAGAAATTAAGAAAAACAGCTTTGTTTCTGAAGTTTTTAAGGTTGGTATCCGGAACATTCATTCCTTTCAGCTCAATATCATAATCTTCTTCACTTACATGCACTGCATTCTCAATGGTAGCCACCGGGAAAAACTGGTCTTTCAGGTAGCTTCTTACTCCCGGAATAAATACAATAACACCAATGATGACGATCAGTACGAGGTAAATAATATTCTTTTTCATAGGCCGATTTTTACCGTTATCTTTTGAATAAATTCTGTTACAATAATTCTAAAATTTCCTGAACAGCATCTTTACCTCTGTTTTTGGCATAATAAAGTTGAAGATCATTATAGAAATTATCCTTTGGATAGCCTTCAGGATCTGCTTTATATTTCATCAGAAGCTCATGTCCGTATTTTGGACGAGGCCCCCAGGAATTCGTTATATTAAAATCTTGATCCAGGATAATCACTTTAGGAATAGATTCTGTTCCATTGGTCAGAAACTGATTGATCAGACTTTTATCGCTGTCTCTTAGGAAAATTCTTACTTCATTATGCCCTTCAAAGAATTTAACAAGAGCCGGAACTGTGGCGCTGGCATCACCGCACCATGCTTCAGAAATAATCAGGATCTTTCCGTCAAAGTTTTTAGAAGCAAGTTCTTTCAGCTGATCTTCATCTGGAACATACTTTTTTAAAGTTCTGTCCATTCTCTGAAGTCCCAGTTCATAATATTGTTTATATTCGGCTTCCTGTTCGTTAGCAGGATTTTCCAGTCTTTCTCTTCCGATACGGATATACTCTTCAAAAGAGATCCCGTTGTCCCAGTAATTTTTCATTACTCCGTATTTTATATTAAAAATGATTGATATTTCTTGTTTTGTTGATCAGGAACAGGTCTGCCAGTACAAATGCGGCTAAGCTTTCCACAACAGGAACAGCTCTTGGAAGAACACAAGGATCATGACGCCCTTTTCCTTCCACGATAACCGGATTTCCGTCTTTATCCACACTTTCCTGAGGTCTTAAGATCGTAGCTACAGGCTTGAAGGCGACACGGAAATAAATATCCATACCATTGGAAATTCCACCCTGAATTCCACCTGAAAGGTTAGATTTTGTGGTAAAATCTGTATTGAAAGCATCATTATGTTCTTTTCCTGTCATTTTGGCACCGCAAAAACCGCTTCCATACTCAAATCCTTTGCAGGCATTGATGTTAAGCATCGCTTTTGCCAGTTCAGCCTGAAGCTTGGAAAATACAGGTTCACCAATTCCTACAGGAACATTTTTGATCACACAGGTAATGGTTCCGCCAATGGTGTTGCCTTCTTTTTTGATTTCTTTGATTCTTTCGATCATCTTTTCTGCTGTTTCAGCATCCGGGCAGCGTACTTCATTGCTTTCCGTTTTTGAAAAGTCTAAGGCCTGATAGGGCTTTTCACAGAAAATATCACCTACCGAAGAAACGTAAGCGTTGATTTCAATGTCTGATAAAAGCTGTTTAGCAAGTGCTCCGGCAACCACCCAATTGATGGTTTCTCTGGCTGAAGATTTTCCGCCTCCACGATAATCCCTTATTCCGAATTTCTGATCGTACGTGAAATCTGCATGACTTGGGCGGTATGCATTGGCGATATGATCATAGTCCTTTGATTTCTGATTTTCGTTTTCGATGATAAAACCGATAGGAGTTCCTGTTGTTTTCCCTTCGAAAATACCAGACAGGAATTTTACCGTATCACTTTCTTTTCTTTGGGTAACAATAGCGGACTGCCCGGGTTTTCTGCGGTCAAGCTCATACTGAACCTGATCGAGATCTACCGTTAAACCTGCCGGGAAATTATTGATAATGCCGCCATAGGCAGCGCCGTGACTTTCTCCAAATGTTGTAAGACTGAGAAGATTACCTAATGTATTGAACATGATACAAAATTACCTATTTTTCTTCAGATAATAAAGTTTCTGCATTAGTTCTGTTTATCAGTGTTTTTGATAGTATGAATAACCTTTTCTGCTTCTTTCTTTTCTTTGGGGGACAGTTTTTTCCAGATGAATCCCTTTTTTATATTTTTTTCATCTATACACTGTGGGAAAATTCCTGAATGTACATCGTCTGAAAGGAAACTTTCTGAAATCGCAGGAAGAGGAGTGTCAAAATTAAAAGGATAGTTTTCGGAAATATTAAACCTTAAGTTTCCTACTTCAAATGTATTGTATTTTTTATACTGATAGACAGAAGGTTTATACAATTGCTCTTTTTTAAATCCAGCCATAAAACTTCCGGGTCTGAAACTAGGAATGTACTGTTGGATAAAAGAGGGAAGTGTGAGAATGAACATCAAAATCAGGCTGCCGGCTGCAAAGATAAATACTGATCTTTTCTTGTTAAAATACTGAAACAGTACTACGAAAAATATTACAAAAAATACATCAATAAAAAAGCGGTACTGAGCGGAAAAAAGTAAAACAAATATGCTTTTTATCAGCAGTGACAGGCAGATTATGGTGATAATCCTTTTCTTTTTAAAGAAAGCAAAAGCGGTAAACAGGATAAGGCTTATGATAAAAAGAAGGTTGATCTTTGATTTAATCCCTTTTAAGGTGAGCCAGTTTTTAACGTGATCCCTAAAAGTAAACTTCTGAATTTCTTCATAGGAGTACTGCATATCAAATGTTTTTTGAATGGCATATTGTGAAGAAGTATTCAATATATCAGGATTAGGTTTCCATCCTATTCCAAGATCTGCAATAGCAACAGGGAAAACCGGGTAGCCGAATGTCCATATGTTTTTAATAAAAAATAACAGGAGTATTGAAAACCCAAAGATCAGACTGCTGAATTTAGTTTTAAGGGTAAAAACAGTAAAGAAGAAAGTCAGGATCGGAAGCCATATCATGGTGGGTTTTATCGCAAAAACAAAAGCTGAAAAGGCAAAAAGAAGATTGGACTTTTTATTTCCGGTCAGTATTTCATTCAGAATAATTAAGGAGAGGGTGATCACAGGAAGATCCGGAGATGGTGATTGTGAAAAAAGAAGCAATATTGGTAGAAAGCATAATTGTATCCAGCTTTTTCTCTCAAAAATATACATTACATATATGATAAGAAGAAGAGCATTAATTCTTAAAAACGGATCTGAGAAGCCAGAAAATCCAGCCTGGAAAATATGCCATACCGACATTTGTCCCAAGGTAAGATCCAGATTGGAAATACCTTTTACCAGACCATATTCTGTAAGCCATTGTATTGTAGGGACATAATATCCGAAATGATCCAATATATAAGGATAGAAAGAACTACAATACAGGATAATCATTGAAATACCTGCTATCAGGGTAATGTCTTTTTTTGAAAAATAATAAAAATACTGATATAATTTATTCCTGAAAAAAAAGAAAAGACCTGTCAATATAACGGGGATTTCTATATATATATTAATAGGAATAAAAAAAGCTAAAATGGTCCAGATGAGACTTAATCCTAATATTCCGGACAATATATTTGCTGAAATGCCTTCATACAGCGATCCGAAAAAAGATCCTGTGATCTTCCCCCAGCCTGCCAGAACCGGGATGATAAGAATACAGGAAAAGAGAAGTAGGACCATAAAAAAAGATTGCTTAAAAATAAGCAATCTTTACATGTTATCGTGAAAAATATTAATTACGAGGCTGTACTCTTCCGTCTTTTCTGTCCTGTGATCTACCGATAGTATATCCGGTTGCACCACCAACTACACCACCAATCACGGCACCAAGACCTCTGTTTTTCTTAGCGATAATCGCTCCTGCAGCAGCTCCACCTACGGCACCAATGATTGTTCCTTTGGCTGCCTTACTCATCCCTTTTTTCTGCTGGGTTGTACCTTGTGAAGCATTGCTTCCGTTGTTTGCATAATTTCCGCTTCCTGAATTGGAATTGGACCCTCTGTCTCTGTATATGGTTTTTGTTTCTCTTATGATCTGAGGTTTTGAATTATTGGCTGCTGCAGTTTTTGATTTTTTATCTTCTGCAATGCTGTCTGCCTTTTTCTGAGCTTCATATACCAGCTTTTCTTTTTCAATAGCCAGTTTCTGTTTTTCTATTTCAAGCTGTCTGGCCTGAAATTCAAGTTTCTGCTGTTCCAGAGACTTTTCTGCTGTCCTTTCGTCTTTCTTGCAGGCCGTTAGTAAAAAAACGGATAAAAAACCTGCTAATACTATCTTTTTCATAATTCAAATTTTAATAAGTAGTTTCCACCAAAACGGTTTCTGCTTTGTTTGTATTTTCAATTATGAAGCCAAATTTTAGTTAAAGGATGTTAAAAAAGATAAAAAATGTAAATTTTTTGATCGGGTGTTGGATATAAGTGAGACTTAAACGAGGATTCAGCCCGTGTTGATCATAGTATTTTGGAGTGGATCTGTTTTATTTATTCTGATGTAATTATTAGTTCATGAATGATTTTTATTCAGTTCATATGAATGAATTATTTTTGTTTTACCAAATTACTTTATTATGAAAAAAACAATTTTTATGGCACTTGCCTTGGCAGGAATGTCGGCTGTTGCCCTTTCGTGTTCATCCAATGATGATATTACGGATGTCCAGATTCAGTCTAATGAAAAGAAATCAGATCCAGCAAAAGAAGTTTCTAAAACAAAATCGTATAAGATTAGGTTTGGGCTTTTATCTCAAAACGGAACCAAAATCCTTTCAGGGAATCATGATGTAGGCAGTTTTCTTGCCGAAAATATCGATACCGGTGAAGTATATGATACTTACTATAGTGGTGGTTTTCAGACTCTGCCTCAATATTATGAGGGGATTCCGGCAGGAAATTATATTTTCTCTGCGATGCAGGGACAAGGAGGATGGACTGGTTATGGTTCTGTTACCATGACTGTATCTGATGCTCAGGTAGATAATGATGGATTTGTTACCGTGTATATTCCTGTAACCTGGTCCGAATAACTTTGTAGGCAAAGAAATATTTAAATAACTTTGTTATTCTCAGGCTTGAGTTTTAGTCTTTGTAGTTTTTATTTCACTTTGTTTGGAAATTTATGTTAAATTTAGCGCCATAAAAACTGAAAAACTACTAACTATGGAGACTTTTGACTATTCATTTGTTTTTAACCTGAGTATTGCATTTGTTTTATCGATGCTTATTATTTTAGGATGTTATTTTATCCTTAGGAAAATAAACCATAAATCCGGCTTTTGGTGCTACAGTTATGATTTTCCTTATTGGAGAAAGTATAATAAAAAGAAATAAGACAAGAATTGTCCATGAAATTCTGTTTGGATTTTTCTGAATAGATTTTTTTCATCATTTGTGTTTTTAGGCCTCCTGAAAAGGGGGCCGTTTTTGTGGAGATAATCAGGAAAGGCAGGAAAAATTAATATGACCTCTGAGGATAGTCAAAACAGTATTAACAGAATAAAAAACTCCCCATTTCTGGGAAGCCTTCTTTGTTATATATTGAATGTTACTTTTACTTTGTTGATCAGCCTGTGCAGCTTTTGAGTCTGATAGTTCAGAAGCTGATAGATTTCCTGCTGATTAGTATACGTCTCGGGAACTTTCTGATTATTAATTTTGCGGATTCCCCTTCTCTTCATGGTTTCATGGATGACTTTCGCGAAAGATTCTTTTGCTCCCTGCTTGGAACTTTGCTGAGAAATGCCGTTAGAATGAAGCCTGTATAGGTACAATGGTTCTTTAATATATTTTACGTCTCCGTGCTCAAGTATTTTTAAATACAAATCCTGATCTACTGCACTTTTAAGAGCGGGATTAATTCCTGAAGTCTTTAAATAGGTTTCTTTTTTAAACGTGAAGAAATGAGCAAATTGAGTAGGACAATTAAAGAAATAGCGGCTGTTATAGATTTGCTTGGTTCCTGCATATACCTTTTCTGGGATAAGATTTTCATCGCACAGCATCATCTGGGAATAGGTAGCTGCAATGTCGCTGTTGTTGATGAATTCCTGTATTGTTTTTTCTAAAGCATCCGTATATAAAGCATCATCAGGATCCAGATAGGCGCAGATTTCCCCGGTTGCATATTTCATGCATTCTCTTTTGGTATAGCCGCAGCCTTGATTGGATGGATTATGATAGATTTTGAAACGAGGATCATTTTTAATGACCGCTTCAATTATTTCTACAGAATCATCCGTAGAGGCATCATCAACAATTATAACCTCCCAATTTCTATAAGATTGGCTGATCAGAGAGTTATAGCAGTCTTTAAAATACTTCCCATTATTATAGTTGGCTATAAGTATAGAGAATCTTATCACGATATATTGAATTAATATTTTTTTGTAAAACTAAGAAATAAAATACCGGAAAAATATAACCTGGATCATGGTGTATTTTATAAATTTTTATTATTTTTTAAGAATTATGATTGATAATTGACTTTTTGTAATGAATTATTTGTATGAATATGTTAAAATAAAAATGATTCATTGAAGATTATTGCACCTGAATTGTACTTAATATAATATTGTAATTTTAGAAAAAAATAAACTATAATTAACGAACTGTTGTAAAAAATTTTCTATCGTTATAAATATGGCATAAATGATAAATACATGTTCTTTTTTTGATGGAATATTATTTCATCAGAAATATAAAATGCATCACGGATTTTCCATTCTCATGAAAACAGGAATAGGCAGAATCTACTATTCATGATATAAAAACTTTCTTTCATCATTTGTGTTTTTTGGGTCTTTATTATTGGAGATTTTTTAAGCATGGAATAATTTTTATTCATTATAGATTACCCTTCCGTCAAACGGTTCACTCCAGCAGATAAAAATAAGATCATTAAGTCTTTTAATTTCTGCCTGGATTACTTCATATTCACCCTGTCTGTTTTTTCTTTCAACAATCAGGTCCAGACCTTTACCAATCTCATCAATTTTAAATTCCAGCTGATATTCATTCTGATCTTTCTCAAAGTCTTCTTTTTTGAAATTTCTGTGTGCCATGGTGTAAAGTTTTAAGGTTTGTTTTGTTATTGAATAAATTATGCCAAATGGGCTTATATTATTTATGTTTTATTGTGCTGGTTTTGTTTGAATGAAAAAACTCTCCTGTAAAGAGAGTTTAAAAAAAAGATAATAATGATGGAAATGGGATGATGTTGTCCAAATATACTGAGAAAGACTACCGTTATCATATGACCTGAGTCATAAAATAGAGAATTGGGATTATCTTACTTTTGAATTGAAATCCTTTATATATTATATTTTCATCACTTTATACATGCTTGTGGCCTCCTTTATAAAAAAGGAGGCTTTTTATTTCAGGGGTAGGGAGATAAAGATCAGTAAATTCATAGCAAAGAGACACATTGGGAAGGTTGTTTTTGTGAAGGAATATTGACACTTATCTGAGCCAGTTGCAGCACCCGAAAAAACAATAGGGTAAGAATCGAAAGTAATTTCAAGTGTATATGTTTTTAGGAAAGATACAAAAAGTATTTTCCGTTTTTTTTACGTTTGGCACGATTTTTCAATGTAATGTAGCAACTCATGTTTAATTTGAGTTTTCATGGTTATTAGTTTTTATCCCCGAAGCAATTCGGGGATTTTTTTGTTTTGTATTTAAAGGAGATATTCTTTGTGAAATCATTATGATTTTTTCTAATTAAATTGCATAAAAACATTGAACTTTGCCATTATTTATTAAAAGATAATACAGGTTTTTATGATTACAACCATATTATGCAATAAATAATTTATTGTATATTCGCGGCAGTTCATATTACAGTCCTATGAAAAACTAGTACTTTTTTAATGCCTTCCGTTTTCGGAGGGCATTTTAATTATAAGATTGAGTGCGAATCATTTGAAAAATCAGCAAGTGAGTAAAAAAATATTGTGCCGGACTGAAAACTTGTGGAGGTATTTTTTTATTAATCGTTAAGTTAAACTAAGGATAAATAATTTGGACGTTAAGATAAACAAGACCGCTTCGCTTATCCTTGAAATACAAAAGATTTTTGTATTACTTTGCTAAGTTTAGACTCAGTGAAATAAAAGAAAAAACCTCTAAAAATCTATAAATAGATGATTAGAGGTTAAAGAGGTACCTAGCGGATTCGAACCGCTGTAGATGGTGTTGCAGACCACTGCCTAGCCGCTCGGCCAAAGTACCATGTCTTTACCATTTTTAGGTGTGCAAATATAGCAAAATATATGATTCAACAAAAATTTTTTAAGCAATTTCTTTTGTGCCCATGCTGTTTATCTCCTCTTTGCGCTGTTTATCAAGGGTATATTTTTTTATATTCACCACTCTGGTATCGCTCCAGTTGTCATGCCATCCGTTGCTTCCCAGGAAAGACAGTATATCAAAAGGCACTAATCTGGAAATATTTCTTATAAAAAATTCCTGCAGAGTAGGTATTGTGCCGTCGGTACTCATTACTTTGGTTCCTGTAACATATTTACCAATGGTTCTTCCTTTTGTAAAATATTCCATGAAAAACAGATACAGAAAATAAACTGTTGTGGTTATCAAAATATCCTCAAATCTGCTCAATGTAGATAATTTGTTTGCAATATTCAGAAAAAAATCAATACTTAATAACTCGTATGAAAGTACAGAAAAGGTTCCATACAGGAAAAAAAGAGCGTATACTACAATCCGGTCAATAATAAAATTAGCCAGCCTGAGACCTTGTGAGGCTTTATTGTCCTCAATAATTTTAAAAAGTTTTTTCATAGCTATAGGTATTAGTTTTTTATCAGTTTATAGGCCGCTAACCGTTAATTTTAAGGATGCGTTGGTATCAATAACAGCTGTGATACCTGAAGGATTCATGAGAATTTTTCCCGGTTTCAGACTGAATACTTTTCCATTCATTTTTAAGCCTTTATAATATTCTTTGTTGAAAGCTTCTTCAATACTTTTTTTAGAGGCGAGTTCCAGATCCTGGGTTGGAATTCCGTATTCATCTTCAATCATTTTTACGATTTTCCCCTTAAACAATAGGGTAGCGGTTTTCTGCAGGATATTGGCAGTTTTAAGGTTGAATTTTGTGTTAGACAATACAATTTTCTTTTTCGCATCATCATACACCGGAATACCGGATATCAGGGCCCGTCCGTTGACATATCCTTCGGTTTCCGCTTCAATAACCACCCTGTCATCAATGCCGTATACTCTGATGTCTTTAATTTTCACTTTAGACCCTCGAACATCATATTCTTTGTTTAAAAACATATTTCTTGCAATATTCGAAGCTTCGGTAAAAGGAATATTGGCGGTTGTCTGAAGCAAAAATTGATCAGCCAGTGCAGAAGATACAGTGAAATTGCCCACAGTTTTTATCGGCTGGGTAGCTGCAGGTTTACTTCCTGTAAATGTTTCAGAATACACATCAATCCCGATATTGGTATCGATTTGGTTTCCATAAAATTTCAACGGAGTAATATTAACGCTGATTGGGCTTACTTTCAGCCAGGTATTATATTCTTCTGAAATATTAAAAGGCTGAGAAAAAACATTCCACGCCATTACAGCATACTGCTGAAAATTCAACTGGGTAGTCATCTGCTGGTCGATCGTTTTGCTGAATTTTTCTTGTTGCTCTTTCAGGCTTTTTTCAACAATAGAGGTTATGGGGATCTGAATCTTCCCATAGTCCAGTACCGGTTTGCTTACCCATCTGAACCCATTAGGCCGGGTAGTTGTAGATATGGTCCAGTTATTATTGAATGTAATAGAGGTATTAAAAGACATCACTGTTTCAAAGGTTGTATTCTGATAGGAGTAAACCCCTAATGTGCCAATACCTTTCTCTGCCCAGATTCTTAACGGAACCTCGATCAGTATATTCTGACTGGTGCCACCTACCAAACGAATCGGGCGGGTTTTCCAGACCTTTACCTTAAACTGATCGTTGTTGTTATCCGTATAAGAATCATCCTGATACACCAGATCTTTTACAGTAGCATTGATCATATTGCTGATCTCCGAAAGAGGAATTGTTACCGGCATTGTAATGCTGGACTTCATCTTGGGAAAATTATAAACAGGAGCCTGGCTGGCTGTATTGGTCTGGCCGAAAATGATGCCAAAACTTAGAAGAAATAATATTTTGATGGATTTCAATGTTTTATGTTTTTTGTAAAACGAAAATAATAATTTTTAATGATTATCAGGTTTGAAACTTTTTTCCAGTTCAATGCTGGCTCCTTTCATTTCTCCCTGCATAGGAGGTGAGGTTTTGGTTACTCTTAACTTAATGTAGGAAACCTGTGGGAAACTTTCATGAATCTTTAAAATAATCCTTCCTGCAACATGTTCCAGAAGCTTAGATTGAATGGCCATTTCCTGATGGATGATGGCGTTGATATCTGCATAGCTTATGGTGTCATTCAGATCATCGGTTTCTGCTGCTTTCCATAGATCAGTATGCAGCTCTGCATTTAAAATATAGTAGGTACCGATGATGTTTTCTTCTGGAAGCACTCCGTGATAGGCATATATTTTAATATCTTCAAGATATATTTTGCTCATTGTTTTATTTTTATTCAGCAAAAATCGTTTTAATTCTTCAAAATCCGGAGCTATTTCTGTAGTTTTTTTATCCATTTTTATCAGATGGTTTAATGATGCCGGAATCTCTGAGATAGTATGGGTGGCTTTTTCTATGGCATCAGGAAATTTTACAAGATGTACGGTCCCTAAAATAATCCCTTTTTTACCCGGATTTTTACCCAGATACTTTTCCAGTGTGTTGATGCGACAGCATCATGAGGATCTGTGAGCTAATTATGATGGTGGAAAAGATCAGAAATTGTCTGAAGGGTTTCGCTGTCACTTATGGAATATCCGAAAATTTTATTTTTCAGAAGACTGGACTGATGGTTAAATAATTCCATAATTCTTACAAAATTGCTTGGATTTCCACATCCATGGCGTTGGAAAGGGTAAAAACCGCTTAAGACTATTTTTGTTAAGGGCAGCAATAAAATATTCAGCAGGCAGTCCTCTGAAATGAGCGACAAGTCCGGCGAGGACATTCCAAAGTTTCGGCTGGGAACACTTATTACGGGATCTGTTTTCTCATATTGATGCCATTGCTTTACAGGGCAAGTGTCCAAATTATTTGGAAATAACATCATTTTTTACAGACAATTTGTATGATAAGAATAGAGTGTTTTCTCTGAATAGAAAAAATGTATACATCTTTTAATCAGTATTTTAAAATTATTCACTCTGTTTTGAAAAATAAATATTATCTTTAAGATACAAACTTAAAACAAGATCAATATGAAAAATTTAAAGAAACTGAACCGAGAAAGTTTAAAGTCAATTAAGGGAGGTGATGTATGTTATGAAAACTGTCCTCCGGGACCTTACGGGCCAGGATTACCAAGATCCTGTGATGCTTTTCATGCGTTGCCTGCCTGCTGCCAATCCAGAGTATTGGTACATGCCGACTGCTTTCCTCAATAGGTTAACACGAGTGTTGTGAAAACAGTGCTTTTTTGATTTTTAAAAATTTCATCGGATTTCTACAAAAGACTTATAAAGTGACGCACTTATTTAAAAACTCGTTGCATCTGCTAATTGATGCTTTGTTTTGAATAAAAAAGATTTCATTTTCGTATGACAAAGAACAAATAAATCAACCTGAATTATTATGAAAAATTTAAAAAAACTTTCAAGAGAAGAGAAAAGTAAGATCAGCGGTGGTTTTACCGAATTTCAAATTGAGACTTGCGGTGGTGCGGCGTATGTATGCTTCCGTGGAGGCGGTGCATGGGGATGCTGGAGAAAACCGGGCGGAACCTGCTATCCTCCGATGGTGTAATGCGGGAAAATATAAATCCAAAAACAAATTATTATGAAAAAATTATCAAGATCACAGTTGAAAAGAATGAATGGTTCCGGATGTCCAGGGGGATGTCCTTATCCTCCAGGAACAACTTTTGGGCCTCCCGGATCAGGAGCATCCCGTACCTGCCAGCAGTATTCGGTGCTGTCTGATTGTTGCAAAACGCAATATTTCTTAATGCCTGCCTGCGTAGGTCCTGTTACTTCTTAAACAGGATGGTAAACATCTGCATTTATACTATTTTGTTTGCCTGTAGATAATCTTATTTTACGGCAGACTAATTTAGGGGAATTAAAAAAGCACTGTTTTCGCAGTGCTTTTATTTATTTTGAAATTTTCTTTTTAGGAATAACAAGTTGAGAACTCAGATTGGGAAAATATTTTCTCATGGTCTGAATATCTTTTCCTGAAGTGTCTATAAATTTCCAGTTTTTACCATTATTACCAGATACAGCGATCATGTAATAATCTGCATTGATATTTCCTTTAGGAGTATCCATCTGTATTTTTTGATGGACAACGGCCTGCTGCTCATTTTTTACTGTAATAATATCTGAGACATCAGAAAAATCAACTTTTTTAAAATGATGGCCCTGCTTGTTCATGGTATCCATTGCAGCTACGGAAACATTGATCATCTTCTTTTTGCCGCCCATCATTTTTATAACTCCCTCATGAACATAGCTGCTGAAAACATCATAGTTTTTATTCATAAAGGCCTGTCTCATTTCATAAGCCTGCTTTAAAACAGTCTCTTTCTGAGAGGTCTGTGAGAAACAAATATTGATAACAAACAAACATGCAATGAAAAACAGTTTTTTCATTATTTGATTGATTTTGAAAGATCCAGCATCGCTTCAATTGGCTTCAATGCCTTTAATCTTAATTCTTCGTCGATAAGAATTTCCGGAAGTTCATATTTCATGCACAGATACAATTTTTCCATGGTGTTTCTTTTCATATAGAAACACTCTGAGCAGTTGCAGCTTTCATCAAAAACAAGAGCAGGAATCAGTTCTTTGTGTGGAGCACGCTTTCTCATCTCATGCAGAATTCCTTCTTCCGTGGCGATAATGAATTTCTGGCAGTCGTCTTTTTCCACATAATTCAGCAGGGCTGAGGTAGAACCGATGAAGTGGGCCAGCTTTAAAACGGCTTCTTCACTTTCCGGGTGTGCAATTAATTTTGCATCAGGAGATTCTGCCAGCTGTTTTGCAATTCTTTCCATGGAAAATGCTTCGTGAACGACACAACTTCCGTCCCAAAGAATCATATCACGGCCGGTTTTCTGGGATAAATATCTTCCCAGGTTTTTATCCGGTGCAAAGATAATCGGGCGGTCTTTCGGAAGAGCTTCAATAACGGTTTCAGCATTGGAACTGGTTACGATAATATCACTTTCTGCTTTTGTTTCAGCATTACAGTTGATGTATGTTGCAATTAAGGCATTAGGATGCTGTTCGCGCATTTTTCTTAATCCTTCCCCTGAGCATCCATCTGCCAGTGAGCATCCTGCCATCGTATCAGGAAGAACTACTTTTTTAGTCGGGTTTAAGATTTTAGCAGCTTCTGCCATGAAATGTACTCCACAGAATACAATCATATCAGCGTTGGTGTCTTTGGCCTGTCTTGCAAGTTGTAAAGAATCTCCCAGAAAGTCAGCAATATCCTGAATTTCTCCCGGCTGGTAGTAGTGGGCGAGAATTACAGCATTTTTTTCTTCCTTAAGTTTAAGAATGGCTTTTACCAATTCTTCACCCTGAGGGATCATTATATCTTTAATATCCAGATATCCCCTCACAGGAATAGCTGCTTTGGCTTTTTCTAATGTTTCGATACTCATATCAGCCTCAATTTTTTTAATTACAGAAATTATAAATCAATAAATCAGAAGTTAAGTTTTCTGACTTTCGGCTTTTAATTTCCAATAAAATTTTTTATTAAACTTTCTATTTCTTTTTTTGCTTCATCAAGATCAGTGTTAATCACAATCCTGTCAAATTCTGCAGCATAGGCCATCTCTTCTTCTGCCTTAGCTACACGGATTTTGATGGTTTCTACATCATCTGTGTTTCTGGAAATCAATCTTCGTTCCAATTCTTCAATGGAAGGTGGTTCAATGAAGATTGAAAGGGATTTTTCTCCGAAATATTTTTTCAGAGAGATTCCTCCTTTTACATCTACATCAAAGATCACTACTTTCCCTTGCTTCCAGATCTTTTCCACTTCAGATTTTAAAGTACCGTAATATTTATCAGTATATACTTCTTCATATTCTACAAAAGCATCTTCTGAAATTTTCTGTCTGAATTCATCAGGACTTAAAAAATGATAGTCTACGGCATGTACTTCGCTGCCTCTCGGCTGCCGTGTAGTGCATGAAATTGAAAATTCCAGTTCCGGAAAAGTTTCCAGAGAATGTTTTACCAATGTAGTTTTTCCGCTTCCTGAAGGCGCTGAAAATATGATTACTTTATCCATTTAGGTTTTAGAGATTGTTAGATCATAGACATAAGACCGGGATCTTATGTCTGTAAGTCTTTTGTCTATAATACGTTGAGCGTCTGTTCTTTAATTTTTTCCAGGTCATCCTTCATTTTAACGACCAGCTTCTGGATTTCAGCATGGTTTGCTTTTGAACCCAGAGTGTTGATTTCTCTTCCGATTTCCTGTGAAATAAAACCAAGTTTTTTTCCATTGAAATCCTCGTTGTCCATTACTTCTTTGTAATATTTCAGATGCTGGGTAAGTCTTACTTTTTCTTCTGAAATATCAAGTTTTTCAGTGAAATACGCCATTTCCTGATAAAAACGGGTTTCATCAACATTTTCAAACTCTTTTAACGTTTTCTGATAACGTTCCTTCACACTTACAATTCTTTCTTCTTCAAAAGGAATAACCTGCGAAAGGTATTTATCAATATTCTGAACATTTCTTTCCAGTTCTTCATGCAGGATTTTACCTTCCGTTCTTCTGAACTCTTCGAAACGGTCAACAGCCGCATTTACAATCTTTGCCAGTGCTTCCCATTCTCCTTCTGTAAGTTCGTCAGGTCTGGAAGTAATAGCGTCAGGCATTCGTACGGCCATTTTCAGGTATTCAAAATCAGGGCCGTCTGAAGCGATGTTTCGGAGCTCATTGATATAAGAGTCAATTAAACTTTTATTGATCTTCACATCATTGGATTCCTCAAGGTTCTCCAGATTGATGTAGCAGTCTACCTTGCCGCGGATAATTCTGTCATTCAGAATTTTTCTGATATCGAATTCTTTTTCTTTATAGCGTAAAGGAACTTTGATATTCAAATCAAAGCTTTTGCTGTTCAGAGATTTAATATCTATTGTAATCTTTTTTCCTTCAAAAACATCTTCGGCTCTACCGAATCCGGTCATTGATAAAATCATAGTTTTTTATTGTTGTACAAAGATAAACATTTAAATTAGCACTGTGAAATCTCTTAAGATTCCATCTGACCGATAAAATAATGAATTTGAGCTGATGAAAAACTTAATTTCTGTCGTAGGACCTACCGGCATCGGCAAAACAAGACTGGCCATTGACCTTGCAAAATATTTCAATACGGAAATTATTTCCTGTGATTCCAGACAGTTTTTTAAAGAAATGAAAATAGGGACGGCGGCTCCTTCAGAAGAAGAACTGGCGGAAGCGCCCCATCATTTCATCGGTAATCTTTCGGTTCAGGAATATTACTCCATTGGACAGTATGAAGAAGATGCACTGAAAAAACTCAACGAACTTTTTAAAGACCATGACACCGCTATCCTTGTCGGTGGAAGTATGATGTATGAAAAAGCCGTGATTGAAGGGCTGAACGATCTGCCGGAAGCGGATGAAGATAATCAGAAAAAACTTCAGGAGATTTTTGAAAATGAAGGGATAGAAAAACTTCAGGAGATTTTAAAAGAACTGGATCCGGAATATTTTGCTGTTGTAGATTTTCATAATCACAGAAGGCTTTTACGGGCCATTGACGTTATTTGGCAGACGAATAAAAAATATTCAGAACAGATTGCTGTTTCCCAGGATTCAAGAGATTTCAATGTGATTCGCATCGGAATTGAAGCTCCGAGAGAAGATCTCTATGACAGAATCAACAGAAGGGTAGACCTAATGATGGAGAATGGCTTACTGGCCGAAGCGGAAGGTCTGGAAAAATTTAAAGATTTAACCGCTTTGAACACGGTTGGTTATTCAGAACTTTTCAGATATTTTGACGGGGAATGGGATCTGGAATTTGCTGTTTCGGAGATCAAAAAGAACAGCCGGAGATATGCCAAACGTCAATTAACCTGGTATAGAAAAGCGGACGATATTTATTATTTGCAATTGGGATATTCGCAGAAGGACTTTGATGAATTAATTGAGTATATTACCAAGGGAATCATGTAAAGGTTTTTTATTTTGATACAATAAATTTTCGTAATAAATGATCAAGATAAGGATTGAAGTTGGGAGCTGGAAGAGGGAAGCTATAAAGGTTATCAATACTATAAGTGTTGATGTCTTTTTACTCTTTTATGATCTTAAAATTTTATTTAAAATATCAAAGATTTCTATTATTCTCGCAGATACTGCGGATTGAGCAATTTTTTTTACCCATAAGAATCTCTTTCTTCCAGCTTTTGTACTTAAACTCCTTAACCGAATTCAGGTTAAATAGTAAAACTTCAAATCTCAAACCTCAAATCTCAAATTTTACATCGTTTTCTTACAATTGATAGATTGTTTGCCTTGTGTTAATTTAGCTCCGGTTACGTTGCCTTTTTTATTGAATGTAAAATCAAATTCTGCATCATTTTCCGGAGAATAAAAAATATTCTTATTTTTTGGGATTAACAATCTTTTTTCTCCTTCTTTTCCATTATTATACATGCTTAAAAATAAATGATTTTTCCCGGCTTTTGAAATCTGAAATTTAGCTACAGTGATTACTCCAGCCAATCTTGCATTATAAACACCTGTAAACTTATCGGTAGATGGTGAAATTTCACTTTCATATTTGGAGAAATCCGGATAAATATATTTTTTCCTATAGTATTTGGAAAGTATTCCGATGGCAATTGTATTGAGCTTAACCGTATTTCCATTAGAAAAAATAACCAGAGAGAGTTTATCATCGGGAAAATAGCTTACAGTTGAATGAAATTCATCTATTCTGCCGGTATGTCCATAGCCTGTTTTTTCATAGAATGGAGCAATTTGTAGTCCATAGCCGAATGCTTTTGTATTGGCGGTCTCCATTTGAGCAAGAGAGTTTTTGGAAACCAGCTTACCATTGAAGAGTGCATCCATTAGTTTGGTAATATCTTCAGTGGTGGAAACAACCGCACCTGCTGAAAGAGTAAAGCTGGGATGAGTATCGGTTTCTTTTAACCATTTTTCTCCATTGTACAGATATGAAATATTCCTTTTGCCATATTCGCTTTCGGAAGTTTCATAATAGGTGTTTTTCAGGTCTAATTGATTAATAATTCTTTGCTTCAAATTTTCTTCGAAAGATTTTCCGGTTAAGTTTTCGATGATATAGCCTAACAATACATAATTGGAATTGCTGTAGGAACTATCTTCCCCCGGTTTGAAATCGGGTTTGCCGAGATTAATAAGCTTCAGTATTTCATCCTTTGAAAAAACTTTGTTTTTTTTGCTGTAATAATCTTCCCATTGCAAATAATCGTAAATTCCGCTTGTATGGTTGAGCATATTTCCAATGGTGATTTTTTCCGAATTTTTAATGTTAGGAAAATATTGATTCAGCTTAGAGTTTAAAGAAAGCTTCCCTTCTTCTATTAATTGAAATGTGATAATTGCTGTGAAAATTTTAGTCACTGAACCAATTCGATATTCATTGGAACTGTTTGGAAATTTGTTGAAATTTCCGGTGTAGATTGTTTCTCCGTTTTTTTGAAGCAAAACACTTCCTGAAAAAGCATTTTTTTCCTGCAGGTAATTCAATAAACTATCAATTGATTTTTTGTAATTGGGATTTTGTGCTGACAGAATTCCAAAAAAATTCAAAATAAATATCAGATATACTTTCTTCATTGTTAATTATTTTGCAACAAATAAAATAACATTTTTGATTTATTTCAGCAGTTTTTTGACCAATGAGACTAAAATCGTGACGTATAGTCTGCTGTTTAAAATGATATTGTTTGTCCATAAAAAATAAACGATGGTGTAAAAAATAGGTAGACCGCTATTAAAAATATTTAAATTTAAGGTTTTATAAAAATAGGTAATGAAGATATTAAAAGGGGATCAATTTCTTAGGTTGCTGCTAAACATAGTATTTATAGTTTTAATATTATTTGTTTCGGCAAACAATAATCATAAAAATTACCCTTTAAGCTATATTTTTCTATATAATATACTCCTTTTTGTACCTGCATACATCAATAATTTATGGCTTCTCCCTAAGCTGAACCGCGACAAAAATATAAGAAGATACTTAACCATTGTTATTATACTTTTTTTGTTTTCCGTCATTATATTGGGGCAATATCTAAAGTACTTGTATGATCATTTTAATACCTCTGAACTTGTTGATTTTACACCCATCGCAGCTACCGCTTTAGCTCCTGAAAAAGTAGAAAAATATCAATATTATTTTGATGTTTTTCCGGGAATCGTTATTGTGATGCTTATTCTGGCGATAGGTTATTCTATACAGACCTTTTTATTGAGAATTAAAAAAGAAGAAGAGGCAAAAACTCAGCAAAACATAGCAGAACTTAGTTTGTTAAAATCACAAATAAGCCCTCACTACCTTTTTAATGTGCTTAACAGCCTGTATGCTTTAGCTCTTAAAAAGTCTGAAGAAACACCGGATGTCATTTTAAAAATGTCTGATATTTTACGATATTCTCTATATGAAACACAGGAAAAAGAAATTGCCATTAGCCACGAAATACATATCCTGAATATGTATATGGATATAGAAAAGTTAAGAATGCCTGAAAACGCAAGTATTTCTTTCCAGCATTCGGTAAAAGATCCTGTTAAAATTGCGCCGATGCTTTTATTGCCTTTGATAGAAAATGCTTTCAAGCACGGCATTGATTCTACCGTTGAAGCTTCTTATATTAGGGCAGCATTAACCTGTAGCCATAATAGCCTTATATTCGTTTGTGAGAATAGTTTTAAAGAGCTTCAAAAGAAAGAAATCGGAGGAATTGGTATTGAAAACATCCGCAAACGTTTGGAATTATTATACCCTGGAAATCATCGGTTAGAAATAAAAAAGTACAAAGATGTTTTTAACGTTATCCTTGAAATAAAATTATAAAAAAATGGACAAAATAAGATGCTTAATCGTAGATGATGAAAAACTGGCCCAGGAGGTTCTGGTACATCATATTTCAAGGTTTGATGTTTTACAGCTGGAAGGAATCTGTAATAATGTTTTTGAACTGATTGCTTTTTTAAACAGAGACAAAAATATCGATTTGATTTTTCTAGATATTAAAATGCCTGAGATCAACGGAAATGACTTTGTTATCATGTTTAATAATCCTCCTGCGATTATTTATACCACAGCGTACAATCAATACGCTCTGGAAGCTTTCGATCACAATGCGATAGATTATTTGTTAAAACCAATTTCCTTGGATCGCTTTTCTAAAAGTGTACAAAAAGCAACTCAAATTCTGGAGACGAGACAAAAATTTGTTCCTGTGACAATGGAAGAAAATAACGATTGTTTTTATGTAAAAAGTGATAAGCGATTGGTGAAGATTGATCCTAAAGAACTTATTTATATTGAAGGGATGGGAAATTATATCTGCCTGTATACCGAAAACGATAAAGTGATGATTCACGGAACACTGAGCTCAACTGAGGAAAGCTTAAAGCAGCTGAATTATATTTGCAGAGTACACAAATCATTTTTTGTCAATCTGAATAAAATCAGTTATTTGGAACAGCATGTCATTTCATTGATCAATAAAAAAAATATTCCTATTGGATTAAGCTATCGTGATCAGGTTTATGAAAAATTAAAGATATGGCAGACTAATAAATAAAATGCGGCCCCGAAAGGCCGCACTCCAAACAATATAATTAAATTTACTACTTCCAACCGCCTCCTAATGCTCTGTAAAGGTCTACAATGCTGCTTAGGCGTTGTCTTTTTACAGAAGCCAGATTCAGCTCAGCCTGAAGAGAATTTCCCTGTGCTGTTATTACTTCAAGATAATTGGCCATACCGCCTTTGTACAACATCTGGGCACTTTTGATCCCGTCTTTCAATGTTGCCGACTGTTCGACAGCCTTCTGTTCCTGAACTTTTAAACTTTCGTTGGAAACCAGCGCATCAGATACCTCTCCCATTGCATTCAAAACTGACTGACGGAAAGCCAGTACATTTTTTTCTCTTTGTATTTTAGCCACTTCAAGATCTGTTTTCAGCTGTCTTTTCTGGAAGATAGGCTGGGTGATTCCCCCCAGTACAGATCCGAATAATGAGGCCGGAATCTGAAACCAATTGTCAAACTTGAAAGAATTCACTCCTCCGTTAGCTGTAATCTTTAATGAGGGATACATATTAGCCTGCGCGATTCCCACGATAGCATTGGATTCCAATAAAACCAGTTCCTGTTGACGCACATCAGGTCTGCGGCTTACCATAGCTGCGGGTAATCCTGCCGAAATATTTTGCGGAAGTGAAGTATCCGACATTTCGATCGTTCTGCTGATCTTGTTGGGAAGTTCACCTACAAGAATGCTCAGTGCATTTTCCTGAATGGCAATATTCTGTTCCAGCTGAGTGATCAGAAGTTCTGTAGACTGTTTCTGAGCCGTTGCCTGCTGAACTCCTAAAGAAGTGGTATCGCCACTGTCCCACATTTTCTGGGTGATATTCAGGGTGCTTGAACTTAATTCCAAATTGGATTTTGCGATCTGCAGCTGACGGTCAAGCATTAATAAATTATAATAACCTTGGGCTATTGCTGCTACAACCTGGGTCTGTACTGCTTTTGATCCTTCATAAGTGTGCAGATACTGCATTCTTGAAACCTCCTGCTGATTTTTGATCTTTCCCCAGATATCAGCTTCCCAGGAAAGATTGAAGGCCGCATTGTAATCTTCCACATGGCTTTGCCCTAAAAACAGATTAAGGCTCTGCCCGTTCATGCTGTTCTTTGAAGGTTTCGAGATCTGCCCCGAAACTCCGAAGCCAACATCCGGATATTGCAGATATTTTGCCTGTTTAAGCTTCTCCTGAGATGCGGCAACCTGTTTTAAAGCGATCTGAAGATCATAATTATTTTTTATTCCTTTTTCAATGAGTTCCTGTAACATAGGATCACTGAAAAACTGTTTCCATTCCAGATTAGCGATACTGGCTGTATCTGCAGTAGCCGTGTACTGGAATTTTTCCGGAAGCTGAAGGTCCGGCTCCGCGTATGCCAGTTTAGACACACACGAAACCGAGGCCACAGCCAATATAAAAGTCAGAAAAATATTCTTTATTCGTTTCATAGTTGTTGTTTAATAAACTTTAATTGAATACAAACTTTGGAGAGAAACTATCTTATTGTTTGGGCAGAGTTTTTTTCAGATTCTTAAAAAAATAATCTCTCGCTGATTTTGCAGATAACGCTGATTTTTTTCTATTTAAAAACTATTTAAATATTAAACCTTTCATTGTTCTTTCTCTCCAAAATTGGTAGTTAATTTTAATGAGCAGCTGTTAAAGCTTGTTCCTGCTGTAACTTTTTTTGAAGTCTTTTCTTCTTTCTGCTCGGCATTTTTTCATGCAGATACTGGAAGATCACATACATTACCGGAATAATAAAGATCCCGAACAGTACTCCTGTAAGCATTCCTCCAACGGTACTGTACCCGATAGAATGATTTCCTTTTGCAGAAGCCCCCTGCGTCCATACCAGAGGAAGCATCCCCACAATGAAAGCAAAAGAGGTCATTAAGATCGGTCTCAGACGTAATCTTGAAGCCTGAAGCGCAGATTCTATCAGAGTTTTACCTGCTTTTCTTCTCTGTACGGCAAATTCTACGATCAGAATGGCATTTTTAGCCAATAATCCGACCAGCATGATCAGTCCGACCTGTACATAGATATTGTTATCAATACCAGCTAATCCGGTGAATGCAAATACTCCAAAGATTCCTGTCGGAATGGTAAGAATAATGGCAAACGGAAGAATATAACTTTCGTATTGCGCTGCCAGCAGGAAATAAACAAACAGGATACTTAAAAGGAATATAAATACGGTCTGTCCGCCTGTTTTGATCTCTTCACGGGTAATTCCGGTCCATTCGTAGCCGTAACCTCTCGGAAGAGACTGCTGTGCTACTTCCTCTACTGCTTTGATGGCATCTCCGGTACTGTAACCTGGTTTAGGCGTTCCGTTGATGGTTACCGCGTTGAAGAGGTTGTTTCTTGTTACCGTTTCAGGTCCGAAAGATCTTTTCAAAGTAACCAGTGTTTTAGCCGGTACCATTTCTCCTGATTTATTTTTAACATAAATTCCCTCCAGAGAGTTAATATCGGTACGGTACGGAATATCCGCCTGAGCCATTACCCTGTAGTATTTTCCGAATCTGTTGAAATCTGAAACGAAGCTGCTTCCATAATAGATCTGCATGGTCTGCATCAGTTCAGTGACTGAAACTCCCAGCTGGTTGGCTTTGTCAGAATCCACTTCAATCGTATACTGTGGATTTCCGGCTGCATAGGTGGTAAATGCAAATGCAATTTCAGGACGTTTCATCAGTTCTCCGATAAATGCCTGTGTTGTTGTTCCCAGTTGTTCAAAAGAACCGTTGGTTTTATCCTGAAGCATGAATTCAAAACCGGATACGTTACCAAACCCTTGTACGGTAGGGAAGTTGAAGAAGAAAGCATTGGCATCTTTCACCTGGCTTACCTTTCCTGTCAGTGTTGCAGCAATCTGGTCAGGGTCTTTCATATCACCGCGTTTGTCATAATCTTTAAGCTTGATAAAGCCGGCTGAATAAGGAGAAGCGTTGGCATTGCTGATGAAGTTCATTCCGTCTGCTACCCAAAGGTGGTTGGTTGATTTTTCACCGTTAATAATCTTATCAATCTGTTCTGTGGCTCTGCTGGTTCTTTCCAGTGAACTTCCAGGAGGAGTATTCACAGCATACAGAACGAATCCCTGATCTTCAGTAGGAATAAATCCGGAGGGTGCTTTTTTAATCAGAAAAACACTTATTGCTGTAATAAGAACCAATCCGCCTACAGCCATCCATTTATTTTTGATCAAAAATTTAACACTGTAAATGTACTTTTTCGTCATGTTGTTGAAGCTCACATTAAATGCGTTGAAAAATCTGGCTCCAAAACCTTTTTTATGACCGTGTTCACCGTGTTCTCCCTGAGGATCATTTAAGAAAATAGCACATAAAGCCGGGCTTAAAGTCAATGCATTTACTGCGGAGATCAGAATCGCAATAGCCAAAGTGAAGGCAAACTGTCTGTAGAAAACTCCTGCCGGACCCTGCATAAAGCCTACCGGAATAAATACGGCACACATCACCAGGGTAATGGAAATAATAGCCCCGGAAATTTCACTCATCGAGTTCATCGTGGCGTTTTCTACGGGCATTCCCGTCTGTTCCATTTTAGAATGGACTGCTTCCACAACAACAATGGCATCATCCACTACAATACCAATAGCCAATACCAGTGCAAACAGAGTAAGCATATTGATACTGAATCCGAACAGCTGTAGGAAAAAGAAGGTTCCGATAATGGCAACCGGTACCGCAATAGCCGGAATCAGAGTAGATCTGAAATCCTGAAGGAAAATATATACTACGATAAATACAAGAATGAATGCAATCACAAGCGTTTCTACCACCTGATGAATAGAAGCATCCAGAAAGTCTTTGGAATTGTACATAATAATAGGTTTCACTCCTTTCGGCAGGGTCGTTTCTATGACTTTTACCTGCTTTTCAATTTCCGTAAGGATCTCGTTGGCGTTGGAACCTGCAGTCTGGAGAATAGCAAATCCTGCTACGGGTTTTCCGTCCACTCTGTTGGTCGCGGTATAGGTATAGGAACCGAATTCTACTCTGGCAACATCTTTTAATCTTAAGAATGATCCGTCATTATTGGCTTTGATGGCAATATTTTCATAATCTTCATCCTTATTCAGTTTACCTTTGTATTTAAGGATATACTCGTAGGTTTCCTTACTTCCCTGGCCAAGACGTCCCGGAGCGGCTTCAAGGTTATGATCTTTAATGGCTGCCAGAACTTCCTGTGGAGAAAGGCTGTTGGCTGCCAGTCTATCCGGTTTCAGCCAGATTCTCATGGAATAATCTCTGGTCCCGAAAACCTGGGCCTGTGCTACTCCTGGAATACGCTGTATCTGTGGAATAACGTTGATTTTCAGATAATTTTGTAAGAAAAGTTCATCGTACTGTTTAGCATCTTCGCTGGTCAGTCCCATGAACATAATCATACTGTTCTGAACTTTCTGGGTAGAAATTCCGGCCTGTACCACTTCCTGGGGAAGCTGGCTCATGGCTTTGGATACACGGTTCTGTACGTTTACGGCAGCATTATCGGGATCAGCGCCCTGTTTGAAGAAAACACTCAAAGTCATGGTACCGTCATTACTGGAGTTGGAAGTCATATAGGTCATGTTTTCCACTCCGTTTACAGCTTCCTCAATAGGTGTTGCTACCGAACGGGCAACAACCTCAGCATTAGCTCCCGGATAAAAAGCCGTTACCTGAACACTTGGCGGAGCAATATCCGGAAAGAGGGCAATGGGCAGATTAAAGAGAGACAACGCCCCCAATAATAAGAGTATAATGGAGATGACCGTTGAAAGGACCGGTCTTTCTATAAATTGTTTTAACATAAGAAGTTTATTTTTTTAGTCTTCTGCAGCTACGGGCTACAAAGGTTTGGCTTTCAGTAAACTGTCAGACGAGATAGGTTTCGGATGGATTGAAGCTCCGTCTTTTAAGTTCCCGATTCCCGTGTATACGATCTTTTCTCCCGGAGTAAGTCCTTCCGAGATAAAATAATAGCTTTCAGTCTTACCAGAGATCTTTATAGGTTTGCTGGTGACTTTTTTATCTTTCCCTAAGACATATACATACGTTTTATCCTGAATTTCAAAAGTAGATTCCTGAGGGATAACCACCGCATTGGAAATCAGTTGAGGCATGCGTACTCTTCCGGTATTTCCTGTTCTCAGGGCTCCGCTGGTATTAGGGAAAACTGCGCGTACGCTGATGGCTCCAGTTGTTTTATCAAACTGGCCGTCTACGATGCTCATTTTTCCTTTTTCAGGATAGATGCTGTTATCTGCAATAACGAGTTCTACCATCGGCATATTTTTCAGCTTTTCTTCAAGAGAGGCTCCCGGATATTTGTTCTGAAAAGCAATAAAATCCAGTTCACTTAGAGAGAAATAAGCATAAATTTCACTGATATCAGACAATAAGGTCAAAGGGTTGATGTCTGTTCTGGAGATCAGACTTCCTTTTTTATACGGGATCCTTCCGATATACCCGCTTACCGGGGCTGTGATGGTGGTAAATCCCACATTAATTCTGGCGCTTCCTACAGACGCTTTGGCTTGGGATGCAGCAGCGACGGCAGCAGCATAATTGGCTTTTGCTGTTTTAAGCTGAACATCAGAAACAACTTTAGCGGCTACTAACGGCTGAAGTCTGTCTACTTCCACTCTTGCTTTTTCAATATTGGCATTTGCAGCCTGAAGATTGGCCTGTGCCATGTTCATCTGTTCGCCATAACTTCTTGAATCTATTTTGAAAAGAGGCTGTCCGGCTCTTACATAAGAACCTTCTTCCACATAAATTCTGTCCAGGTATCCGTCTACCTGAGATCTGATTTCTACATTATTTTTACCCTCCAGCGCGGTAGGGAATTCCTGATAGGTGGTAGCAGGAGAGGAGATTACGGTATAAACCGGCAGTTCCGGAGCAGGGGGGGGCGTGTTGGAACCTTCTGCTGCTTTGGTACAGTTCTGTAAAAGGATAATACTTGATATAAGTACGATGAACCTTATTTTTCCAGGTATTTTCATTTGTTGGTTTAATTTTTTTAATGAAGTGTTAGATTTAAGTAATAGTGTTCTTTTTGTAAATCCTGTTATTTTACCTAACAGTGTTAGTTTATAGGGTAAAAAAAAATCAGAATTTCTGATAAAGGAGTCAAATCGTTATTTCCATAATTGTTAATAGTGGTTTTTTAAATGTTGATTTTATATATAATGAGGTGTATTAATTATGTGTTAATTTTTCTAACAGTGTTAAATTGATAGACAAAAAGTGAAATCAATTATTTGGGTTAAGAATTTCATAGTATTGAGTTTTTTAACGGTTCTTATCCGATGTTATTTTTCCTAACGGTGTTAATTTTTAATTCAAAAAAAATTTACAAAGACTTAATAAAAGCCGAAACAGTTTCGTCCAGGGTAGTTTTATTCATCGTAGACGGAATATCAGCAGTACGCATCATCATAATAGAGATCAGTCCGTGTACTGCAGAAAATAAAGCATGCGACATATGGCAGGCATTTTCAGGATTAGATCCGTTCTTTTTAATGATATTATAGGTACACTCATAAATCAGATCTTGAAACGAAGAAAATTCTTCCTTCATCTGTCCTTTACCACAACACTGCATTCCCAGCCCAAACATCAGCTGATAGTATTCCGGGTTTTTGAATGCAAAGTTCCAGTATGCATCTACAATGGCAGTAAGCTGTTCTTCAGGAGTATCATGTTTTCTCTGGGCTTTTAACAGTTCAATATGAAGGGAATGAAAACCATTCAGGGAAATTTCATACAAAATAGCCTCCTTATTTTCAAAATAATCATACACTACCGGAGCACTGTATTCTATAGCATCAGCAATTTTCCTCATCGAAAGGGAAGCCCAGCCTTCAGTTTTAGCCAAACCAAAAGCCGCCTGCAAAATATTTGCACGGATAGATTCTTTCTCTCTCTGACGACGTTCATGCAATCCCATGATATTATTACTAACAGTGTTAGCAAAACTACAAACTTTTAGTGATAACTTCCAAATGATATTTTACTTTTAACATTTAACGAAAGTTTATAAATCAGCAGATTCGCTTTGTATCAAAAGAAACTTTATCTTTGTGAACAAAGAAAATAAAAGATATGAATACGCCCTCCAATATGCTGGCTCTAGGAACAAAAGCACCGTTTTTTGAGCTTCCGAACCCGTCAAAAACCAATGAGATTCAATCTTTGGATGAATTGAAAGGAGAAAAAGGAACACTAGTCATCTTTATGTGCAACCATTGTCCGTTTGTTCTTCACGTAATCGATAAAATCAACGAGCTGTATGAAGATTACAATGATAAAGGAATAGAATTCATCGCGATCAACGCTAATGATATTGAAAAATATCCTGATGATGCTCCTGAAAAAATGATTGAATTCCAGATCGAAAGGAAATTTGACTTCCCTTATCTGTTTGATGAAAGCCAGAGCATTGCAAAAGCTTATGATGCAGCCTGCACTCCGGATTTTTATTTCTTTGATGACAAACTTGATCTTGTATACAGAGGGCAGATGGATGATTCCAGACCAGGAAACAATAAAGATGTAACAGGGGAAGACCTGATCATTGCATTTGAAAATCTTCTGGCAGGAGAACCTCAGGAAGAAATTCAGAAACCAAGCATGGGATGCAATATCAAATGGAAATAACCGAAGCTTAATTATTTAACTTCCTCCAAGATATAAGGCTGTTCTTTTTAAGAGCAGTTTTTTTTTGTGCATAAACATTTGCTTATCGAGATATTTTTTATGCTCGCAGATTGGGTAGATCTGGAAGATTTATGAAGTCTTTTTTTAACAGGAATAGATTTAAAGATAAGGCTAATGTGCGGTTTATAATGCCCGCTTCATCAAATCAACGGAGTTGATTCTGTCCTTTGCTTCCTTTAAAATCAATATTGCCTATGCATAGCATAGAAATCTTGCATTAATCTTTTTTATCAAAAAATAATTTCAAACATGATCTATTGAGTTTTGTTAATAAAATTTATCTGATAACCAGGTGTATAAGAGTTTAAGAATGAGATTTAAACAGACTCTAAATTAGAAAAAATTATATATTGACCTTATTGGATGAATAGTTTTTTATAAATTCTGAAGGCGTCTTTTCAGTATATTTTTTAAACATCCTGTTAAAGTAGGTTACATTATTGAAGCCACAACTGTAACTGCATTCCGAAATACTCATATCCTGAGCCATCAGCAGGCAGGCTTTATTGATCCGGTACCGGTTCACAAACTCAGTAAAAGTGATTTGGGTCGCTTTTTTAAAGAAATTACAGAAAGCCGGAAGGGTAAGATTAGCCAGCCGGGCAGCGTCTTCGATTCTGATTTCTTTGTCGTAATTATTTTCCACGAAAGTAAAAATGTTTTCCAGCCTTGTTTTATTTTTTGAAATGATGGTGTAAGGCATGATTTCTTTATTCAGAAGATCATAATCTTTACATTTTGAAAGTTCAAAAAGGATTTCCAGCAGCAGCAGATACCTTTTGTAGCCTTCTGATTCCAAAAGAATTTTTAATTTCGGAAGCATTGCTTTTTTGATTTTATGATGAAAATGGATGCCGTATTTAGAAAGTTCCAGCAGGTTTTTTATGGAGACAGCATCCACTTCCTGTGGCGGGAACTGAAGGATCTCTTCTTTGAACTGAAGCACAATCTCTTCATGCGGATCCGTAGAATTCAGGCCAAATCCCGAATGAGGAATATTGGAGCCGATGAGAACCAGATCCCCATTCGTATAATTGCTTTTATGATAACCGACATGCCGGGTTCCGGTTCCGGATATGACACAGACCAGTTCTATTTCCGGATGGTAATGATACTCCCATTTGAACTCGCAGATCGGCGAGTTGTTATGAAGCGTACGGAAAGAGCTTTTTTCGCTCGGAACGATTCTCTCAAAACTGACTTTCATTTCATTAATCTTAATTATTCAATAAAAATACTAATTATATTAATATAGTTCAAAGATTGGTTTATTGTGTTAAATTAATGTTAACCCAAATGCTTCTATCTTAGCCGGCAAGAAATGATCTCCATGAAAAATTTCAACATCAAAGCCGTACTTTTTCTGAATTACTTTGTTTTCGCCATTCTCCTGAATTCTGTGGGAACAGTGATTTTGCAGGTACAGCAGAACTTCGGAATTTCTAAATCTTCTGCGAGCATTCTGGAAGGTTTTAAAGACCTGCCGATTGCGATATGTTCATTTATCCTTGCATCGTTTCTTCCGAAAATAGGAATTAAGAACTCTATGCTGGCCGCCCTTTTTATGGTAAGCTGTATGTGTTTTGTTATGCCGTTTTCCAATGACTTCTGGTTTTTTAAACTGTTATTTGCTGTGGTAGGAGTTTCATTTGCTCTGATTAAAATCTCGGTCTTCACCTCAATTGGACTTGTGACGGATACGGATAAAGAGCATTCCAGCTTTATGGGCTATCTGGAAGGATTCTTTATGATTGGTGTTTTGATGGGAAATGTCCTTTTCAGTTTATTTATTGATGATCACAATCCGAAATCTACCCACTGGCTGAATGTATATTGGGTGCTGGGTACAGTTTCCACTTTATCTTTTTTGTTTCTGTTCTTTTCAAAGTTGGATGAGAAAGAAGCGAAAGATGAGAAAACCGATCTGTGGGGAGATCTGAAGAACAGTATAAGTCTTTTCAGCTATAAGAAAGTCTTGTTTTTCCTGTTATGTGCTTTTCTTTTTGTACTGGTAGAACAGAGTTTTCAGACCTGGACTCCTACTTTCTATAAGGAAATTTTAAAAGTGCCGACTTCTATGAGTATTCAGGCAGGAGCTGTTTTGGCGGGAGCGTTTGCATTGGGAAGATTTCTCTCAGGTTTCTTTTCCAAAAAGTTCAGCTGGATTTATGTTGTGTCTTTTTGCGTGATTGGTTTTGGAATCAGTATTCTGTTGGTTTTACCACTTACCCACAATATTCACATCAGTACCGGAACCAACTGGCTGAATGCTCCGCTGGTTGTGTATTTATTTCCTTTAATGGGCGGGTTGCTGGCACCTATTTATCCAAGTATTAATTCTGTGATCCTGGCATCCATTCCCAAATACCTTCACAGCGCAATGTCCGGCTTGATCGTCGTTTTCTCGGCTGTCGGAGGAACGATTGGCTCTGTGATTACCGGCTTTGTCTTCCAGGAATTCAGTGGACAGCAGGCATTTTATCTTTCATTGATCCCGCTTTCACTGCTGATCATTTCAGCTATTTTCATGAATAAGTTAAAAATAAACCCTAAGAAATAAGATGAATAAACAGCTTTATATAAAAGAAATTCAGGCTCTTTTTGATGATGTGCAGAGATCAAAAATCTTTGAGGATCAGAAAATGATGACCGACGCAGTCCCGGTATTTCCTGTGGCTGAGATCAATGCTGAATATGAAAAAAGGAGAGGAACTCAAAGTTTTGACCTGAAAGATTTTGTCATGACTCATTTTGATTTTTTAGGGGCGAAGGTTTCCATTCAAAGAGAAGAGCGCCTTCCTATTGATGAACATATTGAGAAACTCTGGGATGAGCTGACCCGTGATGCTTACGAAGAAAAAGGAACTTTACTGAAACTTCCTAAACCTTATGTTGTTCCAGGGGGCCGCTTCAATGAATTTTTCTATTGGGACAGTTATTTCATTATGCTTGGGCTGCAGGTTTCAGGAAGAACAGAGATGATGGAAAATATTGTGGAAAACTGCTCTTATCTGATCCAGAATGTAGGATTTGTTCCTAATGCAAGCCGTACCCACTTCCTGAGCCGTTCACAGCCTCCGTATTTTTCGCTGATGCTGGAGCTGCTTTTTGAAACAACAGGTGATGAAACAATATACACCAGATACCATGATACGCTGGAAAAGGAATATGCTTTCTGGATGAATGGTGAAGAATGGCTGGATCATGGCTCCAGTGTAAAAAGAATTGTTAAAACAAAAGACGGCGATCTGCTGAACCGTTACTATGACGCAGAAAACGTACCACGTCCTGAAAGTTATCTGATCGATATTGAAGACCGGGAAAGTGCAGCGGATGAAGAATTTTACAGAAATATAAGAAGTGCCTGCGAATCCGGCTGGGATTTTTCCAGCAGATGGTTTGCGGACGGAGAACATATACAAACCATAGAAACCCTGAACATTGCAGAAGTAGATCTGAACTGCCTTTTATGGCATTTGGAAAATACTTTGGCAAAATCATCAGCACTTCAGGATCTGGGAGAAAAAGAAAATTATTTTACTGAAAGAGCAGCAAAGCGAAGACAGATGATCAACAAATATTTCTGGGATGCAAACACTAAGATTTACAAAGATTATCACACTAAAAAAAACACAAAAACACCGTCTGAACATATTGCTGCTCTTTACCCTTTATTCCTTGGAATTGCAGATCAGGAACAAGCGGAGGGTGTTGCCAATGCGGTTGCTGAGAAATTTCTTTATCAGGGCGGTTTGGTGACGACTACCAAAAATTCAGGCCAGCAGTGGGATCTTCCGAATGCCTGGGCTCCTTATCAGTGGCTTGGTTTTAAAGCCATGAAAAATTATGGCTTTGATGAACTGGCAGAAAAAATAAAAAATAATTGGTGTTCCAATGTAGAAAGAGTCTATAAAAACACGGGAAAACTGATGGAAAAATACAATGCATTAGACACGGAAACGATTGCAGGAGGAGGAGAATACCCGAATCAGGACGGATTCGGATGGACTAACGGAGTCTATCTTAAATTAAAACAAAACTAACTCTATAAAAATCATGTGCTATGAAAAAAAGATCGATATTTTTAATGGTGGCCACGGCTTCACTTTATTTCAATAATGTGTATGCACAGGAAACTCCGCAGGATTCCATCAAGACCTCTTCAATAGACCAGATCGTTATTACCGGAAACTCTGGCCCGAAAAAGAAAATAGAATCCAGTACGGCGATTTCTACTTTTACAGCCAAAGAGATTCAGAAGCAGAACCCAATCAGTGCAGCGGCTTTACTGCAGAGAGTTCCGGGGTTTGCTGTGGAAACATCAGGTGGGGAAGTGGGAAATAACCTTTTTGCAAGAGGAATTCCTTCTGCGGGAGCCTATGAATTTGTTCAGGTACAGGAAGACGGGCTTCCGGTTTTTGAAGATGGTGCCCTTCAGTTTGCCAATGCGGATAATTTCTTCCGGGTGGATAATACAGTGAACCGTCTGGAAGCATTAAGAGGAGGTTCGGGATCTATTTATGCCAACAATTCTCCCGGTGGTCTGATCAATTTTATTACCAAAGAAGGAACCAATAATTTTAGAGGAACCGCTAAACTGGAAACCGGAACCTATGGTCTGATGCGTACCGACGTGAATGTAGGAGGAGCTCTGATTCAGGATAAGCTTTTCTTTAATGTAGGCGGTTTTTACAGAACAGATAACGGAATCAGAAAAACAGGATTTAAGGCCAATAACGGTGGACAGATCAGAATGAACCTGAAGTATGTGTTTGATAAAGGGTATGCAAAAATTTATTATAAAAAGCTGGATGACAGAAATACATTCTACCTCCCGATTCCTTTAACCCAGGATGGAGATAAACTGAAAGAGTTTCCGGGATTTGACGCCAATTATGGAACCTACAACTACAGAGCACTCAGTCAGCTGAGCATTCCACAGGCCGGAGGCGGATTCTTTAAAAGAGATCTTGAAAACGGAATCCACCCGAAAGTAGATGTTGTGGGAGCAGAGTTTAAATATGATCTTGGAAATAATTTCAGCGTCCTGAATAAAACCAGATACACCAATATCAACATGGAGTATACAGGAATGTTTCCGGCAGGAGCACCTAAACTGGCATCTGCATATGCAACAGATCTTGTAAAAGATGGCGGACTGGGAATGAGTAACTATCAGTATTCACTCGTAAGTACCGGTGCTATTGTCAATCCGGAATATATTCAGAAATTAGGATTCTGGGCGATCGACAAACAGATGAATAATTTTGTGAATGACCTTCAGTTCAATTATAAATTTGATAAAGGAAATGTAACAGCCGGTTTCTATAAATCAAACTGGAAGTCGCATCAATACTGGAACTGGAGCAATATTTTAACAACGGCTACGGACAGACCTCAGCTGCTTAACCTGGTGAATCCTTCAATGGATCCCTCAGATGTGGGCTATTCCCAAACGTATAACGGAGTTAAAGATATGTCTTTCCTGATCAGAGATTCACAGATTCAGGGAAGTCTGAATGATCTTTATTTAAACTTGGATTACAATATTACAGAAGCTTTAAGTTTTAATGGAGGAATCCGTTACAGCCGTGATTTCTATAAAGGATATGGTGTGAATACAACAACAGCCAACCTAAATAATTCAGGTCTGACCACAGATGGAACTCACAGCTTCACCACTACAACCGCTGATGATAATATGGCGGTTCTGGGGAATAAATATACGTACTGGTATTATGACATCAACAAAGTATCTTATACTATGGCTGCGAACTATAAGATCAACAGAGGAAATGCAGTATACGCCCGTTTCTCTCACGGTTTCAGATCTCCGAATGAAGAAGCGTACTATAACAATATGGCAAATCTGGACCAGATCAAGCCGGTTCGTACCAATCAGCTTGAAATAGGCTATAAATATTATTCGAGAAACTTTGATATCGGGGTAATTCCTTTCTATTCCACGCTTAAAGATCTTTCATTCACCGATGTATTCTCAGACGGAACTTCTGAAAATAAATTCGCCAATACCACCAACCTTGGAGTAGAGATCGAAGGGTATACAAGACTCTTCAACAATATTCTTGAGGTGACCTTTAACGGAACCATTCAGAATCCGAAATACAAGGATTTTACAGGAAGAAATGCAAACGGAACGACGTTTGATTATGACGGCAACACCGTAAGAAGAATGCCTAAATTCTATTTCAATATTTCTCCGGCAGTGAATATTACCAAGGAGTGGAGAGCTTATGTAAGCATGAACTATTACGGAAAACGTTTCCAGAATGAAGGCAATACAGCTGATAATATTCTGCCTTCTTTCACAGAATTCGGGGCCGGAATGTCTTACCAGCTTGGAAAAATACGTTTTGCCGTAGACGGAACCAATATCTTTAATACCATTGGAATTACAGAAGGAGATCCAAGATCACAGACGGTAACAGGAACCAATATCAGAATGGCAAGACCTATTTTGGGGGCTGCTGCCAGAGCTTCTATTACTTTAGATTTTTAATACTTCTATTTCTTTATAACAGGAAACCGTCAGAACCTATGTACTGACGGTTTTATTTTTTTTACTCCATCTTCTAATGGCGCCATTTTCCATCAAATGTACCATTAAGGAATTCTCCGTTACCCTTTGCTAAAATAGCGCAGTCTGGAATTTTTCTTGATATATCTAAAAGTCCTTCAAATGTATAATTGTTGTCCCGTACGTGGATGCAGATATTTTCCAGGAAGCAGTAAATTTCTAAATTTTTCAGAGCAACAAATTTTTTCAACCCCTCTTCATCAATTGATGTTTCATGAATTTGCAAGTCGAATAAAAAATCTAATGCTGCCAGATCCGGAATACAGTCGTTGGTAAGCTGTGAATTTTCTTTTAACCTGAGGTATTTTAAATTGTTCAGATTTTTGATATGCTTTATCCCTTCATTGGTAATTTCAGTGTCCTGTACATCCAAATATTCAATTTTATAGCAATCGGATATATGAGCTAACCCTTCATCATTGAGATTTGAACAGGAAAAACTGGCAGAGGTCAGATTAAGAAACTGGTTCAGAAGGGGCAGATCATTGATATAACTGAGTGACTGTTCCCGTTCAAAACAGAAATGTTTGATGTTCAGATCGTAATAATGACTTCCTATTTTTATAGAATTTTCCATTTCTTTAAATACTTTTCCCCTTAGCGGGTTTTCTTAAGTTTTTTAATTTCTCTGTAATCTGATCCACTCCTCAAGCCTTTTTATCTCTAAATTCCTTAACCCGGACTCAGTTTTTTACTTAAAAAAAGGATTGTACTGCTTCTCAAAACCAATTGATGTAGGATTTCCATGGCCGGAGAAAACCTGTGTTTCAGGATCCAGTACGAAAAGTTTTGTTTTGATGCCGTCAATCAGCTGCTCGTAATTTCCTTTATAAAGATCTGTTCTTCCGATGCTGCCTTCAAAAAGTACATCTCCGGAGATCATGAATTTCTGATTTTCATTGTGATATACCACACTTCCCGGAGAATGTCCCGGAACATGATAAATCTTGAATTTTTCTCCGTCCAGATCAAGTTCCTCACCTTCCGTAACATATTGGGTTTCTACTTTCACAGGATCGATATTCATCCCGAATCTCATCCCGCTTGCCTGAAGCATATCCAATACTTCCTGATCTTCCTGGTGCAGATAAACCGGAACTTTAAATTGATCAAAAGCCCACTGAAGCCCCAAAACATGATCGATATGAGCATGAGTAAGCAGAATTTTCTGAATATGCAGTCCGTTTTCCGTGATGAAATGATCAATCACCTGGGTTTCCTGCGGACTCATATTTCCGGGATCAATTAACCATGCATTTTTGTTTTCGTTGTATAGAATATAAGTGTTTTCGCTCGCAAAATTGAATACGAAACCTTGAATCTGAAGCATATCGGATATTTTTTATTCAAAAGTACGATATTATTAAGAAAATCCCGATTTTTCGTTATCTTCGTCATAATGAAAACTTTGCGCATATTTTTACTTTCTTTGAGCGGACTGGCTTTTGGGCAGAATATCCAGAGCATACAGCTGTTTAATCCACAGACCAATGACGAAACCCCGGTAATAAAATTCGGTGAACAGCTGGTTCTCAGATTTGATGATCTTACCAATGCCAGCGAAATTTACAGATATACCATCAAACATTACGACCGGAACTGGAATGATGATAATCTTTTCTTTACGGAATTTGCCACCGGAAGTCTGAACGGACTGCTGGATCAGTTCCAGTATTCTTTCAATACCATTCAGCCTTATACTCATTATAAGCTGACATTTCCGAATGATAAGATACAGCCGAAGATCTCCGGAAATTTTGAGCTGATCGTTTATAAGGATTCTGCTGAAAGACCTCTTTTTAAAAGAAGATTTTATGTCGTGGAAGATGCGGCTACGATAGCACTGAACATTTCAAGAATTGCTGATGCGAAAAATCCGAATATCAACCAGAGGGTAGAGGCAAAAGTTGTTTCAAAAGGAGGAGATCTTTCTTCCAATGTGAATTCTATGTCTCTTAATGTGATGCAGAATAACAACCCGAATGTAACAGTCAATAATTTGAAACCAAGTACTACATTAGGAAACCAGCTGCTTTTCCAGCAAATGAGCCTTACTTTCCCGGGTAACAATGAATTCTATTATTTCGATAACAAAAATATGAATATGGCAGCGGACATGGTTCGTGCCACAGAATTAAAAGACGGTGTCAATCAGACTTATCTGCATTCCGTTTGGGCTTTTCCTCTTAATTACCAGTATCAGCCGGATGTGAACGGTGCGTGGTATTACAGAAGAAATGACCTGGGTCTGGAAAGAAATGCAGACAGGGAGGCCGATTATTCTTGGGTTTATTTTTCTTTGGATTCTGATCCTGCAGATAAAGAGATCTATGTTTTGGGCGGTTTTAATAATTTCACCCCCTCCAAAGAAAACCAGATGCATTACGATGCAGCCAGCAAAAAATATGTGGCTAAAATATTCCTGAAACAAGGATTCTATAATTACATTCTGGCCACCAAAGAAAGTAATGGCAGCCTGAACTTCGGCGAGATCAACGGAAATTTCTGGCAGACAGAAAACCTGTACCAGGCATTTCTATATTATGCACCTTTCGGACGAAGTTATGATGGATTGATGGGATACGGGGAATTCAGAACACCTGTGGGAGCTAAATAAAACTTTGAATTATTAAAATAATAAGAGATGTCAATAAAGACGTCTCATTTGTTTTCCACAGATTTCTCAGATTAAAAAAGAACTGCCTGATATGGCAGTTCTTTGTATTTTAAACCAGATAAAAGTCATTCAACTTTTCTTCACAGAGTGTCTTTACAACCTCTATCCAGCGGTCTTCATCATTCAGACATGGAATGTAATGGAAGTTTTCTCCGCCAGCATGCTGGAACTGCTCTTTACCTTCCACTGAAATTTCCTCCAGCGTTTCCAGACAGTCTGAAACGAAAGCCGGACACACCACTGCAAGGTTTTTAATACCTTTTCCAGAAATGGTTTCTAAAGTTTCATCCGTATAAGGTTCTATCCATTTATCTTTCCCCAGCCTTGACTGGAAAGAAACGATGGTTTTTTCTTTTGGAAGTCCCATTTTAGCTATAACAGCCTCAGTAGTTTTATAACACTGATGTCTGTAGCAATAAGCATTATGAGTATCCACCTGGCTGTTGATACAGTTGGCATCATCAATTTTACAGGTCTTCGACGGGTCTGTTTTATAAATATGCCTTTCCGGAACCCCATGATAGGAGAACTGCAGGGCATCAAAATTTTCAGGAAGCTTTTCCTTAATGCTTTCTGCCAGGCAATTAATGTAAATATCTCTGTTGTAGAAAGGCTGAATATAATTGATTTTTACGGTAGGAAATTTCTTTTTCCGTACTTCTTCTGCTTTTTCAATAACCGTTTCTGTTGTACTCATTGCATATTGCGGGTACAAAGGGAAAAGAACGATTTCAGAAACTCCTTGATCCACTAATCTCTGAATTCCTGCTTCAATGCTTGGTTGTGCGTAACGCATTCCGATTTCTACGGGAACATCTACCAGCTTCTGAAGTTTTTTCTGAATTTTTTCAGTAATAACGATCAAAGGAGAGCCTTGATCCGTCCACACGGTTTTATAGGCTTCTGCAGATTTGGCAGGTCTTGTTTTCAGGATGATACCCTGAACAAGAAGTGCACGGAAGATCCAGCGGTAATCAATAACCCTTTCATCCATTAAAAATTCATCAAGATACTCCTTTACATCGTTTACTGCCGTAGATCTGGGTGATCCTAAATTGACCAATAAAATTCCTTTCTTTGAATTTCGGGATTCTTTCTGCAAAACTTTTTATTTTAGTGATGTATATTTCAGTTAATATTGGAAATTGAAGGTTTTTAGCTTAAACGCTACAACGTTTATCCATTCACAGCTTCTACTCTTTCTACCAGATCAGGAACAAACTGTTTCAGAATATTTTCAATACCGTTTTTCAGAGTAGCTGTTGAGCTTGGGCATCCTGAACAGGCTCCCTGTAGAAGCATCTTGGCTGTTTTACTTTCCTGATCGTATTCCATCAGTGAAATTTTCCCGCCGTCGTTTTCTACTGCAGGAGCAACATATTCATTTAAAATATCAGAAATTTTCTGCTCATCCTCGGTATAATCTCTGTTGATGATCTTTTCAACCGGATTCTCATGTTTTTGAGGTTCAAGATTTGAAATTTCTCCTCCGTTCTGAAGGTATTCTGCAATTAAAGCGCGGACTGCCATCATCACTTCATGCCATTCTACAGAATTATCTCTTGTTACCGCAACAAAATTGTCAGAGATGAAAACTTCTTTAGCAAAATCAAACTCTTTGAAAATAGCCTGTGCTAATGGAACTCCATCTGCAGCCTCTCTTGATTTTACTTCCACAAAACCTTCTAATAACAGTTTACTGGAAACGAATTTCATCACATTCGGATTAGGAGTCATCTCAGCATAAATCTGGTACATCTCTTTTTTCTTCTGAAGATAAATTCTTGGATTAGCCAGTAATTCATCCTCGATAACATTTTTCAGACTTTCCGCCACATGTTCCCATTCAATAGTATCCTGTTTGGCTACTGCTACAAAATTGGCAGTAATGAAAACTCTTTCCACAAAAGGATAATTGAAAAGTTCCTGTGCCATTGGAATTTCTGAAATATCTGAACTTCTGTCCAACTCTAAAGACCCCGGAATCAGATTATAATCAGCAACAAATTTCATCACTTTCGGGTTTTCGGTTGGTTCTATAAGTATTGTACGCATTTTTTCGTTAAATTTGAGATACAAAAATACGCAATTAGAATTTAGAACTTAGAGATTTGAATTTAGATTTTTGCTATCACAGTCATTTAAAATTAGAAGTTAGAGTATAGAGATGGAAGGAAATCGATATTTTCAACTCGTATATTTTCAGACAATCGTTAGATATTGGCAGAATTCATGATTTCAAATTAATATATTTTCAAATTATCAAATTAAAATTATGGCAATCATAAAAGAACTTTTAGGGAAAATGCCTCAGATTGGTGAGGGAACTTTTTTAGCGGAAACAGCAACCATTATAGGAGATGTAACAATGGGTGAGAACTGCAGTATCTGGTATAATGCCGTGATCAGAGGGGATGTTCACTACATCAAAATGGGAGATAAAGTTAATGTACAGGATAACGCCATGCTGCACTGTACCTATCAGAAGCACCCTTTGAATATCGGGAATAATGTTTCCATTGGTCACAATGCCATTGTTCATGGATGCACGGTAAAAGATAACGTCCTGATTGGGATGGGAGCTATTGTAATGGATGACTGCCTGATAGAAGAAAATTCTATTGTAGGAGCGGGGTCTGTGGTAACGCAGGGAACCCATATCAAATCCGGGGAAGTTTGGGGAGGAGTGCCTGCCAAAAAAATTAAAGATATCTCTGCACAGCTGCTGGAGGGAGAAGTAAATAGGATTGCAGATAATTATGTGAAATATTCTTCATGGTATAAGGAGAATGTGAAAGAAGTGGAAGGATAGTATTGAAGCGTTATAGACTTTATAGAAACTATATAAAAAAAATTAAAAGCTCTGTCAATTGACGGAGCTTTCGTTTTAATCCTTAGTATAAACTCCTGAGCGAGTTTGTTGTTGAATAATTCAACGGGATATATAACCTTTGCTTTGATTTTTTTCTATCGCTGTTCCGTAATAAGAATTGCCTTTCCAGCGGAACATTTTACTGCTGTTGGAGGCATTATCATCATACAGTCGGAAGTGATGTTGTATTTTTCATTAAATGCTCTTACCTTTTCTGTATACGCATTGATCCTTGGCAGAATGGAAGTTTCTATTTTTTTTGGATAAGCAATGTACAGCATTGGTCCGCCGCAGGCTTTGGCCCCCATTGGAGCAAAGGTCCAGTCCGAAGCATTAGTACATTTTTCAGATGCTTCAGATTCTATAGATGCTTTTAATTTATCCAGTTGGGCCTGATCATATCTCTGGCTGTCTTCATCTGCAGGTCTCTGGGAAATATCTTTAGGAAGATCAGTACCTGCATTTTTAGATGCATTGCAGGAAACTAATGTAATGGTAGTGCAAAATAATAATATCGGGATATGGATGAAAACTTTTTTCATAAAAAATTACGTTCTGTTTGAGAATTTCCAAAAGTTATGCCAAGGTAAGAAAATCAAATTCATTTTCCGTATTTTTGAAGCGATGAACAATCATTTTTTTGACTTAATAGAGCATACCAACAGAAGTGTTTTTCTTACGGGGAAAGCAGGAACCGGCAAAACGACCTTTCTCAATGATTTTGTAAAAAGGACGAAGAAGAAGTATATTGTAGTGGCTCCTACGGGAATTGCGGCAATCAATGCGGGAGGAGTAACCATTCATTCCATGTTTGGGCTGCCTTTAAGAACTTTTTTGCCCACAACAGACCGTATCGATGGAAGTTTAGCGAATAATATCGCCGATCTGATGCCCCATTTTAAGTACAGAAAGGATAAGCTTAAGCTTTTAAGAGAAATAGAGGTTCTTATTATTGATGAGGTTTCCATGCTCAGAGCCGATGTTCTGGATATGATGGATTTTTCGCTGCGCTTCATCAGACGAAATAATCAGCGGTTCGGCGGGGTTCAGATGCTGTTCATAGGGGATCTTTATCAGCTGCCACCAGTGGTAAGGGATGAACATATTTTAAAGATATGCTATGATTCTCCTTTCTTTTTCGATAGCCTGGCAGTGAAGGATATTCCTCTTCTAACGATTGAATTAACGAAAGTATACAGACAATCCGATGAAGATTTCCTGGAAATTCTGAATGCTATCCGCGATGGAGATACCGCCAATATAGATTTTGATCTTCTCAACAAAAGATATGATCCCGATTTTGACATGGGGAACGAATCTTACGTTTACCTGTGTTCGCATAATAAAATGGCGGATGAGATCAATCAGGAAAAGCTTGCTGAAATTAAAGTAACACCCAACACCTACGAAGCTAAACTTTTTGGTGATTTTAAAGAAAACCAGTATCCGAACGAGCAGTTTTTAGAACTAAAGATCGGTGCCCAGGTGATGTTCATCAGGAATGATATTTCCGGGGAGAAAAAATATTTTAACGGAAAGCTGGGCGAAATTTCAGCACTGGATGAAAACGAAATTAAAGTAGTGCTGGACGGCAGCGAAAGAGAAATTACAGTAAAAAGAGAAGTCTGGGAACAGAAAAAATATTTCCTCGATACTGAAAAAAATATCCAGGAAGAAGTATTGGGAAGCTTTGAGCAGTTTCCGATCAAGCTGGCCTGGGCAGTAACGATTCACAAAAGTCAGGGACTTACTTTTGATAAGGTGATCATTGATGCGGGGAAAAGTTTTACGGCAGGGCAGGTATATGTTGCTTTATCGAGATGTCGTACCCTGGAAGGCATTGTTTTAAAATCCAGGATTACTCCTGATGTTATTTTTAAAGATAACAGAATTCTCCAGTTTCAGGGGAATACGCTTGCGAATGATAATGTAGAAGCCATCCTGAATAAAGAAAAATACGATTACAGCATTAGAAAAGTGCTTCGTACAGTAAATTGTCTGTGGTTTCTGAAGGAAGTAGAAGACTGGAACCAGCTTTCTATTACTACAAAAAGTATTGATCACGTTAAAACCAAGCAGCTGTATGTTCAGTTGAAACATGAGATTGTGAATCTCGGAAAAATTTTTGAAAAGCTGGAAAGAGTGATTTCCCAGAAGGTCAACAATTTTATTGAGCAGAAAGAAGAATGGTCTGAGATTGAAAATAAAACGAAAGGAGCCGTTAACTTCTTTTTCGTTGAGATCCGTGATAAGGTTTTTAATCCGCTGAAAGAATTTTATGCTGAAATCAAAGGGGCGAAAGGCCTGAAACAGTATAACGAAGAATTCAGAAACTGGCTGGAAGATATTGAGGAATATCTCAACAGCCTGAAAGAAGCCTACCTGCTGGAAACTAAACTTTTAGATGAAAAAAATGATAAGGAGATAAGCATGAAAATTGCTAAAGTTCCTTCTCAGGTTCTTACCTTCCAGTTATTTGAGCAGGGGAAAACCATTGGTGAAATTGCACTGGAAAGAGGACTGGTAAAAGAAACGGTCATCGGACATCTTGCTAAATTTGCCGAGCAGGGATTACTGGATATTGCCAGAGTAATTACTTCAGACAAAATCAAAGCTTTTGAAACGGAATTTTACAAAAACCCTCACGAAACACTGAGTGACTGGAAAAATGCACTTCCGAGCAGTTTTGAATTTAATGAGATCAGGATTCTGATTAATCATTATAATTTTCTGAAGGATAAAAATAAAGCTTAACAATAAAAAAAAACAGGCTGTTTCATTATTGAAACAGCCTGTTTTTTATTTAGTCAGAAGATCCTGATTGACCCTGTATCCTACGATCTTAATATCTCCGTTTTTGTCTTTCTCCATAGAAAATATTTCTTCTGTTTTGCTTGTCCCTCTTTTAACCTCATATGCCAGCATATATACACTTTTGGGATTAGAACCTTTTACAATCAAAGTTTCCCACTTTACCAAATTATATTCTTCAACCCGTCCTATATCGTTTTGAGAGGCATTGATGATCTTAAGCAATTTTTCTTTGTCTGTTACTTCAAAGAATTTATCGCCGAACAGATTATAAATAGTGTCTAGATTTCCGCCATATTTTTCTTCCCAATAGAATTTTTCTGAGATCTTCTCTGCATCCTTTTTATCAGATTCTCTGTTTGAAAAAGTCTGATTGAAAGAACAGCTTATCAATAAAAATGAAATGAGGATGAGGACTATTTTCTGCATATAGTTTTCAGTTTGGTTATTAGATGACAAAATTCAGGTATTTTGACGAGTTTACAAATAAAAACTTAATTGATTTACAAAATTGAATTCAATAATTTTTTCCTGAACTGAATAATTATATAAGTTACTTTTTATAATTAATATGTTATATTTTGGATTTCATAGTTTACAGGGGTTTTATATTTTAGCAAAAGTCTTGAATTTAGTCAGCAAGTCCGGAATCATTTGTTTCATATATGATTAATGCTAATAAAGCATTTTTACTTTAAATAAAAGTTTGAAACTAAAACTATTTTTCCAATAGTTTTTCACTGAAGTGATCGATCGGTTTTATTAATTACAAAAAGTAACTAATGCAGTTTTTATGCTTTAAATTTGTTTGGTTTTAAACCTAAAATTTAAAATATGAAAAATTTTGAAATTTCTGTTTTAGACCTTGCACCGGTAAAGCAGGGGAAAAGCATTCATGATACCTTTCAGGACAGTTTGTCTTTAGCAAATCATACTGAAAGTTTGCACTATAAAAGATTCTGGCTTGCGGAACACCATAATATGGAAAGTATTGCCAGTTCAGCCACTTCTGTTCTGATTGGTTTTATTGCCAACGGAACAAAAACAATAAGAGTAGGATCCGGAGGAGTCATGCTTCCGAACCACAGTTCACTGATCATTGCCGAACAGTTCGGAACCCTGGAGTCTCTTTTTCCGGGAAGAATCGACCTGGGACTGGGAAGAGCACCGGGAACAGATGGGCTTACCGCTCAGGCATTGGGAAGAAACCCGGCCATTATTAACGAACAGTTTCCAAGACAGATTCTGGAGCTGCAACGGTATTTTTCTGAAGAAAATTCTGATGCGATGGTTCGCGCGATTCCGGGAGAAGGACTTGATATTCCACTTTATATGCTGGGATCAAGTACAGACAGTGCATGGCTGGCCGCAGAATTAGGACTGCCTTATGCTTTTGCGGGACATTTTGCTCCGGAACAAATGGAAATGGCATTTAAAATTTACAGAGAACATTTCCAGCCTTCAAAACAACTGGATAAACCCTATATCATGGCATGCGTTAATGGTGTGGCGGCAGAAACTTCAGAAGAGGCCCATAAAATTTCAACTACCTTATTCCAGGCATTCATCAACATTGTGAGAAATGACAGAAAACCTTTTGCTCCGCCGGTGGATGATATGGATGAAATATGGTCACCAATGGAAAAATCAATGGTGCTTCAGAAACTCAGATATACCTTTATCGGGGACCAGGCTGAAATTGAAAAAAAACTTATAGATTTTCAGGAAAAATTCAATGTAGATGAGCTGATTATCAACTCTCATATTTACGATCATCAGAAAAGACTGAGATCTTATGAAATTTTCAGAGAGGCGGCAAACTCATTATCCAAAGCGTAACAAACCATCCATATTAATTGGCAGATGCTTATTTTTATGAGTATCTTTGCACAAATAAAAAGTAAACATGTCTGAGATTAAATTAAATACTATCCCAGAGGCTATTGAAGACCTTAAAAATGGTAAAATAATCATAGTAGTAGATGATGAAGACAGAGAGAATGAAGGAGATTTTCTCTGTGCGGCGGAACTTACAACGCCGGAAATTATCAATTTTATGGCATTTCACGGAAGAGGGCTAATCTGTATGCCGCTTCCTGAAAAAAGATGCGACGAATTAGGACTTGAAGTAATGGTAAGCAGAAGCAGCGATCCTAAAGAAACTGCTTTTACCGTATCAGTTGACCTTCTTGGAAACGGAACTTCTACAGGGATTTCTGCAGGAGACAGAGCCAAAACTATTTTAGCTCTGATGGACGAAAAGTCTAAACCTACAGACTTTATGAGACCGGGACATATTTTCCCGTTACGTGCGAGAAAAGGAGGTGTTTTAAAAAGAGCAGGACATACTGAAGCTGCGATTGATTTAACCCATCTTGCAGGATTGAAAGAAGGAGGAGTGATCTGTGAGATCATGAATGATGACGGAACCATGTCACGTTTACCGGATCTTTATGCTTTTGCACAGAAACACGATATGAAAATTGTTTCCATTGAAGACCTGATTCATTATCAGCTTAAAAAAGGAAACCTGATTGAAAGACTGGAAGAAAGAAAAGTAAAAACGGCTTACGGAGATTATGATTTCTTTGCTTTCAGGGAAACTTCAAACGATCAGATCCATTTTGCTCTAACAAAAGGGGCATGGACCGTTGATGAGCCTGTTTTGGTAAGAGTTCAGTCTTCTGATTCTTATTTTGATGTTCTGACCAGACTGAATAACGGTGAAAAACCTTTACTGGAAAAAGTGACCAACATGGTAAATGAAGCCGGAAAAGGAGCAATTATCTTCATCAATAACGTTTCCAACTCTGAAAATACACTGAGAAAGCTTCAGCAGTTCCTGAACTATCAGGACGGGCAGGAGCAGCATCCTACTTTAGCGTACAATTACAGAGATTACGGAATCGGGACGCAGATTCTGAAAAATCTCGGAATTAATAAATTTAAAGTAATCACTCAGAACCCAAATATCAAACCTCAGGTTGGAGGTTATGATGTGGAGGTGACTGAATTGGTTCAACTGTAATAATAAGTGAATGGTCAATAGTGAATCAGCTTTGCTGTGAATTTTTGTTATTGAACTTGTTTGATGAAAAAATGACTTGAAAAAATCAAGTCATTTTTTTTGTTTTATGAAATTTGTGTGTGTTTGTTGTTTTGTATTGAAAATATTCTTGATTGTATTTTAATTAATTGATTTTTAGTTGGTTTTGGTTTTGAAAAGTTTTTTGTTCTAACTTAGAAAACACTTAATTATTTAAAATATATTACTATGAAAAAAGAAATTTTTGAAATTCTGATGAATTCTTTAGACAGAATGTTTTCAATGTCGGTTAACAAAAAGGAAAAAGAAACTGACTATAACGATAAGATTTTTAAAATGATCAAAGAAAATGATCTTCCTGCTCCTTTTAGAGAACTTACTATTGAGAATCAATTGATATTGGTAACCGGAAAAAATGTGAGTGTTCGTTTCGCTATGAAAATACAGGAACTTAAAAACAGACTAGGCGGTAATGTGACGGATAAACAGCTGTATCGTATAATCAGTTTTTTAAAAGAAGACGAGGGAGGAAAGCTGTATGTAAATCTTAGCAAAACTCAGATTATGATGATCAGAAGTTACTTTATTATTATTTTCATAGCAATAATTTATGGTGTTAAGTTATTTTGGCCATTATCTGAACATATTCATGATTTAAATAGCTTTCTTTTCTTTTGTCTGGGATTATTTTTTTATTACGGATTCTGTTTGTTTTTTCTTAATTTGATGGGAAAGGAGCAGTTGGCAATAATAATCAAGAAAAAAATAGATAAGTTGAGATAAATAAAACGATAAGGTTTAGGATTTTTCTAAACCTTTTTTTATTTTTAAGCCATGACGGGGCCTTTAAAAGAACACATCAGGAAATACATAGGGATTTCGGAGGAAAAACTGGAAAAATATTGCAGTGCTTTCATACTGCGAAAGATTAATAAAAAAGAATTTCTTTTGAAAGAAGGCGACGTCTGCGCTCATGAAGGATTCGTTTTGAAAGGATGCTTTAAAGTATTCCGTACGAATGATAATGCAGATGAGCAGATTCTGCATTTCGGAATAGAAGACTGGTGGCTTTCGGACATGGACAGTTTTATCAATCAGATTCCTTCACAGCTCAATATTCAGGCGATTGAAGACAGTGAGATTCTGCTAATTTCCAAAGAGGACAAAGAAAGACTTTATCTGGAACTTCCAGAAATTGAAAGATTGATGAGACTCAAATTTCAGATGTCTATTATTGCACTTCAGCGTCGGATCATCGATAATTTAAATAAACCTTCAGAAGAACGCTATCAGGATTTTCTTAGAGATTATCCACGGATTGCTCACCGTCTGACCAATATACAGATTGCCGCCTATCTGGGCGTAACTCCGGAGTTTATCAGCAGAATCCGCAGAAAAATTGTGAATAAGAATTGAAAAAGCCGAATCTTAAAAAAGAACCGGCTTTTGTTTTATATAATGAGAAAAATGATTTCCATCATCCATCTCCCTTTTTATTTACAAACTTATTTCATCAAAGTTTCTGAAACCATTAAGGAAATCTTTCACAGTCATTCTCTTTTTACCTTCAAGCTGTAATTCCTGTGGAAAATAAACACCATCTTGTGTGTAAATTTTAAACTCATTTTTTGAAATATCAAGAGTTCCGGCAGGTTTTTTATGATCTGTAATCTCAAATTTTCCGGCAAATATTTTTAATCCTTTTTCTTCTTCACCGATTTTTAAAGTGGTAAATGCCGCAGGATAGGGAGACATTCCAAGAATAAACTGATGAACTGTTTTTGACGGTGAATTCCAGTTAATGCGGGTATCTTCTTTAAAGATTTTATACGCATTTTTAGGATGTTCTGTATTGGGCTGCGGCTTTTCGTTGATAGTATTTTCTGCAAGGCCATCCAAAGTTTTTACAACAAGCCCGGAACCCATGATCATTAAACGGTCATGGAGGCTTCCTGCATTTTCATCCAAAAGAATTTCAAGTTCCTCCTGAAGAAGAATATTCCCTTCATCTATTTTTTCATTGATGAAGAAAGTGGTTGCTCCGGTTTTCTCTTCACCATTAATCACGGCATAATTAATGGGTGCCGCACCTCTGTAATCAGGAAGTAGGGAAGCATGAAGATTGAATGTCCCCATTTTGGGCATTTCAAAAAGAATTTTAGGCATCATTCTGAAGGCTACCACTACAAAAACATCAGCATCCAGCTTTCTCAGTTCTTCCAGGAATTCAGGATTTCTTAGCTTTTCAGGTTGGAAAACGGGAATATTATTTTCTGCAGCAAATACTTTTACAGGGGACTGGCTTATTTTCTGCCCGCGGCCACTGGCTTTATCTGCAACGGTTACAACTCCTACAACTTTGTGATTCGAGAGGTGGATCGCTTCCAGCGATGTTTTAGCAAACTCAGGAGTTCCTAAAAAAACAACTTTCAATGATTTCATAGTGCAAAGATAAGAGTTTGGGGCGAGAGTTGCAGGGTACTGCATGGAACGGATTGAGAATGATGAGCGAAATTTCAGGGTTCAAGGCTGAGAGTTTAATGTTCAAAGTTTAAAGTTGATCTTATAATTGAAAGTCTGCCTCCTTTATTCTCAATTACAGCATTACTTATCATTCATTACTCATTACTCAGCGCGTATGTCCTGAAATTCAACATTCTTACTTTTCCTGAATCCAGAAGGAAGATAAGATTTTCCAGAATATTATTTTTAGAATGATAGCTCAGCTGAATGGAGAGTTCTTCAATGGTTGACGGTTTTTTAGCCAGAAGACTGATAATCTGCTGGGAAATGTTTTTTCCGAAGATCGACTGCTTATTCTTCTCACAAACAGAGCACTGACCGCAGTTTTTGGCGTTCTTTTCTCCAAAATAAGTAAGGATAAGTTTCATTTTGCAATGGCTGCTGTTTTGAACATAGAACTTCATCTCTTCCCATTTCTGGATTTTGTTTTTTTGAATATGCTCAAAAAGCTTCCAATAGGCGCCATTTACCGCTCTTTCATCACGTGGTTTAAGGAATTTTATACTGGAGAGAGCGCCGTCTACATATTCCAGATAATTTTTCTGCTGAAGTTCTTTCAGACGTTCTTTGATGAGGGGGACAGCCGTTCCTATTTTATTGCTTACCTGTTGCTCGCTGAACATTACTTTATGCGTGGTAATCCCCGAAATGGTACGAAGCATCAATTCAATGAAATAAGCATCCTTTTGTACCAGCTGATCAATCTCATCGGGTTTGATGAGAAGTTCGAGAGAAGAGAGGCTTTTGTTGTCGTTATAATAAATGATTTCCTGATTATGCAGAAAATTGAGCACATTATTGATCTTTGCTCTGGAAAGTCTGGTGAAGTTTTGTATTCCCTGGCTATTAAGCTGGAAAACCTTTTCCGGAAGTTCATGTTCTGCAACCTGGAAAATAGAGTAGAGGTAGCTGATAATTTTCAGGAATTCAGCTTTGTTGGGAATCTGATTTTTGAGAATGTCATCAAAATTCATAAGTTCCTGCTGATTCCAAAGCATAAAGGCAAAACTTTCCTTACCATCTCTTCCTGATCTTCCGATCTCCTGATAATAATTTTCAAGAGAAGGAGCAGGAGAGTAGTGAATGACAAATCGAACGTTGTCTTTATCAATTCCCATCCCGAAAGCATTGGTGGATATGAGGACATAGTTGTCACTCTTGTTCCAGATCGCCTGTCGGGTGTTTTTTTCTTTTGTCGTTAAACCTGCATGAAAAAAATCTACATTTTTCATCTGATTTTTTTTCAAAAATTCGGCCAGCAGTTCTGCTTCCTTTCTGGTTCTAACATAAACAATCCCTGAATCCTGGGTATATTTTAAAATATCAAAGACACGCTGGAATTTATCGGCGACTTCTTCTGTAAGGATTCTGATATTATCTCTCTTGAAACTTTTCTGGAAAACTACAGGCTTTCTAAGTTCAAGCTTGATTTTAATTTCTTCGAGAACTTTGGGAGTAGCCGTAGCGGTTAAGGCCAGACATGGAATTTCAGGATAATTTTTTCTGAACTCTTTTATATTCTGATAGCTGGGTCTGAAATCCTGCCCCCATTCTGAAATACAGTGAGCTTCATCTACTGCAATAAAAGAAAGCTGGATATCTTCAATATTCTGACGAAACTGGCTGTTGGTAAGTCTTTCAGGGGATATATAAAGGAGTTTTGTAAGACCGTCTCTGCAACGGTCATAGATGGTTTCGGCATCATATTCATCAAGTTCAGAAGAAAGATACTCAGCCTCAATTCCCCGAAATTTAAGCTGGTTGACCTGATCTTTCATCAGGGCCAGCAATGGTGAAATCACGAGACAGGTTCCTTCTTTTAATAGAGCAGGAAGCTGGTAGCAAAGTGATTTTCCTGCACCCGTAGGCAGTAATACAAGATTGTCTTTCTCATTGATAACCGAATCTATGATGTCTTCCTGTGAATCTCTGAAATCGTCATAGCCCCAAAAATATTTTAGGGTATCATACTTTAATTTTTGAAAATCCTGCTGAGAAATCATAGGGTAAAATTAAGGAAAGTATTACAACAAAAAAAGCCGTGCATGGCACGGCTTTGATATATTTACTAAAAGTTTATTATTTAGCTTCAAAGTAAACTCTTCTGTTGGCTCTGTTTTTCCATTCAGGGCACTTAGTAGCAGGTTCACATTCCGGGTATTTAAGGTCTTTTTCACCTTTACCAACTGCGTTGATCTTACCAGACTGAACACCGTTTTTGATCAGATAATTCTTAACGTTATTAGCTCTTCTTTCAGAAAGTTTTTGGTTGTAAGCATCTGTACCTCTTGTATCAGTTGCTCCAACTACACTGTAAGAACCGCTTGAAGAGTTAATATAATTAACCGCATTATTCAGGATTGGAGTATTTGACGGCAGAATTCTGTCAGAGTTCAGATCAAATTCAATTCCTTCCAGTTTAGTTTCTGTTTCTACTACAGGTCCGGTTGTTGGAGCTGGAGTTGTAGGACATCCGTTGTTTTCAACAGGGCCAGGAACCGTTACACACTTATCGTAAAGGTCAATTACACCATCAAGGTCAGTATCAAGAGCTACACCGGCACCATCCACTCTTGCTCCTGCAGGAGTGTCAAGCTGTCTGTCCCAATCGTCGCAAACACCGTCATTATCAGCATCTCCTTTCTTACATACTTCAATATCCTGGTCTTTGTTAGCCAAAACATCAAGTTTGTAATAGATTTCCTGAAGCGGGTCATGCCACATTACGTGAGATTCGTGTTTTCCTAATTTCAATGAAACCCCTAAAGTTGCATTGAAGAAGTTGTCAGATACCTGCTCTTCACGCTTGTTGATTGCGCTGTATTTGTCACCTCCACCATCGAATTCATCATCTCCGGTTACTACATACATTAGTCTACCTTCAATATCAATTCTTCTGTTCACTTTGTATTTTAAACCGGCACCAGCCTGCATAAACATAGATCCCAGTTTGAAAGGCTTAACTTCTGTAGCAAGTCTTTGTCCTTTCATATCTTTCTGATAGGCTCTGTATGCAATAGTACCGATACCTGCATATCCGTGTAATGCCCATCTGAAAGGAGAATGATTATCCACTCTTCTCAAAAGGTTAGAGAAGTTGATATCTCCTAATAAAGAGATCGCATCATATTGAGTTCTTGCTCCTACAGCTGTAGGGTCATTAGGTGCTGCATCTTTGGTATTGAACCATCCTTGTCTTGTTTCTCCTCTGTCATATTGTAGTTTTAAACCAAAAGCATGAGTAATAGCTTTGTCAATACTTAAATATGCTGAGTATCCAAAAAGATTTTTACCGTTACCGTTTTTGATAGACGTTAAATCTGCTGATTGAATTAATGGCACCCCAACACCCGCTGAAATAGACCAGTCATTGAATCTTTTAGACTGATTGGTAAATGGGGAAACGTTAGCAGAGCCGGAAGAAAAAGTATTTGGATATTGTCCGGTTGAAACTGCTGTTGAGTCTTGTGCATAACTGGCGGTAGGGATTGCCAGTGCTAATGCAACAACTGCTAAACTTAATTTCATAGTGTATTTTTTATTTAGTTAATTAAATGATTTCATTGTATAAAGTAAGTGGCTTACTTGTTAGTTGGGCATCCGTTATTTTCAACAGGTCCCGGAACCGTTACACACTTGTCGTAAAGATCAATTACGCCGTCAAGATCCATATCAAGAGCTACACCGGCGCCATCTACTCTTGCTCCTGCAGGAGTATCTAACTGTCTGTCCCAATCATCACAAACCCCGTCATTATCAGCATCTCCTTTTTCACATACTACGAAATCGGTGGTTGCATTTTCCAGAACGTTAGCTCTGTAATAAGCTTCCTGAAGTGGGTCATGCCATGCCAAATGAGAAGGATGTTTTCCGATTTTGAAAGAAACTCCTAAATTCACTGTCCATGCATTATCTGATCTTGAGCTGCTGATCATGTTATACTTTGCTCCCGGCTTAGAGGTGTCGTAATCACCTGGATCTGCCCATCCGCCACCGTCAAATTCATCATCACCACTGATGATGTACATGGTTCTGGCCTCAATATCAATAAGCTTGGAAACTTTATACTTCAGTCCTAATCCGAACTGATAGAATAACGAATTGATAGCGAAATCCTGTTCAATGAATAAAGGGACTCTTTTTGGAGTATTGCTCCATCTGAACTCGTCATTGTCATGCAGGGATGTTTTGTACCCCTGGAATCCAAGTCCAGCATATCCATGGAAAGCCCATCTGTAAGGAGAATGGTTGTCTACTCTTCTTAATAAATTGGATAAGTTGACATCTCCCATTAAGGCTACCTGATTATACTTTGTCGTTGCAGTACCTACGCCTGCTGCAATACCTGCAGCACCATCTAACATGGCTTTCTGCTTGGTCTCACCTCTTTGATAAATAAGGCTTACTCCAAACACATGGGTGATTTGCTTATCCACACTTACATAGGCATTATAACCCCAGTTTGTCTTTTTGTCATAAAAAGATCTGAGATCAGAATGAACCATAAATGCGGCACCTCCCCCAACAGAAACAGACCAGTCGTTGAAACGTCTGGACTTATTATCAAATGGTTTTACATTAGCGGAACCTGAGGAAAAAGTATTAGGATACTCGGTAGACGAGCTTACTGTAGTACCTTCCTGAGCAAAAGCTGCGATAGGAAGTGTGGCCAATAATAATAAACCTAATTTCATACTATATGTTTTATGTTTTATTTAGATAAAATCCTTCAATAATATTTTAGAAAAATCCCTTTCAAAAAGATGTTTTTTGTGGGGAATTTCTAATCTTTCTGATCTGAAATTCAATTCATTATATTTAATGATGTCAATATCTATAATTCTATCACTATAGCCTCCAGATGATTTTGAATCATTAATTCTCCCCATTTCAACTTCAATATTCTTAACAAAATCAAGCAGTTGAATAGGTGAAAGACGTGTGAATATTATTGATGCAATATTACAAAAAATATTGGAACTGACAAATTCCACAGGTTCGGATGTCAAAAACTCGCTTACTTGTGAAATTTCATTTCCTCCTTCACTTATTTTCTCGAGAGCGAGCTCTATATTTTTTTTTGAATCTCCAAGGTTACTTCCGAGTAACAAAACGACCTTATGTTGCGACATATTGGAAAATTGATTGATTTATGAGAAGTTTCTTTAAAAATGTCTTGGCAAATATAGTGGCAATTGTCCTATTATGTGCTGTGTTTTTTGTCTTTTTCATCATGATGCTTGTGTTTAGCTCGATGGGTAGTGAAAAATCGGTAGTGGTAAAGAAGAACTCTGTTCTTACGATTAACCTGAAGACTGCTATTATTGATAGCCCAACTGAGGAAAATGTGAGTTTATTTAATATCAGTGACAAAAACAAAAACATTCTTCTGTATGATGTGCTGGAAGCGATAAACAAGGCAAAGACTGATGATAACATTAAAGGTATAAGTATTGAGGCAGATTATCTGAATGCAGGAATTACCCAGCTTGATGATATCCGAAATGCTATTGAAGATTTTAAAAAGAGCGGAAAATTTGTATATGCTTATGGAAATGCTGTTTCACAATCTTCTTATTATTTAGGATCAGTTGCGGACCAATACTACCTTAATCCATCAGGGATGATTGAATTAAAAGGGCTTGCTACTGAAGTGACGTTCTTTAAGGATTTCGCTGAAAAATACGGTATAGGAATTGAAGTGATCCGTCATGGGAAATTCAAGTCTGCGGTAGAACCTTTCCTGAGAAATGATATTTCTCCGGAGAATAAAGAACAGCTGAGTACACTTTTGAATGATATCTGGAAAAATACTTCCACTAAAATTGCTGTTTCAAGAAAAATTGATACTACCCAGTTCAGAATGGTTGTTGACAGTTTATATGGAATGATCCCGGAATTAGGATTGAAATATAAGCTTGCTGATAAACTGATCCAGAAAACAGAATATGATGAAATGATCAAATCTAAGCTGAGCCTGAAAGAAAAAGAAAAGCTGAACAAAATTTCAGTAGCGAATTATATCAGCTCTTACGCAGATGAAGATAAATCCGGGGAAAAAGTGGCTGTACTGTATGCTTCAGGAGCGATCAATAACGGAGATGGATATAACGAAATTTTCTCTGAGAAATACGTTAAATACATCAAAGATCTTCAGAATGATGATAAAGTGAAGGCCGTTGTTTTCAGAATCAATTCGCCCGGAGGAAGTGCAAATGCTTCAGATGAGATCCTGTTTGAACTTCAGCAGCTGAAAAAGAAAAAACCTTTAGTGGTTTCTTTCGGGGACTATGCGGCTTCAGGAGGATATTATATTGCGATGGCTGCAGATAAGATCTATTCTGAGCCGAATACACTTACAGGATCTATCGGCGTTTTCGGAGTGATTCCTTATTATAAGGATATTGCCAATAAAAACGGAATCCGTTCAGATATTGTTGCTACCAATGCCAATTCACAGTATTATTCGGCATTGAACGGAGTTTCTCCGTATGGAGTAAGCCTGATCACCAGAAGTGTGGAAGGAACTTATAAAAGATTTGTTCACTTTGTTACGCAAAACAGAAAACAGACTTTCGAGCAGATCGACAGTGTAGGAGGGGGTAGAGTATGGAGTGGAACCCGTGCTAAACAGATTGGGCTTGTAGATGATTTGGGAACATTAAATGATGCCGTGAAATTTGCAGCACAGAAAGCAGGCTTGAAATCCTATCATGTAACCTCTTATCCTAAAAAGATGTCTCCGTTTGAGCAGATCTTCAAAGACCTGAATGAAGATGAGATTTCTGCAAGAGTCATTAAAAATAAAATTGGAAAGGCCAATTATGAAATTCTTCAGCAGATCACTGATAAAAAATTACAGTCTGAGGTAAAAATGGAAATGCCTTACCAGATTAAAATCAACTAACTAAATTATATTGTACAAAAAATCCCGGACCTGAAATTCAGATCCGGGATTTTATTTTGTATTGAATGGTTAGCTTTTCTTAGTGGCCATTCCGTATATCCAGAGAATGATTAAAGCACCCCCGATGGAAAGGATCCAGCTGCGTGGATTCCAGAAGGAAGTAACGTCTCCCCAGTGCAGAACATAAACTCCTATCGCACCGCCAATGAATGCTCCCAGAATTCCTAAAATAATAGTAATAAGCCATCCGCCTCCCTGTGTGCCAGGCATAATCATTTTAGCGATTGCTCCTGCAATAAGACCGAATAAGATCCATGTTAAAATTCCCATAGTTGCAAATTTTTTAATTGTTAATATTTAATTGATCTGTTTGCTAAGTTAAGGGAAAACATGATTAAAATCATCTTTTCTTGAAAAATGAGTCAACAAATTCCGTACCATTGAAAAGTTGCAGGTCCTGCATTTTTTCGCCTACACCAATATATTTTACCGGGATCTGGAACTGATCTGATATTCCAATCACAACGCCGCCTTTTGCTGTACCATCCAATTTGGTAACGGCTAAGGCATTTACTTCTGTGGCTGCTGTAAACTGTTTGGCCTGCTCAAAAGCATTCTGTCCGGTAGAACCGTCAAGAACCAGTAGGATCTCGTGAGGAGCGTCAGGGATTACCTTTTGCATCACTCTTTTGATCTTGGAAAGCTCATTCATCAGGTTGATTTTATTATGAAGTCTTCCCGCTGTATCAATAATGACAACATCTGCATCCTGGGCAACAGCACTCTGTACTGTGTCGAAAGCTACAGAAGCCGGATCTGATCCCATATTCTGTTTAACGATAGGAACTCCCACTCTTTCGCTCCAGATGGTTAGCTGGTCTACAGCCGCGGCTCTGAAGGTATCTGCAGCTCCAAGAACTACTTTCTTTCCTTCAGATTTGAACTGATGGGCAAGCTTACCGATGGTTGTTGTTTTTCCTACACCGTTTACCCCTACAACCATGATAACGTAAGGTTTTTTTGAGGTGTCAATATTTCCGGTTCCGGCATGAGGATTTTCAAGCAGAAGTCCTGAGATCTCCTCACGAAGGATGGTATCCAGTTCGTTTACCCCAACGTACTTATCGCGGGCTACACGCTCTTCAATTCGCTCGATAATCTTAATAGTGGTTGAGGCGCCTACATCGGATGCAATCAGTACCTCTTCCAGGTCATCCAGTACTTCATCATCTACTTTGCTTTTACCGACTACGGCCTTCGTCATTTTTTCAAAGAAGCCCTGGCTGGATTTTTCCAATCCTTTGTCTAGGGTTTCTTTTTCTTCTTTCTTGAATATATTTTTAAACCAACTCATAGTTTATTCTTATTTGTTTTTAACAACAGCTGTGGCTTCTACTTCTATCAGTATATCATCTCTGAAAAGGCGGCTTACTTCTATAAGACTGCTTACCGGAGGATTTTGGGTATTGATATATAAATCTCGAACCTTTCTGAAGTCTGATATTTTGGATATATCTTTAATGAAGATTCCTAATTTTATGATGTCTTTCCCACTACCTCCATACTCTTTCAGGATATTCTCTATATTTTTGAAAACCTGCTCTGTCTGTTTTTCTATATTATTTCCCACAAGACTGCCTTCTGCATCCAGTGGAACCTGGCCGGATAAAAGAACCATTCTTGAATTTCCACAGTCTACACTTACTGCCTGCGATACTCCTTTTATGCTGAAAACTTTTGACGAACTTTTATATTCTGTTTGAGCCGTTGTTTTCTGGCTGAATGAAAATAGAGAAACTGCTGTGAATACCAGAACAAGAATCTTTTTCATAGTTTACTGATTAATAATCCGGTGAACAAAGATAACAAAAAAACTACCCAAAATATGAGTAGTTTTTTTATATTGTAAATAAAGTATGGATTATTTTTTCAAATAACCATCTACTTCATCAGCATTCATTACTTTTTCTTCGAAAACGTAAGCTCCTGATTTAGAAGACTTAACCATTTTCACCACTTTAGTCATTTTTTTAGACCCAGTTTGTAGGGTTGCTACTACTTTCTTTGCCATGGTAAGTTATTATTTATAAATTACTTGATTTCTTTATGAAGGGTAGATCTCTTAAGAACAGGATTGTATTTTTTCAATTCCAATCTCTCTGTTGTGTTCTTTTTATTTTTTGTAGAAATGTATCTAGACATTCCTGGCATACCGCTCTCTTTGTGCTCTGTACATTCAAGGATTACTTGAACTCTATTTCCTTTTTTTGCCATGATTTATTAATTTTTTTTAATCAATCCGTTTCTAGTAGCTCTTTCAATAGCTTCCTCGATTCCAATCTTGTTAATCACTCTCAATCCATGAGCTGATACTTTCAGTGTAACGTGCTTATCCTGCTCCGGAAGGTAAAACTTCTTCTCTAATAAGTTAATTTCAAAACGACGCTTCGTTTTGTTATTAGCGTGAGAAACGTTGTTACCAACCATTGCACGCTTTCCTGTTATTTGGCAAATTCTTGACATATCTCGATGTTCTTATTTGTATAATATTTGAGAGTGCAAAATAACGAAGAATTTTTTAGATAGACAAATCTTTTGGAAAATATTTGCAAATAACTGGCTGATTAATAATTTGATTTTTAAAATATCCGAAATTTTGAGATACTCAGCCCAATAATGGTGATATATTTCATGTTATCCTACTCAGAGAAGCTGTTTCAAATGTTTTATCTTTGTTTTTAATTAATCTAAATAAAAATAATATGAAGAAGATTTGTATTCTTTTATCGTTGCTTCCGGTAGGGATTATGGCGCAGAATTATGCTGAAATTCAGACAGGTATGAAGAACTTTTACTATGGATCAGCAGATGTGGCAGATATGAACAATGATGGTAAGCCTGATGTTGTGATCAATGGAGCTATAGATGTAGATGGCGACGGGCAGGCTGATGTTTCTTATAATGAAATTTATAAGAACAACGGAACATCATTATTGCCTTATGCAAATGTTGGAAGTAACGGAACGCATCTTGGAGATATTAAGTTTATTGATTTTGATAATGACGGGTTGCTGGATATTATTTCTACCGGTTTGAGTTATATGGATGTAGTCAATTACAAGCATTACAGATTTAAAAATACAGGAAACGGATTAGTAAAAGAAACTGAATTTCCCGGAAAGATTTATGGTTCTATGGAAGTATTTGATTTTGATCATGACGGAAAACAGGACTATGCGATCAACGGAACACAATATGTTGAAGGAACAGGATTTATCAACGATCTTGATTATTACCGGAATACGGGAAATGGCTTTGAACCGACAAAAGGCTGGATGGAAGGAACGCAGAATGGCAGCTTTAAAATGGTAGATCTTAACAATGATCATCTTCTGGATCTTGTTATTTTAGGAACAAATACAGGAAGTGCTCCACTGTTTAAAGTCTATTTAAATGAAGGCGGAACCCTGGAACTTAAACAGGATTTTACCGCTCTATCCAGTGGAAAACTTGATTTTGCTGACTTCAATGCAGATGGCTATCAGGATATTGTGGTTTCCGGAACCGATCAGAATGATGCTCCTTATTTTGCCGTTCTGATGAATGACGGAACCGGCCACCTTACTGAGCAGTTGATCAATACTCCGGAAATTGCAGATGCATCCATAAGTGTTGGAGATCTGAATAATGATGGCTTCTATGATTTTATTATTTCAGGAAATGACGAAGATACCAATGCTGTGGTAAAAACTTTTTTATTCAATCCTTCCAATCAGGAATTTATTGAAAATATACCTACAGGTTTGCACTATTTAGGAGGTGCTGGTTTTGTAAATTTACTTGATTTTGACAATGACCACCGTCTGGATGTTTTATTGGCCGGATTTGATTGGGCAGATTCAGGCTATCCTTCACTTACCAAAATTTTCAGAAACACTTCCACGGAAGTGAACCAGAAACCCACACCTCCTGCAAACCTTAATCTTACAAAAAATGGCAACCGCTTCCATTTTTCATGGAATGGCGCCACGGATGATAAAACCCCTGTGAGTGCATTGCGCTATGAAATTAAGGTAGGTTCTGCACCGGGAACCGCAGATATTGCCAAATATATGGTAACAACACCTTCATGGTTTCTGGATCTTGATTCTTCTGTTCAGAATGTTTACTGGAGTGTAAGATCCATTGACGCTTCCAAAGCTTATTCTGATCCTTCGGTTCAGGGAACACTGGCAACACATGAAGTGAAAACCGGAAATCAGATCTCTGTTTATCCTAATCCGGCATCAGATAAGGTATTTATCAAAGGTGAAAAAGTTTCGGAGGCTGGAATGTATTCAATGGATGGGAAAAAACTGAATGTTGCTTTGGAGCAGGACCAGACCATTACTGTTTCGCATCTTCCAAAAGGAACTTATATTTTACAATTAAAAATTAAAAACGAAATAACCACTCAAAAACTTATTATTAAGTAAACTGAATCATTCTATCATGAGAAAAGCCAGACGTCCAGCTGGCTTTTCTTTTTTTATAAACCGGTTTCCCACAGATCGCACTGATTTCGCAGATGCCAAAGGTTTTTTGTTGGGATGCGCAAGGTCGCAAGAATTACTTTATAAGCTGTATAAAAAGTCGCAAGGATTTTATCTCCGATAAAATTTTACACTGCTGAATACATGAAAATCGTAGACCTTTATCTTAATGCGTAAAGTATTTATACTTAAATCTAAAGTGTCAAAATCTTTTGTGTCTCGTTGTGGTTAAAATAATTTCCCACAGATCGCACTGATTATACAGATATTTGATTTTGTAAATAGCTGAAAATCTTTGGTTTTCTTGCGTCTTAAAAGCATTGTAATGGCCTAAGCCCTTGCGCCTATTGCGTTTTCCAAAATTTTCCCATTAAGGTTGCTTAAAGTAAAATCGTACTTTATTTCTTCGTTCTGTTTCTAAATTTTTCAATCAGAAAATAGAATAATAAAAATCCTAAAGCAAAGATGGAGAATCTTGAAAGCAGATCTCCAGCTCTGGTATAGAACGTCATGGTATCATACAGATTGACTTTGGCAAATAATGTAGTCTGATCTCCATAAAAAGTATCAGCTGTAACTTCTCCTCTCGCATCGATGTGGGCAGAAATACCACTATTAGCCGCACGGGCAATCTCTCTTCTGGTTTCAATAGCTCTCAGCCTGGCATAAGATAGAAGCTGTTTGTGTCCTTCGGTAACGCCCCACCATGAGTCGTTGGTCATGATGCCTAAGAAATTGGCTCCTTTTTTTACGTAATCGGTTGTAAATTCACCATAGATACTTTCGTAGCAGATGATCGGCGCCATTCTTCCTTTGTTGTAAGGGTTGGTAAAGGCCATTCTTTCTTTATCTGTACCGAGAGAGGCAACAGTTCCGCCGAGATTAAGCATCGCATCACCTAAAAGTGGCTTCAAAACACTCATATAAGGGAAAATTTCAACTCCCGGAACCAATTTCCCTTTGTGATACACCTGGATTTTCTGCTGCGGAGCAAGCTGTACTGCTGTGTTATAACTTTCCACCCATAAGCCCTGATTGATCTGGTAGGCTTCTTTCGGAATGTTTTCTTTTTCAGTATAAAAACGGTGCGATGAAATTCCGGTGGCAAAAACCGCTCCCGGATGTAAAGTTAAAAATCCTTTAAGGTTATTTAAAAGCACGCTCTTTTCAAAAGCGGTCTCAGAAATGGATCCTCTTCCAGGAAGAGCTGTTTCCGGAGCAATATAATAATCGATTTTTCCTTTTGAATTATTTTCAGCTAAGGTCAGCAGATCATTCTGGATGGTAATGCTGTCTTTTGAATATTTTTCAGCGTAAGGATCAAGATCAGGTTGCAGCATTAGCACATTCACTTGTCCTGAAGGTTTTTCATCAAAGTTTTTGTATTTCATCAGGGAGATGATCATTGGGAGAACGATCAGTCCCGCTACAATAGAAGAATTTCGGATAAGATCTTTTCTCTTTCTTCCGGCTTCCCAGGTTCTTAGAGTATAGAAGATCAGTACATTAATCAGCAGGATCCAGAAACTTCCTCCGGTGGCACCCAACGTGTCATACCATTGGATCAGTTTCGGGTATTCAGCAAATACGTTTCCTAAGTTCAGCCATGGCCAGGTAAGCTCCCAGTTCAGGTGGAATTTTTCAAAGCTCATCCAGATCGCGATCAGGAATCCTAATCCCCAATACGTTCCCTGAGCATTTTTGTACCAGTGATAGCACTGAAATACCAGTGAATATAAAAAAGAGTTGACAAGAACAGGAAACAGAACAGCCATCAGTGAGTGGCTTCCATCCGGGTTCTTTGATCCGTACAGCCATCCTGTTGTTACCACATTCCAGATCACAAAACATAAGTAAGAAAGTCCGAAGACCATCCAGCTTTTTCTTTTGTAAGAGGAGAATTTGGAAATTCCGTGTTCCATCATCAGGAGCGGAACAAGGGCAAAAAATATAAAAAACGGAACACCGTAAGTTGGCCACGAAACGGACAGGAGCATCGCTGAAATGAGCGTAAGTAGAACGTATTTCATTAAATTAATTTAACACACAAATTTAATGTTTTTGAAATGAATAAATTTGCAACTGATGTTAAAGAAATTATATAAAATTGTAATTGTTCCTTACACCCTTATATTGCTGTATCTCATGTTCCTGGGAATGGGCAGGTTTCAGTATGAGGATAACCAGATCCGGATAGAACCTGTTTTTTCTACATTGTGGTTTATCCGGGATAATATTGTATGGACGAATACCGTGATGATTGTTTTAGGAAATGTGATTATGTTTATTCCTTTTGGCTTTCTGGGCTGGATTTTTCCGAAACTGATGAATCTGAAACCTCTGTTGTATACCTTTATCTCCTCTATTGTGATTGTAGAAGCAATGCAGTATTTTACCCGAATGGGAATCTTTGAGGTAGATGATATTATTCTGAATACTTTCGGTGTTTTTCTCGGATGGCAGTTTCGCCGTTTTTTAGAACGGAAGTTTAACCGTTTAGTTCTTTAGAGCGTTTCTCAGCATTTAAAATTCCGTTTTTTAAGATCTCTTTAAAGCTGTTTTCTTCAAATGTTTTGAGGGCAGCTTCAGTAGTTCCACCTTTGGATGCGACATCTTTAATCAGTTCCTCCAGGCTTTTTTCTGAATTGTTGATCAGATGATAGGCTCCAAGCATGGTTTGTTTCACGAAAAGTTTGGAAAGGTTTTCATCAATGCCCATTTCCACACCTGCTTTGATCATAGCATCAATGATATAATAAAAATAGGCAGGGCCGCTTCCGGAAAGGGCAGTAACCCCGTTCAATAGGTCTTCGTTTTCCAGATAGACAGATCTTCCGGTGCTGTTCAACAGTCTTTCAATATTGATAAGCTGGCTGAAAGAAATACCTTCCGCAGCAGTATATCCTGTAATTCCCATGCCCAGAAGGGTAGGAGAGTTGGGCATAGCTCTTACGACTAGCTTGTGATTCAGCAGGTTTTGAATTTTTTCAATGGTAATTCCGGCCATAATGGAAAGAACCATCTGATTCTCCTTTAATGAAAACCTGATGTTTTCAGTGGTATATTGAAAATCCTGAGGTTTTACGGCGATAATAACAAGGTCGGCATCCAGCTCCAAAGTTTCGTCAAAGGTGGAGATTTGTGATTTTGGAAATTCTTCAGCTATTTTTTGAATTTTAGACTGGCTTCTTGTAATCAGGTGAAGATTTTCAGGTTTGATAAGCTCATATTTCAAAAACGATTTCGAAAAGGAAAGCCCCATGTTTCCGGCGCCCAGAATTGCTATTTTCATATACTGTGTTATTTTTTAACGAAAATAATGTTTTTTCATCATAAGTTGGAGATCTGACTCTAAGTTTACTCTTTTATTTACTTTAATTTGTTGTCTCGAAATTTATTCTTTGCTAAGCTTTTTATGATCAATTTTTTATGCCACTAATGCACAAATTTATTATTGTATCCGTGGCAATAAAACTTTTGTACCTGTTGTAGTTAAAAAGATTTTCCACAGATTGCTCAGATAACACAGATCTGTGTGGATATTTTTTTCTCTTGCAAATTTTGCACATTACGCAGATTTGAAATACTTATTAACCTTACCAAAAGAAATAAATTAATGAAGAAGTTAAACATCTTTCAAAATTTAAAAACCCCGAATAGATTTATCAAACAAAAAAGTCCGGAGTTACCCCAGACTTTCTTCAATTATATTTGTTAAAATTTATTCCACAGGGAATTCCGGTCTTCTCATTTTAAATTTTGTTCCGGAAAGGGACTCAAGGAAAGCAACGAGGGCCTTTTTTTCCTGAGGGGTTAATTTTAAAGGTTTTAGTAAAGGGTCTGCTGAAGGGTAATTCGGGTCCAGCTGTTTCTTTTCAGGAGTAGGGTCCATCATGTGCATTCCGCTATCATAGATGTTCACCACACCTTCCAGGTCACCGAAGAGACCGTTATGCATCCACGGCTGGGTAAGCAGAAGATCTCTCAGCTGAGGGGTTTTAAATTTACCAATGTCTTCAGGCTTTTTAGTCACATTATACAGACCCAGATCTTCGTATTTTCTTTTGTAATAGGTCAGTCCGATATTGTGGAAAGATTCGTCGGTAAGGTACTGACCGTTGTGGCAGTTCATACATCTTGCTTTAGTCCGGAAAACATGCATCCCATAGATCTCTTCATCAGTTAATGCATTGTGTTTGCCTTCCAGGAATTTATCGAAACGGCTCGGCTGGCTTTTAATGGTCTTCTGGAAATCTGCAATGGCTTTTACAATTCTGTCATAGGTTACTTTATCATCACCATAAGCATTTTTGAAAAGCTGGGTGTAACCTTTTACAGCTTGAATCTTGGCAGGAAGGGTTTTTACATCCATGGCCATTTCATGATGAGCGCCAAGAGGTCCGGAAGCCTGCTCTTCAAGGGTTTTGGCTCTTCCGTCCCAGAAAAACGATTGTCTTTCCGCAATATTATAAAGCGACATGGTATTTCTGTTTCCCAGGAGGTGATTATTTCCCAGAGCGACACGTCTTCGGTCTGACCAGCCCATTTCCGGGTCGTGGCAGGAGCTGCATGAAATTTGATTGGATTGGGATAATTTAGGATCAAAGAACAGCATTTTCCCTAAAATGACGCCCGGTTTATCCTGATCTGCAAAATAAGCGGAATCAAATTGAATAGGAGCAAACTCTTTCCATTTCACTCCGTAATCGATGGTGGGTTTCGGCCATTCCGAAATCGCTTTTTTATAGCTTTTTACAATATCCTCAATCGTAGGGTCCTGAACTTCCATCAGGTCCTGACCTACTTTTGGGGTAAAGCTTAATAAAATAAATACAACGATTCCTAAAGCTCCGAATATTCCTCTTTTCATGTCTTAAAACGTTATCCCTATACTTGCGCCTGCAAAATTATTATTTTTTTTCTGGATTTTCTGCGTCTGATACTGTGCGCTTACAAAGAAGGCAGGCAGCTTTTCCAGTTTGAAATCATATCTCAGCACCGTTCCGAAAGTATTGATGTCACTGGCCTGGAACAGATAATCCTGAAGTACCCATTCGTCAACGGCAGCATTTCCTGCCGTACTCAGAGCATTGATGGATTTATTGACAGCCCTTTTATTGAAATAAGGTTGGAAAGTAAGTACCTGGCTGTTACTGATCTGTTGACGGTAATCCGCATTGATCCCGAAATAGGAATATACAAACTTCTGCCCGGAATTCGGATAAAGTCTGCGTTCCTTGATCTCCTCATATCCAAAGAAAGGAATTGCCGTGATGGTAAAAGTATCCTGATTATACTGATAAAAACCTTTGACAGAGGCTGTATAATTTTCTCTGCGGTAAGCTTCTCTTTTGAAGAGTTGGCTCAGTGCAGCCGTATTCATAGAGTAACCATATTCAGATCCTGTTTTCCGGGATGCCGAATATCCGGCTGATACTCCCAGTCTATGCTTTTCTGCAACGTTGAAAAGTTTGGCTCCTTCCAGTTCAAAGGTTTCATTTTTCAGATCAGAAAGGTCAAAATAGCTGTTGTTTTCACTATACCCTTTAATATTATTGGATCTTCCCACAGCAGCCTGAAGATAAAAATCTTTCCCCTGTTTATTAGAAATTTGGATTCCTCCTTTATAGGCAAATTCTTCGTACGTATTGGCAGGACGGGTTCCGCCATTAAAAAGGTAATTGGAAAAGCCAAATCCTGACATCAGGTATACATAAGGCCTTCCCAGCAGGCTTTGAAACTGGATGGAATTGTTTTGAGTGTATTTGTTGAATTCACCGAAAACGCCTACTTCATATTCTCTGAACACTCTGTAGTTCACTCCGGCATTCACCCGGAGATCAGAAGTCGTGCTTTTCATCCGCGGATCTTTTGAGCGGTAGCCCATCTGTGCTGAGTAACTTACCTGCCCGGCCACAGTCCATCTGTTCATGTTCTGCAGGTAGCCACCGGCAAACTGATAGCGTTCAAGATTTAATTTTCCTCCTACGGAATCTGCGGTAATGTAAGGAGCGATGCGTTCGTAATCTAAAGTTTCGTTCCATTTTACAGAACCTGTTTTTAAATTTTGATACTTTGCACTTCCCCAGACAAAACGGTTAGGTTTCAGCTTTTGAAAAGATTGGGCTTCTACTGTTAGTCCTTTACTGCCGTTTCCAAGCTGCTGGCGGTAAGCTTTATCCTTATTGTCGTGGTAACCGACCCCGAATTCTGAGAATGAGGAGGAACTGTAACCCGACATTGATGCCGGGTTACAGTAGTAATTATTTCTAAAAGCTCTCTCCTGACTGTACTGGTTACTGAGGGTTTTAAAAAGGTTGAGACTGTCCTGAGCCTTCATATTAAAAGAAATCCCGATCAATAAAAGGCAGAAAGATGTTTTGGTATATAACATAATTAGCTGTTAATATCAGACGGTGTCTTAGTGAACGATACCGTCTCTTAAACTTGGTTGAGAATCCTTCACAAAGTCATTCGTGGAATTGTTGGTATCCATGTAAAGGTTTTTACCGTTAGACATCTGCCCGGTTACCTTACGTCTTACCGATTTTCCGAAACGGGTAGGATCTTTATCAATCGTTCCTACGGAAGTCCATCCACCATCGATGCTTGCAGAAGTAAGGGTGTGGGCAAATTTTGCGGAAACACTGTTGTTTACTCCGTCAATAATCCATGAGTTTGGAATAGAGTAAGCACTTTTTGAAGTCACTCCACCAGCGCTGTTTTGGTAAGTATAATCGTATTTATTTTTCTGTAAGAAGCTGTCTTCAGTCTCACCGAACGGGAAACGGGCGATTACATAACTTTCAAAACCACGGTCATGTAAGAAGAACATATTGAAATTCATCTGTGAGTAGATCACTTTTGCATTCGGAACAGAAGGGTTATCTACCTGTCCTAATGCCGGGTTAGTAGAAGGATACTCAAAGTTGGCATTATGAAGGTCATACGCGGTACTCGTCTGTGCCTTGTGATTGATGGCGTTATCTGCAATAACGATGAAATCTCCGGGCTGTACAGGATATTCAGTACCTGAACCGGGAAGTACCATCACCGCTTTTACAGGGAATGACAGGTTCGCATTGTATGGAGTTGGGTTTTTATCCTCTGTAGTAAGGAATTCAGACTGTCCGAGGATCAGTTTGTCAGCGTACAGTACCTCTTTGGTATTATTGGTTAATTTAAAATAACGCCCTGAATTGTAGTTTTTCCCGTCAGCCGTTTTAATTCCTGTAAAGAAAACTTCTTCAATGATAAAGTCATCGTGGAATTTCTTGATGATCAGAGGAATATTAAGATTGGTTGCAGGCAGGGCAATATCAGTCTGTGCCATAGCACCCACCGATACTTCTTCGTTGCCGGAGATCACAGCACCGTTTACCGTAATTTTATAAGAACCATATGGTAAAGGAAGAGAGTAGGAACTAAGATTTTTAATATTTTCTCTTTTTACGGCTCCTGTATTTACTTCTTTGATCTCAAGATCTAAACTTGTATAAGATGAAATATTTTCACCCGAGAAAGATAATGTTAAAACCCCGGTTTGAGTAGTGGAGGTTCCGAAATCATCACTTGAGCACGATGTTACCGTAAATGTCGTGGCCATCATAGCGGCTAAGCTTAGTAGTAAAACTCTTTTTTTCATTTTATTTATTTTTTTTTGTATTAAAAATTGTAGTTCAGTTCCATCCCGAAATACGGGGTATTGGCTCCTTTTCTGTAAACCGTTACATTGTTGAAAACATAAGGCGAGCTGTAGTTGAAGAGCCTGTTGACAAATAATGAAGTCCTTAAAGCTTTATAAATACTTTTGGTCACCTTTATATTTCCTGTGATGGTAAACGTCATCAGTTTGTCCATGTTATCGGTAACCGAGACATTTCTTACCAGCCATTGTTTATAGATATCTGTTCTGTCTGCATCGGTGAAAGGATGAACTACACCGTCCATTCCGTAATAGGCGATAGGTTCTGCAATTCTCCGGTCATTTCTGCTGTGATCATAAATACTTCCCTGTAAAGAAGCGGAAACAATCAGATCCAGGCTTGGCAGGTAAGTATCTATTAAAAGATTATAGTTGATATTGGAATTATTATAACCGTCATCATTTTTATAAATTCCATAATAAGGGAATGGGCCCAGTCCAATGGAAGCATTAGGTTTGAAAGTAAGCGGAACGGAATTTCTGTATTGGGATTTAAACCAGGCTCCGGTAAGGGTAAACCTAGTATTGATGGCCTTAATTCTTGGTGAAGTATATCCGAATTCAATTCCCTGCTTTACAATCTGGCTTCCGTTCTCATCCACAAAATATTCCCCGAAGATGCTTTTCTGCTCATAAGGTACGTTGGTAAGATCCGGCCCGTTGGCCCATTGGGAAAGATCCACCTGCGTCGCATCATATTGTTTGTAAGTATGTACAGCAGTGTGTTTCATTTTACGGAAACCATTGTCCATATCTTCCTTAAAGTAGGCCATAAAGAAATCATGGTTTCTGTAGCTCAGATCAAGTCTGATTTCCTTTTTTACACTTTTTGCCGCTTCCAGGTCTTTGTTCTCTCTTGACTGTACATATGTCATGAAGTTCACATAGCGGTACTGCGAATCATTGTGGTAATAATTCAGCTGTGTATAGTCCCAATACTCTTTGTTGGGATAGAGCATCATCATGGTAGGACGTTTGTAGAACTGTCCGTAACCCAATGTAATATCCGTTTTCAAAGGATAATTGTTGATGGTAAGGTGAGGCAGGCTGTACTGGAAATTCAGTCTGGGTTCTGTGAAAACTTTTTTGCTGATGGCAAAAGAAGGATCGATGCCCATGTTTTTTGAAAATCTCAACCCTGCGTATAAAGTGAATTTATGACGGTCTAAGGAATAGCTCATCTGATCTCCTACAAAAGCAGATAACAGGCTTGAAGCCGGAATATCGTTATAAGGTCTGGGTCTTTCTATTCCTGAATTTGCAGACGGAGGAGTTTTCATATCATAAACAAGTCCTCTTCCGTTGTTTTTTGAATATCTCCAGTCCAGACCGGCTTCGTACTGATGGGTAATTCCCACCGTTTTTTTAGTACCGTTTGCCTGGAAGAAAGCAGTAATGTCCAACGGTTTTCCTTCTGTAGAAAATTCAGTTATGTAACGCAAATCAGGAAAATATCCCACGTTTTCACCCTGTTCTGTAGCTAATGAGAATGATCTCGGACCGGAAAGCTGAATCAGTTTTCTCTGCTCGATCTTTTCAAACCCCTGGCGGATAGCCGTGTTCAGAGTTAATTTATTGAAGAAAGCATTTTTATCCAGCTGATAGATAAAATTATTGGTAAGGCTGATCTTCTGATTATTGGATTCAAACTTATCCGTTGAAGGATATCCGTTATCCGGATCATATTTTTTATGATCAATATTGGAAGAAAAATCAATGTTGGATCTCCATTCCAAAGGCCTTGACCAAAGGGTAGATGTTTTTTTTGAACGAATGGAAGCTGTGATACGCTGATAGTTCTCAAACTCGTCCGTTGGATCAGACTTGGAATCCAGGAAATCTGCACTGGCGCTTAATTGCCAGTTGTCCGTGATCTTAAATCCTTTTCCTACATAATACTGCTTGCTGAATCCGTCTGCCTTGAATCTGGCCTGAAGGGGAGAGCTGCCTATCTTACGTTCTATTTTGATTAATCCTGAAGTAAGATCCCCATATGCCGCAGAAGGAATTCCCCGGATAACCTCTACTTTTTCGATGTCATTGGTAGAAATGGTTCTCATATCTATCCCGGAATAAGCCGTTTCACGATATTCCCCGGCTTTGCCGAACTGCTGGGTATCCACAGAAACCTGCATGTCTGCATTGGAATTGATGATGTTGTCATCAATCATAAACTGAATGCCTAAAGATGAGGTTTTGTATTCACTTCCTGAGTAACCGCTTGTATTTTCGCGGAGTGTAGCCCTGTTGGTAACATTTAGGGTGGGTGTTTTTGCCAGCCCTCCGGGAAGAAGCTCCATCAGGTCACTGAAACTCGATGGCTGAAGATGCTCCATAGCCTGTCTGTTAATGATAGACTTTGTGGTAAGACCTTTTCCTTCCTTGGAAAATACCACTACTTCTTCCAGTTTGTTAACAGGTAAAAGCTGTACTGTAATATTCTGTCCTGAAGTAATTGTAACGCTGAGTTCCTTTTCCTGGTAATCGGAATGAATGATCCTTATATGATGTTTACCATCTGAGACTGACACAGAAGCCGTTCCGTTTTTGTCTGTGGTAGCAGAAATACCATCTACTGTAACTGAGGCTCCGTTAAGTTCTTTATTATTTTCATTGAAAACGGTAATGTTCAGTTGCTGTTTTTCACTTTGAGCATAGATAAGCGGTGAGCTTAATACGAAAAAGAAAGCAAAAGGTAAAAATCTTCCCATTTTTATTTATTCTAAATAAGCAGAGCGCAAAAGTATAAAATATACCAATGCGAAGAAAATTTATTTAGAATAAATTAAAATAATTGACAAAAGTCAGAAATGTAGACTGTAAAATTTTATATAATATCCAGATGTTGTTATATAATATTCACCTCCCGTTCGAGTTCTATACCAAATTTTTCTTTCACAGAATGGATGATCTCACCGGAAAAATCAAAAATTTCTTTTCCCGAAGCATTTCCTGTCGCGTTGATAATCACCAGTGACTGAAGTTTGTGAGAAGCGGCATTGCCTATCTGTTTTCCTTTCCATCCGCATTGCTCAATCAGCCATCCGGCGGGTACTTTTACCACATCACCGTTCGGATACCCTTGGATATTTTCGAATTTCTGTTTCAGCTCTTCAAACTGAGAAAGGGGAATTGTTGGATTTTTAAAGAAGCTTCCTGCGTTACCTGTTTCTTTCGGATCAGGAAGTTTGCTTTGTCTGATATGAATTACCGCTCTGGATATGTCCTGAATCGTAGGGTTTCCTACTCCTTCACGTTCCAGTTCAGACCGGATAGCTCCGTATTCCGTCTTAAGATGATGTTCTTTGATGGTTAATTTAAAAGTAACCTCCAGGATAACATATTTTCCTTTTCCTTCCTGCTTAAAAATAGAATCCCTATATCCGAATCTGCACTCTTCAAGATCAAAGGTTTTTACTTCCAGGTTTTCAAGATCCAAAACTTTACAGCTTACAAATACATCCTTTATTTCCGTACCGTAAGCTCCGATATTCTGCATCGGTGAGGTTCCTACGTTTCCCGGAATCAGGGAAAGGTTTTCCAGTCCGCCGTAATTTTTTTCCAGACAGTACATCACAAATTCATGCCAGTTTTCTCCTGCTTTTGCCGTTACCAGAACTTCATTTTCATTCAGGGCTTCTTCTGAAATTCCCTTTAAACTAATTTTTACGGCAAGACCATCAAAGTCTTTGGTCAGCAGAATATTGCTTCCTCCACCCAAAAACAAAAGTTTCAGATTGTGTTTTTTTGAAAAAGTAATCGCTTCTTTCAGTTCTTCAAGATTGGTGATCTCTGTAAAGTATTGAGCTTTGGCTTCAACGCCGAAAGTATTGTAAGGCTTTAAGGAAAAATTTTCTTGCATGTTTTTATTGATATTCTTTAGGAAGAATGGTATTTAATTGTTCTTTCAGCTGCTGAAACTGTTTGTAATGAACTGTATCTGCAAAAGAATTAACATAAATATGGGATTTTTTCGGGGTACGGATCTGAAAGGTTTCATCAATGCCGTCCACAGACTGTTGGCTTGGAGAACTTTTGATATAATCCAGATCTTTCACATTGATGGAAGCGGTCAGCTTTTTCCAGGTATCTGCCTGAATGGGAGTGCTCCATTCCTTATGGGTCTGGTTGGCTGTCATTCCTTGTTCTGCTTTTACAGAATCTCTGGTCACTTTTATAATGTTGTAGTTGCCCAAATGTCCACCGATATGAGACATACTGATGAAAACAATATCGTCTGGACGATGGACTGCTGTTTTCTTTTCAGGAACCTTCTTATCACAGGAAAAAAATACCGGCAATAAAAGACATGAGAAGAAGATGTTCAGACTCGTATTTTTCATTGCCGGTATTGTATATTGTAAATAGGTTTATAGATTGAATTCCTTTCTGTATTGAGTTAAGGAATCTTTCAGGATTTCTGCACTTCTCTTCAGATCTTCTTCTTTTAGTACATAAGCAATTCTTACCTGCTTTTTACCTAATTCAGGATCGCTGTAGAATCCTCCTGCAGGTGCTACCATGATGGTTTCACCTTTGTTGGTGTATTTTTCAAGAAGCCATTGCGCGAATTTTTCAGTATCATCTACCGGAAGTTCAGCAACACAATAGAAAGCACCTCTCGGCTTAGGGCAGATTACTCCCGGAATAGCATTCAGAAGGTCTACCAGAATATTTCTTCTGTGGGTATATTCTTCCCTTACGGAACGGATGTAAGCGCCGTCATTCTGATGGGCTGCAGTAGCTGCGATCTGTCCCAGAAGTACCGGGCTTAATCTTGCCTGTGCAAAAAGCATCGCGGCATCATGTATTTTTTTAGAACGGGTTACCATGCATCCAATTCTTACCCCGCACATAGAATAACGCTTGGATTCAGAGTCAATCACGATACAGTTTTCACTCAGTTCAGGGAAATCAAGAATTGAAATCTGCTGTTTTCCATCGTAAACATATTCTCTGTATACTTCGTCAGAGATCACAACGATGTCATATTTCAAAGCAATTTCCGCCAGTTTCTGAAGTTCTTCACGGGTATACAGATATCCTGTAGGGTTACCCGGATTACAGATAACGATGGCTCTTGTTCTTTCAGTAATCTTTTTTTCAAATTCTTCGATCGGAGGAAGAGCAAAACCTGTATCAATGGTAGACGGTACTGCTACTACATTCACGTTGAATGTGCTGGTGAAACCGTTATAGTTGGCATAATAAGGTTCAGGAATGATCACTTCGTCACCGTCATCACATAAAGTAGAAATAGCAAAGTTAAGCGCCTCCGAACCACCGTTGGTTACAATGAAATTATCAGGTGTAAGGTCTTCAAAACCTAAGGTATGATAATAATCGGTAAGGGCTTTTCTGTATTCTAAATTACCTTCAGAAAGCGCATATTCCAATACTTTAAGATCAATATTCTTTAAAGCATTTAAGGCTGTTTCCGGAGTTTCAATATCAGGCTGCCCGATATTAAGGTGATAGACTTTAGTTCCCTGCTGCTTAGCTCTTAACGCAAAAGGAACCAGTTTTCTTACCGGCGATGGCGGCATATGCTGTGCTCTGTTTGAAATATTCGGCATTGTTCAAAAAATTTGTATGACAAAAATAGGATTTAATTTCTCAATAATAAAATTAAGAGGTGGTGACCTGCTGTATCAGTTTATTCTTCTTTCCTTTAATAGAACTCTTGTTGTGCTTTTTTAATGGAGATATGAGAATTTTATTATGAAATAAATAATTGTATTTCAATTATTTTGACTTTATGTTAAATTTTTTTCTTAATTTACAGTGCTGATATAAAATGTAAAAATCAAATTATTCTGATATTTTTTTGAAAAGGCAGGCAGTTAACCTGCTGTGAAAGCGTTGAATTCAGGATTATATTTTGCTGTTATGTATTCAGAAACATGTTTCAATCTGCTGTAAAAGCAGTCAAAAAATAAGTTTTTTTAATGTAAATAATGTCTGGTGGCAGTATGTAATGTACTGCTGCTTTTTTGTGAATCATTTTTCAGATCAGAATATAAATTTTATTATTTTAGAGGAACTAAAAAAACAAACTGAATATGCAGATCGCCGCCAGCTCCGTAGAAGATTATATCTCAAAGATTCCTGAAGAAAGACAGGAAGTCTTCCGAAAATTATTCGATACCATCAGTGACAATCTTCCGGAAGGATTTAAAGAAGGTGTTAGCTATGGGATGGTAGGATGGGATGTTCCTCTTGAAACGTATCCCGAGGGTTACCACTGTACACCCGGGGCACCTTTACCTTTTATGGGATTGGCCTCTCAGAAAAATTTTATCGCGTTTTATCATATGGGAATCTATGCCGAACCTGAACTTCTGAACTGGTTTGTCGCTGAATATCCTAAATATTCCAAAAGAAAACTGGATATGGGGAAATCCTGTGTACGGTTCAAAAAAATGGATGATATTCCGTTTGAACTGATTGCTGAGGTTAGTAAAAAAATGACGGTGAAAGAATGGATTGGTATTTATGAAGACCGGTTGAAAAAAAAATAATTCCCGGATATATCCTCAAAGAAAAGGATCTTAATTTTAACCTCAGTTCGGAATAAAAACAGAGCTTGGAAGCTGGGAGCTGGAAGAGAGAGGTTCTGAAGGCCATCAATAATAATTTGCCCTCTTTTTTAGCTAATTTGATTTTACAGGTTTTTTTCAGTATCTATAACTAAAAGTAACTTCCAGCCTTCTTCCTCCATCTTCCAGCCTTTTATATTTAAACTCCTTCACCCGAATTCAGGATAATTTTAAACAAACTTTAAAAGTTCTGAAGCAATATGTTTCAGAACTTTTTTTGATCTGTGTTTTTAGAAATCAATGTCCCAGATTCCGGCTTTCCGTTCCAGTTCTATCAGGGCGACGGCGTTATCTGTAAGCGCCTGATAATAATCTTTTCTTATTCCGTTGTAGGTTCTTTGGGCGTTAAGGACTTCCAGGATGGAACTTTCCCCTCTTTTATAGCTGTAGGTAATACCATCCAGAATACTTTTGGCTTCAGTAAGCATTCCGTTGTGGAATTGTTTCAGTTGTTTTTGAGTAGCCATATACTGTTGATAAGCCTGTATGACTTCTGTCCGTATTTCCTGTTCAATCTGCTGATATTCAACCTCTGCCTGAGAATGGACCATTTCAGCAATTTTTAATCCTGCATTTCTTCTGTTGGAAAATTTTAAGGGAATACTAAGGCCTAGTTTTACCGCATTGACTGTGGGAGAAGGTGCAATTTCATTCGTCGCTTCGGTGTGATGTTCTGCACCGGCGTTAATGCCCAGATCTATTTTACGGTTGGCTTTTTCAAGGCTTATCTGGCTTTTGGCCACCTGGGTATTTTGTCTGGCAGCCAGTAAATCAGCTCTTTCATTCAATGCTTTGATCAAAAGGTCGTCAACACTGAAATTTCTGTTGAAAGCATTAAAGTCCCCGGAAACTTCTCTTTCTGTTACTGCATTATCACTAAGAAATACAGATAAGCCTGTCAACGCCTGCTGTTCGGAACTTTCAGCCTGATACACTTCGTTGAGCAAAGAGGCTGCTTCTAACTTACTTTGCTTTGAAGTAATCAGTGATATGGTTCCCAGTCGGAACCGGATACTGTCAGACTTGGCCAGCTGCAAAATATTCTCATAAGAATCCTGCTGTACTTCGAGCAAAGCCTTAGACTTCAGCGCTTCAATATATCCTAAAGTGGCATCTGCCCGGAGATTTCGGAAAAAATCCTGTAACTGTATTTTACTCAGCTCTGACTGATTTTTGGCGAGGTTTATTCGCGCTTTTCTTTTACCTCCCAGTTCCAGGGTCCAACCAATGGATGTCCCATAAACATAACCCATGTTTTTATTCACTCCGTTATTGACTGTTTCTGCTTCCAGTTGAGGATCCGGAAACATCCCCGCAGTTTGAACAGAAGCCTCAGTTATACTTACATTGTATTTTTGAGCGGCATAGCTCAGATTTCTCTTTCCGACAAGTCCCAGAAATTCATCGAAACGTAAAAGTTCTTTTTCCTGCGCCTTTACCATCCCTGCTATGTTAGATAATGCGAGAGATAGTATGATAAAATGAGTTCTAATTTTCATGTGATGTCAGATTTTGTTTTTCATTGCTGCGTTCAGCCATAAAATAAATAGCAGGCAGCACGAAGAGGGTTAAAATAGTAGAAAACATCAATCCGTAAACGATTACGGTAGCCAGAGGACGCTGCACATCCGAGCCAATACCTGTAGCCATTGATGCGGGGAATAATCCAATGACTGCAACAGTAGCGGTCATTAATACTGGTCTGAAACGGTCTTTTGCTCCCTGAGTTACCGCGAGCTTCAGAGCATATCCTTTCTTACGGAGATCGTTAATGTGAGAAATCATGATCACCCCATTTTGGATGGCAACCCCAAATAATGCGATAAACCCTACCGCAGAAGACACGTTCAGAGACATTCCCCTTATATTAAGTGCCAGCATTCCCCCGAATAAAGCTAAAGGAACAATCGACATCAGTACCAAGGCCTGTCTGAAATCCCCAAATGCACCATACAGCAACAGAAACATAATAGCCAGTGCCAAAGGAACAATAAAGGCGAGTCTTGAATAAGCCCTGTTCTGGTTTTCAAATTGTCCTCCCCATTTGATCTGGTATTTATCATGATTATATTGAATGTCTTTTTCAATCTTATCCTGAGCTTTTTTCAGGAAGGAAGAAAGATCGGTTCCCCTTAAATTGAGCTTTACGGTAAGATGCCGCTTATTCATTTCCCGGGTAATGGTGCTTTCTCCGGTACTTAATTTTACTTCTGCTACCTGAGATAACGGAATTTTTGCTCCGGAAGCTGAGGTCAGCATCAGGTTTCCGATTTTATCAGGAGTATCACGGCTGTCTTCAGTATATCTGCAGGAAATGTCATAGACTTTATTACCGATAAAGATCTGGGAGATCGCTTTTCCACCTAAAGCTACTTCGATGAGGTCTGCCACATCCGCTACATTCAATCCATATTGTGCGATCTTATCCCGGTCGGCAATGATTTGTAACTGGGGGAGTGGAGGCTCCTGATCAATGGCCAGATCGGCAGAACCAGGAACTTTATTTAAGGTGGATAGCACATTTTCGGCAATTCTTCTGGTTTCTTTGAAGTCTTCACCATATACTTTTACGACCAGCTCGCTGTGAGCTCCTGATATTTTATCCATGACCCCGTCAATCATCGGCTGTGAGAACCCTACGGTGAATCCGGGTATTTCTTTATAATCTTCAGCCAGTTCTTTAATCAGGTCTGCTTTTGTTTTTCCGGAAGGCCACTCACTGTATGGCTTTATGCCGATGGAAACTTCAAAATGGGAAGCTGTCCACGGGTCTGTTCCATCATCATTACGTCCTGCCTGAATCATCATATACGTAATCTCCGGATGCTTCAGGGTTCTTGCACGCAGTGTATCGCTCATTTCCTTTGATTTGACTAAAGAAATACCGGGAGGAAGCTGTACCTGCAGCCATATGGAACCTTCATCCAGCTCAGGAAGAAAATCTTTTCCCACAGTATAAGAAAGAATTCCTGCGGACAGCAGAACAATGCTTATTGGCAAAATCACTTTTTTGGGTGTAAGCATAATGTGATCTATTCTGTTTCCATAGGCAGCAGCTATTTTTTCCAGCCATCTGTTATGGTATATTTTTCTTGGTTTACGGTAAATAACATAGGCCAGTCCCGGAATTAAAAGTAATGCGACTGCAAGCGCTCCCAAAAGGGCATAACCTATGGTGAAAGCCATTGGAGTAAATAGTTTTTTCTCTACTCTTTCAAAGGCAAACAGCGGAAGATAGGCGGTAATAATAATGATGGTGGAAAAGAAAATAGGTTTAGCGACTTCAATCACCCTTTGGGTAATGCTTTTTTCTTCCAATGATTCTTGCTGGTTTTCTTCTCTTTTTTTCAGGATGGTTTCCAGCATCACGATGGCTCCGTCTACAATAATTCCAAAATCAATAGCTCCGAGGGAAAGAAGATTGGCAGGAATATTGGTGAAATGCATCAGAATAAAAGCAAACAACAGAGAAATAGGAATCGTAATAGCGACCAGCAATGCCCCTCTCCAGCTTCCCAGGAATACAATCAGTACGATGATGACCAATACAATTCCTTCGGTAAGGGTATGGGAAACGGTATGAAGGGTTGTTTCTACAAGATCAGTTCTGTCTAAAAAAGGATGAATTTTTACCCCTGCCGGAAGAATTTCATTATTTAATTCGTCTACCGCTAGATGTACTCCTTCCAGAACTTGTGACGGGTTTTGTCCTCTTAATAAAAGTACAATACCTTCTACACTTTCGGAATAGTTTCTCTTTCTGTCGGTATAACCGAGAATGCCTTTTCTTTCCAGGTTTCCGTATTTTAATGTTCCTACATCGTTGAGAAAGACAGGAACGCCATTTTCGGTTTTTACCACAATTTTACCAAGATCATTTAAATCCTTGACAAGACCTATCCCCCGGATGACATAGGCCAGATTTCCGCGGGGAAGCATACTTCCTCCGGCACTGACATTGTTTTTGGAGATGGTCTCTGTAACTTCAGATAAAGAGAGCCCGTACTGTTCGAGTTTATGGGGATCCACTTCAATCTGAAACTGAGTCGTAATCCCACCAAAGTTGGTGACATCTGCAATTCCGGAAACCTGCTTGATACGTGGAATAATCACGAATTTCTGTAAATCGGTTAATTCCCGGAGACTGTGATTGTTGCTTTCGATAATATATCGATAGACTTCGCCGATAGGAGAAGTAAGAGGGTCGAGCCCCGGCTGGGCATCATAAGGAAGTGTTACATCCGATAATCTCTCCTGGATGCGCTGTCTTGCCCAATAGTCATCAATCCCATCATCAAAAACCATTGTAATGATGGATAGTCCAAATGTACTTTTGCTTCGCATCACATGCATTCCCGGAAGTCCGTTAAGAGAACGCTCCAAAGGTATGGTGATTTGCTGTTCCACTTCTTCAGCAGCCAATCCCGGAACCTGAGTGACCACTTGTGAAGTAACGTCGGCGATATCAGGGTAAGCTTCCACCGATAATCTGGTCCAGGAATAGTAACCGAAGAACCCGAGTAAAAGGAAGAGGGCTAGCATCAGCCATCTTTTCTGCATAGAGATTGTAAGTAATTTCTTCATTGTTCTTGATTTCGTAGGGTTTCACATTATTTTGCATCCAGCATATAGATTGCGCCTTCGGTCATGATGGTTTCACCTGCTTTCAGGCCTGAGATCACTCTCGTGGTTTTCTGATCAGTTTCCCCTGTCGTAACGGAACGTTTGGTAAATTGATTTTTACCTGTTTTTACCCATACATATTGTGAACGGTCATTCTGCATTAAGGCAGTAACTGGAATCATCACTGCTTTTTCCGGAGTTGTGGAGAAATTAACAGTGGCGTACATGCCTGGTTTTAAGCTTCTGTCTGGATTGTCACATTCGATGAGGACTTTTATGCTCCGGGTATTTTCGTCTACGATTTCATTGATATGATACACTGTTCCGGTAATATTCCTGCCCGGATAAGCGCTTACTTTTACCGAAACATGATCTCCGGTATTGACAAAGCGAATGTCTTTTTCTTTCACATCTCCGGAAATCCAGACTTTGGAGAGTTCTGCAATAATAATGACAGGCTCAGCGTCACTTTTCAGGTATTGTCCGTTCACAATAGTGTTGGAGATAATTTCTCCGTTGATTGGAGCTCTTACGGTAAGAGGACTTCCTAAGCCGCCGCCTTTGCTGTTATATACTTTCAGGGCAGAAGAAGCGTTGGAAAGAGAGTTTTTTTTATTTTTAAAATCAGTTTCAGCTTCGTCTAGTTCTTTTTGGATACCCACTCCATGTTTTACCAGATCCTGCTGGCGTCTGTAGTTTTTTTCTGCAAGCTGTACCTCATTCAAAGCATCTGTATAGTCTTTCTGAACGGAAAAGTAATCCGAGGAAAGAATTTCAAAAAGTGGACTGTTGGCTGAAACATTTTGACCGAGACGGATATAGGATTTTGTAATTCTTCCGGAAAAAGGACTGGCAATTTCCGCATAACGATTAGGAATGGCCTGAATAGTTCCTGCCGAAACAATACCATCGCTATGTTCCTGTTCCGTAACGGTTTCAGTTTTTATTTTTTTGAAAACCGGGTTGTTCTCAGGAACAGTGATCTGCCCGTTTTTGATAGTGAGTTCCTGATCTGTATTTTTATGGGAAAGACTGTCCTTACAGGAGATCGTAAAGAGAATGCTGCTGCATAAGATTATTTTTTTCATGATGCTAATTAAATTGAGTGCTGTTGCTTATTTTTTCTTTTGTATGGTTCTTTTTCTTCATGATGACCAGTTTTTTACTTCGGGTTTTCTTCTGACCGGATAAAGAAGGTCTGAGAAATATATTCGTAGAGACAATGAAGAAAACGGTAATAAGTGCCTCTTTAGAATATCCTAATGCGCACAAAGCGCCTATAGCTGCGGAACACCATAAAGTAGCTGCGGTATTGAGACCCCGGACGGTGAGACCATCTTTCATAATCACACCGCCGCCTAGAAATCCGACGCCGCTGACAATATAGGAGGTAATTCTCCCGGCAGCGTCACCACCGATTCTGACGGCAATTAATACAAATGCTGCTGAGCCTATGCAAACTAAGGTATTGGTACGGAGACCTGCGTTTTTTTTACGCCACTGTCTTTCGAAACCTATGCCAGCTCCTAAGCAGAATGCAACTAATAAACGAAGGGTAAATTCAAATGTATTCATAACTTTTCCTGTTTTTACAAAGCCTTTCAGCTGTACGGGAAAAGTGGGTACAACTAAAGCTTTAAAGATTGATAATGACGGTAAGGATCTGGGTCCATATGCTTTATTTTTTACTGCGCAAAAGTAGAAATGAAATCTTTTTTTTACAGTTAGAAAACCTTTAGAATAGTATTAGAAAATCATTAGGAAAATGTTTTTTTTCATATCTTAAAGGTTTCCGGGGCTGAAGAATGATGCCGGCTTCTGATTGTTTTTGTTCCTAATTCGGATTAAAAATTATTTATACAATTAAATTTTCAATAATTTTGAACGATCATCATTTCATATGGAATGGTTCTGGACACTGATATGTTTTTAAGAAAAGTAGTCAGTAAATTTCGGAGGTTCATTTTTCAAAGAGAGATATATTTTACCCATGAAGAAGACAAACACAGCCATATCTGCCACACTTTTAGCCATTATCTGCGTGCAGGGCGGAGCTTCCATTGCCAAACAGCTTTTCCCTGCAATAGGGGCGATTGGAACTGTGACTTTAAGAATTGTACTTTCGGCTGTTTTACTGATGATCATTAACCGCCCTAAATTTTCAGAATTTACCAGACAGAAATGGCTGTATTGTGCAATATATGGAATAGGGCTGGCCGCGATGAACCTTATTTTTTATTTGTCTATTCAAAGGATTCCGTTAGGGCTGGCCGTGACGGTAGAGTTTGCCGGACCTTTATTTCTTGCCATTGCTTTGTCCCGGAAGCTGTTGGATGTGATGTGGGCATTACTGGCCTGTGTAGGGATTTTGCTTATAGTTCCCTGGAAGAGTAATCATATTGATTTGCTAGGCCTTGGACTGGCTTTTCTGGCAGGATTATTCTGGGCAGTCTATATTGTTATGGGTGGAAAAGTCGCTAAAATAATGGATGGAAAAGACGCGGTGACTACAGGAATGCTATTTGCAAGTCTTATTATCATTCCTTTTACATTATGGGATGGTGCTGTTTTCAATCTTACACCAACGATTTTCTTAAAAGGTCTGGGGGTAGCCATTCTGTCAAGTGCCTTACCATTTTCTTTAGAGATGATGGCGCTGAAAAACCTTCCGGCAAAGACTTTCAGTATTCTGATGAGCCTGGAACCCGCATTTGCAGCACTGTCAGGATTTATATTTCTGGCTGAAAACTTAACTTTTTTACAATGGATTTCTATTGCCTGTGTTATAACGGCGAGTATAGGAACTACAGTTTTTGGTAAGGCAGCCAAGCATTAGGTAGGAGAAGAAAAAGTTGCATTCAACTGGTTTCAAACACGGTGGTGAAAACCGTTTCATCTGCATTGGAGGTTACGGAAATATGGGCTTGATGAAGGTTAATAATTTTTTCGGTAAGGAAAAGCCCGATTCCATGACCTTTTTCTTTCTTTGAATTTTCACTTCTGTAAAAAGGTTTAAAAATAGCTTCCAGATCTTCCTGAGAAATAGTAATTCCCTGATTGATAAAACTGATATGAAGTTTTTCGCCATTTGTTTTAACGTTGATAAAGCATGTGTGTTCCGGTGAATATTTACAGGCATTGTCGATGAGGTTATTGAAAGCCACCTGCAGAAGATATTCATTACCTTGAATAATTAACTGATGTTCTTCGATGGTATCGTCAATATTCAACAAAACTTTGTATTGAGAATTTTCCTTTCTTATTTTAGTATAAGATTCTAGGAGAGCTTCATCAAGTCTCACTTCAGAAAAACTGATTTCATTCGGATCATAGCTTGCTTTGGCGAGATCCATTAAGCTGTTGGATAGTTTGGCCATATTCCGGGCATCTTCCAATGCGTATTTGATGGTCTGCTGATGTTCTTCTTTGGTTTGGTCTTTTTGGACAGCCAGCTCCAGCTCGGTAATAATAGCGGATAATGGGGTTCTGAGTTCGTGTGAAATATTGGATACGAAATATTTCTGAGCATCAAAAGAATTTTCCAGTCGTTCCAGCATACTGTTGAAATTTTGGGCCAGCTCGTTAAGCTCGTCTTTTTCCTGAGTGGTCTTCAGTCTTAACTGTAATTTTCCGGCTGTAATTTTTTTAATCTGATCCACCATTTCACTCAGAGGGCTTAAGGTCTTTTTTGAAAGAAATATTCCTGCCAGATAAATCAAGATCAAGATACTGATGAAAGAAATAATGCTGATTGTCAATAGATGGGTGAGATATCCATAGCCGTATTGATCATAGGCAGCAGCCGTTACAGCATATGATTTTCCCTGATAACGATAAACCATTCCGATGACCTGCAGATCATCCAAGAAGAAAGTGATGGTGTTTTTCCGGAATATATGCGAGAGCATCTCCGGATTTTCTTTTACATAATCTACTTTGGCATCATCATGATAAACAAGCTGATTGTTGATGTCATAGATAGCCACCTGAACTTCATTAAGGGTTCGGTTGTTGTTTTTGTAAAGTTGATGCATTTCCTGTTCGGGCAGTGAACTTTGGAAAAACAGATCGGCCTTGGCAATCGCTTCATTTTGCAGTTCACCGTAAAAAGATTTTTCCCGGGCATCTTTCGATGAATAATAAATAGAAAAACTGTAAATACCCAGAAGCATCGCCGTGATCAGGGTAAAAAGCAGGGTAAGTCTGGTTCTTATTTTCATCTTTGATCGGGTTGGTTTACTGTTTGCAGTTTATATTTTATGACAGATTTTTTTAAGAGATAACCCCTGTTTCATAATCTTTCTTCAGGATAAATCCCATACCGGCTTTGGTGTGGATCAGTTTAATTTCAAAATCTTTATCAATTTTCTTTCGCAGATAGTTAATATATACGTCAATAAAGTTCGTTCCGGTATCAAAGTGGGTTTCCCATACCTTTTCAGCAATTTCACCGCGAGAAAGAACTTTTTCGGAATTTTCCAGCATAAATTTCAGGAGATTGAACTCTTTCGGGGTCAGTTTTATAGGGATCTGATTCCGGCTGACTGTTTTTTGTTCCAGATTCATTTCAATACCTTCATACTTTAGTACAGAAACTTTTTGGTATTTCTGTTGTGAAAAGCGCTTTAAGAGAACTCTGATTCTTGCAACAAGCTCACGCATTTCAAAAGGTTTGGTCATATAATCATCCGCTCCGGCATCAAACCCTTCAAGCTTGTCATCCGTGGTGCCCAGTGCGGTAAGCATAACTACTGGAAGATCAGGTTTCAAAGCCTTAAGTTCATTACAGAATTCAAGACCGCTTTTTTTGGGAAGGACAATATCGGTTACAACCAGGTCAAAATCCTTTTGCAATGCTAGTTTTAGACCTGTCATTCCGTCATAAGCCATACTTACTTCAAATTCAGCTTCCTGAAGCCCTTTTGTGATAAGTCTGGAAAGTCTGTCGTCATCTTCTACTAATAAAATATGTGGCATAAGAATCGTGGGAATGTTGGGTTGAATTGAAGAGCAGATCAATATTTACAACAAATGTAATGAATTCTATTTTGTAATTTTGGCGAAGAAATAATAAGCTGATGCTGGGATTGAAATTATCTTTTAAGAACATAATTGTAAGTACAGGGAGTCTGTTCTTATTGATTTTGCTGTTCATAAACTGTAGTTCTTATAAGAAAACACAACTTGAAAACGGAGATTTACTTTTTGTCACCGCCAAAGAAACCGGACTTTCCGGAGCCATCAATAATGTTACCCAAAAGCAAAAAGAAGCCTCTTTTGATCATATCGGAATCGCTGAAAATGAAAACGGACATTGGTATGTTCTTCATGCCGCCCCTAAAGGAGGTTCTCATAAACAGAAACTGAAATATTTTCTGAAAGATCAATCCGATGACGGACAGAGGGTAATTATTTACCGCCTGAAACCTGAATATAAGAAAACCATTCCCGCAGCCCTCACAAAAGCAGAAGCTATGTTGGGAAAACCATATAATTTCGATTATATTCTGAACGAAAATTCCTACTACTGTTCTGATTATATTGAACGGGCGTTCAGGGATGATCATATTTTTAAACTGGAGCCTATGACGTTTAAAGATCCGAAAACAGGGAAAACCAATGAATTCTGGGAAAATTTTTATCAGAAGAAAAACCTGAAAGTTCCGGAAGGTGAACCTGGCTGTAATCCAAACGGACTGGCTGCTTCGGAAAAACTGGTTAGGATTGGTGAATTATAAAAACAATAGCTCTTAATTTTCACTACAAAAGGCATAAAAGTATTTTAACACTTAAGATCAATAAGTTTAAATGCTTTGAGTATAGAAGTTCACATAAGTTAAAAAAATCTACGATTTTTATTGAGATAAAAATAGATCTGCTCAATCCACAAAATCTACGAGGATCATAAAAAACATCAACAAAAATCTCTCCTAAAAAATCGTTTAATGTATTTTGCCAAATTTATTCAACAGAGGCGGACTTTAGTCTGCCAAAATAATAAAAAATGTCCATTGGCTTTAGCCAAAACCTATGCAGCTAATAGGTAAATAACGTAATTTATATCTGCCACCAATACACGAATAAAAACTTTGATTTTGTTGACTATAGAAATAAAATCGGAAAATTTTCAAAAAATATTAGTCTACTAATTTGGTAGACTAATATTTTTTTATATTTTTGTCACAGATTTAACGCAAAAGAGCACTATGATCTGATAATATTAATCCACAAAAATCTTTAGTGATGAGACTACCCAATGCTAACCTGCAGGTTTTACAGAATACAATCAACCTGCCTAAAAAAGAATTGATCCTGGAAATAGAATTAAATGGCAAAATGAAATTTGAACATTTAATGAATGTTATCTATCATCAATTTGGGATATGCCACAGGGTTTTGTCTGCGAACGTAGAGTATGTAAACGGATATAGTTTCGGATCTGTGCAGCTGTATATTAATGTGAGTTCAGAAGATTACCAGTTGTTGGAATCTTATCTGAATAAAAATAAACTTTTGAGTACAACGGTAGAGTATCTCTGCAGAACGTATTCTTAGGGAGATTCATATAGTTTTAATTACATAAGTATCCGGTGGTTTTCTGCCGGATGCTTTTTGTGTGATAAGGAGAAGTACCTTTAGTTTTTTCTTAATGATAGGAAAAAACTGTATTTTTAAACTCTATAAACATGAAATCTATGATCACAATTTTTGTTATTGCCGCATTAGTCGTATTATTTTTACTTTACGGTGTTTCTATTTACAACCGTTTGGTGAAACTGAGAAATCTGGTTCAGGAAGCCTGGAGCAGTATTGATGTTATGCTTAAAAAGCGTCACGACCTTATTCCGAATCTTGTAGAAACTGTAAAGGGATACGCTACCCATGAACGTGAAACGCTTGATAGTGTTACAAGGGCAAGAACGCAGGCTGTGGGAGCCGATTCTGTTCAGGCAAAAGAAGCCGCAGAGAAAAATCTGAATCAGGCGATGATGAACCTTTTCGCTGTTGCAGAACAATATCCGGATCTGAAAGCCAATGCCAATTTCCAGCAGCTTCAGAGTGAACTGACTTCCATTGAAAATGATATTGAAAAATCAAGAAGATATTATAACGGAACCGTTCGTGAAAATAATACGCTGGTAGAATCTTTTCCAAGTAATATCGTTGCGAATATATACAAATTTGAAAAATATCCGTTCTTTGAGCTGCAGAATATCGCCGATAGAGAAGTTCCAACTGTAAAATTCTAGGAAATGAAAAAGTTGTTACAGCTTTTCTTTATTTCGTTTTTTTTCATCGCTTTTGCCCAGAATGAAATGGGTAGGGAAGATCAGATGGCCATTGCCGGACCGGAGAAGATTATTTCATTCCACTCGGATATTGAAGTGGATAAAAAGTCTGGAGTTACCGTTACAGAACATATCAAAGCATATAGTCTGGGAGACAAAATCAAAAGAGGGATATTCCGTTCTTTGCCTTTATCCAGACATCTCAATAACAGAAGGCATAAGGTACAATATGATATTGTCTCTGTCAAAAAGAATGGAGCAGATGAAAATTACCATGAGAAAATTTCAAATGATTATCTGGAAATATATTTTGGAAACAAGGATGTCATTCTTGATCCCGGAACCTATGATTATGAAATAAAATATAAAGTAAAGAACCAGATTGGCTTCTTTGACCGTTATGACGAGCTTTACTGGAATGTAAACGGGACTTATTGGGATTTTGACGTAGATTCAATCTCTGCTAAAGTTACGCTTCCCGAGGGGGCCGGAATTATTCAGAATTCCTGTTATACGGGAGCCTATGGCAGTACTTCCCAAAACTGTACCGCTAAAGTTCTTTCGGAAAATTCAATAGAATGGAGTGCTTCCGGTTTGAAGGCCAATGAAGGACTTACCGTAGCGGTCGGATTTAAAAAAGGAGTGATGATTCCGCCTCCGCCACCTACTTTCCTTGAAGTATACGGCATTCTGATTGGTGGTTTTATCGTATTTATCGGATTGATCTTTTATTATTATACCACCTGGAGGAAGTATGGGATTGATCCTGAAAAACCTACCGTGTATCCGCAATTCAACGTTCCTGAAAATATGTCTCCCGCTACAATGGGCTATATCAAATCTGAAAGTTTCAGTAATAAATACCTTACAGCGGCTATTGTCAGCCTTGCAGTAAAAGGATATATTAAGATTGTGGAAGAAGAGGATTCCGGAATATTAGGGATGTTCAAAACGAAAAAATTTACTTTAGATAAATTAAAAGAGCCGGATGAAACGCTTCCGAAAGAGGAGATCAACCTGATGAACAGTCTTTTTTCAGAGTATAAAAATTCGGTTACATTCGATGGAAAATACAATTCTAAAATTGAAAAAGCGGTTCGTAATTTTAAAGAAACCCTTAAATTTCAGAATGATAACTTTCTGAAAGAGGGAAATAATACTTCAAAGTTAATTCTGCCATGGATTATAAGTTCTATAGTATATGGTATTGGATTAGTTCTGAGCTATATGATTTATCCTGAAATTGAAAAATTACTGATTGGAGGAGTTGTTTATATTGTTCTTTTAGTCGTATTCATTATTGCGGCTTTTACAGCGAAAAGACTTTACTGGATCTTTCTGGTACCGATTCCGTTTAATATATTCCTCGGAGCTTTATTTATGATTTATAAGGGGCATGATGCCGTAGAAAGCAATAATTTCAATGTATGCTACCTGTTCCTGACCCTCACATTTGTTGCTTTACTGATCTATCAGTATCTGATAAAAAGACCTTCAGAAGAAAAGCTGAGAAAAAAATCGCTGATCGATGGGTTCAAAATGTATATGGGTGCCGCGGAAAATGAACAGCTGAAATTCCATAATCCTCCTCAGATGACTCCACAGGTTTTTGAAACCCTTCTTCCATTTGCAATGGTATTAGGCGTTGATGAGATCTGGGGTGAAAAATTTGATGACGTTTTAAAAAATACATCTACTGAATACCAGAATAACTGGTATTATGGCGGAACGATGAACCATTATGCTTTTGCCAGCACTTTGAATTCAAGCCTTACTCAGTCTATACAATCTACCTCTACCCAGCCTTCCAGTTCAGGAAGCGGTTCCGGTGGCGGAGGATTCTCCGGTGGCGGTGGCGGCGGAGGAGGTGGCGGAGGCTGGTAAGCCGGGGTTACTATAAAATAAAAAGCGTTCAAAAATTAATTTTGAACGCTTTTTCTATGCTTACTTAAAGGCAATTAGATTCTTTCGATATCAGCACCAATGGCTTTCAATCTTCCGTCGATATTTTCGTAACCTCTGTCGATTTGCTCAATATTGTGGATGATAGATTTTCCTTCTGCAGAAAGAGCTGCGATAAGAAGGGCGTTTCCTGCTCTGATATCCGGGGAAACCATGGTTGTTCCTCTTAACGGAGTTTCCTGGTTCAATCCGATAACGGTAGCTCTGTGCGGATCACATAAAATAATTTGTGCTCCCATATCAATCAGTTTATCCACAAAGAATAATCTTGATTCGAACATTTTCTGGTGCACCAGAATACTTCCTTTGGCCTGGGTAGCAACAACCAGAATAATGGACAGCAGGTCAGGCGTAAATCCCGGCCATGGAGCATCCGAAATAGTAAGGATAGATCCGTCAATAAATTTCTGAATTTTATAATTTTCCTGAGCCGGAATATAAATATCGTCGTTGCTTTGTTCAAGCTGAATTCCCAATTTTCTGAAGGTATTCGGAATAACACCGAGCTGGTTCCAGTTTACATTTTTAATCGTGATTTCAGATTTAGTCATGGCAGCAAGGCCAATCCATGATCCGATCTCCACCATATCCGGAAGCATCGTGTGTTCCGTTCCACGCAGGTAATCCACACCTTCAATAGTAAGAAGGTTAGAGCCGATTCCCGAAATATTAGCACCCATTCTGTTCAGCATTTTACACAACTGCTGAAGATAGGGCTCACAGGCGGCATTATAGATTCTTGTTTTTCCTTTGGCAAGAGCTGCAGCCATTACAATATTGGCAGTTCCTGTTACAGAAGCCTCTTCCAGAAGGATGAACTTTCCTCTTAATTCCTTCGCTTTTAATGAGTAGAAATATTCTTCCTCATCATAGCTGAATTCAGCACCCAGTTCTACAAGCCCCTGAAAGTGGGTGTCCAGTCTTCTTCTTCCGATTTTGTCTCCTCCGGGGGTTGGCATATAAGCTTCACCATAACGGGCAAGCATAGGCCCCATCAGCATGATGGATCCTCTCAGTTTAGCTCCGTCTTTTTTGAATTCATTAGATTTAATGTAATCAAAATTAACCTGATCTGCTTTGAAAGTATAATCACCGTGGCCATTTTTAGTCACTTTTACTCCAAAATCTCCCAAAATTTCGATCAGCCTGTTGACATCATGAATGTCCGGAATATTTTTGATTCTTACTTCTTCATCAGTTAACAGAACCGCACATAAAATCTGTAGAGCTTCGTTTTTGGCTCCTTGTGGAGTTATTTCTCCCTGCAGTCTTTTTCCTCCTCGTATCTGAAATGTCCCACTCATTACTTTCTGTTTTTATGATTGTTATTGTTATGCCTTCTTTTATTGGTCTGGTTTTTATTATTGTTGTTGTTGTTATTGCTATTGCTGTTTTTGTTGTTCCTGCTGTTGTTATTGGTATAATAGATCTTACTTTTCTCAAGAGATTCTATTCCGGTAAGGTCCAGCCTGTTTTCAGACAGCTCTTTCAGGTGGCGGAAAATAACATCGTCCGTTACGTGTTCCTTATTATAGACGTTATAGGACTTCTTCATATTGTTGGCAATCACTTCAATCAGGGCTTCTTTCTCATCACCTGCTTCCAGTTCAATGGCTTTATCAATCAGTTGAAGGATACTTTTTCCATAAAATTTGAAATCTCCCTGAAGTTTAGGATACTCCATTCTTTTAGGTTTTTCAGCAAGCTGTTCCCTGGTAGGAAACGGATAAGGCGATTCTACATCCAGATCATATTCTGCCAAAATAAAAAGATGATCCCAAAGTTTATGTTTATAATTTTCTTCGTCACGGAGTTGAGGGTTTCTCTGACCCATAAAATCAATGATGGCCATTGCCATTTCGCTCCTTTCCTCTTTGGTAGGGAGTTCTTTGCAGCGTTCAACCAGCTGTTGTATAATTCTGCCATATTCCGGCATATGAAGCTGGGTTTTTTGGGTATTGTATTCCATAGTATGCAAATATATGGATTAAAAGAAAAATTGCTTTGAAAATCTTAAAAGTTTATGATTTTTTAATGAAAATTGTAGCCTCGCTTTTCTTGAATGAATTCGAAAATATTTCACATTTCATAGATTTTGTTTAATAAAATTGTAATTTAGTTATCAGATTATTAAACAAAATATAAGTATGAAAAAAACACATTTCTTCCTTTCTGTACTGGCTTTGACGTTGATCAATTCCTGTCAGACCATTGATGAACCTGTTGGTGAAGATCTGCGTAAAGCAGAAGTACACGATAAAACAGTTAATGTAACGAATCACGACGGAAGGCCTTTCAGCACAGGCAGCAGTTCCACAGCAGGAAAATTTATAGCGGGTCCGGGAGGCAGCGTACTGATGCAGGGATTCTATTGGGATGTTCCTGCCGGAGGTACTTGGTGGGATACGGTTAAAAATAAACTTACCGACTGGTCCAATGCCGGTATCGGTGCCGTATGGCTTCCTCCTGCATCAAAAGCTCAGAACGGAGCCTATTCTATGGGCTATGATCCTACAGATTATTATGATTTTGGAAATTTCAGTCAGAATGGAAGTGTAGAAACCCGTTTCGGATCAAGAACAGAACTGGAAGCATTGATTACAAAAGCTCACGCTGAAAATATGCAGGTATATGCAGATATCGTAATCAACCACAACAGCGGCGGTCAGTCTGAAGCCAATCCGTTTACCGGAACCAATACCTGGACTGATTTTTCAGGAATTTCCTCCGGAAAATTTAAAAGAAGCTATAACGATTTCTACAAAAATTCATATGGAAATAATGATGAAGGTGCTTTCGGGGGATTTCCGGATCTGTGCCATGCCAATCCTTATGTACAGGACTGGCTGTGGGGAAGAGACGATTCTGTAGGGAAATATTATAAAAATGTAATGAAATTTGATGGTTGGAGGTTTGATTATGTGAAAGGCTTCGGACCTTGGGTGGTCAATAGCTGGAATACAAATGTAGGCGGATTTTCGGTAGGAGAGCTTTGGGATTCCAATGTTAATACCTTAGAATGGTGGGCGAATAATGCCAACAGTTCCGTGTTTGATTTCGCGGCCTATTATAAAATGGATGAAGCCTTCGACAACGGCAACTTAAACGTGCTGAACGATGATATGATGTGGAAAAGAAACCCGTACAAAGCAGTAACCTTTGTCGCCAATCACGATACAGACATTATTTATAACAAAATGCCTGCCTATGCCTATATTCTCACTCATGAAGGCTATCCGACTGTTTTCTACAGGGATTATGAAGAATGGCTGAATAAAGAAAGGCTCAATAACCTGATCTGGATCCACAATAACAAAGCAACCGGAACCACATCCATCCTGTACACAGATAATGATGAATACATTGCCAGACGAAACGGTTACAATGGAAATCCCGGGCTGGTTGTTTATATCAACAGTTCATCAAGCTGGCAGGAAAGATGGGTGGAAACCAACTGGAGCAGCCAGCAGATCAAAGACTTTACCGGCCATTCAAGCTGGTATCCGACTACACAGGGCGATAAATGGGTGAAAATCCAATGCCCTCCGAATAGTTATTCAGTGTGGTCACTGAATCAATAATAACAATCCAAATATCGTAAAATTAAAAAGGGATAAGGTCAATTACTTTATCCTTTTTTATATCTAATATTGAATTTCAAACAAAAAATCCGCGAAATCTGCGAGAAAAAATATCCACCAAGATCTGTGAAATCCGTGAGATCTGTGGGAAACAAAAAGTAATAATCTATGCTGCGAAAAATACTATCACACCTCAATAAATTTTTTCTTCTGATGCGCATCCGGAAGAAAACACTTTTGATTGGCGAGCTTCATTCTGTTTCTGGATACCAGATCATAGGCTTTATCACTTAGAAATGCAGGGAATATTTTTCCGATAGCAGACAGCTTGTATATTCCCCCCAATATATTGGCTATCTTCAGTACTGCACGGGATTTGATAAGATAATACTGTTTGGGTTTCCATAGGTATAAAGTATTGAACACTTTCGTCTTCAATCCTCGTTCAGATAAGAATTTCTGTCCGAAATCAGACTGCAGGGACGCAAACATAAACTGGTCTTTCCGGTCTCTTTCCAGGATCCATTGTACCCAGAAATTGCAGACACCGCAATCTCCGTCAAAAAATACAATATGTTTATCTTCCCAGATCTCCTGCATGATGATTGATTTTAAAATGAAGTCTTAATTTCTGTGTCTTCTTTTGTTTTTTTGAAATATTCAGCCAACTGCCTGCGCTGTTCATCCGTTAGCTTTGCATTCTGATGCCCTATGTAATAAGATTCCAGCGGCATTTCCTTTTTCTCAACCATTTCTATGCATTCTTCCAGTTTGTGAAGCTGCTGCTTGGATTCATATACTGCAAAGGTAGAAAAATTAAGATGTTTCCGGCCCTCATCAATATGATTTTTAACAAACCATGAGACCGGAGAAATACTGGAATACCAAGGGTATTGTGTTTCATTGGAATGGCAGTCATAACAGGACGTTCTGATGATCTTTGCAGTAGCTTCCGGTGTTTTTTTGATATTCAGAAAATCCATGCCGGGAGTGGGTGGCGGATTGGTTTTATCAATCGGAAAAAACTGGATCATGATAAAGGCAACGAGTAAGATAACAAGTATTTTTTTCATATCAATTTCATGCTTGTTTCCTATAAAAATAATCAAATTTTATGAAACAGTCTTTATTTTTAATTTAAATAAGAAAAATTCATTTGAATCATTCTAAATATGATAATTCACTGTTGCTTTTTATACAGATGTTTTTAAAAATTAACTAACTTAATTGCATGATTATGTCTTTTGCAGGAAGAGCAGTTGATGAATCAGTAATTTCTGAATTATTATAGTTTTTAACTATCATTTAAATTAAAATTAATAGATTGTGTTTATTGAATAAGCGTTGTAAGTTTGTCATGTTCTTACAACAGAGAATATAGAATATTAAACGGTATTAATCAACATAAAATTTAAACGACAATGGAAAAAGATTTGAATGACATCAGTAAATGCCCGTTCCATAACGGAACCATGAAACAGAGTGTAGCCGGTGGGGGAACCCAGAATCAGGATTGGTGGCCTAACCAGTTGAGAGTAGATCTTCTGCGTCAGCATTCATCCCTGTCAAACCCTATGGAAAATGATTTTGATTATGCAGAAGCATTTAAAAACCTTGATCTGGAAGCGGTAAAAAAAGACCTTCATGCCTTAATGACTGATTCTCAGGATTGGTGGCCGGCAGATTTTGGACATTACGGGCCTTTATTCATCCGTATGGCCTGGCATAGTGCGGGAACGTATCGTGTAGGAGACGGAAGAGGTGGTGCCGGTGCCGGACAGCAGCGTTTTGCTCCGTTAAACAGCTGGCCGGATAATGTAAGTCTGGATAAAGCCAGAAGACTTTTATGGCCGATTAAGCAGAAATACGGGAAAAATATTTCCTGGGCAGATCTTCTGATCCTTACCGGAAATGTAGCTCTGGAATCCATGGGCTTTAAAACATTCGGATTTGCAGGAGGCCGTGAAGATGTATGGGAGCCGGATGCTGATGTATATTGGGGATCGGAAAAAACATGGCTGGGAGGTGATCTTCGTTATGCCCACGGTTCTGAAGGAGTTGTAGAGCATCACGGTGTTCTTCCTACGGACGACAACGCAGATGGTGATCTTCATTCCCGTAATCTTGAAAAACCATTAGCTGCCGTACAAATGGGGCTTATCTATGTAAATCCTGAAGGACCGGACGGTAATCCTGATCCGATTGCCGCAGCTAAAGATATTCGTGATACTTTCGGACGTATGGCGATGAATGATGAAGAAACCGTTGCTTTGATTGCAGGCGGACATACCTTTGGAAAAACGCACGGGGCAGGCCCCGCAGATCATGTAGGAAAAGAACCGGAAGCTGCCGGAATTGAACTTCAGGGATTAGGATGGAACAGTTCCTATAAGTCCGGAAGCGGCAGAGACGCAATTTCCAGCGGTTTAGAAGTAACCTGGACCGAAACTCCTACCGAATGGAGCAATTACTTCTTTAAAAATCTGTTTGAAAATGAATGGGAACTAACTAAGAGCCCTGCAGGAGCCCATCAATGGGTAGCCAAAAACGGAGCTGAGATTATTCCTGATGCATTCGATCCTTCTAAAAAACACAGACCAACCATGCTGACAACGGATCTTTCATTAAAACTTGATCCTGTTTATGAAAAAATTTCAAGACATTTTTATGAAAATCCAGACGCTTTTGCAGATGCTTTTGCAAGAGCATGGTTTAAACTTACCCATAGAGATATGGGACCCAAATCAAGATACCTGGGACCGGATGTACCTGCTGAAGAACTGATCTGGCAGGACCCTCTTCCGGATGTAGATCATGAACTGGTTAATGAATCAGATGTTGAAAATTTGAAAGAAAAGATTTTAAATTCCGGACTGAATGTTTCTGAGCTGGTATCTACAGCCTGGGCATCTGCATCTACCTTCAGAGGAAGCGACAAACGTGGCGGAGCCAATGGAGCAAGAATAAGATTAGCACCTCAAAGATATTGGGCAGCTAATAATCCTTCCCAGCTGCAACATGTTTTAAGTGGATTGGAAAATATTCAGAAAGAATTCAATGACGCTCAAAACGGAGGGAAAAAAATATCAATTGCTGACCTTATTGTTTTAGCAGGAAGTGCTGCGGTAGAAAAAGCAGTGAAGGCTGCCGGATATAATTTTAAAGTTCCGTTTGCTCCGGGAAGAGCAGATGCTTCACAGGAACAGACGGATGTAGAATCCATGGGCTATTTGGAGCCAGCCGCTGATGGTTTCCGTAATTATCTGAAAAGAAAATTCTCAGTACCTACGGAGTCTTTACTGATAGACAAAGCACAGCTCTTGACGCTTACTGCACCGGAACTTACCGTACTGATCGGAGGTATGCGTGCTTTAGATACCAATTTTGACGGATCAAAACACGGAATTTTCACCAACAGACCAGGTGTACTGACCAACGATTTCTTTGTGAATCTTTTGGATATGAAAACGCAGTGGAAATCAGTTTCCACGGATAATGAACTTTATGAAGGAAGCGACCGGTCTACTGGAGAGAAAAGATGGACAGCTACCCGTGCAGATTTGGTTTTCGGTTCCAATTCCGAACTGAGAGCTATTGCTGAAGTATATGGAAGTGCAGATGCTCAGGAAAAATTTGTAAAAGATTTCGTCGCTGCATGGACTAAAATAATGAATCTGGACAGATTTGATCTGAAATAAAGATCTGTCTACCGGAGATGATGTTATACAATGCCCCTGGCCATTCGGTCAGGGGTATTTTTGTTAAAATAGAATAGGAAAATGAACGTATTTTGAGAAACTGTTTTTTTATCAAAATGAAATATAATACGACAAGTTCTGTCGCTTTGAGGCTATAGCTTTGCCTGAAAGAGAATAATCTAGATTCTCTTATGAAAAAAATAAAAAGAAAAACAAAATAAATGATATAAAGTCTCGTTTAAAGAATTCTGCTGTCTTAAAAAAATGTTAAATTTGCGGCGGGAAATAATAAAGACTAATATTAACTTAAAAACATGAATACATGAGAAAAATGTATGCAGGTGCTCTGACTGTATGTGCCGTTCTTACTTTCTCTGCGCAGGAAGTCTTATGGCAGAAAGACCTCAAATCCTCCACGCAGGATTTCCTAAGCCAGATTACCACCACCATCGATCAGCAGTATCTGATTACCGGAAGTTCCATCCAGACAAAAAGCCAACAGCCAGCTGCTAACAAGCAAAACAACGGCTACGATTTCCACTTGGTTAAACTCAACCAGCAGGGAGAGCAGGTCTGGGAAAAATACCTTTCAGGACAAAACCACGATTATCTTTCCGCTTCAGTTTCTACCCAGGAAGGTGGTTTCCTTATTGCCGGAACTTCGTATTCAGGAAAAGGTCTCGATAAAAAAGAGGAATCCAAAGGCGGATCCGATATCTGGCTGGTAAGATTAAATGAGTTCGGGGATGAATTATGGCAGAAAACTTTAGGGACTGCTTCCGATGAAGAAGCCAAAGCAGTAGTTCAGACTACAGATTTAGGATTCTTTGTGGCAGGTAATGTTCAGAACTCTTCCAAAGGTTATGGCTCTAAAGATGCCTGGATCATCAGACTGGATAAAAATGGGAAAGAACTTTCGCAAGTAATCTTAGGCGGAAAAGGATTAGATGAAGTAGAGAAAATGATCCCGACAAAAGACGGCGGTGTCCTAATAGGGATTTATTCACGAAGCTCAATTGGAGGAAACAAGAAAACGGAGAATTCCGGCGAAGGCGATTACTGGATTATAAAGCTTGATAAAAACGGCAAAGTAGAATGGGAAAAGAACTATGGAGGAAAAGGTGATGATCATTTAAGAACGTTGGCTTTAACATCCAGCGGCTATCTTATTGGCGGAGAATCCCGATCCGAAAGATCCGGAAACAAAATCGTAGGTATAGAAGAAGGAACCGATTTATGGCTTGTCGCTTTAAATGAAAGAGGAGAAGAACAGTGGCAGAAATCCTACAACTTTAAAAACAGGGATATTCTGATGGGGATGAGTGTGATTCATTCAGCGGATGATAAAACTTCCAAAGGAATATTACTTGGCGGTTACACCCAGGCAGAAGGCAGAATAGAAAAAGATGATGAAACGTTCTGGATGCTGTATCTGGATCAGGAGGGCAACGAACAGTGGAGAAAACACATCTCCGGAGAAAACAGGAAGAAAGAAGAAAGGCTTTCGGATATTAAACTCAACAGAGATGGCTCGATCATCCTTGCCGGCACCAGTGCAGAGGAACTCGGAAAAGAGAACTGGAAGATTGTGAAGCTTGGCGACAGCCAGATCGATAAGCTGATCCAGAAACAAGATATCAAGATCTACCCAAACCCTGTATCTGATTATGCCTACATAGAAATAGGTATGCAATTCCAGAATGCAGATATTCTGGTGTATGACATGGGAGGAAGGCAGCTTCAGAATGTAAAAACCAAGAATAAAGTAACCAAGATCAATACCCAAGCATTGGTTCAGGGGGCTTACCTGGTCGTGATTAAAACCGATACGAATAAAACAGCCAGCGCAAAACTGATCAAAAAATAAAAACTAATTATGAAGAAAACTAATTATATAAAAGCCCTGGGCCTTGTCCCTGTTTTTTTAGGGGCACTGGTCTACGGACAGGCCGGAATAGGCCAGTCAACCGGATCAGCACCTAAACAGATCCTGTCATTTCCAACAAGTCCTGATGCCTATTCATTTGGCAAAGTAGATAACATCCCTGTGGATTATTTTAAAGGACAGGTCAATATTGACATTCCTATCTATACCATTCAGGTAGATGGTTTGAGTATCCCAATCAGCTTAAAATACAATACAGGAGGCGTTAAGCAAAATGAAATCGCAAGTTCAGCGGGTCTGGGCTGGTCCTTAAGTATTCCCAACAGGGTAATGAGATCCATTGAAGGAATGGATGATGAAAAAGCCGGGATTTATTTTAAAAATTATACCGAAGCCCATAATTATTATTCCAACAGCCCGTATGATCTGAGCGATAATGCCAGTGATCTGTTCTATAATAACCTCATAGATTCAAAGCCGGATCTGTACAGCTACTCTTTACCGGGAGCCGGAGGGAGCTTTATTGTCAATGCAGGAAAAGGCTATACCATTCCTCATGAAGACCTGAAAATTTCGGCAGATATCTCTTCCATCAATGTAACTGACAACAAGGGAAATATTTTCGCATTAAGCCCTAAAAATATGGTGATGTCACGCCGCCTCGGAAGCTTTGCAGAAACCTCCAGCAATCTTTATCTGTTAGATAACCTGAAGACCTACAAAAATAATATAATCAGTTTTGAGTACAATAAAAATCAGGGCTATATTGAAAAGACAAAATACGAGACGAAGAACCTGCTGAAGAATGTGGTTATTCCCTATTATGTCTATGAAGACGGATTTATGGAAGAAAACCCGCCCAGCGTTCAGAGCACTGAAAATAATGCAGAACAGTTAATTACCAAAATTACCTTCCAGGATGGAGAAGTTAATTTCCTGTACAGCGGGGATCAGGGAGAAATGACTACTGATGACAGCCAGTTCCGGAAAGACCTGAACTCCAATACCGGGGCTGTAGCCTTAAAAAGGATCATCGTAAAAAATAAAGCCGGGAAGATTATCAGGGATTTTTCCTTTATATACAGCTATTTTGAATCTGATAGCAATGTAAAAACCCATGTAGATTACCGCTTAAAATTGCACAGGGTAAAAAATAACCTGGAGAACAACTTTTATGAATTCACCTATAATGACGGCTATGCCCTTCCGCCAAGAAACGGCAATAGTGATGATTATTGGGGATATTTTAATTCTACCATGGTCTCCAATACCAGCATTCCAAGGTATGTAGACGGGATTTCGGCTTATTCAATCAGTAATATTCCTACGGGGAGAGACCGGTATACCAACTCGCTTTACGCTCAAATGGGGGTTCTGACGAAAATAAAATATCCGACAGGAGGAGAAAGAAAACTAGAATATGAAAGCAACTCTGTGGTGACCACCTCTGTAGGACTATTCCCTCAGATTAGCTACGTTACCACCCTAATCAGTGATTATATGGAGGTTGAGAACCCTGCTAATCAGTATTACGAAACGAAGGAGATGTTCCATACCTTCACTCCTGCTGATTTTCAGGATAAAATGAATGTTAAAATCAAAGTAGGCTTTGCCAACGGATGTTATAACGGTATTAATGATACAAGCGGCTTTCCTCCTGTCGGGATGGATCCTGATTATGAGGGACCTCTGGGCAGCTGTACCGGCAGCTGGTCTGTGCAGGGCCAGGGTGGTAAGACAATGAGCCGAAACGGAGTTCAGTATGATATCATTCCGACATTAACGCCCATTAAACTCACTTTAAGAAGAGTCAATGAATGCAGCTGTAGTGTAAGTATTTCGATGACGTATGATCAGATGATTACCAACAATACAGAAAAACCGGTTGGAGGATTAAGAATAAAACAGATTGAAGATGTGGATGCCTCCAACGTAAGCAATACCAGAAGGTTCTTATACAATTCCTCAGGAGCATTACGCAGGAAATTCCATTTCAGCAGTCCTTTTTACAGAATCCTGAGACCAGATCCGGCAATACCTGAAATGTCCGGAAACGATGTAATTGTTGAAAATTTTAGAATTTCATCGTCCGGAAACTCGTATATCAGTTATAATTCTTCCGATATTGTGACCTATTCCAAAGTAACGGAACAGAATGACCTGGGAGAAGTAGATCACTTCTTTACGAATGCTTCTGAAGGAGGGACCAGCATCTTTGCCATGAATTCTGACCCTTACAATGAATGGAAAATGGGACTTCCCATTAAAACAGTGATCAGAAAAGGTTCCGCTGTTTTAAAGGAACAATCCAGTACCTATGCCTTCAGCAATATTAAGAACAGCCTTTCAGGATATGTTCCGGAAACCGCTGATGAGATTGCTTTCGGAGCAGATTTTGATATTGTGAAGTTTCATTCACATTCACCTAATGTTACAGTGCCGGCTCTGCAGCTGTTTAATTACAACCCGATAAAAATTTATGGAGGCAAGGTTGAATTAAAACAGACCCGGGAAAAGGAATACTTCCAGAACAATAAAACCATAGAAACGGTAACGGATTACAATTATTCAGACACGAATATCAACAGCCCGATCAATCTGATTTCGCAGAAAACACAGCTGGCAGATGGCACAACCCAGGAAAGCATCTATAAATATGCCTATGAAAAAGGAAATCAGCGCCTTATTACAGCGAATCAGATCAGTACTCCTCTGGAAACCGAAATGAAGAAAAATAATAAAACCGTTTCCAGGGCGGAAACCCTGTATAATGATCCTTCCCATTTATTCCCAAGTTCTGTGCAGTCACTGGATATTCAGACTAATACTTTAGCGACAGATGCTAGCTATGATAAATATGATACCAAAGGAAATCCGTTACAGTACACCACCAAAGACGGAATTTCCACCGCCATCATTTGGGGATATAACAGTACCCAGCCGATCGCTAAAATAGAAGGCATTAAATACACCGATATTCCATCCTCTTTAGTGACCGGTATCATCACCTCGTCAGACAATGACAATATTCCCCCTCAGGGCGTATCGGCAGAACAGGCTGAGCTGAACCTCTTGGCGGCACTGGACAGTTTCAGAACTCATGCTTCATTATCCGGCTATCAGATCACCACTTACAGCTACGATCCATTAATCGGGGTGAAAAGCATCACACCACCTTCGGGAATCCGGGAAGTATACCTGTATGATACGGCGAACAGGCTGAAAGAAGTAAGAGAACACAACCCGAGCGGCAGAATCATTAAAGAATACCAATACCACTATAAAAACTAAGAACGATGAAAAAATACATATTCCCGATAGGTACCCTGCTGCTCTCAGGTATAGCCCAGGCTCAGCTTACCGATACAGAAAATTACGTCCAGTCCAAGACCTACCTTGATTATAACGGAACCCAGCCTTCCAAAACATTAGAAACCGT